>Ga0247837_1008592_pt1 | contig 12757 bp, 12 predicted proteins | sample LaCtaG_2_FD_187115 | JGI IMG/M metagenome (GOLD analysis project Ga0247837, IMG submission 187115) | Freshwater microbial communities from meromictic Lake La Cruz, Castile-La Mancha, Spain - LaCruzMarch2015_14.5m | ecosystem: Environmental > Aquatic > Freshwater > Lake | place: Spain: Castile-La...
AATGGTAAAGTGAGAATGAGTGGAATTCACACTTATGGCGATACTGTTCATGTTTTTGTAGAACGTAAAGATTATAATGGCGTATTTTTGCCGGGCTACGAAGTGTTAGAAACTGGTTACGAACCTGGAACTTGTGGCTTAAAATTCATTGATCACATGGTTGGAAATGTGCATATGGGCGATATGAACAAATGGGCCGATTTTTATGCTACTACCATGGGTTTTGCTAATTTGGTAACCTTTGACGATAAAGATATTTCTACTGAATTTACTGCTTTAATGAGCAAAGTAATGAGCAATGGAAATGGTTATATAAAGTTTCCAATTAACGAACCAGCTGTAGGCAAAAAGAAAAGTCAAGTGGAAGAATACCTTGATTTTTACAATGGTGCAGGATGTCAACATATTGCAGTAGCTACTGATGATATTGTATTTACAATTTCGGAAATGCGCAAACGTGGAGTAGAATTTTTATACGTTCCAGGAACCTATTACGATACTGTAGCTGATAGAGTTGGAGAAATAGCAGAAGACTTAAACGAATTAAAAAAATGGGGAATTATGGTGGATAGAGACGAAGAAGGATATTTACTTCAAATATTTACCAAACCGGTAGAAGATAGACCAACATTATTTTTTGAAATTATTCAAAGAAAAGGTGCTAAAAGTTTTGGAAAAGGAAACTTTCAAGCCTTGTTTGAATCAATAGAAGCTGAACAAGCCAGAAGAGGAACGTTATAAGTTTAAAGGTTAATTAGTTAAAAGGTCAAAGATTTCTCTTTGACCTTTTTTTATTCTAGGATTCAATAAATAAATTCAAAATTTGGAAATATATTTTTTGTGTTTAATATGGCTTTATAATTTGCCCTGTATTTGCTCCAAAAACACTTTTACGGAAACCAAATTCAAGTTGCTTCATAGTTACTGGAATATCACCTGGGAAATAAGGAAAGTATTGAGGAGAATTTTCAATTACTGTAGGACTCACTGCATTAATTCTAAGTCCACTTTTCAATTCAATGGCTGCTGCACGAACAAAGCCTTCTACTGCACCATTTGCGGCCGAAGCATTTGCAAAATTAAGTTGAGGTTCATGAGTTAAAGCGCCAGTAATTAAAGTAAACGAACCATTTTCATTGATATAATGTTGACCAATAAGTACCAAGTTTATTTGTCCCATCAATTTTCCTTCTATGCCTTTTCTAAATGCTGTATCGTTCATTAATTTCCAAGGACCAACATAAGTAGGACCAGCAGTACAAATCAATGCATCAAAGTTACCAACTTGTTTGAACATGTTTTCAATTGATTCAGTTGAAGTAATGTCCACTTGAATTTGTCCTCCATTTGCAGCCGCAGTAATCACTTCATGTTCACGTTCAAATGCAGTAGTTAAATGTTTACCCATGGTGCCAGTAGCACCAACAATGATGATTTTCTTTTTCATATTTATTTCTTATTGTTTTGTGAGCAGCAAAGATATTTACCTGAAAAAGTAGTTTAGTAGGACAAAAACGAAGTTGAGCAGTACTTTTAATCAATTCAAATTGATGATAAAAGTTTACCAATCAATAAAAAATAAAAGCGCTGAAAATTTAACAATTTCAGCGCTTTTGCTTAGTAGTTATAATTATAACTTGTTATTTTTTTCTGCCAATAAATCTAATAACTGATCCTTTTCCAATATGAAATTTTCCCTCTGCTAAATCAACTTCATTTTCGGTTAATACAATGAATTCATAGTTTAAAAAATCAGCTGCTATTTCTTGAATTGAAAACAAGGTGTCAATGTCTTTTGGTCCTCTAACTTTAGGATTCAGTTGATTGAATTGCAAATGTGTTTTACTAAAGGCTTCAAAAATAATCAGGCCTCCTGGTTTCAGATATTTATCTAATTTTTTGTGTAAAAGCGATTTGTTTTCTGCTGAAAAATGAGCGTAAATAAGTCCTATGGCATCAAAAGATCCTTTTTCAAAATCAAGTTGTATTAAATCATTTACCAAATAATTGATCGTAACATTATTTTCTTTGGCCAATGCCAATGCCTTATTTTTTCCTTCTAAACTTAAATCAATAGAAGTAACTTTCCAACCTAATTTTGCTGCATGTACACCATTTCGTCCTTCGCCATCGGCTGGAATTAATATGTTGCCCGGTTTAATATTTTGAATCGATTCTTCAAAAAAAACATTTGGTAATTTACCATAAGCAAATTCATGGTTTGAATACCTTTCGTCCCACATTTTTGATTGCATATTGTTTGTATTTTCCTTCATTTTTTTGTTTTTAAAATTGTTGCATAATCATTTTTTTACTGGCCGACATGCCTGCGTTTGTTCCCATTGCCACTGCGTTTGCAACAGTACGTAATTTTGTAACATTATCGCCACAAGCATAAATTCCTTCAATTGTTGTTTCTTGAAATGCGTCTACTTTTATATAGCCTTCATTTGTTAATTCACATCCCAACAATGCTGGAATATTGCTGTGTTGTTTGAACGAATTTCTTGAATAAATAGCTTTTAAATCATGCGTTGTTCCATCTTTAAAAACAATATTTTTAACAAAGCCATTTTGATGATTCAAGCTCTTTATTTCATTTTCTATTATATTTATTTGATGTTTTTCAAGTTTAGATTTTTGTTCACCGGTTAAACTAGCAATCCCATTGGTAAATATAGTTAAATACTTGGTCCAATTTGCAATCAATTTAGCCAATTCATAAGCATTTTCGCCATTGGCTAAAATACCCGTTTTTTGATTTCTTACTTCGTATCCATGGCAGTATGGGCAATGCAATACTGAAATTCCCCAACATTCAGAAAAGCCTTTTATTGCAGGCATATCATCTATTATTCCTGTTGCAAAAATTAATTGATTGGCACTAAAAATGTCAACTGAATTCACTTCAATTTCAAATCCATTTTCAGTTTTTCTTCCTTGTAAAGCTTGCCCCTTAAAAAACTGAACAGTATCATACATAGCAACTTGTTGCTTCGCAATGGTTGAAATTTCAGTAGGAGTTTTTCCATCTTGTGTTAAAAAATTATGTGAATGTGGCGTTTGTCTATTACAAGGTTTGCCTCCATCAACGATTAAAACTTTTTTCAAAGCCCTGCCCAACGACATGGCTGCTGCAAGTCCGGAATAACTGCCACCAACAATGATGGTATCAAATTTTTTGTCGAGATTCATTTTTTTGTGATTGGTGAAATACGTTAGGTTGTTTGGAAAAATAAAAGCAGGAACAGCAAGTCCATTGAGTTTAATAAAATCAAGCCTTGACACCTTGTTTTTTCTACCTTTTGTAAATTCCATTAACGATTATTTTCATTTTTTTTAGGTGAAATAAATTGAAGTATAAAATCAACAAAAGGCACCCCCACAAACACAATCCAAGGTACTAAAGTAAGTGTTAATAAAAATGTTCGTTGATACAATGGTAAAACCGAAAGGTGTTCTCCGAAAAGATATAGGTACAAAGTGATAGATGGGTAAATAACAACCCAAATTTTTAACGAAGCTATGATTTTCATTTTTGTTTTCATGTAAAATAATTTTTGTTTTATGATTAATTGTTGAACAAAAGTAATGTAGTCTAATAATTTAAAAATAGCACAATTGAATAATTTGATAGCACATTTTTAAACTTTATTGGACTTAAAATTTATAGATTTATTTTTATAAAAAAGCCATCATTTTCTTTCCATATTTTAGCTTCCCCATACCAATCTGTATTATTGCCAATACCAAAAGTAATGTTTGAATAACTCAAACCAAGGCGAGTAAACAGGTAGCTTCGGAAATGATGATTGTTTTCTGTTTGATAAGCAAATTTCATTTGCAATCTTGAATAAATAGACCATTTTTTATTCAAATTAGGTTTGTATTCAACCAATAATAATTGATCAATTTTATTGGAATTGGTAAAATAAAAACTTGGCAGATAAATGATCATAAAGTTTTTGTTGCTGTAAATATATTGTAAGCCTATAAATGGTTTGAGACCCTCTTTAGAGGAGAAAGTAGCTCCAGTGTTTATGCCAATTTGTTTCATGATTTCATAATAAACCACGTTGGTACTTAAGTATTCGTTTTTATTAATTTCATTATTATTTTCAGCTATAAATGAGTTCACAGAAAAGAGTCCAATTTTACTTTTTTCAACTATTTTTTTATTTGTAATAAGTTGATAAAACAATCGGTTATTGCCAACCATGAATTCAATAGGAATTGGTGGTTTTTTACTTATAAATTGTAAGGAATCTTGTGCTTTTATGTTTAAACTAAACAGAATAATTAAGATTACTGATAGACATGTTTTGGATTTCATTTGATATACTTTTTTGTGAATTTTTGTTCCGCAAAAGTATTTTCAAACTAAAGTAACTTATTAGGACGAAAATGAAGTAGCATAGGATTTATTTAAAGTTATTTCTAAATGCTTCAGGAGATAATCCTGTGTGTTTTTTAAAGAATCGAATAAAGTACGAAACATCTTCATAGCCTAAATGATATGCAATTTGATTCACTTGATTAGAAGTAGCCAACAAGTACCTTTTTGATTCTAGAATAATTAAATCATTGATTAATTCTGAGCAGTTTTTACCCAAAGTGGTTTTAGTAATGGCGTTCAATTGAAAGGTAGAAAGATTCAACATGGAAGCATAGGCTGATACTTGTTTTTGCGTAGCTAAATTTGTTTCTATTAGCGTTAAAAGTTCTTCCATTCGCTGTTGTGAATATAAAGTTTCACCTTTGGAAGGTGCTGATTTATTTTGACGATGACGAACCAATTCAATAAAAAATATTCCCAAATTTGCTTTTATTATTTCATAATAACCTTCTTGTTTTTCGGTGTATTCTTGAAAAATATTATTTAAAATAGTAAGCAATTTTTTTATTCGTTGGTTATCTAATTGGCAATTATTTTTGTTGCTTGCTTTACGCAATAATTGTCCTGAATTTTTTTCGCTAGGGTAATAGAAATCCTGATTAAATTGAAGCATAAATCCTGTACTTCCAGCATTTAAAGTCAATTGATGTACTTGGCCAGGGCGCATCAAAAAAATAGCATTGTCATGAATTTCGTATGGAATAAAATCAATTTCATGAGTGCCTGATCCTTTTTCCAAAGCAAGTATAAAAAAGTAATCGTGCCTGTGAAGTTCCTGAATCATGTCGTTTCCATTCAACAATTTTTCGATATCTTGAATAATAAAATTTTCCGAAAATTCAGGTTCACTTTGAGCAGGTTGAATGTGCCTTATTGGAATGTTTTTCATTTATTTTACAAAATAATTGCCTTGCAACAATAAATCAAAAAGCCGTATTTGTATACAGCTTTTTGAATATTTTAAAATAGTTATTTAATTCTTGATTTTAAATCTAAGTCCAACATTTAAACTTATTCAACTTCAGTAATTTTTAAACTTTTAGTTTTATATATATTTAAACTTACATCGTACTTCCCAAATAATATAAATTGTTTTGACACCCTAGTTTCTTTTAAAAAATTCAATTCATTTTCGTTTCTAAATTCATTTGTTTTAATGATCCATTTTTTGTGAGAGAACAAAGTTTTTAAACATATTATTGGAAAAGAATTTAATTTTTGTACTGTAATTTTATCTATATCAAAACTCAAGAATAGTTCATTCGTGTTTTTATTAAAATATAAATTGGATTTCGGACTTTCTGATTCATTCAATTGGTTTTTATTTTGACCAAAAGCTAAGGTTCCTGTTAAGAAAAGGAAAATAAATAATTGAACTTTCATATTATTTCTAAAAATAAACCCTGTACATCACATTCGGGAACAAGCCAAACTGTGTGGTATTGCCCACTTTATTTGGTTTGTTTTCATCGTAGTATTCAGTCAATTTAGCTTTGTTATAGGTTAGGTTATCTAAGTTAATAAAAAGCTCATGAGTAACTTTTGGTTTGTTCCATTTATAACTTGCCGATACCGTAATTTGATAAATATTTTCTATGCTGTTATCATACGCTTTTTTGTAATCCCAAAACTGGTTAGTAGCAGGATTTACAGCTAAATTGCCTTGTGCATCACGCAATAATGGAATGTATTTTTGTCCACCACCTAAAAACAATTTACCATTCAAATTCAAGGTTTGGTTTTTCTTTTTACCTCTGTTGCCAAACTCTTTACCACATAAAATATTCACCATATAATTGCCATTGTATTGGGTATTTCGCTCCACTCCTTCTAACGATTTGTATGTTGAATTATAAATAGAAGCATTGATTAAATAATAGTAACTTTTACTAAAAAATCTTTCTACAGTAATTTCCAATCCATAGTTTTTACCAGTGCCTTTATTTACCAAAGCTACATATTTAAAATCTATGCCTTCATTAATGGTTGAATAATAACTGGTGTCATTATTTTGAACTGGCAGATTATACAAATACTGATAATAAGCTTCTACTTTTACCCTTAAATTTTGTCCAAAACGTTTTTCATAACTCATTACATAATGATCGGCCTTTAGTAAATCTAACTCTTTGTTTGGTTCTATTACGCTTCCATCTTTTTGCTCCACTTTAGCAAAATAATTATGAATACTTTCCATGGTGCTATGCTTACCATATCCTGCGCTAAATGAACTGGTATTATTCAGTTTCCAATTAATGGCAAGTCTTGGTTCCAATGTACTTTTGTTGTTATACAATACATTCATGTTATGAAAACCCGCCACCATGGTAATGTTTTCGGTAAAACGATGTTTCCAACTAAAAAAATTACGAATGGTACTCACATTTACATTCATATCTACCAATGTAAAACGTGCATTGGTACTGTCTTTTAAATTACTAAGGTTATAATCGTATCCAAAAAGTGCGTATTTGGTTCCAATCTGAATGGAGTTTTTTGCATTTATTTTATTGTTATAAGTAACTGCTCCTCGGTAACTCGATTTGTCTAACCTGTTTCTATAATCCAATAATTTACTACCCACAGAATCTCTTAAATATTCACCTTGATTATTATAAAATTTGGTGGTTTTTATTTTAAAAATATCCTCTGTTATTCCATTGCTTGAGTATGATAAAGTTGTTTTGATAGAACTCTTTTTATTGAGGTTAAACGAATGGTTCATGCCATAATTAGAAAGGTAATTTCCTTTATCGTAATCTTCCGAAATGTCAGCCGTATTGGTTCCGTTACTGGGCGTTGAAATGGCATCTGCTTTTACATCGGATACAGATGCAGCACTTAATCCACCTAATCCAAAGAAAGAAAATTGACCAGCTTTTTTGGTTGGTAAAACCAATTTGAAAGCAGCATCTTGGTAACTCAACACACCATCTAAATTTATCAATCCTATATTGTTCAATAACGAAATGGTAGAATACCTATAATTTACCAAGAAAGATCCTCCATATCTTTTCTTTAACGGGCCTTCAAACATGATATCTGTACCTTGAATACCCACTCCTACCGAAGATTCAAATTTTTGATTATTTCCTGCTCTTAATTTTACATCATAAACTCCTGAAAGCACATCGCCATACTCTGGTGAAAAAGCACCCGTTGAGAAATCGGAAGTAGCCAACAAATTATTGTTCAATGCACTTACGCCACCTTGAACTGCATTTTGATCAGCAAAATGAGTAGGGTTCGAAATTTCAACGCCTTCTAAACGCCATTGAACATATTTGGGCGAATTTCCCCTTACTATGATTGAATTTTGTCCGGTTTGTGTACCATTAACCCCTGCAAAATTGGAAAGAATTTTAGCTGGATCGGCAAAGCCACCTGCATAGCGTTTGGTTTCTTCCATCGAAATAGAACGGGTGCTAATCAATGACATTTCGTTCAAGGCTTGTCCCTTTACTTTTTTATCACCTATTACCACTTCCTTTAATTTCAAAAGTGCTTCTTGCATACTCAGTGTCAATACAATTTCTTTACCTGAATTTACTTCTATATCGCTCATGGTTTTGGTTTCGTAACCCAAGTATGAAAGTTGGATGGTAATGCGTCCTACTGGAACTTTTTCAAATCTAAATTCCCCTTTAGAATCAGTGGATGTGGCCATCAATGGAACACTTCCCACTACTTTAACCAATACGCCTACCAGAGGAATTTTACTGTCGGAATCAATAATAGAACCTCTTACTGTTTGTGATAAATTTTGACCATTTGCCAGTCTTAATAAAATGGCAAATAGCAACGTAATTAAAAAATGCTTCTTCATAATTTTTGTTTTGTATAAATTGTTTAATAATTTATGCAAAAGTCTATGAATAAGGCCAGCAGCTCAATTTAATTATACCAAATGAGCGTTTATGTCTGCCAAATTCGTTTATAAATCGGCAAACTAATTTTTCTCAAAAACTATATTTTGTTGTTGATTATCTGAAAGAAAGCTTCTTTATACGTTTCTGAAATGGGAATAATTTGATTGGCAATTTTGATTCTGCTTCGTTCAATGGATTCAATTTTATGAATCCCCACCATGTACGATTTATGCACCCTACAAACCTGATTCGATGGAATAATTTTCTCCAATTCACTAAAGTTTTGAAGGGTCATTATTTTTTTATTCACGGTATGAATTCTCAAATAATCTCGCATGCCTTCAATGTATAAAATATCGCAAAGGTTTATTTTTTCTAAACGGCTTTCGGTTTTTACAAAAATAAATTCAATGGCATTGGTGGTAACCATTGGTTTCATATTTTCCTGCGCTTTCATAACCGCTTTTAAAAAACGGTCAAACGTAAATGGCTTTAAAAGATAATCGGTTACATTCAGATCATAACCCTTTATGGCATATTCATGATAGGCAGTGGTAATAATTACCTGGCTGTTTATTTTTGAACTTTCAAGCAATTCAATGCCCGTTAATTCATCCATATTTATATCCAAAAAAAGTAAATCTACTTGGTTTTTTTTTAAATAGGCAAGTCCATTCAGCGCGTTATCAAACGTATCGCACAAGTTTAAAAAAGGAATTTTATTTACAAAACTCTTGGTTCTTTCAAGTGCCAATGGCTCGTCTTCAATAATAATACAATTATATCTATCCATTTTTAATTATTAAATTTACGCTATACAGTTCATTTGTTTTATGAATGGCTAAAGTATGGTTTTCTTTATAAATCAAATCTAAGCGTTTTTCTATCAAATGATTTCCTAAACCGTTACTTTCTTGTTTTAAAATTCTGTTTGAATCAAACTTATTTTTACAAATAAATTGAATGTTTTTATCGTCAATAATAATTTTTACTTCAATGGCATGATCCATTTTTTTATTGGTGGTATGCTTAAACGCATTTTCTATAAAAGGAATAAAAACCATGGGTGCTATCATCAAATTGTTTGTTTTCCCCACCACTTCAAAACTTACATAATTGGCATTCGAGGTTCTTATTTTTTGTAAATCAATATACTTTTCTATGTATTCAATTTCTTTGGACAGTAATATTTCATCGGTTTTGGTTTCGTACAACATAAATCGTAAAATATCGGATAGCTTATTTAAATAATTGGAAGCTTCATCTGCATTTTTTATAATTAATACATCAATATTATTGAGCGTGTTAAATAAAAAATGTGGATCCAACTGTGCTTTAATCAATGCCATTTCGGTTTCATGGTTTTTTTTATTCAATTCTTCTCTTAGTTTTATTTCATCGTACCAAGTAATAAATCCTTTAATAACCAATGCGCCAACACCTGAAACCGTGGCTATAAAACTCATAATAGTAATGGTTATATAAGCAGTAGATCGGCCATTTACACCACCTTTATCCATATCTATCATTCGACCGGTTTCTATAAAAAACCTAAGTAAAATATAACAAACACAAGCTGCTGCAATTGAAATTATCAGTCCATAAATAACAGCTAGCATAAACTTTTTATGTTGAAGGTATTTTGGAAAAACTAAAAAATAGTAACAATAAAATGTAATAAATGAAGGTAAATATGCAAACAGAAATAAACTTTTAAATGCATTTTCCATTCGTGCAGCTTGGTTTATTTGGTTACTACTTTTAAAGTAAACTACTAACATAATTGCTATTATTAAAAAATAACATAGCCAAAAACCAATATGTAATAGTATAATAATTACCTTTTTCATCATTTCAAATTTAGTCATTTATTAGAGCAACGTTCTATTTTATAAGTGACAGGAACAAATACACTATACAAAACCAAGTTTTTTATCGACAAACCACATTAAATAGACTTTATATGTAATGCTAAATATTTTGCGCTGTTACTTACCGATACAAAATTTGCTAAATATATTTTCTAATAAATCATCGGTTGTAATGTCACCAACTATTTCGCCTAAGTGGAAAATGGCTTTTCTGATATCAAAAGCTAACAAATCGCCTGTTTGTTGTAAGTCCATTCCGGTAAGTACATCTTGCAGCGAGTTTGATGTATTTAACAATGCTTCATAATGGCGCATATTGGTAATAATCACATCGTTTTTAACGGCATTACCTCTCACTATTTCTATCAGTTTTTGGTTCAGTTCTGCTAAATTGTTTTTCTGTGAAGTGCTTATAAATATTGGTTTTGCTTGGTTGCTGGAAGCAATAAATGAATCCAATATTTCGTTTTTATTTTCCAATAATAAATCAATTTTATTTCCCACTGGAATAACCACCGCATGGTGACTAATTAATGCATCTAATTCGGTTTTCAATTCTTCAACACTGGTGTTGCTTGAATCGAACAAATAAATAACAATACTGGCTTTGTTAATGCTTTCAAAAGTGCGTTCAATGCCAATGGTTTCAATGGCATCTGTGGTATGTTTTCTAATTCCTGCGGTATCAATTAAGCGAAACAAAATACCATCAATAATAAAAGTTTCTTCTATGGTATCGCGCGTAGTCCCTGCTATATGGCTAACAATGGCTCTTTCATCGTTAATTAAAGCATTGAGCAATGTTGATTTACCAGCATTGGGTTTACCAACAATAACCGTTGGAATACCATTCTTAATGGCATTTCCATATTTGAACGATTGCAATAACGATTGCACCAAGTTTAAAATATTTTCAACCAATTCTTTCAGTTGTGGCCTACTGGCAAACTCCACATCTTCTTCGCCAAAGTCCAATTCTAGTTCTATTAACGAAGCAAAGTTTACCAATCGTTCGCGTAGGTCGGCTATCTGACTCGAAAAACCACCACGCATTTGTGTCATGGCGGTTTGATGGCTTGCTTCACTGTTACTGGCTATTAAATCAGCTACAGCTTCGGCTTGTGTTAAGTCTAGTTTTTTATTTAAAAATGCACGCATGGTAAACTCGCCTGGCTTAGCCGAACGCGCACCATTTTTTATAAATAATTGCAAAATTTGTTGTTGAATATAAGCCGAACCATGACAACTAATTTCTACTGTATTTTCACCGGTGTACGATTTTGGTTCCACAAAAATGGTGGCCAAAACTTCATCTATTATTTTTGGTTGATCAATATTTGATGAATCAACAATTCTTCCAAAATGAGCGGTATGAGTTGGTTGAATAGTTAAGTTTTTTCCTTTAAATAAATTGTTTACAATGGAAATTGCATTGCTTCCACTTATTCTTATCACACCAATGGCACCAATGCCTTCTGGAGTTGCCAATGCACAAATGGTGTCGTTTAAATCGCTTCTTAAATAATAACTCATAAATGGCAAAAGTATGGTTTTTGTTCCATTTAACATTTAAAACTGCATTTGGGTTTTATAGTATAATCATTTAATTTTTTTTACTGAAAGTTAGTTTTGTTGGAATACTCATATATATGAATTGTAACATCAATAAAACTCAAAATTAACTAGGCTCACTAACCATAATTACTAGCTATTTTTAGACAAAGGTTGAAAAAATCCTATATTTAAATACACTTTTTGCTTATTTAAAACTTCGAATTTATTATACAGCAATTGCTTTCAAATCAATATTACAGCTTTTAAAATCTTCAATATTATTTGTTTCATTTAGCCATCCATTTTCGTTTTCAGGCGTTAAAATAACGGGCATTCTTTTTTTTGTATTATGAATTTCGGCCATAAAAGGGTTAGCTTCTGTGGTAACTATGGAATAAGTTTGTAAAAACTCTCCAGTGTTTTTGTTTGTCCATTCACTGTATATTCCAGCAAAAGCAAAGGGTTCTTCGTTAGGTAATGTTATTAAATACTGTTGTTTTTCTTTGCCTTTTGCATCCAACCATTTCCATTCAAAAAAGCCATCGGCTATAATTAAACATCTGTTCTTTACGTTGTTTTTAAACGATGGCAATTCTGTTATTGTTTCAATTCTTGCATTTAAAGTATTGGCTCTAAATTTATCATCTTTTGCCCAACTTGGAATCAATCCCCAATTAAACAATTGAATTTCTTGTTTATTTACATTTGTAATTACAGGCGTTTTAGGAAATGTAAAACCATTATAACGTTCAGAATTTACTACAAAATCTTTATTTTTCAGTTTAGCTTTAAAACGTTTTTCTAATGTTTGAGCATCTTTACTTTGTTTGGAATGAAAACACATAATTTTTTATTTATTGCGTAATACCTTTGGCTACTTTTTAAGTTGCAAATGAAATATATATTATTCAATAACCATTTGTAATTTATAAGAATTATGTTTGAAGCCATTTCAAATACATATTATGAGTAACAACGATATATTCAAAAAATTGCGCGTGGCATTACACTTAAAAAACGATGACATTATTGCCATTTTAAAGTTAGTAGATTTTAAAATTTCGGAA
>Ga0247837_1008593_pt1 | contig 12754 bp, 8 predicted proteins | sample LaCtaG_2_FD_187115 | JGI IMG/M metagenome (GOLD analysis project Ga0247837, IMG submission 187115) | Freshwater microbial communities from meromictic Lake La Cruz, Castile-La Mancha, Spain - LaCruzMarch2015_14.5m | ecosystem: Environmental > Aquatic > Freshwater > Lake | place: Spain: Castile-La...
CGCCGTCGCCGCCGTCCCGGCGTCGTCTCCGGCTTACGGTCGCCAGGCACAGCCCGGCTCCCAAGCCTGTGGCGTCAGGGCCGGAGGCCCGGGTGAACACCGGCCGACGGAGGTCGGCCAAGGGAAAATGGCACGATGCCATGTTTCCCGTGAAGCGGCCCACATACGCCGTCTCAACGGTAGGGGCAGCCCCTCGCCTCCCTAACTCGTAGGCGCCTTAAACTTTCGGCGGAGACGGTCGGTGGGCACGCGCAGACGCAGGGAGTCGTTGAGGACGAAACGGCGCTAGGCTCGGAGAGCCGGGTCAGCACCAGCGGGCGGAGGCCCGCCAAGCAAAGATCGGCACGATGCCGATGCTTTGCGTGAACACACCCTCGAGCATGCCTACCGCCGGCTCCGAGTGCGGGTGGCAATTAACTGCCCTACCGTCCGGCGACGGGATATGGGGAGCCCGAGCCGGCGCTTTCTGACGGCCAGCCCGGAACCGGCGGCTCGCGACGGGCCTCACTCGGTGCGGCCGGTCACGATGTCGTGGGCGGCGCGCTCGATCGTGTGCTGGCGTTCGGCGAGCCGTTCGAGGGCCCGCAGGAGTTCGGGCTCCTCCGCCCGCTCGACGCCGTCGGTAAGCAGTTGAGCGAACCGCTTCGTGCGGGAGTTCACCCGGAGCTGCAGCGAACGGATCATCTTCAGTTCGGAAATCTTGTCGACGAGCGGCTGCTCGCCCGGCTCGGCCGAGCGGCCCCCGGCCCCGCCCTGCTGCCGTTGCTGCTGCTCTTTCTGCGCCTTCTCGAGGGCCCCGAGCATCTCTTCGAGGTTCGCGACGAGATCCTGCACGATGCCGCGAGTGGTTTCGCCCGCATCGCCTCGGCCGAGCCGGGCGGCGGCCTGCGTGGCATCGTCGCGCACCTGCTCGAGAGCTTCGGGGATCGCCACCGCCGAGCCGTCGTCACGCACGAGCACGAGCGCTTTCGCGGCGTCGACACCGACCGCGGCCTGGTCGCGGCCGAGCCGCGCCGCCTCGAGCTGCCGCTCTCGGTCGGCGCCGGGCTGCGACGCGGCCGATTCCGCGGCGAGTTTCTCGACACCGGCGAGCACCGTTTTCTCGGCCCGCAGCATGCCGCGCAGGCGTGCTTCGAGCTGCACAAGCAGCTTTTCGACCTCCTCTTCGCGCATCTGACGCAGAATTTCCTCGAGTTCGGCGCGGGCCGTCTCCAGCTCCTCCACCGCCTTCTCCTGTTCGGCGCGGGCGTCACGCCGCTGAGCATCGTCGAGCCGCTCTTTCGCCTGCTGCATCCGGCGCTTGGCCGCGTCGAGCCGCTGGCGGGTGCGGGCTGCACGCGAGGCTTCGTCGTCGCCCTCGATCGGCTTCTCGCCGGCTTCCGCCGCAGACGACTGCCCGGCCTCGGAGCCCTCGCTGCCGCCGTCCTCCGCCGAGGGCTTGCCCGCCTGCGACTGCCCCTGCTGGCCCGGCTGAGCATTTTGTCCCGGCTCCCCTTCCTTGCCGTCACTCTCCTTCCCTTCGCCCTGCGCACCCTGTCCGTCCTGCGGCTGCCCCTGCTTGCCCTCGCCGCCCTTCGACTGGGCCTCCGGATCCCCGCCAGGCGTCGCTGGAGCGGGTGTGTCGCGCTCCGCGCCCGCCCGAGCGTCCATGCGCCGGGCGAAGCCGTTGATGTCGCGGGCGAGCGCCTCGGTCTCTTCCGCCAGTTTGGCCTGGCGGTCGGCGAGTTTGCCGCCGTCGCCGCCGGCCTCCGTCGAGCCCTCGATGTCGCGCTGCTTCGCAATCGCCTTGGCGACGCGGGCGAGAAACTGTTTCACCTCCTCCTTCGCATTGGCCTGCTGCCGTTCGGTGTCCCCGGCCTCGAGGAGGCCGAGCAACTCCTGCAGCTTCTCGACCGCCGTCGCCTGGCTGGCGCCCGCCTTCAACAGCTGCCCTTGTTCGAGCAGGTTCACGATCACGTCGAGCCGATCGCCCACCTCCTGCTCGCGGGCCTGCGCGAACACGTCGCGCAGCAGCGCGGAGCGGCGCGGATCGCTCGCCGCGAGCAGGTCGGCGAGCCGAAGAAAGGTGCGCTCGAGCTCGTGGAATTGGCGGGCCACTTCCTGCTCGCGCTCGGCGAGAGGCGGCGGAGTGCCGGCGGCCGGGGGCGGGTCTGCCGCCGGAGCGATGCCCGTGCAGATGCAGGCGACAGCGACCGCTGCCACGCGGCAGGCGAAGCCCGGCATGACCCACGAATTCACGGTCGGCATGGCGAGCACCTCACGGCTGTTCGAGCGCCTCGCGAGCCCGCTGCTTCTGGCGGCGCAGCGTCTCGGCCCGGATCTCCTCCTGCGTGCGGATCAGGCCGCGCAGCAGATCGACCACCTCGTTGAACGACTCGAGCTCCATCATCCTATCCAGCACCGCCCGCATCCGGGCGAGCACGGCGTCGGTCGCCCGCACGATCTCTTCCCGCGGGGCCCGCCGCCGACACGCGGCCGCCACCCCGGGCAGGTCGGCAGCCGCGATCCGGGCCAGCGGATCGGCGATCTGGGACACGAGCCGGTTCTCGAGCTCCGGGGACAAGAGCGCGTTGTTGGCGAGCTCGTCGCGAATCAGCCGAAACGCAGCCGCAAGCTCGCCGGTCTCCCCGGCGGCGCGGGTGGACGCCTCGAGCAGCCGCGCCACGTCGTCACCCTCTCCGGCATCACGGTCCGGATCGGCGGCGGATGCCGCGTTCGTCGCCGGGGTGGCGAGGCGGTCGCGGCTCTGCACCAGATCGGCCACGGTGCTCTCGAAACGCCGCCGCAGGATGATCTCGCGGGCCTCGAGCATCGCGAGCAAGGCTTCGGGCGTGACCACGTCGAGGCTCCAGGCGTCGGAAGCGGCCACGTTCGGCCCGGTGGCGAGCCGACACCCGTCGGTGGCGACGATGCTCACCGTGAGCCGCCGGCCGGCGGTGAGGCCGAGCGGCTCGAGGGCGACCCGCTCCGGTGCGTCGGAAGCGAACTCCACGACCGCCGCGCCCGCCGGCACGCGGTCGATCGGCCGGTCGACTTCGGAGGCATCGGCGATCTGCAGCAGCACGGCGGCGGAGGCGAGGCCGTGGTCGTCGGTGATCGTGCCCACCAACGGCAGCACGGCACGCGGCGTGACGGCAGTCGAAATGCCGGGCATCCGCACCGCCACCTGGGGCGGCGCGTCGTTCACCGCCGACAGCACGAAGGAGACGGGCTCGCGATTGTCGAGCCCGTCGGAGTCGGTGAATCGAACCACGAGCGTACGGTCTCCCGCCACCGGCCCGACCGACGCCGTGATGGTGCGGCCGGCGTTCGCCCCGGCGAGCGATCCCACGACTTCTTCGGAGCCGTCGGCAATGCTCGTCATGCTCGCCGCCGAGAGCGGCTTGGTGGCCGTGCAGGCGATCTCCACGACCGATCCTGCCGGCACCTGCACGATCCGCGACGCCGCCGCCTGACGCCGGCCGCCGCCGAGATACTCAGGCAACGTGTATGCGATCTCGAGCCGGGCGAGCGCGGGCGCGTCGACCGCGACGAGCCGCAGATTGCGCAGCCGGGCATCGCCGCCACGAACCTCGAGCGTGAGATCGTCGGTCACGTTCTTGAGCACGTGGCCGAACGCCTGGGCGCCGTCGACGACGCCGCCCCGCGTACCCATCCGATCAGTCCGCCAGCTCCCTGCCCCGCGGCTGCGGAGATCGACGACCTCGGGCACGACCCGGTCGGCGGCCGCCTTGACGATCACGTCGACGTCACTGCCCCGGGCCACGATCCGCCTCCCGTCCACGAAGCCTTCGGCTGTGAGGGCCACCTGCCGCGGCCACGGATCCTCCCGAAACATCACGTTACGCCGCACCCACAGATCGGCGAGCGCCGGCCGGGCGAGCGCCAGGCCCGCGATGCTCGCCACGCCCGCGAGCCCGCCGAGCACCAGGCCCATGAGCCGGCGGCGGCGGAAGAGCTTCGCCCGGTCCACCTGATCGACGAGCGCCGCAGCCTCGGCCGCCGTCCGCGCGAGCAGCCGCGAATCGACGTCGTCCCGCGGGCGATCCGCGAGTTCGATCGCGGTCGACAGACTGTCGCGAAACGCCGGATGGCTTCGCTCCACGAGGGTGGCGAGCGCCGCGTCGGGCAGCGGTGTGGCGAGCCGGCTCACGAGTTTGGAGACCACGAGCCAGACCAGCCCCGCGGCCGCGGCCGCGGCCACCGCCATCCGCCACCCGGGCGGCGGCTCCAGAAGCCAGTCGATCGCGAGCGAGCTCCAAAACACCAGCGCTCCGGCCAGGCACACGAGCGCCAGCGACTCGCCCCAGATCCACCGCCGTGTGCTCCGCCGCAGCGCGGCGAGCAGGTGGCGGAGCGGCCCGATGTCGACGACGGTGCCCTGCGACGATTCGGCGCTGGCCGGTTCAGGAGCGACGACAGGTGCCACGGAACAATCTCTCGAGAAACGAATGATACGAAACGTCAGGCGAGGCGGGCGAGGCGGCGAACGACCCACTCGAGGCACAACAGGCCGCAGGCAGCGGCGAGCAGGGCCGTGTTGAGCCAGCGTTTGAAGGTGCCGTCGGGCGCGCCGGTCTCGTATTCGCGCCGCGAACGGTCGGGAATCAAGGCGGTGAGCGCCCGGGAATCGGCGGGAGTCCAGGCGGCGTCGGAAAGATACCGGGCGGATCCGCCCGTCAGCGTGGCGACCTGGTCGAGCACGCCGCGATCGAGCCGCGGCCGCTCCAGTTCACGCTCGGGAAGCCGGGCCTGGATGCGCCGCGTGAGCTTCTCGCCCGCCCCGTCGTCGAGGTCGACCTCGATCCTCCATGCTCCCTCGCGGGCCGCCACGAACGCTCCCTGCACGACGCCCGGCCGCGCGGTCTCCGGCACGAGTGGCACCCGCACGACCGCACCGTCGGGGCCGACGGCCTGGCAGCTCGCCGGCGGCCCGCCCGCCACTGCGTCCTCTCCTGCGGCCGACACCACCCGCACGATCACGCTCGCGCCGACGGCATATCGATCGCGTTCGACGAGCAGGCGGGCCCGACGCGAGCCGCGCAGCAAGCGGCCCTGCGAGACATGCCGCACGAGCTGGGTCACGAACCGCTCGTAGGTGGCGTCGTCGATGCCGCGCAGCCGCCATGTCTCCCCGCTCCCCAGAAAAAACACGCTGCCCGACCCGTAAAACTGCCCGGCCATCGCGATCGGATGGGAGTCGCTCGCCGGGCCCTCGGCGCCCGCTGCCCGCGCCCGGGCATACACGGTCGCCCCGGGCTTGGCGACGGACGCTCCGAAGCAGGAATAGACACCCTTGAACTCGGCCCACACTGTCTGGCTCGCGACGCGGCTCGACGCCAGCCAGAGAAACTCCGCGTCCTGCCCGTCGGTCGTCAGCCCGAGCGGCATCGGCTCCTCGCGCCCCTGCGGGCTTTCGAACGCCGCCTGCACGGTCCGGCGCAGTTCGACCGGGTGGAGGGCCCGCACCACGCCCGACTGCGGGTCGGCAAGCCACGTCTCCATGAACACCCCGCCGGCGACGAGCACGAGCCCCCCCGACTCCCGCGCCACCCAGCGTTCGAGCCGCGTCTGCGCCGCCGCGTCGAGCAGCCGCCAGTCGTAGTCGAACGCGACGATCACGTCGTATTCCGCGAGCGCCTCGGCCGTGGGCGGAAACGCATCGAGAATCCGCCGGGCATCCTGCGAAATGCCCGGCGCGGCCGTGCCGAGCACGACGTCCACCGCGAAGCTCTTGTCGCGCTCGAGCACGTTGCGCATGAACTGGTATTCGCGCGACGGCCCGCCCGCCATGAGGAGCACCTGCGTGACCCGGTCGACCACCTCCACCTCCACCGCCTGCGAGTCGTCGGCGGCTGCCCGATCTTCGGCGGGCGCGGCGATCCGCATCACGAGCTCGCGGCGGCCCGTCGCGTCGAGGCCGGGCACGTCGAATCGCGCCGTCGCGAGCGCGCCGTCGGCGGCGAGCACCACGTCGGCGGCCTCGATCACGCGGCCGGCTCCTCCGGCTGCGGCCTCAGCGAGCTCCACCCGCACCGTGCGGCCGGCGAGCCCCTGGGCCTGCACGTAGCCCGTGACGGAGAATCGGTCGCCTGGAAAAACCCGCGCCGGCGCGAGCAGATCGGCCACCCGCACGTTGGGCGGAAGCGTGTCGGAGCCGATGCCGACGGTGTGCACCGGGACACGGCTGCGCACGAGCGCCGCCGCGGCCGCGGCCGGATCGAGCCCGGCGTTGTTGGCCCCATCCGAGAGCACGATCACGCCGGCCAGCACCCCGGGCGGCTCCTGGTCGATCACGTGTGCGAGTGTCTCGCCGAGCCGTGTTTCGAACCCCCGCGGCACCAGCCGCTCGCGCCACGGAGGGAGCGTTCCCTCCGTTCCCTGCGGGGCCTGCTCCGCCGCGGCCGCCGGTTCCCGCCCGACAGCCGCCGCACCCGGCCGGGCCGACAGCACGCCGAGCGGCTCGGCATCGGCGTCAAAACGCCACAGCGACACTTCGTGCGTGTCGCCGAGCGCGGCGAGCAGCCCGCCCGCTTCGAGGGCCCCGAGGGCCCGCGCGGCCCGCGATGCGTCGGCCCCGTCGGCCGCAGCCCGGCCGTCATCGATCGTCATGCTCGCACTCGTGTCGACGAGTACGGCCACCCGCGAACGCGGCCAGCGCACCGAGCCGCAGGGCGGCCAGCAGCACCGCCACGCCACGTGGCAGTTCCGCTGCATCGCGTCGCACCATCCAGATCGCGAACGCAGCGATGGCGGCAAACGCGGCGACGAGCAGCGGCATCTGCCACCACTGGGAAAAGCCGTCGACGACGGCGCTCGTGATCCGATGGTGCACCTGCTCCGTGGTCGCCAGGAGCGGCAGCGGCAGTGGAATGGTGACGGGAGTCGGCATGACACGCTGGAATGAAGGGTGGCCGCGAGGCTGGCATCAGGCCGCCGGCCGCCGGGCCGGCAGGTGGTAACTCGCGGCATAGGCGACGATCTGTTCGATGACGAGGATCGCAAGCAACGCGTAGAGGAGCGGGTGCAACAGCGAGACGCCGGCGAGCGTGCCGGAGCCCGGATCGAGCGCGGCGGCGGTGTCGTAGCGAAACGGAATTCCGGCGAGCGTGCGGTCGAGCCGGTCACGGCCGATCCGCTCGAGCCGCCCCTCGTCGACTCCCACGTTGACGGCGAATGCCCGCTCGCGTTCGGTGCCGTCGAGCCGTTTCCAGCGGGCCGCATAGGCGCCCGCCGTCGCGGTGGGAAGCCGGGCCGTGAGGCGGCCGTCGGCGCCGACGGCCGCGGTCTGGTGCACGAGCGTGCCCGCGGGCGGCACCAGAAAGTCGACGTCGTGCGCATCGCTGCCCGACTCGAGCACCACCTCGAGCGGAGCCCCGACCTCGAGCGCCCCGGCACGACGCCGGGCCGCAGCCAGATGGCTCTCGAGCTCGAGCATCACCACGACCCAGCTCGGGTTGCCGCGAGCCCAGTTGTTCCACACCGGCGCCGCCGTCGACAGCACCGCCACGACGAGCCCCGCCCCGAAGGGCCGTTCGACGACGAACGGCACGCCGTTGCGCAGCGAGAGCAACCGTCGGAGCCCGTCGCCCGAGGGCGGCTCGTAGCCCCGCTCCACAGCGAGATAGCGTTCGACACGCACCGCATCAAGGAGCGGGTTGCGCTGGCCGGAGAGCACTGCCACGACCGGGTGATCCTCCACCCGCACGTCAGGACCGTCAGCCGTGGCCACCCCGCCGAGATCCACCGGCCCCGCGAGCGGCACCGGGTAGAGGCCGGCCCCCGCGCGGTGGAGCGTGCGATTCAGCACATCGACCTTCGTGCGCGGGCCGCCGAAGAAGACCACGCCCCCGCCGCCCTTCGCATACGCTTCGAGCGCGGCGACCTCGGGGGCATCGAACTGCGGCACGTCGAGCAGCCAGATGCAGTCGAACGCCGCAAGATCGAGCGTCGCGAGCGCGCGGGGCGGCTCGACGCGCGGCCGCAGGCCCGTCGGCGCGCCGGCCCCCGGCGCGAGCGCCGTGGCGAGGTAAAACGCGTCGCCCGTGCGTGAGCCGCCCTGCGGGTCGCCATCGATCACGAGCACGTCGATCCGATCGGCCACGTCGACCACGGCCGACCGCAGGTTGTCGGCCGGCACGGCGTCGGCCGCAATCCGGGCCTCGATCACGTGGCTGCCCGACGTCGGAAACCGCACGTCGAACCGCTGCACGGCGACGCCGCCTGCCGGAATCGCGTCGATCCTCGCGCCCGGCCGCTCCGCACCGTCTTCGCGAAGCTCCACCGCCACACCGCTCACGGGGCGAGCGGAATCGTTGCGCACGGCCACGTCGATCGGCAGCACCACGCCGGTGGCGGGCACACCGCCGGCCACTTCGAGACGCTCGATCGTGAGGTTGCCCGCGGTGCCTTCGGCGGCGCAGTCGACGAGCCGGAGCTCGACGCCGCCGGCCGTGATCCGCCGGAGCACGTCGGCCATCTCGTCGGCCGCCTGCCAATCCTTCGCACGAAAGTCGCTCACCAGCCAGAGCACCTTCGCCGCCGCAGCCCCCGACCCCAACGCCTCGAGCGCCGCCGCGAGGGCGCCACGCGGGTCGGCATCGCTCTGGGAGCACGGCATGCGGGCCAGTTCATCACGCAGCCGCTGCACGAACGCGGGCGCCACGGCTTCGCGGTCGAGATCGAAGCGGGGCGGCGACCCTTCGTCCGCGGCCCGGGCGAATGACGACACGCGGCCGAGCGTGAAGTCGTGCCCACCGGAGGCCGTGGCCAGTTCGCCGCCGATCCGTTCGACGACGAGCCGGCCGCGGTCGAAGGCCGAGGTCTCGCCGACGCGGTCCCCCGCCGACATGTCGCCCATCGAATAGCTGTCGTCGAGGATCACGACGTGGCTCGTACGGCCCGCCCCGAGCAGCTGCCCCAGCGCATGCTGCCAGCGCGGCTGGGCGAGCGCGAGCACCACGCCGAGTACCGCGGCCACCCGCAGGCAGAGCAGAAGGATCTGCTTGAGGAGCACGCGGGTGCGATACTTTCGCTGGCTGGCGAGGAGAAACTCCATCGCCGCCCACCGCACCTGCTTGTGCCGCAGCAGATTGATCAGGTGGATGATCACCGGCGCCGCCACGAGCGGCAGCCCCCACCAGACGAGCGACGGAAAATCGAACGTGGGCATGCGTCAGAGCGGCATCCGGGCGCGGCGGGAAAGAAACTTCACGAGGGCGGCATCGAGCGGCTCGCCGGTGCGCACGAGGGAGTAATCGCACCGCGCCGCGGCGGCCCGCCGCCGGGCGTCGGCCAGAAACGCCTCGAGCGCCGCCAGGTAGCCGGCCCGGAGCGCCCGCGGATTGCAGGCGATCTGCTCGGGCACCTCGAGCCCTTCGAACCGTGTCGGCCCATCGAAGGGAAACTCGAGCTCGTCCTCGTCCATGACGTGCAGCAGCACGAGGTCGTGGCCCCGCTTCCGCAGCATCTGCAGCCCCTGAAACACGCCGTCGCGGTCGCCGAGCAGATCCGACACGATCACCACGAGCCCGCGCCGGGGGAGCGTTTCGGCGAGCGACGTGAGCACCGGCAGGAAAGCGGTGCCGCGCCCGCCCCGCGGGGTCTCGAGCACCTCCACCACGTTCGTGAGCTGCGAGCGCTTCGTGCGGGCCGGCACGCTCGCCCGCACGCGATCGTCGAACACCGCACAGCCGGCGGCATCGCCGTGCGAGAGCGCGAGCCACGCGAGGCTGGCGGCGAGCGTCGCGGCGCAGTCATATTTCGAGAGCGGCCCCGAACGGTAGTCCATGCTCGCCGAGCCATCGACGAGGAGCGCGAGCCGGAGATTCGTCTCTTCTTCGAACTCCTTGACGTAGAGCCGGTCCTGCCGGCCCCACACCTTCCAATCGACGCGGCGCAGGTCGTCGCCGCGCACGTACTCCCGGTGCTGGAGAAACTCCACCGACTGGCCCTTATAGGGGCTCTTGTGGAGGCCTGCCAGCACGCCCTCGACGACCGCCCGGGCCCGCAGTTCGAGCCGGGCGATCCGTGCGATCGCCTCAGGATGCAAATATCGTTTGGAAACGGGCGTCACGCGTGAGCTCGTCCTCTCGGGCAGGGGTCGTGTCGATGATCCGGCGAATGATGCCGTCGGGCGTCACGCCCTCGCTCTCGGCCGCGAAGCCGACGACGATGCGGTGCCGCAGCACCGGGGCGGCGAGCGCCTGGAGGTCTTCGACGGCCACGTGGCTGCGGCCCTGGAGCAAGGCCCGCGCCTTCGCGCCGACGATCAGGAACTGCACGGCCCGCGGGCCGGCCCCCCACGAGAGCTGATCCGACACGAAATCGGGCACGCCCTTCTCGCCGGCACGCGTCTGCCGCACGAGCGCGAGCGCGTAGCGCACGAGATGATCGCTGATCGGCACCTCGCGCACGCTCTGCTGGAGGGCGATGATGTCGGCGGCGGAGAGCACGGGCTGGGCCTCGTCGACGACGGCGCCAGTCGTGCGGCGGGCGATCTCGAACTCCTCCTGGAACGATGGGTAGTGCACCCGCACCTTGAACATGAAGCGATCCTGCTGCGCCTCGGGCAGCGGATAGGTGCCCTCCTGCTCGATCGGATTCTGCGTGGCCAGCACGAAGAAGGGATCGACGAGCTTGTGCCGCACACGGCCCACGCTCACCTGACGCTCCTGCATCGCCTCGAGGAGCGCGGCCTGCGTCTTGGGGGGCGTGCGGTTGATCTCGTCGGCCAGCACCACGTTGGCGAACAGCGGCCCCTCGAGAAACCGCAGCTGCCGCGTGCCGCTCGCCCGGTCTTCCTCGAGGACGTCGGTGCCGATGATGTCGGCCGGCATCAGGTCGGGGGTGAACTGGATCCGGCTGAACGAGAGATCGAGGCTCCGCGCGAGGGTGCTGATCATCAGCGTCTTGGCCAGCCCGGGCACGCCCTCGAGCAGGCAGTGGCCCCGGCTGAAGAGCGAGATCAAAAGCTCTTCCACCACCTCGTGCTGGCCGACGATCACGCGGGAGAGCTGTGCGAGAATGCGGTCGTGGGCCTCGTGCAGACGCTCGACGGCGGATCCGAGGTTGGCGGCGGACGAATTCATGAAGGCTCCGGAACGGGGGCAAAACTGGCGACGACCGCCGACCGATCACCGCTGGTAGATGGGCAGCGTACCGTTTTCCAGCTGGAGGATGGTGAGGTTCGTGGCGGTGGTGTACACGGGGCCGATGTAGCCCTGCGACCAGAACAGCGTTTCGCCGTCGGCCTGGGCCTCGGAAAGCAGCCGTTTCTCCATTTGATCCCGATACGCCTCCCACTTCCGCCCCCCCTCCCGATACATCACCTGGGCGTAATAGAAATGGGCGTAGTGCCAGTGCCCAAAGCCATTATTGGCGATATTGCCGAGATGCTTCTCGGCGTAGTCAAGCATCCGCGGCACGTGCGTGTCGTCGTATTCGCCGGCGTTGAACAGGCAGGCGATCGCGGCGGCGGAGATCGCCGGCCGCCCTCCCCCGCCCTTCGAGCTGTACTGCACGCCGCCGTCGGGCATCGTGCATTTGTGGATGTAGGCGATCGCCTTGTCGATGATCTCCCGCGGCACGGGGATACCGGCGTTGCGGCAGCCCCGCAGCCCCTGCACCTGCGTGATCGTGGTGGAACCTTCGTCGAAATTGTTGCCGTCTTTGGCGCTCACGTAGCCCCAGCCACCGTCGGAGGTCTGGGCCCGGCCGGAAAACTCCACCGCCTTCGTGAGCACCCGCACGAGCTCCTCGCGGCGGCGCTCGTCTTCCTCCTCGCCGAGCACCTGCGAAAGAAAGAGCATCGAGAAGCCATGGCCGTAGGTGTAGCGATCGTCGCTCTTCGGGTCGCCGATCAGGCCGTTGACCCGCGAGCGGCTCACGAGATAGTCGACGGCCTGCCGGATCGGCTCGGCATAGCGGCCCTGCGTCGTGGTCGAGCCTTCGAGCAACAGGGCGGTGCCCGCGAGCGCCGTCATGGCGGTGGGATAGCGGCCGTCGTTCGCCGCCCAGCTGCCGCGCCGCGACTGCCGGCGGACGAGCCAGTCGAGCCCCCTGGTGACCGTGCGCTCCACGCGGCCATCGAGCGGCGCACCGCCGACCGTCGCCGGCAGCAGGGCGGCTCCGAGCAGGCAGACCACGACGGCGCGGCGCAGAGACATGACGACCCTCAAAATGGAAGGGGAATCGTGAGTGCCTTCTGGATCCACGACTCGAGTTCGGAGAATAGGCCACCGCCCGTCGGATGCTTCGCCGCCTGGTACGGCGGCCGGGGGGCCATCGGTGCCCCCGCGAAGTCGAGGCGAATCTCGGCCGCGTCGCCCCCGGTGCGGGTGAGCGTCACGGTGTGGGCGTCGGGGTCGCCGCTGATGTCGCAGCCGGCGAACACATGCTGCTGCACACGGATCTTGTCGTCGGCATACACGGCGTGTCCGGTGCGCTTGTCGAGCACGAGCACGCTCAGCGTCGTGCGATCGCCGTCGCGCCGCGTCTGGAGGTGCCGGGCAAAGAGCAGCACCGGCAGCTCGGCCGGCTGATGGCGGTGGAGGCAGTGCCGCACCATCGTCACGGGCACCGGCCAGAGCTGCTCGCCCCGATCCTGCGACACGGCCCAGATCGAGCCGGTGAAACTCATGCCCACCGCGTCGTCACCGGGCACCATCTGAGGCAGCGGTGTCACGATCCCGAGCGGGTCGAACTGCTGCTGTTCCTGCACCGTTTCGCGACGGCCGGCGAACACGAGCAGGCG
>Ga0247837_1008595_pt1 | contig 12747 bp, 11 predicted proteins | sample LaCtaG_2_FD_187115 | JGI IMG/M metagenome (GOLD analysis project Ga0247837, IMG submission 187115) | Freshwater microbial communities from meromictic Lake La Cruz, Castile-La Mancha, Spain - LaCruzMarch2015_14.5m | ecosystem: Environmental > Aquatic > Freshwater > Lake | place: Spain: Castile-La...
GGACCGTGGAGAAACTGACGTGCGACGGCCTTCCAAAGCTCCACAGCCAGCCCGGTGAGTAGTTCATGATGAAAAGCGTCGTGCCGGGGCGAAAGCCGCCGTTCACAAAACTCGCGAGACACGAAGCCGGCGGTTGATCAGAAAATGACACAGCGAAGCGGTCATTGACGACGGCTTCGGCAGGGCCGTAGTACCGCACGCCTCCGACGGATTCGGTATTCGGCACGGTGCGGCCCAAGCCACGCGGCCGGACACACTCCGAGATCGCGATGGTGTGGCTCAGGCCATCGCGGACAGCCTCCAGGCGAACGCGGCTCTGGAGGCCGAATAGGCCTCGTAGCTGTGACTGAAACGGAGCGTCGTCCGCTGCGGGACTGTGAGACGAAGGCCAGAAGCCCCGGTACCGGTCGCCGATCGAGAACAGGTAGTTGTGTGAGCGAGGAGAGGGATCTGACGGGCATTGCAGGAGGGGGAGCCGAGCCGACGCGTACAACGCGCTACAGGCAAACGGCCAGCCTGCCGTAGCGATCGCGTCGGAGAGCGTCGACTCACCGATGAAAGGAAGCAACATCACGAAACCGCTGGCGAGGCCGATTCCAGGGCGGGGATACGGACTGGGGAGGGGAGCCCCAGACCTGCGTCGAGGTGCTGTCCGGGCCACCGCAGAAAGGCGCGAGCACGCCCAGCGCTTGGTGGTGATGCAGCAGGCCGAGTCCCAACTCACGGAGATTGGTCGCGCACGAGAGCCGGCGGGCCGATTCCCGCGCCGCCTGCAGGGCCGTCAAGAAAATCCCGCCCAGCAGAAGGACGATGGTGGTGACGATCAACAGTTCAACGAGCGAAAAGGCTCGGCGGCTTCGACCACGCATCGCGAGGTCTCCGAGATCTCACCGGGCAGCGGTGAGGGACAAACTCCGAAGAAGCGGGCGAAGGGACTCGAACCCTCGACATCCAGCTTGGGAAGCTAGCGCTCTACCAACTGAGCTACGCCCGCGTGAGGCCGCAGTCTAGCACGGGGACACCGAGCCGGGAGGGGGCCGAACGGTCGCCCTGTGGGCCGCGTAGAATCGGGCCATGGTCCCATCCCGCCCGGAGCCGCCGCCGTCATGCCCAACGTCGCCCCGCCGCTCGCCGCTCCCCGTGGAGGCTGGCTGACCATGCCCATGAAGGCCGCGCTCGCCACGATCTTCGCCGCCCTCCTGCTCGGTGCCGGCGGCCTGCCCTGGTGGCTTTCCCAGCCGGAGCGGCTCAGCCGGATCGTGGCTCGGGCGGTCCCGGAACTCGAGGCCGATGTGCGGTTTGAGTCCGTGCGGCTGGGCTGGGCTGGTCCGCTCGTGCTCGACGGCGTGACGGTGGTGCCCCGTGACGGCAGCCGGTCGCCGATCTCGATCGACCGAATCGAGGGCAGTCACGGCCTGCTCGCCATGCTCCTTTCCGCGGGCGACCTCGGCCGGCTCGCCATCGACGGCCTCGCCGTCGACCTGGCCTTCGACAAGGACCACGTCAGCAATCTGGAGGGGCTTGTGCGTCGCAAGCCCGCCGATCCCGCGGATCCCGCGCCGCGGCCCGCGCGGGCCGCCGTGCGGATGCGGCTCGAGATCGAGGATGCCATCGTGCGGATCACGGCCCCGTGGACCACTGAGGCGTGGGTCAGCGAACCGATCGACCTGCGGGTGGCCCTGGCCCCGGTGCCCGAGGGCTGGAGCGAGTGGACGATCGAGCCGGTCCGGCTGTTGGCCGATGCCCGGATGGACCCGCCGGTGGCCTGGGGGGTGCTGGCCTACATCGCCCCGGTGCTCGCCGACACGACCCGAACGAGCGGCCGGTTTTCACTCGAGTTGGAGGGGGCGAGGCTGCCGGTCGGCGATCCAGCAGGCGGGTCGCTCTCGGGCACACTGGCGATGCACGAGGTGGTCGTGGGGCCGGGGCCGTTGGTGACAAACCTGTTTCAATCGCTTCCAGGTGGTCTGCCGCCGCCGCCATCGATCCGCGTCGCCGACGAGTCGCATGTGCGGTTTCAACTGGCCGACCGTCGGGTGCGGCACGAAGGCCTGGAGTTTGGGGTGCCGCTGCCCGGGCCGGGCCGCCGGCTGGACGTGAAGAGCAGTGGCTCGGTGGGCCTCGACGACCAATCGCTCGCCATCAAGCTCGTGCTGCCGATTCCCGCGGATCTGCGGCAGGATCGGCCGCTGCTGGCAGCCCTGGCGGGCAAGACCATCTCGGTGGGCGTCGCGGGTAAGCTCGGCGCGCCGCAAGTCGTGTTTGACGGGTCGATCGGCCAGGTGGCCGGCGATGTGGCGCGGGAGTTCATTGAGCGTGTCCGGGGCGGCGGCGTGCCACCAGCCGGGCCGCCGGTCCCAGGCGTTGCGGCGCCGCCGGGAGTGGACGGCGATGCCGTGGCCGACATTGTGGGCGGCGTGATCGACGAGATCGCGCGCCGTCGGGCCGCTCGTCAGGCTGCGGAAGCAGCGGCGGAGGTGCCTCCCCGACGTGGTCGGCTGCGCGAGCGTGTCCTGCGGCCGGTGTTGCCACCAGCCCCACCGGCGTCGGAATGAAACCTGCCAGGGCATAAAAAAGCCGGGTCCTTCTCGCGAAGGACCCGGCCATTTTTGAACCGGAAGCCTGAACGGCCACCGGCAGCCTTGCAAGCAGGGCTCAGGTCTTGGCGGGCTCGGCCGGAGCGGCCGGAGCAGCCGGAGCAGCCTCGGTCGGAACGCCCTCGGAGACGGCGCCCTCCGAAACGATCACACCCTCGCCGCCGCAATCGCCACCGGCGCAGCCGCCGCTGACAACCTCGCCGCCACAGCAGTCGCTGACGACCTCGTCGCCACAGCTGCCGCAATCGGCGGCCGCCGACTCGCCGCAACCGCTGTCGCAAGCCGAGGCAACTTCCTCACCGTGGCACTTGGCAGCCTTCCGGGCGGCCTTCTTGGCACGATGCTTGGCCATGATGCCACCGTGGCACTTACGACCGTGGCAGCCGTGGCCGGCGACGGCACCGCTGTCACCACCAACGAGAGCGATGGCAACGAGCCCGAAGAACATCGCCAGCGAGAAACCGAGAAACCGCTTCATCAGAAACCTCCACAAGGGAAAAACGGAACGCAGCCGATGCGTCCCCGGGGGCCGTCGCCTGTGAAACCCCGATCCGGGACGGCTACCGGACCGCAGCACGCGAATCTTGCACTGACCGCCACCGATCCATCTGCCGTTCGTCCGTCAAAACGGGTCGATTGGGGAAGATGTGCCGGTAACGGCAACAAGGCGGTAGGCTAACACGCGGCCGCGGGCTGTCAAGAAAAATGGGTATTCTGCGGCGAAAATGCCGCTTCTGCCGACTTTGCGGCCTGCTGGCCGGCCTCAGACGGCCTTTCCCGGGTGGGAAAAACCCGCGGCATGGTGCCTGGCAAACGCACCGCTTGCTACTGCCGGGCAGGGGCGGCCGGTGTGCCGGGCTTACCGGCCGTCCGTTCGGCGGCACTTCCCGCGGCGGTCGTGGCTCGGCGTTCGAGTTCCTCGGCCACCATCGCCTGCTTGGCGAGCATGTCTTCGGGATCCTCGAAGTTAAGCAGCAGGGGGGGCATGTCTTCGAACACCCGCATGGCCATCCCGACCACCCGCCAGCCCTCGGGGTCGAGCCGCACGACCCAGATTACGTTGTCGGTGCTTTGGAAGCCGTCGGGATCGACGTCGGTCCACGTGGTCGCGACGTGGACAAGGTCGCCGCCGTCACCAATCGCTTCGCAATCCCGCACCGCGTAGGTGGCCGTATCGTTGACCGGGGGAGCCACCGAGATGCCAAGTTCCTCGGTTTTAGCGGAGGCGGTGGTCGTGAGCAGCTTGCGGGCCGCAGCGTCATCGCCCCGCTTGATGGCCTCGAGAAACGCGACCACAGCCTGCTTGGCCGGGGCAGCGACATCGCCAGCCGGGCCGCCGGACGAGCAGCCCGTGATAAGGAGCAGAGCCCCGGATCCGGCAATGACCAGGAAATCGGCGGCGAGGCGGCGGTAAAAACCAGTCATGCGCGAAATGCTCCGGGCTGACGGGACGGCGGCGGGAGCCTGCGGCCCCATGGGGTGCGGGAGAGTGAAGGGGCGCCGCCCGGCCGTCAAGACGACTTGGCCGTGACCACGCGGCGGCTGTCGAGATTTGGTAATCTTCAAAAAGCCACGCGTTTGCGACGCGGGGAGCGTCGACACAGGGTATCTGGACAGACGAGGCAAAGGGGGTTCGGCGGACGAAGCGATCCGAAGCGACCCAAAGCGATCGAGGTTGAAAAAACTGTTGGGGTGTGAGGCGTCCCCCCGTGAGGGAGGCCCGAGGTCGAAGCGGAGCAATCAAGCCATGCGACAAGCCACAACCATCCGGCAACCAGCGACTGTCAGGCCCGCGGCTCGCTTCCTGGGGCCCTGGTCCATGCGGCTGGTCGCGCTCGTCGCAGTTGCCGGGCTGGCTGCCGGAACGGCCGACTTGCCTGCCCGCCGCGCCCGCCCGCCGGCCGCCGCATGGGAGAAGGCTACGGCCGGTGCGTTTTTTGACGATGCCTTTACCAGCCTGCAGGGGCCGCGGCCGGCCTTCGACGCGGCCGCCCGGCCGGGCGGCGCCGTGGTCACGGCCGGCGGTGGCTCGGAGCCGGCGGCCCCCGAGGGCGGATTCAAATGGTCCGCGCTCGTCTCGGGAGACACCCTGACCGACGAGATCAAGGAGATGCAGGAACGCGTCGTGCCGGTAGTGAACACGCCCTCGACCTTCAAGGGTGGTGGCTACAACGAGGCGCAGCAAGCGTTCAGCGTGATTGCCCTGGCGTTCGGCCTGATCGCAGTCCACGACGAGGAGGTGCGGTGGAAGAAGGACGCAGTCACAGCCCGCGACCTGTTCGCGCGGGCCGGCGTGAACTGCAAGGTCGGCACCGACCAATCGTTTAAGGAGTCGCAGGTGCGGGTCGAGGACCTGCAGGCGATGATGGACGGAAACGCGCCGGGAGGAAAGCCAGACCGGGAAGATGATTTCCGCTGGAGCCAGGTGTCGGGGCGGCCCCCCATGATGAAGCGGCTCGAAGCGGCGGAAAAGCTGCTCGGAGCAGCGACCGCCTCCCAGGGCGAGTTTACGAAACAGCTCGACGCGATCCTCCACGAGGCGGAGATGGTGGCCGCGATGGGCGAGGTGATCCGACAGCCCGACTTTGAGTATCACGACGACGACTCGTATCTGGGCCATGCCGCGTCGATGCGAGACGCCGCCGTCCGGATTCGGGAAGCGTGTCTGAAGAAGGACTATGAGACCGCCCGCGCCGCCGTCGCGGAGATCTCCAAGAGCTGCAACGACTGCCACGGCGAGTATCGGTAATCGTGGCTCTTTAGCGCGGCAGCGGCCCGAGTGGCTCGAGCGACACGAGCTCAGCCAGCCCGGCATCGGCCATCTCCCGTCCGGTCACGTAGCGGTGGGTGCGGATCCAGTCGTTGATCAGTGCTTCGGGGCCTCCGAGCAGATCGCACAGCAGGACATCCATCTCCCGCTCGAGCGCGGCGAAGTGCCGTGACCATTCGGCGGCCTCCCGGATGCCGATATGCTCCTCGCTTTGCCACTTCATCGGGTGAAAGAGGAACACGCTGTAGGGAGTCACGAGCCGCCGCCGGCAGGCGGCGAAGGGCCACAGCGCTGCCGACGAGCATTCGCCGGTGACGACCGCGGTCGCCCTGGTGTCCCGCAGCCGCAGCAGCGACACCAGCGACATCGCGCAGTAGGGGCTGCCCCCTGGTGAGTCGAAGTAAATCGTGCAGGCTCCGCCAAGCGGAATCCCGAGCAGCCGATCCGTGAGCTCGGAGGCGTTGTCGGTCAAGTCGCCGATGATGGCAATCTCGAGCGGGCCTTCATCCTCCTCTGACGGCCTGGGGCCGTGCGCTGCGGCGTCGCGTGCTGCCATTCCGATCACTCCTTGTCAGCGGTTCCCGCCGGGAAAAGCCCGTGATTGCAAAATTGTAAGGAGGGCGGTCGCGGAACCGGACGGGAGCCTATGGCCTCAGCCAGGTTGCGACAAGCGTGGGCCTAAAACTGCTTGCAGGAACAGCCCGCCGCGGCGACGATGCGGCCTTGTCGGGGCGCCGCAGTTCCGGCTCCCGCCCGCTTCGTCGCGGCCGACCCCGACGGCATCGCTGTGGCACCCTCCGATGGGAATCATCGCCTTCTGCCCGCAGGGGCATCGCGTCAAAGTGAAGGAGCACTTGGCAGGCCGCAAAGGCATCTGCCCGGAGTGTGGCGCGCGATTTCGGGTCCCGCTGGAATCAGCCGTTGCGCCAGCCGCTCCAGCGGGGTTGCCGGAGGCAGCGGCCGTTGCCAGCCGGCCTCCTGACGCGAGCGCAGCCGGGGGCGGGTTGGCCGCAGCGCCGGCGGCACTGTCGCCCTCAGGAACGCCCGTAGCGAGGATTGTTTCGCTGGATCCGGTCCTGGCGGCCACGCTTCCGCGGGCGATCCCCTTGGCCGGGGCGGGCGAACCCCTGGGCGGTGCCTGAAGCCGGGCCGCCGACCGGCTGAGCCGGGCCGGCAGCGCGAGCGACGCAACCGGCGGTGGCATTTGGTAATCTCTTTTCCTGAGGATCGTCTGGGGCCGTTTTTGGCCCCGCCACATCGCTGTCGCCATTCCGTTTTTTGGAGATCTGCTTCGATGCCCTCGCTCCCCATGCTTGCATCCGGCCTGGCAGTGATCGCCTGCCTGTTCACAGCCGGGTCTGTCGCTGCGGCTGACGTCGCGGCGGCCTTTCCGATCGCTGCTGGTTCGCTGTCGCTCGAGGCCCCTGAGGGCTTCAAACAGGTTCAGCCGAAGTCCGCGATGATCGAGGCCGAGTTTGCGGTGCCTTCCGAGGGCGAACTGCAGGCCGGCCGAATGACGGTCATGGGAGCCGGGGGCACGATCGAGGCCAACGTCGATCGTTGGTGCGGTCAGTTTACCCAGCCCGATGGCGGCGAGACAAAGGCCAAGCTGACCAAGAAGTCGCTCAAGGTCGCCGGCTGCGGTGTGACGGTCGTCGACATCCCGGGCACGTACCTCGACCAACCCGGCGGCCCGTTTGCCGGCGGGCCGGCCGTCAAGCGGCCCGGTTACCGGATGCTCGCAGCGATCGTCGAAACCCCGGACAAGGGCAACTTCTACCTGAAGTTTTATGGCCCCGCCGCGACCGTCGAGCGACATGCCGCCGGCTTCCAGAAGATGGTCGAGGGCATGGTTCCGGCCGGCCGCTGACCCCACGCCCACCGCACCACGTCCCCCGGCGATCTCGGCCGCGATGAAAGTCCACGAGTTTCTCGAGCACCACGGCATCGCGGGCAACCCGTTCGCCGAGGAAGATGCGCAGACCGACGCGGTCTTCAAGCGAGACTGCCTCGAGACCACGTTTCATCCCGCCTGGGACAAGATCCTCGGCAGCCCTTCCGACCCGAGCACGTCGATCGTGTTTGGTGAGAAGGGCAGCGGCAAGACGGCGCTCAAACTGCAGATGGTGCGGCAGTTCGAACGGCACAACGAGTCGCACCCCGACGCCCGCGCGTTCGTGGTGCTGTACGACGACTTCAACCCCTTCCTGGACCGCTTCGTGGGGCGGGTGGGCCCGGGCCGATCGGTCGAGAAGGCGCTCGCCCAGTGGAAGCTCTGGGACCACATGGACGCGATCTTGTCGCTGGGAGTCACGCAACTGGTGACGGAGGTGATCGGCGACAAGCGGCCGGCCCGGCTCACGCGGCCGCAGGCGCGTGACCTCGTCCTGCTGGCGGCCTGCTACGACCAATCGACGGCCGAGTCGTTTCCCTCCCGCTGGCGGCGGCTCAAGGGGCGGGTCCGCTACCACGGCCGGTTCGGCGGCTGGCCGCGGGTCGTGGCACTCGCCGCCACCGCGGTGCTCGCGGTGGCGCTGGTCACCGGCTTCGCGCTAGGCAAACTCGACTGGGCCTGGCGGTGGTGGCCGTGGGCGGCGCTGGCGGCCGCCTGGATCCCCGCCGGGCTGCGGCGGCTCAAGTCATCCTGGCGGGCCTGGCGGATCGTGCACAGCATGCGGACGGGCAATCGGGCGGTCGGCCAACTCGGTCGAGCGCTGGCGGCGCTGCCGGAGGTAGACCTCGCCGGCCAGCCCCTCCCGGCGCACGCCCGATCCGACGATCGCTACGAACTGCTGGAAAAGTTTCAGGGCGTGCTCAAGGCTCTCGGCTGGACCGGGATGGTGGTGATCGTAGACCGGCTCGATGAGCCGCACCTGATCAACGGCCAGGCCGAGCGGATGCGGCAGGTGATCTGGCCGCTGCTCGACAACAAGTTTCTCAAGTCGCCGGGCCTTGGCTTCAAGCTGCTGTTGCCCGAGGAGCTGTATCGGTTCATCGAACGGGAAAACGAGCAGTTCAATCAGCGGGCCCGACTGGACAAGCAAAACCTCGTGCCCTCGCTCGAATGGTCGGGCGAGACGCTCTACGACATCGCGTCGGCTCGCGTGAAGGCGGCGAGCGTCGGGAATCCTCCGGCCACGCTCGGCGCTCTGTTCGACGAATCAGTTGACCAGCGGCGGCTGATCGACGGCCTGCGGACCCTGCGGGTGCCGCGGCAGCTGTTCAAGTTTCTGTACCGTCTGCTCGTGGCTCATTGCCATTCCCACACCGAGGAGCGGCCGGTCTACAAGATCCCGCTGGAGCGGTTTGAGACCACGCTGGCCGTCTTCCGCCGCGATCAGGACGCCTTCGACCGCGGGCTGGCGCCCCGCTAGCGGATGGACAGCGGCGACCTCCATACGATCGTGGTGGGGCGCGAGGCGATGGGCTGCCGGTTCGAGGTGGTCTTCAACGCCGGCGAGCTGGCCGAGGCGACCGAGCTTGGCTGCAGCGCGCTGGATTTGGTGGACGAGATCGAGGGGCGGATCAGTGTCTATCGCGGATCGAGCGAGCTGGCCGCCATCAATGCGTCGGCGGGCAGCTGGGTGGCCGTCTGCCCCGACACGCTCGCGCTGCTCGAACTGGCCCGCGCGCTGCATGAGACGACCGCCGGAGCGTTCGACATCGCCGCCGGGCCACTTGTGCGGGCGTGGGGATTCCTCCGGCGGCAGGGCCGCACGCCGAGCGACGGCGAGCGCGCCGCAGCGCTCGCCGTGTCGGGCGCGCGCTGGCTGGAGGTCGATTCCGCTGGCGGTCGGGTCCGGCTGACGGTCGCCGGGGCCGAGCTCAATCCTGGCGCGATCGGCAAAGGGTGGGCGATCGACCGCGCGGTCGAGTGGTTGCGGGTGGCGGGCGTCGCGAGCGTGCTCGTGCACGGCGGTCAGAGCAGCGTGCGGGCCTGCGGCATCCAGGGACCGGCCTGGCCGGGCCGGAGCGGCTGGAAGGTGGGCCTGAGGCACCCGCTCCGGCCGGGGCGGCGGTTGGCCACGATCTCGCTCGTCGATCGGGCGCTCGGCACGAGTGGCTCGGGCACGCAGTTTTTCATCGAGCGGGGCCGCCGGCTCGGCCACATTCTCGACCCGCGGACGGGCCGGCCGGCTGAGGGGGTGATCTCGGCGACGGTGCTTGCGGAGAGTGCGGCGGAGGCCGATGCCCTCGCCACGGCGCTGTATGTACTCGGGGAGGAAGGGCTGGAGCGGATCGCCCCGGCCGGTGGCTCGACGTCGGCCGTACTCGTGCTCGCAGCCGCGCCAGGCGGGCTGCGGGTCGTGGTTTCCAACCTCTGGGCGGGCGGGATCACCGTCGAGCCGGAGCCGGGCCTGGCCGTGGACTGGAAATCGACGGCCGGCGGCGGCGCACCGGCTGGGTGAACCCCATTCGGCCGGCGGCCCAAATCCCTGCGGACACCGGTGGAGAACGGGGTACACTCTGGGCAAGGTTTATCCCGATTTCTGGCCCCGCGCTATTGGCCTCCCGGCCGGCCTCACGCACGACGTCATGCTTGACTGGTTTCACGCCTCCTACCTGGGCATCGTTGTCTTTCTCACGCTCACCGGGCTGGGCCTGCCGATCCCCGAGGAGGTGGCGATCGTGGCCGCCGGGGTGGCGAGTCGGGCCGGCGCGCTCGACTGGTACAAGGCCCTGCCGGCATGCCTCGTGGGCGCTCTGCTCGGCGACAGCCTGATGTACGGGATCGGCCGCTTCTTCGGGGCCCGGGTGCTCCGCGAGCATCCCTGGTGGTCCGGCTTCCTCACGCCAGAGCGGGAAAAGACGATCGAGGACCTGATCAACCGGCATGGCATCAAGGCCTTCTTCGTGGCCCGGTTTCTGGTCGGCCTGCGCAGCCCCTTCTATCTGACGGCCGGCATCCTGCGGGTGAAGTATCGGTGGTTTCTGTTTGCCGACTTCCTGTGCGCCTCGGTGGTGATCGGCGGCTTTTTCGGCCTGGCCTATCTGTTCGGCGACCGGATCACGGGGCTGATTCAGTCGCTAGAGCGGGGGTTCACGCTGGTGGCGGTGGCGGTGCTGGTGGTGGCCCTGGCCGTGGTGGCATTTTTCTCGTTTCGGCGCCGCCGGATCCAGATGCTCGACCGCGACCCCGAGGCCCTGTTTGAAAACCGCGAGATCTTGTTTGGCCCGGCCGCGGATCGGATTGCCGAGGCTGTCCGGCTGGGCGAGGTAGAGGGCAAGTCGGCCGAGAAGAAGGCTGGCAAGCAGGCCGGCGTGCCGGGGGACTGACGGCCTGCGAGCCGCAAGGATTGATCGCGACGCGTGTCGTGTCCGCCCGGCAGTAGTCCTCCCAAAGCGCGCCCAGGGAATGCCGGCCTCCAGCCCGCCCAGCAGGTGATCCCCGCCGCCAGCATTCCGGTCAGCAGGGTTGTTCCGGTCGTGAGGCCCCGACCCTGCGGACTGGGCAGGATGTCGTCTGGCGGCGACGCGCCGTCGCCCGGCCGCGACCTAGAGACATAAGGAGGGCTCGTGTGGGCCCGTCGAGCGCTCCAGGAAACGGCCATGCCCAGCCATTCGGATTTCGCCGTCACCGCCGGCCCCGGCCGGATCCTCGTGGTAGACGACGATCGGCGGATGGCCTCACGCCGGGCGGAGTGGCTCTGCGCGAGCGGCTGGCATGCCTCTGCCGCAGGCTCGGCCAGCGAGGCTTTGCGGCTGCCGGGTTGTGATCGACTGGCGGGCTGCCTTGTCGACGCTCTCCTGCCCGACGACGGCGGCCGGCGCGTGGCCGAGGCGATCCGGGCAGGGGCTGCGGGGGCGGCCATCGTGGCGTTGACCCCGGCTGGCGCGACCATGCCCGCCTGGGCCGACGCGGCGGTCGCGGAGCCCGGCCGCGACGACGAAATCCTGGCAGCCCTCGCCGCGGCGCGGGAAATAGCCGCGGCGCGTGCCGCCGCACCGGCGTGCCCGCTCCGCGGCAACGAGGGCGGTCTCGTGGGAGGTCATGCCGCCTTTCAACGCGTGCTCGAACTCGCCGACCGTGTCGCCCGCACGCCGGCCACCGTGCTCGTCACGGGCGAGAGCGGAACGGGCAAGTCGCTGCTGGCCCGGCGGATTCATGCGGCCAGCGGCCGGAGCGGCCGGTTCGTGGAGGTGGCCTGCGGCAGCCTCGCCGAGCCGCTGCTCGAGAGCGAGCTCTTCGGCCACGTCACCGGTGCCTTCACCGGAGCCACCGCCGACCGACCAGGAAAGTTTCGCCTCGCCGCCGGGGGCACGATCTTCCTCGACGAGATCGCCACGGCGTCGCCTGCACTTCAGGTGAAACTGCTGCGGGTGCTCCAGGAACTGGAGTTCGAACCGGTGGGGAGTGGTGAGACGCAGCGGGTCGACGTCCGCGTCATCCTGGCCACCAATGAGGATCTGGCCGCGCTCGTCGCCCAGGGGCGGTTTCGCGCCGACCTCTTCTGGCGCGTCAATGTGGTCACCCTCGAACTGCCCCCGTTGCGGGATCGGGCCGCCGACATCCTGCCGCTGGCCGGGCATTTCCTGAACGCGGCTGCGGCCAAAGCCGGTCGCGATCTCAACGGCTTCACGCCGGCGGCCCGCGCGGCGCTCGAGCGGCACCCTTGGCCGGGCAATGTCCGCGAACTCGAGCATGCGGTCGCCCGGGGCGTGTTTCTGGGGCGGAGCAGCCTGATCGAGGTTGGCGACCTGCCGGCAGCCGTGCAGGCGGCCGGGCCGGCAACGGGGCCGGGCAGTCCGCTCAAGGCGGCCCTGGCAGCGCCCGAACGGGAGCTGATCCTCGCGGCGCTCGAGCGGTCGGGCTGGCGCAGGGACGTGGCTGCCCGCGCGCTGGGCATCAATCGCACCACCCTCTACAAGAAGCTGAGGCGGCTGGGCCTCGATCTGGCCGCCCTCGAGCCGGCCAGGTGACGGCTGGGCCGTTCATCAAAGCCCCGTGGCGGGAGCGGTCGCCCACGACTTTCGGACTGCGGAGCGGTGGTTCACACCGCGACAGCCGGGGCCGACGGCCCTGGCGACAAGACCCCGAATCCACGCCAGCAGACGTTCCCCACCAGAAACGCGGGCTCAGCCCCTGGCTCACCAACGGCGCATCCGCCTTGCCCTGCGGCGGCAGGTGGTGTTGAATCCGCTGCCCCCGCCAACCCTGGAGCTCTGCGATGAAGTACGGCCTTAATCTCCTCCTCTGGACCGATCGGATGCATGAGGGCCTCGTGCCGGCGCTCGAGCGGGTGAAGGCGCTGGGCTACGACGGGGTGGAGATCCCGATCTTCGAGCTCAACGAGTCGCTCCATGCACAGTGGGGCGGCCGGCTGGACGACCTGGGCCTCGAACGGACGGCCGTGACGGTCCGGAATGCCGGCGACAACC
>Ga0247837_1008600_pt1 | contig 12743 bp, 12 predicted proteins | sample LaCtaG_2_FD_187115 | JGI IMG/M metagenome (GOLD analysis project Ga0247837, IMG submission 187115) | Freshwater microbial communities from meromictic Lake La Cruz, Castile-La Mancha, Spain - LaCruzMarch2015_14.5m | ecosystem: Environmental > Aquatic > Freshwater > Lake | place: Spain: Castile-La...
TGTTTATAACCAATCGAGTAACCAAACAATTGGCCTGCACCACCAGTCCAAGCAAAGTCTCCATCAAATATAGCATTCGGTTGTGATGTGTATAAAGCACCAGTTGAATTTGTAGAACCATTTACTGTTAAGTTCGCGTTTGAAACCGTCAGCATTCCTGTAAAACCAGTCATGTCTATACTCTTTACCGTTGATGAAACATTCAAGACAACACCCGCAGATGTAGCATCAAAAATTACATCATCTGCTGATGTTGGAACAACTCCACCGACCCACGATGAAGTTGCGTTCCAGTTTCCAGATGTGGTGCTTTTAGTTATTATCGCCATATTAAGATTTAATCGTTTTTATTTGTATAGTTGCTCTTGTTAATGTTGAAGCACTATCAACATTGAAAGCCAATATATCACCGAATAATAAACTTGTCGCCCAAGATGTTAAATTAACATCTACTGCGATTTGACTTGATGATAAAGTTGGTTTTTCTGTGCCAGTGATTGTGTTTGCGACCGTTGGTATAGTTGGTTGTGCGGCTTTCCAAACATCAACAACTATTGAGCCTGATTGGTCGGCTATGACACCCCAACAATCAATTTCGCAGTCATATGGAACGAGTAAATATCCTTTCAAACCAGTTGTGATAACAGACCCACCACCATCGATTGTGATGCCTAAACAACCACTTTGTGTTCCTGATGTGCCTGATGAACCACTCGTCCCAGCAGCACCTGTGGCCCCTGTGAAAAGACCATTGTTAGCATCTGTCAAAATATCATTTATTGTGTTTCTAGCCGTTAGACCAGAATCACCGTTGTTAATTAATGTATATGGTGTTGGCATATTTTATATATAATTTTTTTTAATCTATCCAATTCTGGTCATCACGCCAAAAGTTAATATCCTGCCAGAAACCAGTTGCTAGAATCCAGTCAGAAACCTCTGATTTGATTTCATAAAAGCCACGCATTATAGTCAGTCGTCGAATCCTATCAAAGGCCTCCTGTTTCTTTTGTGCTTCTAAGGCTGCTCTTTTCTGCCAGTCTGATGTCAATCTTTTCATTATATTAAATTATGTCTTTTGATTTAATTTTTGTTTATATTAACACCGCTTTCATACGCCATTCGTGTCTGCAATATGGTGTTGTCTGATTTGTGCCTGGCAGTGTATAGAAACCACCTCTATATAAAAAGACATCTGGTTCTAACCCCATATCTTTTAGATGGCCTGATGGCAGATTTTTTATTTGCTCTAATGTATATTCACCACCTTTTCTAAATAATTTGTCACAAAAAGGTCTAGATCCACTAATGGCCTCGGGCACATCTGGTCTAACTTTATATTCATAAAGAATTCTAATGGTGGCAAATTTCAATTTATGATTTTCTAAAAATGCCTTTTCTTTATTTTCTGCATCCTCTATCGAAAAGACTGGCTCGGTGTGAAGGACCTGTCTATAATGATATTTTTCAGATTTCATTAAAAGTGTGTCTAATATCGGATCGTCTGATGACATATAAAGACTGAAATCTTTTTGTCTGTCTAATTGCTTTTCATCACCAGATAGATAGTCTGAATCGAAATTCAAACCGAGTGTCTTTAATCTGTTGTATGCCTTTCTATCAGATTTTCTAATTTTTCTAGCCGATTTAATATAGACTTTGAAACCCCGACTTTTCATATCTAAAATGGTTTCATCTGGCAAATTTTCATCAATTAAAATCTTTTTAACTTTTGCCAAATTAGTCTTTTGGCCTCTAATTTGCTCTAATTTCTTTTGTGCCCAGGCAACACCCTCGTCACCACCCCAGGCTTGCCACATCAGGCGGCCACATCCATCACCTAATTCTTTATTTGAATTCTCTCTATGTCTTTCAAAAGCCGCCATACGGGCAATTGTGTCCTCTGAAATCTTTTCACCATTTGCCAACTGATTTGCCCGCTGTTTGCCGACCGGTGTGCCGCAATCACCCCATCCCCACTTTTCAGCCCAGTCTAAGGCAATTTGTGCGTTTCTCCGCGCTGCCTCTGGATAGTCATCATATGATTCTAAATTGATTGAAATTGCTGGTGTTGATGACCAGGTTGCATCACTAACTGATTGCGTTGCTGACTTTGCCATATCATCTTTTTTATAGTCAGGATTTTTAGGATGTTTCTTTGGCAAAAGGTCAAAGTCATTTGTATATTTAGGATTTTCAGGTCTGCCAGTCTTTAATATGTATAGAAATGCATTAACTCTGGCTAGTGCCCACTGCTCGGCTGATTTGACCCGAGGTGAATGTGAAACATTAAAAGCACCAACACCTCTTTGATATACGGCTTTTAATTGACCTATATTTGCACTATAATCTAATTTTTCACCATATCTTTCATTGAAATCTTTGACTTTGTCTTTTAAGATATTTTCAACTCTTTCTGTGACCTCGGCACCTCTGGTTGATGATGCATCACCTTTTGCTGTGCCTTCGCCTTTTGGATTTTTATTAGGTGTGTCTGACTTAGGTGCCTTTTTAGATTCTCTAATTGCACCCCTTTCACCAACCTCGGCAAAATATTGGTCAGCATAATTTATACAAATTGCAACTGCCTGATCCTGGCTTTTGTCTGAATCAATTTCGACTTTTATACATCGTGATATAAATTCATCACGGGTTTCATCTTTTCTTTTTTCAATTGGCATGGTTATATCCTTTTATTTAATTCTTTTATTTCTTTAATTAGGTCTGTAACGGCAACTCTTAATTCATGGAATTTTTCAGTCAGACTTTTCATTTCTAATTTGTGCTCGATTTTAAGAAGGTCAATTTGATTTTTATTTTCATTAGTTTGCCTTTCAACACCTGTTAGTTGATCCATTGTCTTTTTTAGAAAATATGCAATCACACTAACTAAAAGACCACCGATAATATAGAAAATTTCATTCATCATTTTATTTGCCGATATATTTTTGTAACAATTTTAACTGATCTGCCGTTAAGTCTTTATAGACTTCCTCTATATAAATATCTGAATCATAGACCCAATTTTGTGGATATATGTCAGGTGATGCTGCCCTATAAAGCGGGAAATATTCTGAATTTTCACATAAATAATTGACAACTCTTTGTGCCCAGAATTCAGCCAAATTTTTCATTTCATCACGGATATATCTCAAATCCTCTAATGACCCAGATGATGTGTTGTCTGAAACTGCACGACCTAATCCGATATTTCTAATTCCAATTGATAGATGTGGCAGTGCCAAATATACAGACCAATATGCCAGTGATTTAGAGCAAAGATTTATTAACTCGATTTCATATGATGTGAAAAAAGGTTGTGAAAAAGTTAGACCTGAATATAATTTATATTCTAACTGGTTGTATAGTGGTGTGCCTAATAAATCCTGAATATAAATATCCTGTGCCTCGCCAACAAAAGGATATATCTGATCTACATCAATTGATTTGCCAACTGGTGTATAGGTTTTTAGATATACATCATCTATGAAAAGAAATGAAAAAGTTGCGGCCATTTATTATATTTATATTTTTATTGGCACTAAGGCCTCTATGTCTAATTTTGTTATGCCATTATAGACTAACACCATTTTGAAATGGTCGAAAATTAATTTTCTTTCTGGTCTAATAACCATTTTGTCAAAGATTTCCCACGACTGAATTAATTCAGTTGAATATCCTAATTTGCCTGGCGTTTGCACACCTAACAATTGCGGATGACATCTATGTGCGGTGATGATTTGTTGCACAATCTGGTCTGAAACCTGAATCAATCTTTGGTCTATATTAGTTGCATCCAAAGTATCAACATCTGGTGCCAGGTCTTTGCCATCTGAATAAAATATTAGGGCTTTGCCGGCATTTTTAGATCCACCGTGTTGTGCCTTTATTTGTTCTGAATTTAATCTGCGCTCCTCTGGTGATGGCTTTTTATAGAATTTGAATACAATTGATGGTGAAAATCCGTTGTTAATTGCAGCCAGGTTATATTCTGACATTAGACCATCGGCTTTAATCCACCTAAGTGCAGAAAAGTAATTCGGCAGTGAATAATAATTCATATTATTTTCATCACGGCGTATAAAGACGAGTTGTCTTAGACTTTCACCATTAGGGTCAAAGGTATCTATCTTTTTTGGTGGATATTGTCTGGTGTTAGACCAATTTTCACTATAATAAAAGTGTGTGATTTGGTCAAATTCATTTTTTTTGCCTATGGCAACTCGACTGGCATCAACCCAATTCATATCAACAATTCTAGTTCGATCCATTGAATATATGATTTCAAAGCAACTATATCCAAAGATTTCTTGGTCTTTTGCAACCTGATAGAAAATTCTGTCTAATTTGCGCCAAAAAGGCACTAGACGCCAATTTTCAGCTAACCATATATCAGATAGGTCTCTGTTGTCTGCATAGATGAAACCCGCACCGGCAATTAAAGAGGTCTTACCCTCTAAAATTGAATTATGAATTGATGACATATTTTTATATTCTAAAAGGTCTAAGGGGAATTGGTTGTTGGGTCCATATGTAACCCAATCAACGCCTTTTTGCTCCTTAGGTTGCGGGATGTCTATATTTCTAAGATTTAGTCCTTCAACTAAATCTGATATAATTTCTTTTTTTTCATCGACTTTGCCAAATAAAAAATCTCGTAATTTTGCCATATTAATTTCGTCTAATTGCACCACCTGTCTTTTGACCAGGTCTGTGAATATTTTGCCAATTGTGTGACCATTTGACTATGATTTTGCCTGATTCAATTTTTTGTGAATTGGCAATCACATCAAAAGACCACATCCCGTCTGCCAGGTCTAAAATGCCAGCGGCTAGATTTTCAGGTTGATTTATTGACAAATAAAATATAGACCATTTATTAGTCGGTTGCTGATCTGTTGGTGTGAATGATTTAGTTGCGCCTGTGATGTCATTAGTCAAATTGAATTGATATGATCCTGTATATCCTGTCGGCACACTTTCTTTCAAAGACATCCATACAGATGATGTAACACCCGTTTCTAAATTGATAGTCATATCCTTTTATGTCTTTTAATTGTGGAATTGTTTCAGAAAAAAAAAAGGGGCTGAAATAAATCAACCCCTTTTTCGATATATTAGACACACATTAGATTATAACAAACCAGCAATGATGCCGGCTGCAACACCCTGTGACCTATCAACCTCGAAACCTTTTAGGGTTAAGACATAATTAGATCCATCGGCTTTTGCAGTACCCGATGTTGATGTTGCTTCTGATAGATATAGCCCTTCTGTTTGACCAGGGTACCAAAAGAATCCATTAGAATCTTTAACTATACACGCCAAGTCTCTTTGTGTCAAAAGAGCCAAAGTGTTTCTTTTTTGAACATCCCTGCGTGGGATAGTCACGGTTACGGTTTGCTCGAAAAGAGCCGACCCAGCCTCAACGGATTTAACTAAATCCTCTGTAAAGGTTGCCGAGTTTCTGTTGAATTCGAATTCATAAAAGACAGATGCAGTTGCCATAGTGATACTTGAAATCGTACCACCAGCAGCGGTGATGCCTAACACATTGTCATAATCTGTCAAATATAATTTGGTGAGACCACCAATATTATTTTCACAATTCAAAGAAATTCCGCCTGAAAAACTTACACAAGCCATATTATTTTATTTTATTTTTTTTTCAATATTATGAATAAAGTACAATTTCAGATCCATATAGATAATTCACACCAAATTTCAATGATGTTACAAATCTTTCAGTTCTAGCACCTGAAATATTTCTTTGTGGAATCAAAAGGACCTCATCCCAGTCTGATGTCAAATCTGTTAAGAAAAAGACTTTGTCAGAGTTGAAAGCAATTGCCTGTTTCGCGTCTAGACCAGATGTCGGGATTAATCTATATCCTAAATAATTCAATTCTTTGTCACCAACTAAGAAAAGACCACCAGTTGTGGCTGCCTGTGCCTGTTTGTATGAAAAAGCCATTGCGTTAGAAATAAAGATTTTGAAATTAGTTTGATTTCTAACATCTGCTGGGACTGCCTCTAAAATTCGATTCAATTCACCAACTATGTTAGTTGATGTGATAGTTGATGCAGTTGCAGAAACATCAATGACTGATCCGTCAGCCAAAAGTTGTTTCACTAATCCATCACAAAGATTTAGGGGATATGATGATGTACCAGTGTCACCTTTGAACATTGTGATTTCTAAATCTGATGAAACTTTTTCAGCAACATAACCAACAACATATTCTGCGTATGATGCTGGCATCACCTCGTCAGAATTAGATCCTGCTCTTAGTTGCAGTGATAGATAGTTTGCCTCGAAAGTTGTTGCACAATATTCGAGATTTACTTTCAAATCACATACATCCATCGTTTTTTGATTTAATGACCCTTCACCTGTTGCTGAAAAAGAGCAATCATCTGCCTGCAAAATATTGCCTAAGTCAGAAAATGCTAATTTGATTTTCGATTTAACATTCGGGATTAGTGTCAATTCATTTTTTGCCGAACCAGTTGTTAAGACTTTTTTGAAAAATCCCTCTGCGTCACGGCCATAAAAAGTAGTATTGTCTGTTAATGCCATTTTTTTTTATTTTATTTTTTTTGGATTTTAACCTCTATAATTAGATATGTCAAAATCTGATTTTATGTTTATTTCACTTTTGAAAATTCACGGATGCGTCTTTCAGCCTCTGTGAATTTATTATGTGATGGTGCAACCACCTCTTTTTCTTTAATTGATTTTGATGCCGGTGTCATTGAAAATTTTTCACTAACCTCTTTTTTGAATTTAGACATTTCATCATCTTTGCCCTCTATCATAATTTTTAGTCTAGTGATTTCCTCCATTAATTCACCGAATCTGTTGTCTATCATCATAGAAACTTCCTCTGCTGTGATATTTTCTGTCAATTCTTTGCCGGTGTTAGGATCTAAGGCCATCTTTTTTTCATCATCCTCTTTTTTGTCATATCCTAAATCCTCGACCTCTTTAATTTCAGTCAATTTGCCGTCTTTAACCGTGATGACACGGCCATCCTCGAAAGTGTGGTCGCCTTCTGGTGCAGGTTTTGTCAAAGCCTCGTCAATAAAAAGTGGTTTGCCAATTTCTAATTCACCTTCACAATAGACGGTTACATCACCACCTTTTAGTGGATACTTATTAAAATCTAATTTTTTCATAGAATCTTTTATTTTATTTTTTAATGCCAAATTCAAATCGGCTTTTATTTCAACAGAAAATCCTCTAACCTCGTCATTTTTAACCTGATTTAGCCAGAAATTCTGATCTTTAACTTTAACAGCACCAAACCATGTGCCTAATGGCAAATCAAATCCATACATTTTTGATTTGTCTGAATCATCCTCTATGATCCAATTTTGTGAAACAAAAGCATCAACCTCTTTGTCAGTGTGCATAAAGTTGATATTTTTATTGTTAAGACTTTCATTAAATTTTTCTGCAATCTTTTCAATTTCTGTTGCAGAAAATCTAACATAATATTCACCTATCTTTTCATCAGACCGATATATCAACATATTTGGAATTAAAAAGGGGCCATACAACAATTGTCTATCAGATTTGTCTGAAACAAAAGTCAATTTTTTCTGCTCTTTTAATTTAATGAAATCGACGCCAATCGCAGGAATATCAACTAGCGACACCATATCAACGCCGCCATCATCACCGATAGTGATGTCATAGATAGGCAAATTTTGTGAATTATCTGTCATATCTATATATGTCTTTTCTGGTGAATTTGTTTCTAACCAAAGGTGGCAGCACCCTCTAACACTCTAACTCGTTGTTGTGCGTTAGATATATCACTTTCTAAGACATAAACTCTTTGACCAGACTGAGCACTTTGACTAGTTGAAAAAGGCGTTGTTGAACCAGCAGATGAAACTGGTGAATTAGTGAAACTAGTGAAACCACCACCTAAGCCACCTAATTGACCACCAGTTGTAGATCCTGTTGATAGACCACCAGATGCAAATCCAGTGTCAGCAACAGGTGTCTGTGGGATTGAACCAGATGAATCAAATTTAGTCTTTTTAATTGCTGCAATCTGAATACCAGTTGTTGTTGCAACTAATGCTGATAGAATGGCACCTATAATCGGTGCAGCACCAGTGGCAACTAATGCTGGATTTGAAAAGGGACCTAAGAAAGCCTGTAAAGCACCCTGTGCCCCAGATATAATTGACTGGGCAATTCGATTTTTTTTGTCAGTTTCAAATGCCTTTTTCTTTATTTCTAATTCTTTTTTAGATAGATTTGTTGCCAAAGCCTCTGTGCTGTCGGCTCGATTTTTTTCTAATTTCGAAATTGCATCATTATATTGTTGCTCGGTTATTAGACCAGCCTCGGCTCTTTTTTTCAACAATTCAACCTCTGTGTTAAAAGATGCCGTTAATTCATTTTGTCGATTTTCATTATAGACCTTCAATTCATTTAATGAATTTTCATCATCTGTCTGTCTTAGTTGTTGCAGACTTGCTGCAAAATTAAACACTAAATCAAATCCTTCTTGAATTTTTTTGGCAATTTCCTCGGCCTTTTTTAATTTATATTGTAACAATTCATCCTCTGACAACTTAGTGACATCCTCGGTTAATTTTAGATATTTTCTAACAATGCCTAATTTTTTCGATTCAGCCTCCTCTGTTGCATTAACACTGGCCTGACCGAGTGCATTTGCTGATGATAGGGCACCTGTGGCAATTCTTTGGTCACCTTCGGTTTGCAATTTTTGAATCTTTTTTTCAGATTCTATATTAATTTTTTCAACTGCTGCTGCATATTCAGTTTGATTTATTTTCTTTTGGTCTAATAAAATCTTTTGTTGGTCTAATTGGATTTGACGGCTAGAATTGACAACTTTTATTTCATTTGCTGTTTCAAAACCTAGTGCGTCATCATTTAATTTTTTTATTCTTTCGATTTTTTCAGTTTCAGAAATTTCTAATTTATTAATCTTTTCTAATTCAGCCTGAAAATCTTTTTGTCTTTGCAATTCAGCCGATCCAAATTGCTTTAATATGAATTCCTCGAAATTTGCAACTCTTTTAATCCTTTCATTTTCAATGGTTTGCGTTTCAATTGCTTCTTTTTCTTTTAATAAACCTAATTCTTTTTTCAAATCTGCATCTCTTTCTGATGCAATATCTTTTATTGATTTGATTTTTTCACCAGTGCTTTTTAACAATAAAAATCTTTCAATAAAGTTAGTTTCTTTGGATCTTTTAATTTGTTCTTTTGTGTCATCAATTTCGAATTGAATTTCTTGCAGTCTAATTAATTTTCTTTGGTCACTAGCATTCTGGTCACCAAATGCCGTTTCAGTTTGCAGGACCTGATTTATGACGCGCAAATCATTTGCCTTTTTCAATTCAGCAGAAACCTCGTCGTTAATTAGATTCAATCTCCTTTGCAAATAAAATGCGTCTAAGGCTAGGATTGCTTCATTGAATTCGGATTCAATTTTATTAATTTTTTTTGTCTTTTCATTTTGCTTTAACACCGATTTATTAATTTCATCAGTCTTAGATTTAACTAATTCAGCAATTCTTTCTTTTTCTTTTCTCTTTTCAAAATCTAACTCATCTAACTTAGTCTTTTGACCTAGTCTTTCTAAATCCTCTAAATATTTCTTTTCTATGTTGTTTGCCTCGGTTAGTGCCGATGCAATTGATTGTGTGATTTGTGCATAGGCCTGCTTATATTGTTGTTGTGCAGCCTCTAATTTTCTTTTTCTTTCATCATCAGCCTTTTTCTCTTTTTCTTTTTCAATTTCGATTTCTTTTTGGCGCTGATCACCTAAGGTTTTTAACTGATCTGCATATTGCTTTTGGATTAAAATTTTCTGCTCAGCCAAAGATTTTATTAGATTTTGAATTTCTTTTTTCTTTGCTGCGTTGTCTATATATTCTGCCTGATCGACATATTTCAATTGTGCCTTTAATAAACCTGTATATGATGATGTTGTTAATTGCAATTGATTTGACAATTTATTAACTAAGGCAATTCTTTCGTCAGTTGTTAATTTTTTTGTGTTGTTTGCAGTTGCTGCATTTCTAAGAGCATCTAATTTAGTTAATTGATCAATTGTCTTTTTTCTTTCATAGATTTCAAATAGACCTAATTGTGTTATTGTTTCTACCGTTCTGCCAAATTGGTCAAATGTGGCAGCATCAAAATTTGAAATAACTCCATCAAAAGATTTTTTGAATTTGTCAGCCTCTTTTAGATTTTTTTGAAAAGTATTTTCTAAATTAATTTGATATTTAATTAAATCTTTTTCTTGGCTGCTTATAAAATCTGCATTTGCTTTTTCTAAGGCTTTATTTCTTTCATCAACATCTTTAATTTGTAGGGCATTTAATCTAGCCGTCTGAAATGCCAAATCTGTTAGTGCATCGGCCTGATTTTTAGATGATTCGATTTGCTCCCTTTGCTTTTGAATTAAATCATCAGTTGATTCAGTTGTTTGGTCAGTTTCACCACTAAAAAGCACCAGACCAGCAACAACTGCTGATAGTGCAACTGCAATTAATCCGAGTGGATTTGCAGCCAGTGCCGCCGTGAATGACCTGGTTGCCACGGTGGCTGTTGTGGTGGCAACAACATCTGCCTCGGTTGCCACGACTTTTGCTTCGGTTGCCACGACATTTGCCTCGGTCACAACGGTGTTAAGATTTTCACCAGTTGTCTGACCTGCTGTTGCAACCGTCTGTGCCTCTGTTGCGGCCAAATCAGCGGTTCTGGCACCAGTTAAAGATGCAAAGCCTGCTTTAATTTGTACGATTTGGTCTGATAGACCACCAAATGCTGATATAGATTGCGTGATTAAAAGAAGGCCCTGTAACTTTTGAAATATTTCCTGGACTCTTTCACTTTCACCACCAAAAAGACCAATGGCCCCAGTTAGACCCTGTAAGCCAACAATGCCGACATTTGCAACACCAGATAGTGCGTTGCCTAGTCTTTCGGTTGTGTTTCCTGCCAATGATGTAACAACAGCATTTGTGTCTGCAATTGTGTCACGCAATTCACCGGCTCTAACTGATAGTTCTTTAAATCTAGCAGTTCCTGGTTCTAATTTTTGTAATTCCTGAATCACCTGACGCAATTCTGCTTTTAGACTTTGTGATGAATTAGATGAATTTTTAATTTCATCAGAAACCCTTTTAACACCACCAGCCTGATTTGATATTTTAGACGCCGCCTCTGCTGTCTGTGTGAAATTTTGACCTAAGATCTTTGCGTCATTTGCAGTTAGCCTTATAGTGGTGTCAAATTTCTTAGTGTCATTATTTAAGGCACCTATCACTTTTGTTAAATTGCTGGCCTGATTTTGCAAAGATTTGAATTCACGGCTGCCTTGGTCGATTTTGCCTAATTCAGCATTGGTTTCGGCTAAGGCGGTTTCTAAACCACCAATAGTTGTGATAGTCTGCTCGACACCATTGATTTTAACATTTAATTCAAAATTAGTAGCCATATAATTTTAATATACTTTTATTAGTCTATGATATTGATATGAACAAAGCCATTGTATAGATCCAACAATGCCTTTCACTTTAACATAAAATCCCCCTGCATCGCAAGTTAAATTTGATTCTGGTTGTGTGCCAGAAAAAGAGGACCATTCATTTTTAGTCGGCACCCCTATGATATATGGTGTGCCACCTGCCTCGACTGAAAAGACGCCACATAATTCAGATGAATATACAATATCTGCTGAATTAATCAAGGTGCCAATGACAAAGGCTTTTATTTGCACCACTTCACCCCAGTTAGTTAGATCAGTCCAGGGGATATTAACTATATCAGTGACATTTGCATTTGCCGTTGAAAGTCGATTTTGTGATGTGATCCACTCTGATTTGTCATATTGACCAGACCCGTCATCATCAATTGACCTAACTGCCAAATCACCACCAGCCCAGGTTGTTTCGCTTTGCCAGACATCTCTTTGTTGTGATTTGCCTAAATATACGGTGTTAGATGCAGTTGTGATATTTAACTGATCTGTGCCGGCAACAAAGACATAATTTGAATCAACAATTGTGATAGTCTGTGATGATGCTGTTGTTACATAATTAGACCCTGAAACTAAGCCCGCTCTGGTGTTTAGAAAGAGTGGTCTAGATTTATTAACATTAGATGATTGTGAATGAATTTCTATCGGTGCCTCTGATGAAACAACACCATCAGTTGTTAGTATATTGCCCCCTGCTGATGTTAATTCAACACCTGCATTGACATGGACTTTTGTCGAGCCAGCAGATGAACCACCTAAATAAAGGTCTTTGAAAGGCAAAGCCCCTGATCCTAAATCTGTATAATATCCTGACTTAGGTGTCACCGCATCGATAGACCAGGTTGCACCGATTTGAATATTAGGTGTTACAAAATCCCATAGTGTGTTAGAAATTGTGCCACCTGCTGATGAACCAGTTGTTGAAATCTGAACTATGCCGTTGTTAGACCTAAAAAAGATCCTGTCATCTGTTAGGTTAATGCCGATTTCACCTAAATAAAGGTCTGTTGTCAGCCAGGTTTCATCTGTGTGATCCTCTGATAGTGGCACCGTGAAAGACTGATTTGATGTGGTTAGTCTGTGGTGTCTTAGTCGTGAATATTGGTCAATTCTACTCATTTATATTATATGTCTTTTTTTTTATATTATGATTTTAAATAATTTGTCTTTCTAATTAATTCAATTGTTGAAAAAGTTGGA
>Ga0247837_1008609_pt1 | contig 12733 bp, 10 predicted proteins | sample LaCtaG_2_FD_187115 | JGI IMG/M metagenome (GOLD analysis project Ga0247837, IMG submission 187115) | Freshwater microbial communities from meromictic Lake La Cruz, Castile-La Mancha, Spain - LaCruzMarch2015_14.5m | ecosystem: Environmental > Aquatic > Freshwater > Lake | place: Spain: Castile-La...
TCGCTCCGCCGCCCTCCCCGGCGAAACGTTCACCACATTCCAAACGAGCCCCGCGCACCAAGCCCCGTCATGATTGAAGAATCAGACGGCCCCGGTTCCCCGCCTTTATTCAGCTGCGCAACAGGAATCGTTGCAGCACAAGCTGGACAAGTTGGCACTCGGTGAACGCAAGCGTTACGACTTCCTTTTGGTTCCCAAAGATCGCGCTTTTGAATTTCAGAATCGCTTTCCGGTCTTGGAGGACTCCGGCATTTACCTGCTTGCACCACCCGTCAAAGCCGCGAACCCGGACACTGATCCCGATGACTGGGACACTGATCCCGCTGACTGGGACAAAGACGGGACGCTTGCCAGCTTTTCAGCGGGCAGTGAAGTGGCCGAGCTTCGGCGGTTCCTAAAGGACGATGGGGAGGAAACGGGGGATGAACGAAAACGACGAGGCAAAGCCAAAGCGGACGGCGAAAAGAATGCCCTCCCGCCACCTCCACCCGATCACCTTGGTCGCGAATTTCAGCCTGTGACTTTAGAGGAGGTGGATTCCGGAGACTACCTCCCCGCCATGTTGGCGGCGCGCATGCAATCAAAGTTTTATCACAGGCATGCTGCCGGGGCCGGTGGTCGAAGGTATTGGAAAAAATGCCCAGTCACGACGCGGACGGTCGACGGTGACGATGTCGGAGTCGGCTTGCTGTTGGAGCCACTGGACCAGGCATTGCAGCTTGCCAAAGACGGAGACGAAGCCGGGCTCAAAAAGCTGATCGAAGAACAAAAGACAGAAGTTGATTCCCTGAAGGACGAAAGGCGCAAAAAGACCGTCGGCGGAGTTTCTGATTTGCGGCGCTATACAATAAACGTGGCGCCGGCCTTGGCACGGGCGATGGCGTTGATGCTGGAACAAGGGGTGGATCAAGAAAAAGTGCGGGGCTTGATGGTTTCGGCGGCACGCTTGGTGGCAGCCGAATTCGAGCGCGTTACGGGCCGCAAGGTCGTTGGAGTATCCGTACATTTTGACACCAATCTCCCTCATTGGAACCTCTGGCACTCTGGTTTGGAACCAGTTCTTTATCGTGTCGGCAAATCGGAACGAACGCGCTTCCGTCGCACCGCTATGAATCTCAATGCCAGCGGAAACATGCTGGCATGGGATCGAATCTCAAGAGCCTTCGCGCGGATCGGCGAGGATTTCCATGATGTCAGCGCGGCCACGGCAAAAGAACTCGAAAAGGCCGAAATTCGCGCCCTAGCCAGGCAGGGGCGTCCCCCCGGAGATTTTACGCTTAACCGCAAAGCGGACGTCGTGCTGGAGTCGGCGCTTCAGGAGCAAGGATTTTCGGCTCTCGTTGAGCAATCCTACCGGGAATTTGTCAGCAATGAACTCCTTCGGTACTCCGCAGCTCTTGCAGGCCGCGATGGCAAGGATCTGAAAAAGATCATCGAAGCCTTGCCGTCAGCACCTGGGGAGTCTCCCCTGGAGGCTACTCTGCGGCTCGTTGAAGAGCGCACCCAAATTGGGAGTGTGTTGAAAACCGTTGCCGGCGCTGACACAAAAGATCTTGTCTCGGGGGTTGAGTATCTGGTGGAAAGCGTTTCGGCGGCTCAATCCAACGAGCGCAATCTCAGGAAGGCACTTGAAGCGGAAAATGACGAGCCCCTTGTCGATGCCGCGACACGCATGACCGATCGTGTCGAGAAGCTGACTGAGGAACGCGATTTTCAACATGGGAGAGCCAAGTGGATGCGCTACGAACTCGGCAAACTAACCGATCAGGAAGGGGAACTCCGAAGGGAACTGAAGCCTGCGCCGGATGAGAGCTTGCTTTCTGCGGCTAAGCGCACGGCGGGACGGGCAGCCGCTGCGGATTCGGCCTCTGCCCTCGCCAAAAAGAGGAGGGAGGAGATGGTCGCCCTTCGGTTAGATTTGAATAATTCCAGAAAAGATATTTCGGAGTTGCAAGCAGAGATTGCTCCGCTCAGGAGATTGAAAAAGCTCGTCGAGGAATTCCTGACTCTTCTCATGGAATCACCTGTGGCGAAGAAACTAGGAGCAAAATTGCTCGCGATGCTGACAGACATGGGTCAGCTCGTTGGGATCAAGTTTTCTGTCGGAAACAAAGACGACCTAGAGATTTATCCAGAGTGATCGCATCGGTTCTTCTCTAAAAGCTTTTGGGTGAATTCCAGCTCCTCCCTCCCCCTGACCAGCATTGTCTCGATCGCCTTCTCAACGTCGTCTTCATCGAGTTTGCCGCTCTGTACGAGGTGGTTTACTTGGGCGTAGATTTGATTCATGAGTTCGGCCTGGTCGTCGCTTTGGCGGCGACCTTTCATCGTGGCATCCAGACCACCGGTGCGAGTCGTTTTGTGCCAATAATTTTTTTCGATGACCTCGATGGTATCACCCGACCAAGAGGAAACATCGGTGATCATATGGTTCCCGGAGTTGCAGAGATTCGAAATGAAGCTGTGCCGCATGGCATGGTAAAAGGCGTCGCTCCGGCCCATTTTCAATGCGTAATTTTTGAAGATCCGACGGGGATCGTAGCGGTAGCGCGCCTTCCCTCCACTTTTGTTCGGCTCCAGCACGAACAATGATTGGGGATCGAGGGAATCACTCAGAAACGCCGCAAACTCCTCGGAGATCGGAATTTCACGAGTCTCACCATCCTTGACTCGCCATTTGTAAACCTGCCCGTTGGCAAGAATCTGATCCTCCCGGGCGGGTACGGTCAGGACGCGACGCTCGAGGTCAAACCAGGATGGGCGGGCATGAACGATCTCCCCCCGCCGCAAACCACAGTGAAACCCCGCATAGAGGATGAAGCGCAGCTTGTCGCTCGGGGCCTCGGAAATCCATAGGTTGGATTCAATGATGGAAATGGTGACGGTTCGTTTCTCCTTTTTTGCGCCGCTCGGAAACTGCACGTGTCCGGGGCAGCAGTTCAGGTGTTCGAGAAAGGCCTGCACGCGATTGATGATGGACTGAGCGCTCGCCTCGGAGGTCTTCCTCCTTGCATCGTAATACTGCACGAGGTGCTTCAGCTTGACCTCTTGCGGGGACTTGAGGCCGCTTCGGGTGGCGAAAACTTCGAGGATCCCCCGTGTTCGGTCAGCTGTTGATGGAGAAAATGATCCGCTGCGCCTACCGGCAAGGTGGCGGGGCCTCACTCCCTTGATTTTATCGTTGATGTAGCCGGAAATCGCCTTTTTCCACGCCATCCGCTCCGTTTTCCCGGCCACCGGCATTCCGCGAAGCGGTGCGGCTTTGGCGACAGCTTCCTGAAAGTCCCGCGTTTGGAGGTTCACCCGTTGCTGGACCCCGTCAAGGGTGTACCGGAGCCAGTACGCCATTTTCTGTTTGTAGATTCCCTTCGCCGCAGGGTCCGCGTTGGCAGTTTTCGGCATGATGTTTTGGGTACTGAATAGCGGAGAGATCCCCTCCCCCGGGAAAAGGTATGCTAAAAAAGGTATGCTAAAAGCAAGCTTTTCCTAGGAAATGCAACCGAGATCGAAAATCCTCACACTAGGTAAATTGCCTTTATTTAAGCGGTTTTGCGAGCAAAAGCCCCCACATTCGGGACGAGGAGGTCGCGAGTTCGAATCTCGCCGGCCCGACCATTTTTTATCCAGACGCGGCTGCGATCTGGCTCTTTTTCAGCTGGCGCGGAAGGCTTCCGGCATTAGCCTTGGAAGGGCCAACGGGGGGCTCATATTGTTGGAGCGAATATCGGTTGCGGATCGTTCCGGGAGAGTGCTTATTGTCCGCCTGCCGGGTTCCCAATCTTCGCTATGCGCCCCATTTCTGATTCCCGCCGCCCTGCTTTTCTCTGCGTCCTTGCTCTCGTCGCAACGGCGTCGGGACAGCAACTGCCGCCTTCAACGAAGATCGAGGATATTTACAAAGTGACGTGTTCCGCCTGTCACGGCGCGAACTTCGAGGGCGGCCTGGGTGGCAGCCTTGTGGACGGTGCGTGGAAATACGGGGGCTCGGACGAGGAGATCGCCCACTCCATCGCCAAGGGCAAACCAGAACTCGGCATGGTGCCCTGGGAAAGCGTGCTCACTCCGGAGCAAATCCGCACCATGGTGGTTTTCCTGCGCGAGAAGGAGCGGCAGGAGAAAAATCGCACGGCCACACTGCCGAAGCCGGAGCCGGGAAAAATCACAACCACAAAGCGGCACAGCTACCGGTTGGAAACCGTCACGGAAGGCCTGCGGAATCCGTGGGGCCTCGCTTTTCTACCCGATGGCCGGATGCTGGTGACGGAAAAATCCGGCCCTCTGCGAATCGTGGAAAAGGACGGAAAGCTCAACCCGGAACCGGTCGCCGACACCCCCGCTGTGATCGAGCACGGGCAGGGCGGGATGATGGATGTCGCGCTGCATCCCGACTACGTGAAGAATGGCTGGATCTATCTCGCCTTCGCCGACGGCTGGTGGGATGCGGAGAAAAAGCCTCAGACCCTCACCGCCGTCGTCCGCGGCCGCATCAAGGACAATCGTTGGGTGGATCAGGAATGGATCTATAAGGCGGACCCGAAGTTTTACACCGGCGCGGGCGTGCATTTCGGCTCACGGATCGTTTTTGACCGGGGGTTCCTCTACTTTGTCGTCGGTGAGCGGGGCGGCCAGATGGAGGCACAGGATGTCAAACGGCCGAACGGAAAAATCTTCCGCCTCAACGACGATGGAAGCGTTCCGGCGGACAATCCTTTTGTGAATACGGACGGCGCTGAAGAAGGAATCTGGAGCTACGGCCACCGCAATCCCCAGGGTCTTGCCCTCGACCCGCGCACTCACTCTCTCTACGCGACGGAGCACGGTCCCCGCGGAGGCGATGAATTCAACATCATCCTCAAAGGCCGAAATTACGGCTGGCCGGTGATCACCCACGGGATGAACTACAACGGTACGGCAATCACCCCCCATACCGCGAAGGAAGGGATGGAGCAGCCACTGACCTACTGGGTGCCCTCCATCGCCGCCTGCGGGCTGGCGTATTATGACGGCGGAAAGTTTCCGGAATGGCGGCACGATTTCTTCGCCGGCGGCCTTGGCGGTCAGGTGGTGGATCGCATCCGGGTGGCCGACGGCAAAGTCGTCGAGCAGGAGGTGGTGGTCCAGGGGATCGGAAGGATCCGCGCTGTCGTGAACGGGACGGATGGCCTCCTTTATCTGATCACCAATGCGCCGGATCGCATCGTGCGGATTGCCCCGGCGGAGTGATGAGGAGGCCGCGCGTGATTTTCCGGATGCGAAACGGCGGGGCCGCCTTCACTCTCCTTGAGTTGCTGGTCGCGACCGCGATCCTCGCCATCCTCTGTGCATTGCTTTTTCCAGCGATAGCGTCTGCCCGGCAGCAGGCGCAGCGCGCGAAATCCGTGAGCAATCTCCGACAAATCGGGCAGAGCACTTACCTCTACGCGGCGGAAGCGGGTGTTTTTCCCGGCCCGCTCTGGCCGGGGCAGATGCCCCAGCTCGACCCCTCGCGCAGCGGCCGCCTGGTGCGTGAGATCGCGCCATATCTCGGCATCACGATCCCCGCCACACCACAGATCGTGGAGCTCTTCGTCCCTCCCGGCTACGCACAGGCCCCAGGCGCGCCGGCTCTCGAAAACGCGCGCACGTTTGTGCTGAACATGGCTGTCTCTGTGAATGGCGTCGTTGTGAATCCGTGGGGTTCGCTCGCGGATGCCACTCCCGGGGCCCCGCAACGTCCGACTTCTGTGCCCGGCAGCGCCTGGGCGATGTCCGATGCCGACCGGCTTCATCCGAGGGTCAAAACAGCCGCCTGGAAGACGAATACGCCGCTCGCTCCGATTCACTCACCACGCCGCCTGGCGCTCTATTTTGACGGGCGCGTGGATGGCGTCTCGGAGGATCTTCTGGCCGTGCCGTAGGATTTTCAGGCAGATATCTCAGCGAGGCCATTTAACCTTCACGCTGGTGCGTTCGTTCCTGTTGGAGGGCTCTGCTCCGCCAGGGCCGACTTATTGGCTTGGATCGCCGGCGAGCCCGAACTCCACCTCCGTCCACTCCTGCTGGCGGTGGAAAGAGACTTCCGCATGGGGCGACGTCGAGGAGAGGACGGGAGGCTCCTCCGCCGACGAGTAGTCATAACGGCTGAAGGAGACCATCCATCTCCGTCCCGGCAGCGGCACTCCTGCGGGGAGAAACACGGAGGCGGGCACGCTCGCGCAGATGCACCATGTCCGGCCTTCCGACCACTGCGAGAAGTCGAAGATCGGCTTGGTAACCTTGAGCTCCTCGAGAGAGACTTCCTCCTTGCCGACCCTTCGGAACGTCGCCGCATCGGGCCATAAAAGCTGCAGGCGGTGCCCGTTCGGCGCGACGTGGAACTCGGCGTAGCTCGTGCCCCCCGCGTCGCGCAGGAAGATTTCGAAAACATCCCCCAAGGTGCAGAGGAGCTGGTTGTCACCGATCGCACGGGTGAAGAGCAGGTTGTCCGTGAGCTCGCCGAAAATGAGAAACCGATCCTCCCGCCATCCGACCCTCACGCGGGCGGGGAGGAATTTTTCCTCGGGCGCTCCGCGCCAAGCCTGCTGCATGTGCAGGCTTGGCGCGCAGGCAAAGGCCTCGCGGACCGCAGCGGGATCTCGCAGGTCAAAGTTGCCAAGGCATGGACACACGATTTTCATGGCTTCTCGCCCGGGCTTGAGCCGGGCCGGATCGAAGTAGGCCGGGCCGGAGCCGACGGGTGAGTTTCAGCGGCAAATTCGTATCTTCCACGCATGCGCCCACACCTTGGCAAGCGGTCTCCATTCCGTCGAGGCAGGATTCGCGATGCCTCAAGTCAAAATGACACCGGGGCGTCAAAACTAGGGCAAGCAAATTTCAGATTATTTGTGCGGCCGCACAAATAATCTGTGCTAGGGCGGGCTCGTGTGCCTGTGGCCGATTTTGTGTCGGGATTTTCTTGCCGAATGCCCGCATTGACACCAAGTTCCCCCGCCCGATAGGATCCCCAACCTATCGGCTCTGCCGGGCGGAGCGCCCCCTGCGCTTTCTGGCCTCGTCAAGCCTTTCCACAGATCCCAACCTACGCATGAAAATCCTTGTTACCGGCGGAGCCGGATTCCTCGGTTCGCATCTCTGCGAGCGGCTCCTTGAAGCGGGCAACGAAGTCACCTGCCTCGACAACTTTTTTACCGGCCGGAAGAAGAACGTGGCCCACCTGCTCGGGAACCCCGGGTTCGAGCTGATCCGCCACGATGTGATCGACCCGTTTAAGATCGAAGTCGACCAGATTTACAACCTCGCCTGCCCGGCCTCGCCACCGCACTACCAGTTCAACCCGATCAAGACCACAAAGACCTCGGTGATGGGGGCGATCAACTGCCTCGGGCTCGCCAAGCGGGTCAAGGCCCGAGTGTTCCAGGCCTCGACATCTGAGGTCTATGGCGATCCGGAGGTCCACCCGCAGCAGGAGGGCTACTGGGGGCACGTGAACCCGATCGGCCTCCGCTCGTGCTACGACGAGGGAAAGCGCTGCGCGGAGACCCTGTTTTTTGATTACCACCGCGAGAACGATGTCGACATCCGGGTGATCCGGATTTTTAACACGTACGGCCCGCGCATGCTGCCGAACGACGGCCGGGTGGTCTCGAACTTTATCGTGCAGGCGCTGCGCGGCGAGGACCTCACCGTGTACGGCGAGGGGCGTCAGACGCGCTCGTTCTGCTACGTGGACGACCTCATCGAGGGGTTCATCCGCTTCATGAACCAGACCGAGACGGTCGGGCCGATGAACCTCGGAAACCCGGGCGAGTTCACAATGCTCGAGCTCGCCGAGCTCGTCTTGAAAAAGGCCGGCGGAAAATCCCGCATCACCCACAAGCCGCTCCCGGCGGACGATCCGAAGCAGCGGCGCCCGGACATCACGCTCGCCAAGAAGCACCTCGGATGGGAGCCGAAAGTCCCCCTCGAGGAGGGCATCGAGCGCACAATCCACCACTTTCGCGAAGAGCTGAATATCCCCACCCTATGAAAATTTGCTGCCTCGGCGCCGGCTATGTCGGCGGCCCAACCATGGCGATGATCGCGGCGAAATGCCCGGACATCACCGTCACCGTCGTCGACCTCAACGCGGACCGCATCGCGGAGTGGAACACCGGACCCCTCCCGGTCTATGAGCCCGGCCTGGATGAGCTTGTCGAGCTCACCCGCGGGAAAAACCTGTTTTTTTCGACCGATGTGGATGCCGGGATCCGGGATGCGGAGATCATTTTTGTGAGCGTCGGCACGCCGACGAAGAAGCACGGCATCGGGGCCGGGCGGGCGGCGGATCTCAAGTACATCGAAGGCGCGGCTCGCCGGATTGCGGCGGTGGCGGTCGGCCCGAAGATCATCGTCGAGAAGAGCACGATCCCGGTAAAAACCGCCGAGGCGATCACCACGATCCTGAGCGCGAACTCAAAGTCCGGCCAGTTCGAGGTTCTCTCGAACCCGGAGTTTCTGGCGGAGGGCACCGCCGTCGAGGACCTCACGTGCCCGGACCGCGTTCTCATCGGCGGCGAGCAGACCCCGTCCGGGCTCGCGGCCATCGAGAAGCTCGTCTCCGTCTATGCCCGCTGGGTCCCGCGCGATCGCATCCTCACGACGAACCTCTGGTCGTCGGAGCTCTCGAAGCTCGTTGCCAACGCGTTCCTCGCCCAGCGGATCTCGTCGATCAACTCGATCTCCGCGCTCTGCGAGGCGACCGGGGCCGATGTCGACGAGGTCGCAAATGCCATCGGCAAGGACTCGCGGATCGGACCAAAGTTTTTGAAGGCATCGGTCGGGTTTGGCGGGTCATGTTTTCAGAAGGACATCCTGAACCTGGCCTACCTCTGCGGCCACTTCGGCCTTCCCGAGGTCTCGGCCTATTGGGAGAGCGTGGTGAAGATCAACGACTGGCAGAAGCACCGGTTCTCCGCCCGCATCGTCCGCGAGCTCTTTAACACGGTGACCGAAAAGCGGATCGCGATCCTGGGATTCGCATTCAAAAAGGACACCAACGACACGCGGGAGACCGCCGCCATCGCCGTCTGTCAGGACCTGCTGGCCGAGGGGGCCGAGGTCGTCGTCTTCGATCCAAAGGTTCGCGAGAAGGATATCCTGCTCGACATCCTGGGGAAGGACGGCAGCCATCCCAGCCTGAAGGTGGCCGGGTCGGCGGAAGAGGCGGCCGCCGGGGCGCATGCGATCGCGATCCTGACCGAGTGGGACGCCTTCAAGGCGATCGATTACGCGAAGCTTTTTGAAGGCATGCCAAAGCCGGCCTGCATCTTTGACGGGCGGAATATCCTCCCGCATGCGAAGCTGCGCGAGCTCGGGTTCCGTGTCTTCCCGATCGGCAAGTCTTCGCTCGCCAGCTAGTGGTGGCCGCCCAACGCCGCCGTGTTTAACCCCGCGCGCACGATCCAGGAGCTCAAGGAGCTGCGCGCGCTGACCTCGTGCCCGCTCGGAGCCCAGCGGGTGGCCTTCACGCCCGGGTGGGTCCGCGCGCGGGAGTTCCTCGCTGAAAAGCTCTCCGGGCTCCCGGTCGAAACCCACCGGGACCCCGCCGGCAACCTCTGGGCCACGCTCCACGGAAAATCTCCCAAGTCCCTCCTGATCGGCGGGCACATGGATTCGGTCCCGAATGGCGGCTGGCTTGACGGCTGCCTGGACACGCTCGCCGGCGTGGAGGTCCTGCGCCGGATTAGCGAGGAATTTGACGGGCGGCCGCCGGTCACCGTGCGACTGGTGGATTGGGCGGATGAGGAGGGCTCGCGGTTCGGCAAAAGCCTTTTCGGATCCTCCGCCTGCGCCGGAATCCTTGACATGGAGGAGGCCCGCCACCTGCGCGACGCCGATTCCATCACCCTGCCGGAGGCGCTGGCCGGGGTCGGGATTGATTTTGAGATGATTGGAGACTCGCGCGCCGAACTCGCCCAGGCTGCGGCATACCTCGAGCTGCATATCGAGCAGGGGCCCGTGCTGCTGGACATGGGCCTGCCGCTAGGCACCGTCGTCGGAACGTTCGGGGTCGAGCGACACTCCATCACTTTTACCGGGCAGGCAGCCCACTCGGGCAGCACTCCGATGAACCGCCGCCGCGATGCCTTTCTTCCTGCGGCCAAGCTGGCTCCGGAGATCTACCAGATCGCCGAACGGCACGGAGGAGTCTGCACCATCGGTTCATGTACGACGGAACCGGGCATCGTCACGAGCGTGACCGCGCGGTGCCGGATCTCCCTCGACCAGCGGCACCTGGAGGCCGAGCCTCTGGCCCGGATGCTAGCCGATGCCCGCGCGGCTGCTGCGCAATTCGCACGCGAGGGCGGGGTCGAAGTTGCCTGGGAGCCGCTTTGCCGGGTTGCGCCACAGCCGTTCGATCCGGACCTGATCGCACTCTGCGACGAGGCGATCCGGGAAACCTCCGGAACTGCCCGCCGGCTGCCCTCCGGCCCGCTGCACGACGCCTCGGCCGTCGCCCGGGCCGGCGTCCCGACCGTCATGCTCTTTGTCCAGAGCCTCCACGGGATCAGCCACAACGCGATCGAAGATACACGCGAGCCCGACCTCTCAGCCGCCATCAGCGCGCTTGACCGGCTTGCCTCAAAGGTGATCGCCAAGCTGGCCTGACGCCGCCCGCTACTTTGAAGCCTCGGCAAACCGGGCTTCCACAAACGGCCAGTTGACGACCGACCACCAGGCGGTCACGTAATCGGCCCGCCGGTTCTGATATTTGAGGTAGTAGGCATGCTCCCAGACATCCAGTCCGAGGAGCGGGGTCTGGCCGTCGAGGATGGGAGGATCCTGGTTCGGTGTGGAGACGATGGAAAGCTTGCCATCCTTCACGGCGAGCCACGCCCAGCCGCTCCCAAACCGCTTCATCGCCGCCTCGGTAAACTGGGTTTTGAAGGCATCGAACGATCCGAACGATGCGCTGATCGCGGCCGCGAGCGGACCGGCGGGGGCACCGCCGCCGGTCGGCGACATCATGAGCCAGAAGAGCGAGTGGTTGTAATGGCCGCCGACATTGTTGCGGAGCCCGGTGCGGATCGCCTCGGGAACCTCGTCGAGCTGGAGCAGGAGCTCCTCGGGAGTGAGCTTGGAAAGCTTCGGGTGGTCCGCCAATATCTTGTTGGCATTGGTGATGTACGCTTGGTGGTGCTTGTCGTGGTGGATCCGCATCGTCTCGGCGTCCACATGCGGCTCAAGCGCATCAAACGCATAGGGCAGAGGCGGAAGCGTGTAAGGGCCGCTCGGAGTCGGCACGGCAGCGGGCGCAGCCGCCTGGGCGAAGAGGCGGTCTCCGAATGCTCCGGCAACAAGTGAGGCGGCACCCAGTCGAAAAATCCCGCGGCGGGTCAGGTTTGGCAGATTCATTCGCGAAGCATAAACCAGATCTGCGACCAGCGCAAACCCGAGGATTGCCTTCGCCCGCAAGTCCACCGGGCAATAAGCCCTCCGGCTCGGTGCACAAAGCCCCGCAACCTCCGCCCGGACAAAGAATGACAGCTAGTGTAGGGTCAATCTGCGGCAAGGGGATTCCAGACCTTTGTGAAGCCTAAGCCTTGACAGTCCTTCAGATCTTGATTGCAGCGCCCGGGACAAGCCGGGGGATCCCGTCCTTCACCGGATATCCAACCTGCCCGTCCTCGCGCACGAGCAGGCTGTCGTAATCCCCCGGGAACTGCTCCGTCTCCCCGGCAGCACCAAGGTGGAGGGCCTCCCCGTTGAGCGGGCAGCAAATGATTTCCAGCAGGGCGGGGTCCACAGGGCCGATCAGTAAACCGGCATGGACGGGTCGACCGTCTCCGCCCAATCGCGGATTCCCCCGACGAGGTTGAACGCCTTCAAAAACCCGGCCTTCTGGAGCTCGCGGACGGCGAGCTCGCTGCGCGGTCCGAGCTTGCAGATGAAAACCATCTCGTCGGCCGAGTCGAGCTCGCTCATCCGGGAGGCCAGCTCGCCGAGCGGGATCAGCTTCGACCCAGGGATCCTTGCGATCTCCCACTCGAACGGCTCGCGCACGTCGACCAGCACGAGCGCATCCCCGCGATCGAGGCGGGCCTTGAGCTCGGCGACAGAAATTTCCGGGACCGGCGGTTCGGCGTCGTGCTGTTCCTGCGCCTGCGGGATCCCGCAGAACTGGTCGTAGTCGACCAGCTCGGTGATCGTCGGGCTCGCCGAGCAGACCGGGCACTTCGGGTCCTGGCGGACCTTAAACTCGCGGAATTTCATCTTAAGCGCATCGAAGTGGATGAGCCGCCCGATCAGCGGCTCCCCGATCCCGACGATCAGCTTGATCGCCTCGATCGCCTGCATCACGCCAATCACGCCGGGCAGCACGCCGAGGACCCCGCCCTCCGCGCAGCTCGGCACCATCCCTGGCGGGGGCGGCTCAGGATACAGGCAGCGGTAGCACGGCCCCCCGAGGTGCGGGGCAAACACCGTGCATTGGCCGTCAAACCGGAAAATCGAGCCGTAGATGTTCGGCTTCTTCAGGAAGACGCAGATGTCGTTCGAAAGATACCTGGTCGGGAAGTTATCGGTCCCATCGATCACGATGTCGTACTGCCCGACGATCTCCCGCGCGTTTTCGGAGGTGAAAAAGGCGTCGTGCAGGTTGACCTGAACGTTCGGGTTGACCTCCTTGATCCGGTCCCTCGCACTGTTGATTTTTTTCCGGCCGACGTCCTTCGTGCCATGCAGGATCTGTCGCTGGAGGTTCGAGTAGTCGACG
>Ga0247837_1008613_pt1 | contig 12731 bp, 11 predicted proteins | sample LaCtaG_2_FD_187115 | JGI IMG/M metagenome (GOLD analysis project Ga0247837, IMG submission 187115) | Freshwater microbial communities from meromictic Lake La Cruz, Castile-La Mancha, Spain - LaCruzMarch2015_14.5m | ecosystem: Environmental > Aquatic > Freshwater > Lake | place: Spain: Castile-La...
GTTCACGGTCGGTCAGTCTGGACGGGTTTTGCGGTCCGGGCCGCACCGGCTGCGGTCTTGCCGGGCGGCCCTCCGCTGCCACCGAGCTGGTCGACCTCAAGCATGCAACGCTGCTGTCGGTTAGAAAAAATCTGCGACCGGCACCGGCTCTTGCCCTATCTTGGCCCCACGCTCCGCGGCCACGTCCGGCGGACGATCCGCCACGGCCGCACGGTCTGCCGTAATGGGCCGGCGACGGGTCAGGCACGCGGTGAACTCATGAGGCCAACGCCGCTCGACCGCAGACCGCCGGGGATGGTCCGATGAGTGTCGGAATTCAGGCCGTGCGCGGGCCCGTGCTCAATCCGTCACCGACCGGGGGTGTGGAGTATTGGCCCGACGGCGTGCTCGTGGGGGACGATCGCGGTCGGCTCGTCGCCGCGGGGCCGTGGGAGGAGGTGGCGCTGCGGCTCGGCCTCACCGCCGAGGAGGTGCCGCAAAGCGCGGGGCTGATCCTGCCACCGCTCCTCGACGCGCACACGCACATCCCGCAGCACCCGATCCGCGGCCGATTCACGGAGAACATCCGCGCCGATCCCCCCGGCGGCCGGCTGCTGGCGAGCCTGGAGCAAAACGTGTTTCCGGCCGAGCGGCGGTGCGTGAGCCCGGCGTACGCGCGGCACGTCGTCGCGGCCTTCGCGGCCGACACGCTTGCCAGCGGCGTGATCGGCGGCGCGGCCTACATGACGGTGCACGCCCAGGCCACGCGGATCGCGTTGGAGCAACTGCCGGATGCGTGGAGCGTGGGGCTCGTGCTCATGAACGCCCACTGCCCGGACTACCTCCGCACCGACGAGGCCGCGCTGGCCGACGACGTGGCGGCGCTGGCCGCAGAGTTCGGACGCCGGCTGATCGTCACCGACCGATTCGCCGTGAGCGTCGATACGCCGCTGCGGCGGACGGGCGTGGCGCTGGCGCGGCGGCACGGCCTGCGGATGCAGGCGCACCTCAACGAGCAGCGGGCCGAGAAGGCGCTGGTTGAGGAGGTGCTCTATCCCGCAGCCACCAGCTACACCGACGTCTACCGCCGCGCCGGCCTCCTGGAATGCGAGCCGATCCTGGCCCACTGCATCCAGATGCGGCGCGAGGAGTTTGAGATGGTGGCGGCGTCGGGCTCGTCGATCGCCCACTGCCCGGTGTCGAACACCCTGCTCGGCTCGGGTGTGATGCCGCTCGACGCGGTGCGGGCGGCTGGCATCCCGCACAGCCTGTGCACTGACGTCGGCGCGTCGCCGACAACCTCGCTGTTCTGTGAGATGGCGGAGTTCCTCAAGGTCCACGCGGGCTCCTCGGCCGCCGCCACACCCGAGGAGGCGCTGCGGCTGGTGACCGTCGCACCGGCGCGGCTGTTGGGGCTCGCCGACCGCATCGGCACGTTCGCGCCGGGCATGGAGTATTCGTTCATCGAGGTGGCCTGGGACGGCCCCGCGGCCCCCGGGGACGCCCGCGAGGCGATCCTCGCCGGGCTCCTGCGGATGAGTGACGGCGAACTCGACGCCTGGCGCGGGGATGATCCGCGCGCCTTGGCCGCGCGGCGGCTGCGTGAGGAGGGGCTCGACTGGGGACGCGACCTCGCGGTGCTCGAGGACGACGTTCGCAGAGCGGCCAAGCGCGTGGAGGGCCGCGTGCGGCGGGTCACTTGCGGCGGGAGAGTGGCGTGGTCTCTTGCCAGCCCGACACCGCGAGCCGTGTGAAACGCACTGCCAGACCCCCGCGCCACCTCCCCGGTAATGAATGTCTCGAAAGCCCACCGGACGTCAGCCGCTCACCGGAGACCGCGCGCCCGGCCGACTGTCGGGCTCCGAACAGGGCTGGGTCACGACGGAGGGGCCGTCCACGATCACGACAACGCCACGTCGTAGAAGCCTCGTCTACCAGCGGAGGCTCGGCGTGGAGCCGAGCCCGCGGGTGCCGCACAGCGACACCTCGATTCCCAGCGAGCGGGCCACCGCCGCCTTGGCGAGGGCTGCTCGGTCGGCGGCTGCAGCATCGCGGGCGTAGGCCACCTGCACGTGGTTGGCCTTGTGGCGGGCCATCATCTGGTCGCGGGTCACACCGTAGGTGACCGCGTGCATGATCGGCCACTGGGGCGTGGTGGCATCGAGCCGGCGGCGGGTCTCGGCCTCTGGCAGCGCGACGACGCCCGCCCGGCCGATGTCCATGCGCAACCGCTCCGAGCCGCCAGTTCCATCCACCCAGATCCGGCTCCAGACGATCTCGCCCGGCTTGCTCACGCCGGCCAGCGTGCTGCCACCGAGCCGGAAGTACATCGGCGGCTGGCGGAAGCCCTCCGCCCCCTTCCAGCCGCGCTGAAAGTGGCTGGGCGGCGCGCCGCCCGAAATCTCAAACACCCAGACCCACTGATCGGTGGTCCGCGACTGGTCCCAGTCGCCCCAGCGGATGTCGTGGAGCGTGTTTTCGACCGGCTCGCCCAGGGCCTCGTGAACCCGCTGCGTGAGCAGGCCGTCGAGCCCGGCACATTCGTCGACCTCGTTGAAGTGCACGAGTGGTCGCCCCTTCCAGAGCACGCGGGAAGACCCCTCGGCCGTGACCGGCGGCCGCTTTGAGTCGTTGAGCATGCCCTCGACCAAGTCGCTGGCCGGCAGCAGGTCCTTGAGACCCTGCTGATACTGGATGCCCACCAGGTCGCAGCCGTAGCGGTCGGCGATCCGCAGGGTGGCCACGTACAGCTTGCACTGCAGCAGCACCTGCTGCCGCGTGAGCTCGCGCGCCTCGTCCTTGCCGAAGTGAAATCGCATCCCCGCCTGCTCGAGCCAGCGGAACACGTCGCGGGCCTGCTTGTCGGAGACCCGCATCGTCTCGTGGTAGAGGGCGCTCTGGCTGAGCCGCTCCTTGAAAACGCCGGTGGCATGAAGCAACCGGTCGGGGATGATCGCGTTTTCCATCCCCATGCAGCCCTCGTCGAAGACCCCCATCAGGGCCTTGGACCGGATCAGATCGGTCGCGATTCCGTCGGCCAGTTTCTGGATCGCGACCGGAATGCGGACGGAGTCGGCGGGCACCACGTGGCTGGTGTCATGATGCACGGCGCCGGTCTCGAGCCAGGCCTGGAGGTGACGCGTGAACGATGGGCTGGCAAAGTCATCGGCCCAGAGCGTGGCGTAGGGGACGCCCGACTTCGTCAGCGACCCGTTGAGGTTGAGCATGCCCACGAGCCCCGGCCACTGTCCCGACCAGTTGGCCACCGTCAGGATCCGACCCTGGTGGGTCGTGAGCCCGGGGAGCACGTGATTGGAGTACTGCCAGACGGCCTCGGCCACGACCAGCGGCACGTCGGGCTCGATCCCGGCAAACACGTCGAGGCCCTCGCGGGCGCTGGCGATGAAGCCGTGGCCCCGCGTGCGAGACGGGGCGTGGCCGCGGTCGAGGGCCCAGCCGGCGTTGGCGAAGGCGGCCGTCAGTTCCGCCTCCATCGCCTTCTGGGCCGGCCAGCAGATGCGGTTGGCCTCCTCGCGAAGGTCTCCGCTGGCCACGAGCACGGCCCGGCGGCCGGCCCGTTTCTGCGAGGTGGAGCGACTGGCAGTCATGCCGAAAGATCCCCGGAGGAGGCGCTGCCCGCACGGCTGCCGCACCGCGGAGGTGGGCACCGCGCAGAGGTGAAAGCTGGCAACTATACTGCCGCGACGGCCGGGCACTCCATGCCCAGCCGTGGCCGGAGAAGATCGCCCGCTGGCCGTCGTTCTCCTGCGTCGTCCCGTCCCGGAGATCACCGTGATACCGATCCGACCGATGGTTCCCGCCGTCCTGCTCGCCTGCCTGCTTGGCGCCTCCGGCATCGCCGGGGGCGAGAATCCCCCGGCCCCACCCCCGGCCCAGCCTGCCGCGGCGACCAAACTCGCCGACTTCAAGCGCTGGGTCATCGCCGCCGACTACGCGAACGACGGGTCGCTCCTCCTGACGGCCGGCGGCGAGAGCCTGCTGTATCGTCCCGGTGACGTGGTCGCCTGGAATCCCGCCGACGGGGCGCGGGTCGCCGATCTGGCGGGGCATCCCACGGCCGTTTGGGCGGTTGAGATCTCGCCCGACGGCAAGCTCGCCGCGACGGCCGGGTATGACGGCCTCGTCAAGCTCTGGGATCTTCCCGGCCGCGTAGCCAAGCACGACCTTGCCAAGCACAAGGGCTGGGTGCGGTCGCTCGCTTTTTCACCCGACGGCACCAGGCTTGCCTCGGCCGGCGAGGATGGCACGGTCGTGATCTGGGACTCCGGCAGCGGCGCCGAGGTGAAGACCGTGGCCGCCCACACCGGCGCGGCGACCTGCGTGGCTTTTTCCCCTGACAGTAAGACGCTTGTCAGCGGCGGGAGCGACAAGCTCGTCAAGCTTTGGGATTCCGCCAGCGGGGCGGAGAAGGCGAAACTCGAGGGGCATGGCGACTCGCTCTGGGCCGTCGCCTACTCGCCCGACAGTGGCACGCTGGCCAGCTGCGGGGCCGACCGCACCGTCCGGCTTTGGAAGACCGCCGACAACACCCCCCTGGCGACGCTCGCCAGCCACAAGGATTGGGTGACGAGCCTGGCCTTCTCGGCTGACGGGACCCGGCTGGCGAGCACGAGCCTCGACGGCGCGATCAAGCTCTGGGATGTCTCCGCCAAAGGTGAGCAGGAGGGGCCCGAGAAGCTGAAGTCGAGCGCCTGGTGCGTGGAGTTCACGCCGGACGGGAAGTCGCTGTTTGTCGGCAGCCATGCCGGGCCGCAGCTCGTGCCCGTGCCGGCGGCCAAGCTGCTGCCCCCGCCGCCGCCTCCGCCTGCTCCGCCCCCTCCGCCGCCCGCACCCACCGTGGCGGCGCTCGTGCCGGCTGAGTTCAAGAGCGCCGCCGGCGCGACCGCCACGATCGCCGCCGACGGGGTCGTGATCGTGACAGGCAACCTCGCGAAGGACACGTACACGCTCAAGGCCGCGGTTCCGGCCGGCCCGCGGGTTTCCGCCATCCAGCTCGAGGTGCTTCCCGACCCGAGTCTGCCGGCCCAGGGCCCCGGCCGGGCTGCCAACGGCAACTTTGTGCTCAGCACCTTCGCCGTGGCCCACGGCGAGCCGGGCAAGCCCGAGGCGGCGACGGCCGTGAAGTTTTCGGCGGCCAAGGCCAGCTTCGAGCAGGGTGAGTTTGGCATCGCTGCCGCGATCGATGACAAGGCCGAGACCGGCTGGGCGATTTCCGGAGGCCTGGGCAAGCCGCAGACAGCCACGTTTGAGGTGCCGCTCGGCGTGACGCTGCCGGCAGGCGCGCCGCTGCTGATCACGCTCGACCAGCAGCATGCCGACGGCACGCACGCGGTCGGCAAGTTCAAGCTGGCGGCGATCCAAGAGCCCGCCCCGCCGCCCGCTCCCGCGACACCGCCTCCGGCCAAGCCTGAGGCACCGAAGCCTGAGGCACCGAAGCCTGAGGCACCGAAGCCTGAGGCACCGAAGCCTGAGGCACCGAAGCCCGCCCCGCCGCCCGCTCCTGCGACACCGCCCGAGGCACCGAAGCCTGCGGCCGGGTAGGCTGTAATCAGGTCATCGGATCAGCGTCACTGAGTCCTCCTGGGCTAGACCACTGCCTCACCCGTTCCCCTCGTGCCGGAGACACCGCTTCATGTCCTCGAAAACGTTTGTGGCGCTTGCATCCCTGACCGCCGTCGGCGCGGCCGCCTTTGCCGCCGGGGCGTTTGTCGGTCGCGACGCGACCTCGTTGTCGCTGCCCCGCGCCCATGCGATGTCATCGCTGTCAGATGATTCATTCGCCGTGTGCACCACGTCGATCGACGGCAACTTTGACGGCTTTTTCATCCTCGACTTCCAGACCGGTGACCTGACGGGGGGCGTGCTCAACCAAAACACCGCCAAGTTCACCACCTCCTACCGGCATAACGTCCTCAAAGACCTCGGCTTTCAACCGGGTCAGGTCAAGGAGCCACGGTTCTTGATCGTGCCGGGACGGGCCTCGTTCACCGGCAACCCCGGCGGCCGGATGGCCCAGTCGGTGCTCTATGTCACCGACGTCTCGACTGGCGTGACGGTGGCCTACGGGATCCCGTGGAGCCCGCAGCAGTCGTCGACTCCCAAGGCCGTGATGGCGGAACTGGTGCCACTCGACATCGCGCGGCCCCGCGGCGGAGCTGCCGCACCGTGAGCGGCCCAGCCCCGACGGCGGCCCCGCTGATCGTCAACGGCACAGCCCAGCCCGTGCCGGCCGCCGGCACGCTGGCGGCGGTACTCGAGGAGGCGGGGCTGGCTGGCCGGCCGGTGGCCGTGGAAGTCGATGGCCAGATCGTGCCCCGCGGCCGCTTCCACGAGCGGCTGCTCGAGGGGGGCGAGCGGATCGAGATCGTGACCTTCGTAGGTGGTGGGTGACGGGATGACGAGAGCAAGCGAGCGTCCGGGTGCTGCCGCGGATTGGCCGTTGGTGGTCGGGGGTGTGCCTTTCGCCAGCCGGCTGGTCGTCGGCACGGGCAAGTATTCGACCTTCGCCGAAATGGCCCGCTGCCTGGAGATCTCGGGTACCGACTGCGTGACCGTGGCGGTGCGCCGGGAGCGGCTCGTGAACGCCGCTGGCGAGAATATCCTCGACCACATCGACTTCGCCCGCTACCGGATTCTGCCCAACACCGCCGGCTGCTACACGGCGGACGACGCCGTGCGTGTGGCCCGGCTGGGCCGGGAACTACTCCGCGACCTGGGCAGCCCCACGGCCGATTGGGTCAAGCTGGAGGTGCTCGGCGACCCTCGCACGCTCCTACCCGATCCCGTTGGCACGCTGGTGGCCACACAACAGCTGGTGGCCGAAGGCTTCACGGTGCTCGTCTACACCAGCGACGACCCCGTGGTCGCCCGCCGGCTCAAGGAGTTGGGCGCTGCCGCCGTGATGCCGGCCGGGAGCCCGATCGGCTCGGGGCAGGGCATCCTCAACGCCAACAACCTGCGGATTTGCCTGGAGTATCTCAAGGATGGCGACCCGGCCTATCCGGTGATCGTCGATGCCGGCGTGGGCACGGCCAGCGACGTGGCCGCGGCGCTGGAGTTGGGTGTCGACGGCGTGCTTCTGAACACCGCGATCGCCGCTGCCGCCGACCCGCTGCGGATGGCCGCGGCGATGCGCGACGCCTGCAGCGCTGGCCGGCAGGCCTTCCTGGCCGGTCGGATTCCGCGCCGGCTCTACGCCACTGCTTCGAGCCCCGACGAGGGGCGGGTGGGAAGGCCAGGAGCCTGAACCCATGCTCGCCACCCGGATCATTCCCTGCCTCGACGTGGAGCGGGGCCGCGTCGTCAAGGGCACCAAGTTTCTCGACCTCGTCGATGCCGGTGATCCGGTCGAGGTGGCAGCCCGCTACGAGGCGGAAGGGGCCGACGAACTGGTGTTTCTCGACATCACGGCCAGTCACGAGGGCCGCGCCATCATGCTCGACGTCGTCCGCCGCGTCTCGGAGACGGTGTTTATGCCGTTCACGGTCGGGGGTGGAATCCGCACGCTCGACGACGCCAGCCGGCTCGTCCAGGCCGGCGCGGAGAAAGTCAGCATCAACTCAGCTGCCGTCCGCACGCCCCAGCTCGTCACCGCCGTGGCCGATCGGCTCGGCAGCTGCGCGACGGTGGTCAACATCGACCCCAAGCGGGTCGTGCGCGACGGCCGCGAGGTGTGGGAGGTGTTCGTCAACGGCGGGCGGGTGCCGACCGGTCTGGAGGCCGTGGCCTGGGCCCGCGAGGTCGAGCGGCTCGGCGCCGGCGAGATCGTGCTGACCTGCATGGATCGCGATGGCACGCGGGAAGGCTACGACCTCGAGATTACCGCCGCGGTGGCCCGTGCTGTCGGCATTCCGGTGGTCGCCAGTGGCGGGGCGGGGCGGCCGGAACATCTGGCCGACGCTGTGGCACTCGCCGGAGCCGACGCGGTGCTGGCCGCTGGAATCTTCCACTTCGGACAGTGTACGATCCGAGACGTCAAACATCTCTTTATACGGCGTGGTCTGCCGGTTCGGCCGCCGGGCCGATGATCGCTTCCGCCACGGTCGCTCCGCTTTCCTGCTCGGTTCGCCATGTCAACGATCGAGACCTCGGCTCCACAGCCGGCCGGCAACGGCACACCATCTCCAGCGCGGCTGGAGATCGATCGCTTGTTTGAGGCGCTCGTCAAGTTTCAGGGCAGCGACTTGCATCTCAAGGTCGGTCAGCCTCCGATCGTTCGGGTGAAGGGCTCGCTCCAGCCGCTCAAGGCGCCCCGGATCGACGACGACCAGATGCGGCGGTACTGCCTGCCGATGCTCGACGAACGGCGGCTCAAGATCCTCGAGGCCGAGGGGGGCTGCGACTTCGCCCACGTCGCCATGGTCGACGGCGTCCGGTGGCGGTTTCGCGTGAACCTGCTCACCCAGCAGGGCTCCTTGGGGATGGTAGCCCGCCGGGTCAACAACTCGATTCCCGACTTCGAGGGCCTCCACCTGCCGCCCGCGATTGAGCGGCTCTGCCAGTTTGACCAGGGGCTGGTCTTGCTGGCGGGCGTGACCGGCTCGGGCAAAAGCACAACGATCGCGGCGATGCTCAACTACATCAACTGCAACCACCGCAAGCACATCCTCACGCTGGAGGATCCGATTGAGTTTGTGTTTACCGAGGACAAGTGCCTGATCAACCAGCGGGAGATCGGCCAGGATGTCAAGGATTTTGCGATTGGGATGAAGCACGCGGTTCGTGAAGACCCAGACGTTATCCTGATCGGCGAGATGCGGGACGAGGAAACCTTCATGACGGCGATTCACGCCGCCGAGACGGGCCACCTCGTGTTCGGAACCATCCATGCCGCCAGCGCCTCGACCACGATCGGCCGAATCCTCGACCTCTTTCCGGAGGAGATGCACGGCGCCCTGCGCAGCGCCATGGCCAACAACATGAAGGGCATCGTGGGCCAAAAGCTGATCCGGGCCGAGGGGCCACGGGCCAAGGAGCTGGGCCTGAGCCGGGTTCCGGCGGTCGAGATCATGTTCTTCGACGTGATGGTTCGAAAAATGGTTCTCGAGGGGAATGACTCGCAACTACCGGACCACATCAAGAAGTCGCATCGCGACGGGATGCAGGACTTCACGCTGAGTCTCAAGAGACTGATCGACCAGGATCTCGTCGAGCGGAAGGACGCACTCGAGATCGCCCCCAACCGCGAGGCCTTGATGATGGCCCTCAAGGGGATTGGAGTCTCTTGATGAGGGGCCGGCATCGGAGTCTGGAGGCGGCGGGCCTCGCGATCGCGGCGAGTCTCACGACGGCTGTCGTGGGGGCGGCTGACAACTGGCCGCCGGTCTCCCCGCCGCTGCCGGCCGGCTGGCGGGGCCCGGGGGGCGGGCTGGCAATCCTGCCGGCCGCCGTCTGGTGGCTGGTGGTGCTGGCGTGGGTGCGAACGGTCGACTGGGTGTATCGCGACGCCACCAAGCAGGGAATCGCCCCGGCGCTGTGGAGCACCATCTGCGGCTTGCCCTTGCCGCTGGTGGCCTTGCTGGCGTGGTGGATTCCATCGGCGGCCGCAGGGATCGTGCTGCTGCTGCTGGCCTGGCTGGTGCCGGTGGCCCTCTATGCCCGCGCGCGAAACGCCCGCGTGGCGGCGGCCGAACGGATTCTCACGGCGGGCCATGCCCGCCGGCTCGTCGCCCGGCTCGTCGCGCCCCTGGGCATCGAGATCTCCGAGCCGGTCCGCGAAGAAGACGTGTTGCCGACCGTCGAACTCGTGGCCGTCGGCGGCCGTGACGAGGCCGAGAACACCGCGCGCTTGACGGCGGCCCGGGCGCTGCCGGGATTCGAGGAACTCCGCCGGCAGCTGCTGGCAGCGGTCGTGGCCCGGGCCTCCACGGCGGCCGTCGACGTCGGGGTCGACACCACGGTGCGGCACGAGGTCGACGGGGTGTGGGGAAAACCACGGGTCCGGCAGCCTCCGCGGAGCCGGAAGGAGAAAGAAGCCTGGGTCGAAGTCCCGCCGTCGAGCCGCGATGTGGGGGAGGCCATCATCGCGGCCGCCCAGGCCATCTGCGGCCCGGCCGCGGCGGGTGGTGCGCGGTTTGCGATCAAGGTGGACGGCAAGCTGCAGAACTGCCGGGTCTCGGCCGGCAAGACCGGTGAGGTGCGGCAGTTGGTGATCCAAGTCGAGGCGCCGGCCGCAGCCTTCAAGGCGCTGCCGGCCCTGGGGATGCCCGAGCCACTTGCGGCCCGGCTGAGCGCGCTGCTCGCCGCCGAACGTGGGCTGATCCTCGTTTCCTCACCGGCCGGCTCCGGGCTCTCGACGACGTTCGATCTGGTCGTGGAGTCTGGCGACCGGATGCTGCGCGACTTCATTTCGGTCGAGGATGCAGCCCGGCCGCCCCGTGAAATCCAGAACGTCAAGCCGGTGCGGTTCGATGCCCGTACCGGCGTGACGCCGGTGGCGGCGCTCACCGACGCGATGCGGGAGTATCCGGCGGTGATCGTGGCCCGTGATGTGCGCGACAAGGAACTCGTGGCGGAACTCGTCCGGCTCGTGGGCGAGGGCAAACTGGTGATCATGAGCCTCAAGGCCTCGGACGCCGTCGAGGCGGCGGCCCGGGTCCTGGCCTGCGGCGTGGATCCCAAGACGCTGGGCGCGGCGCTGCTGGGCTCCTTGTCGCAGCGGCTGGTCCGCCGGCTCTGCCCGAAGTGCCGCGCGGAGCTGCTGCCGCCGGAGCCGCTGCTGGCCCGCACCAAACTCACCGCAGAGCAACTGCCAAAGATTTTTGCGGCCTCGGCCGGGGGTTGCCGACTCTGCCAGGGGGTCGGCTATGTCGGCCGGTCGGGCTTGTTCGAGCTCGCCAGCGGTGGCACCATGCGGCGCCTGATCGCGGCCGGAGCCAGTCCCGAACAGGTGCGGCAGGGAGCCGTCAAGGACGGGATGCAGCCGCTGCGGGATGCCAGCCTCCAACTCGTGGTCGCTGGGGCGACCTCGCTCGAGGAGATTCAGCGGGCCTTGGCGGGAAAGCCCGTGGCCGCGCCGGCGCCGCCGCCCGCGGCCACCGCCCCGGCCCGGTCTGCCCCGGCCGCGACCCCGAGGAAGAAGCCATGATCGTCTCGCTCATCCTCCTGGGGATCTTGGTCGCCGTGTCGTTTGCCCTCTGGCGCGAGGGGCCGTGGAGCGGGCTGATCATGCTCTTGAATGTGCTCTTGGCCGCAAGCTTCGCCACGGCCTGGTACCCGGTGGTCGTGGCTCGGCTCGAGCCGCTCCTCGCCTCCTATACCTACCTCCTCGATTTCGTGGCCCTGCAGGGAACGTTTTGCGTGCTCCTGCTCGTGATGCGGGAGATCACCGACCGCCTGTCGCGGACTCGCGTCCGGTTTCGCAAGCCGGTCGAACTCGCCGCCGGCCCGCTTGTGGCGCTGCTGACCGCCTGGGTGGTGGTCTGTTTCACGGCAGCGTCGCTGCACACGGCGCCGGTGCCGCGGGCCTTCATTCAGCCCACACCCGAGGCGCGGATGTTTTTCGGGCTCGCGCCCGATCGCCGCTGGCTGGCCTGGGTGCGGGGCGCGTCGCTCAGAGGCCCGTTCGCGCGGCCCGAGCAGGCCTTTGACCGCGACGCCGACTTCATCCTCCGCTACGCCGACCGGCGCCAGGCACTTGAGGCAGAGTCGGACTTGCGAGTACGGGCGAAGTAAGCGCCGGCGGTGAAGGGAAGCGAAGCTTATGACCGAGGCGGAGGGTGCGGATGAGCTGTCGGGCTACCGGCCGGTAAGCGGCCTCGCGGTCGCGGCGATCCTGGCCGGCTGTGGTTCGGTGCTCGTGCTCTTGACCTCGCTGGCCGCGATGCTGCCGCTGGTGGCGGTCGTGCTCGCGGTGGTGGCGCTCGTCGATTTGGCACGGTCCCCGGGGCGGCGGGTCGGCCGGGGCGCGGCCCTCGTGGGGCTCGCGCTGGCGCTTGGGTTCGCGGCCCAGTGCGTCGGCGGCTTGATCGTTGAGCGCTGGATCGGCGGCCACCGGGCGGCGGCGACCGCGGCTGCGTGGGCCGACGCGGTGAGCGCAGGTCGGTTGGCCGACGCGATCGGCCTCTGTAGCCCGGGGGCGGTGCCCGCGCGAGGCCATGAGCATTCCCACCTCGAGCCGGCGGCATCCGACCCGATCGCCACCTTCAAATCGCTGCCGGCGGTGAGCGCCGTCGTCGCCTGCGGCCCGGCCTCGCGGCCCACTGTCACGGTCCGCAAGGATGCCAGCGCCGCCACCGTCTGGATCGCCACCGTCGAGCTCACCACCTGTGGCCGCGCAGGCGAGATCATCAGGCTCTCGGTCGAGCCGCAGGCCGCGCTGCGGGGCCGCGGGCCGGTGGAGCGGTGGCTCGTGACCGGCTTTGAACTCGCGCACTCAAGCGCCTTCGATTGAGGTGGAGCACCGGCTCGGGGGGCGGCAAAAGTCTCCGTGAGCCCGCCGCTCAGCCGCCGTCAGGGAAGCACCGCACGGCGTCGATCGACGTGGCGCCGGCGGCGAGCATCACGAGCCGATCGAAGCCGAGCGCCGCCCCGACACCTGCCGGCATGCCGGGGCCGTGGGCGGTGATGAGTCGCGTGGGCACGGGCAGGACCGGGCGACCCATGGCTCGCCGGATCGCGTTGGCCGTGGCGATCCGGGCCGCGAGCGACGCGCGGCCCGTCTCCTCCTCCCAGCCGTTGACGAGTTCTACCCCGCGAATGAAGAGCTCGAATCGGCGGGCCGTGGGGGGCGG
>Ga0247837_1008614_pt1 | contig 12730 bp, 12 predicted proteins | sample LaCtaG_2_FD_187115 | JGI IMG/M metagenome (GOLD analysis project Ga0247837, IMG submission 187115) | Freshwater microbial communities from meromictic Lake La Cruz, Castile-La Mancha, Spain - LaCruzMarch2015_14.5m | ecosystem: Environmental > Aquatic > Freshwater > Lake | place: Spain: Castile-La...
CATCAACTTGCTAAAAAAAGAACCTTCTAAACTCAGCATCAAGCGGAAACGCTTTAGAGCGGCATTAAGTGATCAATTTAGAGAGAATGTGATTTTTTCAACCTAATTTTATATGCGCTTGCCCTGAGATGACTCATTATAGCTTGCAGAATATTGAAACTCTGAGTGCACCTTTCAGCAGGTACCACGATCTAAAGTCTTTTGCTTTGGATTTCGATGATTTCGAGAATGCGGATCACCTTAGCGACTTCCGCACCCTTTGTTCTGGTATTTCAAGTAAGGATGTTTTAGATGTTGGATGTGGTATTGGACATACGTCACTTCTTCTTAGTTATTGGGGAAACAATGTAACTGTTGTAGAACCTGCCTTAGAATGCTGCGAAGTGGTTGAGTTAAACTCAAAGCGTTTCGGAATCAATGTAAATATTTATCAAACGCGTAGTGAAGAAATTAAGGCAATCCCAGGGGAGTTCGATATTGTTTTGTTTCATGCTTCTTTGCACCATGCAGATCAGCCGGAGGAGTCTCTGAAACAATGTTTTGATAAGGTATCAGGGGGAGGGAGGATTTTGCTAATTTCTGAAAGCATATTAAAGTGCTTTCGCACTAAAGCATGGTATTCGATGATGCTGGAAAATCATCCCGAAAAAGTTGGTCATTATGGTGGTAATGAACACGTATTCTTTTCGCATGAGTATGCCAACATGCTGCGCAAGGCTGGATTTGTTTCGATTGAGTTAATTCCCTCTGTGATATATAGACGAGCAACAAGGGGGCTTGGGAAGCTGACTTGGTCTAAACGAATATTCAGGATAGCCGTTGATGGTTTGATTACTATTGGTTTTTTTCATTTTCTAAACTGGATGTCATTGGTTCAAGTTACTTATGTTGGAACCAAGCCCAATTCTCGCCTCTGATAATTGTGAATCCTGATATTTCGATTTAAATAATTATTGAACGGTGACTGCATTGAGAGTTTTATTTGTTACAGGTTCATATCCGCCAATGATGTGCGGAGTTGGCGACTATACCGCTAGCCTGGTTCGGGCGTTGTCGCAGCATACAGCTTTACAGCTCGCCGTTGTTACCAGCGATTGTGTTACTGGAGCTCATGATTCAGATTTTAATATAGAAATAATTCCTATTGCTCATGAGTGGTTCTTTTCAGAGTTGCCAAATATAGTCCGTGCGATACGTCAATGGTCGCCTGATATTGTTCATATTCAATATCCAACTTTGGGATATAAAAAATACTGGGCACCCTATTTTTTGCCGCTTTTACTTCGATTTTTTCGGATCAATGTAGTACAGACTTGGCACGAGTCACCTACACGTTTTCGGTTTTTTCCAAATTCACTAACACGCGACTATTTAATTGGAGTTGAGCCTAATTTCTTAGAGATAATGAAGCAAAGGTATAAATACTTTGTTTCTCGGAAATTTTCAACCTATATACCGATTGGGTCGAATATCAGAAAAGTCAACTTAACGCAGGAGCAACGTAAAGAAATTCGTGCTCGTTTCGTGTCGCCTGATAAGAAATTGGTTGTCTACTTTGGATTTCTTTATCCAGATAAAAACGTTGAGGCACTTTTTGATATAGCTGATCCTGTTCGCGACACCTTAGTTTTAGTTTCTCAACTTGATATGCTTAATCCTTATCACAAGATTATTGATCAGCGTATGAAACAGTCTGATTGGTCACAAAACTGTTTCGCTACTGGATTTTTGTCTGCGGAAGATGTCGCAAAAATTCTGAGTGTGGCGGATGCTGCTATTTTCCCATTCAAAAATGGGGTCGGCATGCGAAATGGTTCATTTCTTGCTGCTAAACTACAGGGTACATTTGCAATTACGACTTCTAATACTAAATCTGGATATGACGAAGAAAGTAATGTTTACTTTGCACGCCCTAACGATAATCAGGCAATGCGTCTTGCATTATCTGCTAAGTTTGAGTTTGGCAATGATGTAGTAGGTAAACCAAGCGATGAATTTGATGAGTGGCGCGATATTGGAAATCAGCATTTTTCACTTTATCGCTCAATTGTTGATGGTAAGAATTATGTTAACCAATGAGTAAGTTATGAATAAATGCTGGCGTCACGAAAAATTAGCAAAAGGTGATTTATGGTCGAATTGGTCTAGAGATTCTTCCATTTTACTTTCAATATGCATTCCAACATTTAATCGTGGAAAATTTATAGGGGAGACTTTGGCGTCTATCTCGGCGCAAATTAACGCATCAATTGAAATTGTTATAGTAGATGGGGCATCAACTGATAACACATCTGATGTTGTGGAAACTTTTTTTGATTCGATACCTAACCTTGTATATTTTCGTGGTGAAAAAAATATGGGTGTGGATTGTGATCTAGCTAAAACTGTTGAGTTGGCAAATGGAGAATATTGTTGGTTTATGTCAAGTGATGACTTAATTGCTCCAAATGCGATGAATAAAATATTGTCTGAACTACGAACGGGGGTTGATGTTTATTTATTTAATCGAATTGATTGCACTTTAGATGGAAGACCGACCGGTGAACAACGGTGGTTGTCTAAAAGTGCAGGAGATCAACGTTACCAATTTAAAAGTAGTGAGTCGCTCATGCGGTACATTAACTCTGTAAATACAATCGGAGCGATATTTAGTTATATTCCATGTATTGTAGTCAATAAAATGAAATGGCTTGGCATTAAGGGGACATCCCAGTATTTTGGAACATGCTACGCTCACGTTTATACATTGATGTCGATTTTACAGAAAGGTGGAGGGCTGAAATATGTTAATGCCCCCATTGTAATGTGCAGGATGGAAAACGATAGTTTTTCGTCTAATGGTGTTTCGGGACGATTTCTTATTGATTATCGGGGTTACATGAAAATCGCAAATGGGTTGTTTGATGATAGTTTAAGTAAGCAAGCTTTTCTCAATGTAATGATTCGCGAGCACGGTTTTTTTAGACTTTTGAAGTTGCGTTCGAGTATTACGGACAGATCAAAATGGGCGGAAGTTGAATTGATGCTGAACGAGTATGGTTACAATAAGTATATAATTATTATTAGCAACTATCTCGGCGGGGTGACTTTTCTAGTTAAGATGGCTGTTTTGTTAAATGATTATATAAAACGCAAAAGTGTGATTATAAAGTTTAGAAAAATACTGTCCGATTTATCACAACTAAAGCAGAGTTAATGTGTCGATTCCTTGGATTGGTTTTTTATTAATTCCCGTTGGTTTATTATCAGCGGTACTTGCACCTAGGTTGTTGTTTGCTTTAGTACTAGTTGCAACCCCATTTACCGCCACTGCGGTTGTAAATTCTCAAAGTGGAGCTTCCTTATTTGCTGTGCAATTTTTGGGTTCCTGCTGGATAGCGCGTTCAGGATTGGATTGGTTGGTGCATAGAAGGTACGTCAGTGTTAGGTTAGAGCATATATCCATTGGCTTGCTCTGGCTGTTTGTTTTAGCTGTTTTGTTAAGTATGCTTACCCCCTATCAGGTGGCAGGAGCTGATTGGGCAATTCATGGCGATGGAGGTATAGGTAAAGATGATATTGCTGAATGGGTTCCAATTGAATTGACATGGAGTACTGTGAAATATCCATTACCGATTTTGTTTGGCGCGTTATTAGCTTCAACTCTAGCCATAAAAATTCGTACCCTGAAAAATTTACATTTGGCCGTTAAATTGAGTATTGCATCTGTTTGTTTTTTTGCTGTGTGGGGTTTACTTCAATATGTTTTTGAGAACATTCTACACGTAGCATATCCGTTTTGGATTTTCAATACAGCAAGTGGTGAAAGTACCCAAGGATATTTGCAAAAGTCAGAGAGTGGATTAACACGAATTTGTTCAGCTGCTTTGGAGCCATCAATTTTCGTTAAACAAATTTTGGTAATACTCCCCATTTTGTGGTTTGTAATTTTGACTAAAAATAAACTGTTTGGCCGAACTTTGGATGTCGTGATTTTGCTAACCCTCTTATTATCAATTTTCTTGTCCGCCTCAACAACAGCCTTTGTTGGAGTTGCTATTTTTCTGCTAGTCGTTTTATGGTTTTCCAATGTTGCAGGTCTTTTAAATTTAAGATCTTTGGGTACTGTTTTCTCTTTGACAGCTATAGTTTCCGTCATAGCGATTGCGGTGATTTTTTTTACGTCAAGTGAACTAGTTAACGAGATTTTATGGAATAAGGCAGAATCTGGTTCCTTCATTTCTAGGCTATTCTCAGTTGGTAACGCTTGGTCGTATTTTCTTAAGTATCCAATACTGGGGGCTGGCTGGAGTTTTATTACCAGTCACGATCTTTTTGTGTATTTACTTGCTAATGCAGGTTTAATTGGTTTCGCTACATTTCTATTTATGAGTCTTCAGCCATTGATTCGGGCAGTTAATCTATTAAAATCATATAAAAATCAAAATAAGATTTACACAAGGTTGCCCGCTTATGTTTGTGCATTGGCGTCCTCTCAGGTTTTATTCATAGTATTAGGTATTGTCACGGGTTATGACTTTTACTTGGCATACGCTTTTGTGACGATGGGGTTGCTGTATGCATCTAATGCGCTTCTGGGAAGTGAACTTCATAAAGGTGTTAATTTATGATTACGATTGATGCAAGATGGATCAAAACATCCGGCATGGGAACCTATCTAAGGAATGTGCTGCCAGGTGTGATAGCAGCTTTTCCCGAAAATAAGTTTTGTCTATTGGGAGATAAAGCTGTCTTGGCTTCGCTGGAATGGACAAATAGAACTAACGTTTGCTTGGTCGAAACAGACACCGTTATGTACTCGCTAGCTGAGCAGTTAGAGTTAGTACGAAAAATCCCAAAAGAAACCACTCTGTTTTGGGCAACGCATTACAACATTCCCTTGCTGTATCGCGGCAAACTGTTGGTGACGGTTTACGACTTGTTTCACATGGCGAGACCGGAACTTGTGGGTGGGCTCCATAAGCGGCTGTATGCCAAGGTCATGTTCAACGCCGTTCGCCAACGGGCGGTAGCAATTTTGACGATTTCACATTTTACCAAAGATGAATTTATCCGCTTTACGGGTGAACCTAAGCAGGCTATTTATCCAATTCATCTTGGTGTGTCAGAAGATTGGTTTTCAATTCCTTCAGCACCTAGCCCGTACGAAAAGAAGTATGTGCTTTATGTGGGAAATGTGAAGCCGCACAAAAATTTGAGTACATTGGTGCAAGCTTTCGGTTCAGTATGCGATAAAATCCCACATGATTTAGTCATTGTGGGCAAAAAAGAAGGATTCATCACTGGCGACAATGCAGTGTCCAAAGAGGCTGTCAAGTTAGGCAGTAGGGTGCATTTCACAGGCTATGTTGACGACAATACTTTGAAGCAATTTTTTGCTCATGCTGATGCACTTGTTTTTCCTTCTTTTTACGAAGGCTTTGGTTTGCCACCCTTGGAGGCGATGGCGGCGGATTGCCCTGTTTTAACTTCTGACGCGGCGTCCTTGCCAGAAATTTGCGGTGATGCTGCCGTGTATTTTGACCCGCGAAATTCTCAAGAAATGGCGCGAAAAATGGTTGAGGTGTTAACGGACGCAGAATTAAGCGCTTCACTCCGAAAAAAAGGTTTTTTGCGCGTGAAGCAATTTACTTGGACTAATTGTGAGCATCAGACTTGTGATGTAATCCGTGGCATATTAGATGAGAATTGATTTTTTTGATTTTGTTAATGAAAGGGAAGAGCAATGTATAAAAAAGTTGAAAAGTGCAGAATTTGTGGAAATTCCAATTTGGTCAGAGTACTTGATTTGGGCGAGCAAATGTTAACTGGTGTATTTCCAGAGACGAAAGACAAGCAAATTACGGTTGGTCCACTGAATTTAGTAAAGTGCATGGGGAGCGATGCAGTTTGTGGTCTCGTGCAAATGGAGCATTCTTATGATTTGGGCGAGATGTATGGAGAGAATTATGGTTATCGCTCAGGGCTCAACGCAAGTATGGTGGCGCATTTACACGGTAAAGTGAAAAAAATTCTTGCACGGGTTGATTTGCAAGAGGGTGATTTGGTCGTTGATATTGGCAGCAACGATAGTACGACATTGCAAGCCTATCCGTTTTCAGGTTTATCCTTGGTGGGGGTTGATCCGACTGGGATTAAGTTCCATAGTTATTACCCTCCCCATATTCAGTTGATTCCGGATTTCTTTTCATCCGCGTTAATTAAAACACGTTTTCACAGCAAAAAAGCTAAAGTCGTGACATCGTTTTCAATGTTTTATGATTTGGAAAATCCCGTCGATTTTATGCAGCAGGTGTATGAGGTTTTGGCGGATGATGGCGTTTGGGTGTTTGAGCAAAGCTATATGCCCACCATGTTGGAAACTAATTCCTATGATACGGTTTGCCATGAGCATTTAGAGTTTTATGCTTTGAAACAGATCAAGTGGATGGCGGATAAAGTTGGCTTCAGAATTTTGGATGTTGAATTTAATGATGTAAACGGGGGGAGTTTTTCAATTACTGTCGCAAAGGCAAATGGCGATTTGTCTGTAGAGCCTTCGGTTCAAGCGATTCTGGATAAAGAAGTGCAACTTGGATTAGATACGTTGGAGCCCTTTATTGCTTTTGAAAAAAGATCGCAACAAACAAGAGTGGAATTACTCACGTTCATTAAAGCTGCTAAAGATCAAGGCAAGATAGTTGCTGCTTTGGGCGCCTCTACAAAAGGCAATGTGCTTTTGCAATATTGTGGCTTAACTGAGAAAGAAGTCGCGTTTGTTGGTGAGGTGAATGTTGAAAAGTTTGGTTGTTTTACGCCCGGCACTTGGTTGCCTATTATTCCTGAAGATGAGTTGCTGGCGAAAAAACCTGACTATTTGATTGTGTTGCCTTGGCATTTCCGCAAATTTTTTCTTTCACAAGCAAAATATGCCAATACTTCGTTAGTGTTTCCGTTGCCAAATCTCGAAGTCATTAAGGTTAAGGTCTAATGTGAAGATTGCAATTGTTCACGACTATTTATGTGGCATAGGTGGTTCAGAGCGCGTGTTTCAATATATTTGCGAGGAATTTCAGGAGGCCGATGTGTTTACATTGGCCTGCAATCCTGAAGCCACTTTTCCCTATTTTCAAACTCGTCAAATCAAAACTACTTGGCTGAATTTATTTGTGCAAAGCATGGATGCGTTCAGATGGTCTTTTCCATTTGCCACTTATGCTATGCAGCATCTGGATTTAAGTGAATACGATGTGGTGCTAAGTTCATCTGCCACGGTGGCAAAGTATGTTCGCGTTCCCAATGGTCGGCACATTTGTTATTGCTATATTCCCACTCGCGCTATCTGGCAGTTTGATGAGTACTTTGGCAAGAGTTGGAAGGCCAAATTAGTCAAAATGTTATTGCCCTATTTGCGTAAGCGTGATTTTGCAGCTGCTCAGGGTGTGGATCGATTTATTGCGATTTCGGAAGTTACAAAAAAACATATTCAAGAGAGTTACGCTAGGGATTCTGAAGTTATTTATTGCCCAATTAATTTGGATAGTTTCCGCGCTGCGGAAATAAAGAAGGATCACTTTTTGATTGTTTCTAGGCTTGAGCAGTGGAAGCGGGTAGATTATGCCATTGAGGCATTTAATCTTCTTGGGCTACCTCTTCGAGTTGTTGGAACTGGAGTTGAAGAGGCTCGACTCAAAGCGATGGCAAAGCCTAATATTACTTTTCTGGGCTCAGTTGATGATGAAACGTTAGCACGGGAATATGGTGAGGCGCGTGCTGTGGTGTTCACGCCATTTTTGGAGTATGGATTGATTCCACTAGAGGCGAGCGCAAGTGGTACTCCAGTTATTTGTTATGGCAAGGGCGGCATTACGGAGACAATGGTGCCTTGGGTTGAGGGGGCGGAAAGTAGTACTTCACCAACGGCTATTTTTTTCTATGAGCAAACCGCAGTTGCATTAGCCGCTGCGGTTAGGCAGTTTGAGCAAGTAACATTCGATTCAGTACGCCTAGTCGAGCACGCTTCGCGCTGGGGTGTTCCTGCATTTAAAAAACAAATTCGTGAGGCAATAACTAGATTGGTGCCGGTTCAATGAAAAAAATTTTATTGATAGGCGGCTCGGGTTTTGTTGGCTCACACATGCGTCACGCACTTGAGACTACATGTTCAGTTGTGGCGATAGGCCGGGAAGTGGATATTAGAAATCAAAAGCAGTTGAGCATCCTCATTGAAGAGGTGAAGCCGGATCAAGTGGTCAATTTGGCCGCGGTCACCACGCTACGAGAGTCGTTTGAGAACCCACGCGACACCTACGATATAAATTTTCTGGGTACACTCAATTTACTGATGGCGTTGAGAGAGAGTCATTTTGTCGGGCGTTTTCTGTTTGTGAGTTCAAGTGAGGTTTATGGCTTGTTGAGTGAGCATGAGCTACCGGTGAGCGAGACAAGAATTCCCAAGCCATTAAGTCCCTACGCGGTAGCAAAAATTGCAGCTGAGGCGCTTTGCTATCAGTGGAGTCAAACAGAAAAGTTTGAAGTTGTTACTGCACGACCTTTTAATCATATTGGACCGGGGCAAAGCGAGCGGTTTGCGATTGCGGATTTTGGTCGCCAGATAGCCTCAATTAAACAGGGACGGTCAGAGCCGTTGATAAACGTTGGTGATATTGATACCACTCGGGATTTTACAGATGTGCGCGATGTTGTTTCAGCTTATCGCTTGCTGTTAGAAAATGGTAGAACCGGTGAGACCTATAATGTTTGTTCAGGCACGGAGCGAACTATTCGCTCCTTGATTGAGCAAATGTGTGTATTAGCGGGGGTGACAGTTGAGTTGCGTACTGATCCGGCACGGTTTCGATTGAGCGAGCAGCGTCGCGTCCGTGGCAGTAACGATAAGCTTGTGGCGGATACGGGATGGGCATCTAATTACGCCTTGGATCAAACGCTATCGGACATACTGGACTTTTGGGCACAGAAACTGAATGACTAAACGCGCTTTGATTTGTGGTATTGGCGGCCAAGATGGAGCTTATCTGGCGAAATTGTTGTTAGAAAAAGGCTATGAAGTCACGGGCACCTCTCGTGATGCGATGGCCTCCTCATTTGATAACTTGGTTCGATTGGGTATTCGCGCGCAGGTGCGGACAGTTTCTATGACGATGGGGGATTTTGGGTCTGTGCTGGCGACAGTCAAAAGTGTTGCCGCTGATGAAATCTATAATCTTGCGGCGCAAAGTTCGGTCGGCCTTTCGTTTCAGGAACCTGTCGAAACCATGCAAAGCATTGCCTTGGGAACCTTGCATTTACTCGAAGCGATTCGCTTTGTAGAGCGCCCGATTCGATTTTACAGTGCCGGTACGAGCGAGTGCTTCGGGAATGCCGGTGAAGCACCGGCAACTGATGAAACGCCATTTCATCCTCGTAGCCCTTACGCGATAGCCAAGGTGGCAGCACATCAATTTGTGGCTAACTACCGTGAGGCTTATGGGCTTTATGCTTGTACGGGGATTTTATTTAACCATGAGTCGCCACTGCGGCCTGAACGTTACGTTACTCAGAAAATCGTTAGGACTGCGGCTCGAATTGCAGCGGGAAGCTCTGAGAAACTTCATTTGGGTAATTTGGATATTTATAGAGATTGGGGCTGGGCACCGGAGTACGTTGAGGCGATGTGGCTGATGCTTCAACAGGAAAAACCAGATGACTTTGTTATCGCAACAGGGAAGACAGTAGCGCTTTCATATTTTGTGGAAGAATCTTTTAGGTATCTTGGTTTGGATTGGCATGAGTTTGTTGTTTCTGATCCAGAATTATTGAGGCCGGCTGATATTAAGATAGGCAGTGCAAACCCTGGAAAAGCTAAAATGGTAATGGGTTGGCAAGCTAAAACACTAGTGGATGGGGTGATAGCTGAAATGTGCAACGCGACTCAAAGTCGAGTTTGATTATTGGGTGCGTGAACACTCCTTCTTAAAAGTAAGTTAACCCTTTTGCTATCTCCAGTACGACTTCGCTTCAGATTATGGGGTTATTTTAGGGCTGCAAAATTATTAGGATTTAGGAATGCTAAGAGCGAAATAAATATATGACTATTTCAAAAAACTCAAAGATATATGTGGCAGGTCATCGTGGATTAGTTGGTTCTGCTATTGTGCGTCGTTTAAATACAGGCGGCTATACCAATATTATTGGACGAACGCATCATGAGCTTGATCTTTTAGATCAGCAAGCAACCAATAATTTTTTTGAACAAGAAAAGCCCGAATATGTTTTTCTTGCAGCGGCTAAAGTAGGCGGCATATATGCTAATACTACTTATCCAGCTGAGTTTATTTATGAAAATTTACTTGTTCAAAATAATGTGATTAATGCTGCATATCAGGTAGGCGTAAAGTGGTTTTGTTTTCTTGGTTCTAGTTGCATTTATCCACGCGATTGTCCGCAACCCATTAAGGAAGAATATTTTCTCACAGGATTGTTGGAAAAAACTAATCGCCCTTATGCAATAGCAAAAATTATGGGTATTCAGCTCTGTGCAGCATTTAATGCGTTACAAGGAACGCGTTTTGTCAGTGTTATGCCAACTAATCTTTATGGACCAAATGATAATTATGATTTAGCAAATAGCCATGTTTTACCAGCATTGCTACGCAAGGCACATGAGGCAAAAATACATAATGCTACTGAATTTGTTGTTTGGGGAACGGGTAATCCAAAGCGTGAATTTCTTTATGTTGATGATATGGCCGATGCATGTGTTTTTTTATTAGAAAAGCAAATAAATGCTGGGGTATATAATATTGGCTGTGGCACTGATGTGACTATTAAACAATTGGCAGAGACTATTGTGAGTATTGTTGGATTTACAGGAAAACTTATATTTGATACCACAAAGCCAGATGGTACGCCTCAAAAATTACTGGATGTTTCAAGTTTGGAAGCTTTAGGATGGACAGCTTCAACGTCATTACGCGATGGCATTGCACGCACATATAAAGATTTTGTTAGTGGTGATTTTGTTTAATTTTATTGGGAAAAAAATGAAAAAAATCGCGCTTATTACAGGTATAACGGGGCAAGAAAGTTGTCCGGAAGGATAGCTGTAAAGAGCCATAGGATGTGCTGAGGCGCGACGTGCATCATTCGGATGGCTTTGTCTCGCTAATACCTTTATCTTAAAATGATTGGGTACGAATTTCTTGAAACCCATGAAGATGGAAGTGTTTTTATACTGAATAAGACTCTAAGAAACTTAACAAATAGTTTGATCGGCCAGATGACTAAAAGTCGAGGGACATTATGTTTTGGCAAGAGGCGTGTGAAAATTCAAGTTTAAAAGATCTTCCTTTTAAAATAGAACTTAATACTCAAGGGCAGTTATTAATGACGCAGGTCAAAGTTAATCATTCGCTCATTCAGGGCAAAATAATTGGCTTATTGTATCGGCATTGTTGTCAAGAAGGTGAAGCGTTAGCGAAATGTGCCGTCAAGACGCAAAAAGGAACTAAGGTTGCTGACGTTGCTTGGGCTTCAACAAAAATATTAGACATTATTCAAACTGAAATTGAATGCTCAATTGCCCCTGTTGTTGTATTGAGGTGATGTCAACAAGCAATACCTTAGCTGAAATGATCGAAAAAACAGCGTTGTATTTTGAGTGTGGTGCACAAGAAGTTTGGTTGTGTCGTCATAATGGCTGTATTGAATATTATGCTTTGCAAGGCAAACTTAGCCAATCAAGTATGATGCCAACATTCCTTAATAAAATATGAATAATCTGCCCATTGTAGTAGAAAGTTAATCTTGTGAAGGTTAGGGTAATTTAGGAAACATTATGAAACAAAAAATAGCACTAATATGTGGTATATCAGGACAGGATGGAACGTATTTAGCGCGTTTATTATTAGCTAAGGGCTATGTTGTGCATGGAACAGCCAGAGATGCGCAAATGTCTGGTTTTGGACATTTAACTGCGTTTGGTATTAAGCAAAACATTACTTTTCATTCTATGGCACTTAATGATTTTAGGAGTGTTTTGCAAATATTGTCTCGTGTGCAGCCTGATGAAGTCTATAATTTAGCTGGACAAAGTTCTGTTGGTTTGTCCTTTGATCAGCCTGTAGAAACTTTAGAAAGTATTAGCGTTGGTACGCTTAATTTATTAGAAGCCATTCGTTTTACGGGTGGTAATATTAAGTTATATAGCGCGGGTTCAAGTGAGTGTTTTGGTGATACAGGGGGTATACCTGCCGATGAAGAAACGGCGTTTAGACCTAGAAGTCCTTATGCTGTGGCTAAAGCAACTGCTTTTTGGGAGTTAGCTAATTATCGTGAAGCTTATAATTTATTTGCGTGTACAGGCATTTTATTTAATCATGAATCACCGTTACGCCCAGAGCGTTTTGTAACAAAAAAAATTATAAAATCAGCTTGTAGGATTGCTAAGGGTAGTTTAGAAAAATTACATATTAGGTAATATTTCAATAGCACGTGATTGGGGCAGTGCTGAGGAATATGTAGAGGCAATGTGGTTAATGTTACAACAGTCGCAACCTGAAGATTTTGTTATAGCAACGGGTGAAACTAATACTTTAGAAATATTTATTGCAACGGTATTTAAATCTTTAGATTTAGATTGGCAAGATTATGTCATATCAGATCCAGAATTAATCAGACCTTCTGAGATTATGGTTAGTAGAGGTAATCCAGCTAAAGCCTTTAAGCAATTAAACTGGCAAGCAAAACTTAA
>Ga0247837_1008620_pt1 | contig 12726 bp, 6 predicted proteins | sample LaCtaG_2_FD_187115 | JGI IMG/M metagenome (GOLD analysis project Ga0247837, IMG submission 187115) | Freshwater microbial communities from meromictic Lake La Cruz, Castile-La Mancha, Spain - LaCruzMarch2015_14.5m | ecosystem: Environmental > Aquatic > Freshwater > Lake | place: Spain: Castile-La...
GAAAGTTCCAAGCGCCTACGAGTTGGGGAGGCGAGGGGCTGCCCCTACCGTTGAGCCGGCGTATGTGACCAGCGCAGCCATGGATGGCGCAGCGCAGGCACATTCGAGTGAGTGAAGCCCAGGATGGGCGCAGCGAACGTCCGGTGAAACGGTACGGGGCAGCTTCTCGCCGGCGCCCGTGTGAAACCGCTGGCTCCGATTGAGCGTCGTTATTACCGAGAGTGAGCCATGACAGTCTGAAGCCTGTCCTACGCTTTACGTTACGGCGACTGCTCCAGCGGCAGCCTGGCCTGAGGCGATCACCTGCGGGATGCCGACGCCTTCATACGCGGCGCCCGCGAGGGCGAGGCCCGGCAGTGCGGTGAGCCGCTCGCGAATGACCGCCACTCGCTCGACGTGGCCCACGTGATACTGCGGCATCGCGCCGGCCCAGCGATCGATCTGCACGAGCCGCGGCGTGCCGCGGGCGCCGATCACGGCGCCCAACTCGCGACGCACGAGGTCGACGAGCGGCCCATCGGGAAGCTGGGCCGTGTCTGGGTCGAGCGCGCCGCCCACGAACACGCGCACGAGCGCATGGCCGGCCGGGGCCCGGCCCGGATACTTCGCGCTCGAGAAACTCACCGCCAGAATTCGGCGGCCCGCATTTCGCGGGATCACCACGCCCGCAGCATCGAGCGGATGGGCGATCGCCGACCGCTCGTAGCCCAAAGACACGACGGCCGAGCCCGCGTATTCGATCGCACCGAGTGCAGCGGCAAGCGCTGGGTCGACGTCGGTGACGAGTGCGGCGGCGAGCGGGGCCCGCGTGGCCACCACCACCCCTGCCGCCCGTAGCGGCGGCCCGCGGTCGCAGTCCACGATCCAGCCACTGCCGTCACGAACGAGACGGGTGGCTGCGGCCGTGCGAAACTCGACGCCGAGCCTCGCGAGCCGCTCGGCGAGCGCCGCCGGAAGCACGGCCATGCCATCGACGAATGTTACGAACTGGCCGTAGCGGGCGCCGGCCCCTTCGCCAGCCCGGCCGGCAGTGCGGAGCCGGGCCTGTTCGCCCGCCGTGAGGCTGCCGGCAGCGCGCTCCATCGCCAGGAAGTCGGGGCAGGCGGCGGCCATGCTCAAGCGGGCCGGGTCGGCGGTCCAAATTCCCGCCACGAGCGGCTGCACGAGCCGCTCGAAGGCCTCGCGGCCGAGGCGGCGCGTGGCGAAATGCTCGAGCGATTCGTCGCTGCCCGTGGAGCCGCTGCCCGGCACGAATCGTTCGGCGAGTACGCGGAGCTTGCCGAGCGGCGAGAGCAGAGGCGACGTGAGCAGGGCAGACGGGCGCCCCGGCGCGAGCAGGCGAAACCCTGGCGGCACCGGCACGGTGCGGCCGCGATGAAACACGAGTGCCCGACGCACTGCGGGATCGACGCCCACGAGGCTGGAGGTGAGGCCAAGCCGGTCGACGAGCGCGAGGCCTTCGGGGCGGGCGGCGAGGAAGTTGTCGGCCGAGCGCTCGATCAGCCAGCCATCATGTCGCACCGTGTCGAGCACACCGCCTGGCCGGCCCGTGGGCTCCACGAGCACCACGCGGAAGTGCCCTCGCTCGGCGAGTGTTTCGGCTGCTGCCAGCCCGGCCATGCCCCCGCCGATGACGACGCACGTGGGAGCCGCGGCGGATGGATCGAGCGATTGAGAAGCGGCCATACACGGCGATTTTACCCGGCTGGCGACGCGGTGTGGCGGTCTGGGAAGCCCCGGGGATTTCGCGAGGCCTGTCGGCCGGAGAAGCGGCCTGAACCTGGTCTGGATTCGGTGGGCAGGGAGGCCTACGTTCCCAGGCATCCCGGCCAGCGGCGCCGGATCGAGTCGTCACGCCGCATCGAGTCGTCAAGGAGGATATCCCGTGGCCATGCAGCGGTGCTTGCGAGCTCTCTTCGTGCATTTTCTCGTCGCGGGTGCGGCAGCCGTCGTGTTGACCGGCTCCGCCCCGAGCGCCGAGCCTCCTGCACGCGACACGAAGGCCACGAAGAACACGATCCCGCGGCCGCTCTTGCGGCTTCCTGAATGGATCGAGTCGATCGGTGGCCGTGACAAGTCGCCGGCGAAACCCGCCGTGCCCCCCGAGGCGCCCTCCACGACGGTGCTCACCGGCGGCTGGACCGAACTGGCCGACGAAGCGGCCGCCAAGGCCGAAGGCTCGGCCAAGGAACCGGCCGGCGACTCCACGCCCGCCAAGACGACGCTCGGGCCGGAGACGAGCGTGCTCACGGCGGATGCGGACGCGCCGCCCGAGGCCACCGACGCGCCGGCGGAGGTCGCCCCCCAGAAAACCCGCATCGCCGTCGAAAGCCGGCCTGTCCCGGCGAAGGACTCCGCTCCCGCCGACACGGCTGCCAGTCCCGCCGCCGCTCCTCCCGTGCCACGTTCTCCCGCCGAAGCGCCGACGCTCGCGATCGATCCGGCGAGCTTCCGGGGCGTGCTGCCCGGCAAGACGACCCGCGAAGAGATCGAGACATCGTGGGGCCCGGGCGAGGCATTCATCCGTGAAGACGACGTGAAGGGGCTGTTTTGGACGGTCGAGCCCTTCGAGCGGATCGAGGTCACGCTCGACGACGGCGTGGTCGACTCGATTCGCATCAAGCTCGCCGAGCCGGTGGCCCTCAAGCAGCTTGCCACACAGATGGAGATCGCCGACCTGCGCACCGTGTCGATTCTCGACGAAAACGGCGTGTCGATCGGCGAAGTGTTTCCGGAACGAGGCGTCGTGATCAGTGTGAAGCCGGGCACGCAGACGGCGCTGGCCGTGCTTCTCGAGCCCCTCGACCCGGAGCCCTTCGTGCTGCGGGCGGAAGGCGAGATCGACCACGCCTCGGCCTCCGCCGTCGCCGACTTGCAATACGCGATCGAGATCGATCCCCGCCACGTGCGGGCCCATCGGCTGCTGCTCGCCCTGCTCTCCGAGCAAGGCCGCTGGGAGCAGGCCCTGGCGATCGCAGAAGCCGCCGAGAAACTCGATTCCGTCGACATCTGGACGCAGCTCGAGCATGCCGACGTGCTGCTCGCCCTCGGCCGCGCCGACGATGCGCGAAAGAAGGTGGAGGCAGTACGCGGGCTCGACAGCGTGCCTCCGCTCGTGACTGCCCAGACGGCCCGCATGCTCGGCCGCGTCGAACTGGCCGCGGAGCCGGCCGACTATCAGAAGAGCGTCACCCACTTCGAAGAGGCGATTCGCAAGGCCACGCCGCTCGGCACGCACCAATCGAAGGCGATTCAAAAAGCCGCTCGCGAGGTGCTGCTCGATGCCCACCTCGGCACGGCACTGGCCATCGCGCGGGGCACGTGGCAGCAGAAGGGCCGCGTGATCCCCAAATGGATCGCCCGCAGCGAAGGGCTCGTGGGTGACGTCGACGCCGACAGCCCCGATCGGGCCCGGCTCGAGCTCGAACTGTGTCGCGGCGCCCTCGCCGTGGCCGCCAGCTCCGCCGAGGGAGTCGAATCGCTTCCGTGGGTGAAGCGGCTGCTCGAGTCTCGCGAGAAACTCGACGACCAGGTGCAAGACTCGTGGCGGCGGCGGCAGATCGACTGGGAAGTGGGGCTCGGCCTCGCCGACGCGATCGAAGCTAGCCTGAAGCGGGGCGATGCGTCCGACATGCTCGAAAACGCCACGCTCACCGCCGCCTATCTGGAGCGGGGCGCCGAACAGCGCGAGCTCACTGATACCGATCGCCGGAGGATGGGCGACCTGCTCTTCCGAATCGGCATTCTGCACAGCCTCCAACAGGGCGCCCACGCGACCGCCGTGACGTGGTTCGACAAGGTGGTGCCGCTGTGGGACGACAACTCCACCTTCAAAACCCAGGGCGATGTCGGCCGGCTCGGCGAGTCGTTCGTGAGCATGGCGATCTCCTACTGGCAGGTCGAACGCCGCGACGACGCCCTCACCCTGAGCCGCCGGGGCGTCGACTTCATGGTGGAGGCCGTCGACCTCCAGCAGCTCGAAGAACGGTCGCTCGCCGTGCCCTACGGCAACCTCTCGACGATGTACGCCGAGCAGGGCAACGACGAACAGTCGACGACCTACGCCGAAATGGCCAGCCGCGCCGAAGCCGCCGAAACACGGCTGCGCTGAACTGGCCGTAGGACAGGCTTCAGCCTGTCATGCTTGTTCACGTCAACGCGCTCAAGCCGGCGTCTGAGCCGGCGGTACGCTGCTCCATCGCCGAGGGCGATCGCTAGTTCATTCTCAACTGTGATGGTGCGCTCGGTGTAAGCCGCGTATCTGCCCGTCGGCTCTTCCGCATCGCACCGACCGTCTCCGCCACCTCCCCTTTCCAGTTGAGGAGGCTTCGGGCTCCCCGTGTCCCGGGAGCCGGCGTATTTGACCAGCGAAGCCATGGATGGCGCAGCGCAGGCAAATCCGAGTGAGCCGTAGCCTGGAGGGCGGAGGCGAACGTCCGGCGACGGGATATGGGGAGCCCGAAGCCGGACAGGGCTCACTGAGGCGTGACTGGCCCCTACAGCAAACTTTCGAGCAACAGCCGCATTTTGCGGAGCTCGGCCACCTGGTCGACGCCTTCGAGCGGCGGCAGGTGGGCGCACAGGGCGCGCTTGTAGCCGACGCGGTTGAGCTGGTTCACGACCTTGCCATATTCGACGTCACCCTGGCCGATCCGCACCTGAAAGGTGTCGAGCTTCGTGTCGCGGAGATGGACATGGCACACGTACTTGAGGATCGACTCCCACGACGCCGGCTTCTTGTGGCCGAAGATGAAATGGCTGGGATCGAGGGTCACGCCCAGGCCGGGTACGTTGCGGCAGAGCGAGGCGGTCGTCTCGGCATCTTGCGTCATCCGGCCGGCGGTCGTCTTGACGCCCACGAGGGCGCCGAGGCTCGAGGCGATCGCCACCATTTTGCGGAGCCGCTCGATCTCGCCGTTGAAGGGTGTTCCCAGCTCCGAGGAATCGACCACGATCGTGACCACGCCGAGCGACTTAGCGAGCTTGCAGCAGGCCGTGAAGCGGTCGTAGAGCTCGGGGGTTTCGGGGGCCGAGAACGAGACGGCCACGGGCCGCAGCCGCTGGAGGTCGCTGCACGCGGCGATCGCCGCCTCGGGGTCGGCGGCCACGCTGGCCGGCGTGAGGTGGGAGCCCTGCTCGTGGATGTCGAGCTCGACCGCGGTGAATTCCAGTTCCGCCAATCGCTCCATCGCCTTCGCCAGGGGCAGATCCGGAAAACATTCGGTGCTCACACATACAATCACGTCGTCATACTCCTCGGCCGAAAGGTCGCTGATCGGGAACCCAGAAGGTAGCGGCGCGGCAAAAAAACTGGCAACATAAGGAGTGCGCCGAGGCGCGTTCCGCGACCACCACAGAGGGCGATGCATGGAGATCGAACGCACGTTGCAGCCGGCCACCCACCCCTTTTCCGACGCGCCGCCCGTCACGCGGGTGATCCTCGAGCAGGGGGGCGTGTGGGGCCGCTGGGGCACGCGGATCGCCTGGACGATCGCTGGGATCTCGCTGCTGGCGGCCCTCGCGAGTGCCGGAGCGAGCGCGCAGTATTTCCAGGCCGACTCGAAAGTCGTCGAGAAGTATCACTCGCTCGCCAAGTTCGCCCCGGCGAAGGTGGCGATCGTGGACGTGGCCGGGGCGATCATGGGGGGCGACGGCTTTGCCCGCTGGCAGCTCGACCGGATCGAGGCCGACGAGAGCGTGAAGGCGATCGTGCTCCGGGTCGATTCACCCGGCGGCACCGTGAGCGGCAGCGACGAGATCCACTATCGGCTGGCCGCTCTCGCCAAGAAGCGCGACCTGCCCGTGGTGGTGAGCATGGGAGGGATCGCGGCCAGCGGTGGCTACTACGTGGCGATGGCCAACGGCGGCCGCGACGACGTGATCTTTGCCGAGCCGGCCACGCTCACGGGCTCGATCGGGGTGATCATCCCGCACTTCGACCTTTCGAAGATGCTGAAAAAATTCGACGTGGCCGACGACTCGGTGGCCAGCGGCCCGCTCAAGGAGATGCTCAGCCCCACGAAGGAACGCACGCCCGAGCTCGCCGCCCGGGAGCGGAAAATCCTCCAGGGGCTCGTCGACGACATGTTCGTGCGGTTCAAGGAAATCGTGAAAGCAGGGCGGCCGAAGCTCGACGACGAGGCCGTCGCGAAAGTCGCCACGGGGCAGATCTTTACCGCAAAGCAGGCCCAGGAGGCCGGGCTCGTCGACACGATCGGGTTTCTCGAAGACGCCGTCGATCGGGCCATCGAGTTGGCCGGCCTCACGAAGGAGACGGCACGGGTGGTGCGCTACTCGCGGCAGAAGGGCCTCGTGGACGAACTGCTCGGCGGCGCGTCGCCGGGGGCGCGTCTCTCGCTCGAATCGCTCGCCGACTGGACGACGCCACGGGCCTGGTATCTGTGCAGCTGGTGGCCCGCCCTCGTGACGAGCCGCTGAACGTGGGGCAAGCGTCCTGCTTGCCAGTTGTCCGCGCCGGCTCGGGGTTACCCCGTACCGTCTCGCCGGACGTTCGCTGCGGGCTTGCTGTCGCGCCGTCGCCGCCGTCCCGGCGTCGTCTCCGGCTTACGGTCGCCAGGCACAGCCCGGCTCCCACGCCTGCGGCGTCAGGGCCGGAGGCCCGGGTGAATACCGGCCGACGGCGGTCGGCCAAGGGAAAATGGCACGATGCCATGTTTCCCGTGAAGCGGCCCACATACGCCGTCTCAACGGCAGGGGTAACCCCGAGCCTCCCTCAACGGATAAACGAGGTCAGGCCAGGAGGGCCGGGCAAGCACCAGCCGACGGAGGTCGGCCAAAGGAAAATGGCACGATGCCATGTTTCCTGTGAACACCGGAGCCCAAAGCCGGCGGGCGATCAACTGAGTGAGTCTTTGCCGAGCGCGGCCACGGCGGTGTGGTCGGCGGACGTGAGGCGGCGGCCTGACGCGCGGGCGAGCGCGAGGCGGCACCAGACGTCGGCGGCGGCGATCGCACGGTCGTCGGCCGTGGCGTCGGCGTGGTGGGCCACGGCGAGCACGCTCACGAGGTCGCGCACGCGGGCCGAGAGGGCGCCGATTTCGAGCTGGCGGTCGGCGAGCGACCGGCCGCGGCGGCGGATCGCTCGGTCGATCGAGCAGGCGACGTGTGAGAGCTCCTTGCGGGCGCGGTGGGCGTGCGCACGCAGGACTACGTCGAGGATCGCGCCGTCATGGTCGGGCCGGGCCCACGTGCTGGCCCGCCATGCCAGCCAACTCGCCGCCCGGGCCAGCCTTGATATGCCTTTGGCGTGAGCCGCCAGTGGATGCTGCTTGGCGAGCCCTTTGAAGAGCGCGAGGCCGAGCAGGTCGCTCTCGCCCTCGTAGACCGTGACGGCGAAGTGGTCGTGGAACGAGTCGCCGAGCGGATGCCCCACGAGGAATGCCCGGCCGCCGTGCACGCCGAGCGCGTCGATCGCGCTCTCACGCACGCACTCGCCGGCCACGATCTTCGCCGTGAGGGCCTCGAGCTCGCCGCTGCCACCCGCGTCGATGCTCGCGGCGGCCCACGCAGTGAGCGCGTCGCAGGTGGCGATCCGGGCTGCGATTCGCCCGAGCCGGCCCTGCACGAGCTCGCGCGAGGCGATCGGCTCGCCCCACGTGCGGCGCTCGAGGGCGTGGTCGCGAGCCTGAGCCAGCAGGATGCGGAGCGTGCCTGCGGCCTGCGCGGCGAGTGTGATCCGGCCACGGTTGAGGCCGTGCCAGATGATCTTGAACGCGTCGGGGCCATCGCGGCCGGAGGGGGCCGCGAGGAGGTCGGCCTCGGCGATTGGATGACGAGTGAACTCGAGCGCGGCGTTGTGCGCGTGCTTGAGCGGATGGAGGGCGTAGTGCCGGAGGTGAAACGACGGCGTGTTGGTGTCGGGCAGCCGCACGAGCGCGACCGCCGGCCGCCCGTCGAGGCGGGCGAGCAGTTTCACGAGCCGGCCATGCGTGGCCCCGGTGATGAACATCTTCGTGCCGCTGACGACGAGGCCTGCCGTCGTGCGGTCGATCGTCGTCGCTACGCCCGAGAGATCGCATCCGGCATCCGGTTCGGTAGCTCCGAAGATCGAGAGCGGCCGGCCTTCCGCGAGCCCCGGCAGGAGCCGCCCCTGCTGCTCGGCCGAGCCGAAGGCCACGAGCGCCGAGACGGCGCCGATCGATGAATGCACCGAGAGCAGGCCGGCGGCCGTCGGCACGCGGGCGGCGACATGCGTGATCGCGCGGGCGAGTTCGCCGAGCGAGGCGCCCGTGCCTCCGAAGGCCTCGGGAACGGCGAGCCCCCACAAGCCCGCGTCGGCAAGGGTGGCTTCGGCGTCCGCCGTGAAGACTCCGGTCGGCGCCGGCGGCGCATCGGCCAGGGGCGCGGGCGGGAGCGTGGAGGGCAGCGGTGCGTAGAGCAGCTGCTCGGACCGCAGCCGCGCGAGCGCCGTGTCGGTGTGTTCGAGGACGGCGGTTACCGCGGTGGAGAGCGGGGCAGCGGCCCGAGAGGCGGACGACGCGAACCCGCCGTCGGCGCCGTGCCAAACCGACGTGGCGAGCGGATGCACGGAGCGTGGACGTTGGCCATCAGGGGGTGGGTGATCCGATTCGCGGCCCGTCGGCACGACGACCATCCACGCTGGCGGCTCGGCCATGGCCGCGGCGGTGAGCACATGCGAAAAGTGAGTCGCAATCGCAGCCCGCTTGAGCTTGAAGGCCGTCGTGGCCTCGCCGTGGGCCGCGTCGAACGGCCGCGGCACGAACACGGCCCGCCGCACCCGCCATGGTCGCGGAAGCGCCGCCTGCCGGGCGGCGAGCCGCCGCGCGAGCCAGCGCAAGAGCCGCGGATGGGCGAGCGCCTGGCGGCGACTGAACACGCGCAGCCCGAGCCGCTGCACGGCCGCGCGCACCACCCCCGGCTCCGGGACCACGAGCGCTACCGGCGCCGCGAGGCCCTGGCCGAGCACGCAGACCTGCGCCACGACCGAGTCTTCTGCGAGAGCGCGCTCCACTTCGGCGGGCGGAACTTTCGCGCCGGTCGAGAGGGCGAACGTGTCCACCGCCCGGCCTGTGATCACGAGGTGCCCCGCGTCGTCGAGCCGGCCGAGATCACCCGTGGCGAGCCAGCCGTCGGCCGTCGCCGGAATCATGTCGGTGCACCCTGGCTCGATCACACCGAGCGTCGCGCTGGGCGTGCGCACGAGCAGGTGGCCGCGGACGTCGCAGCGGACGTCGAGGCCGGGCAGCGGCGGGCCGACGGTGCCTGGCCGCACGGTCCTCGGGCTGGCCAGGGCGACGACCGGCCCCGCTTCGGCGAGCCCGTAGCCCTGGACGAGCGGCACGCCGCCGGCAGCGAAGACCGCGGCCGTGCGCTCTTTGAGCGGCGCGCCGCCAGACACGCACACCCGCACCGCGCCGCCGAGCGCGGCGGGCAGGTCGGCGATCCGGCCGGCCGCCACGCCCGCCGCGATCCGCTCGAAGAACACCGGCACTCCGAGGATCACCGTGGGCGCCGTCGCGCGGCAGGCGTCGAGCACCTGCCGCCGATCACCGACGACGACGAGCGTGCCGCCGCGGACGAGCGCCGTGTAGAGGTCGCCGACTCGTGCATACGCATGCGCGAGCGGGAGCCACGAGAGCCGCACGTCGCGAGGGTCGTCGAGGAACACCGCGCTCGAGGCGGTGGCGTTCCAGGCGAGCGCCCGCTGCGAATGGACGACGCCGCGCGGATGGCCCGTCGTGCCCGACGAGAGAAAGATCGCCGCCGGCGCATCGGGATCGCACGCTGCGGCACGTGCGCCGAGTGCCTGCAGAACGGAGGCCTGACATGGTGGGGCGGCGGTGCCCGAGCGCACGACGCGCCGGCTCGGGGGCGGCAAAAGTCTCGTCGCGGGGCCGCAGCGGCCCAACGCTCCTCGAGCGTTCGCCGACCCCCTCGCCTCCCCACTGCGGGAGTCGACGGTGGCTCGTGGTCCGAGCCACCGCATCTGCTCATGGATGAGCGCGGGGGAATCGTCGTCGTGCAGGGCGACGTGAACGACGCCGGAGAGCAGGCATGCGAGATCGACGACGATCCACTCGAGCGCGTGCGGGCCGACGTGTGCGAGGCGGTTGCCACGGGCCAGGCCCGCCGCTTCGAGCGCGCCTGCGTAGTCGAGCGCGGCGCCGAGGAGCCCACCCCATGAGACCGGTGGCAGGGCCTCGTCGCGCCACGCGATCACCGCCGGCCGGTCGAATGCGTCGGCCGCGCGGGCGTGGAGAAGATCGACGAGCGACGCGGCCGCACCCGGCGGCGATGCGAAGGCATCACGTGACGTGAGCGGCGCGACGCTCATGCTTCCACCCGTTCGAAGAGCACGGCGATCCCTTGCCCGAGGCCGATGCACATCGTCGCGAGCCCGAGACGCTTGCCATCGGCCGCGAGTGCGTGGAGCAGCGTGGTCGCGATCCGGGCCCCCGAGGCACCGAGCGGATGGCCGATCGCAAGCGACCCGCCGCGCACGTTGACCCGCGCCCGATCCAGCCCCAGCGTGTCGATGCAGTGGATCGCCTGGGCCGCGAAGGCTTCGTTGAGCTCGACGAGGTCGATGTCGCCAAGTGAGACACCCGTGCGGGCCAGCAGCTTGCGTGTGGCGGCGATCGGGCCGGTGCCCATCGCGGCCGGCGCGACGCCCGCCACCGCGGTGGCCACGATCCGCGCGAGCGGCACGAGCCCCTGCCGCGCGGCCTCCGCCTCCTGCATCACGACGAGCGCCGCCGCGCCGTCGCTCAAGGGGGCACTCGTGGCCGCCGTCACCGTGCCGAGCTTCGGCAGGAAGGCGGGCTCGAGGGCCGCCATCGCTTCGAGGCTCGTGTCGCCGCGGATGGCTTGATCGCGCGTGGCCGCCACGAGGCCGCCAGCGTCGTCGTGCCCGAGCAGCGTCACGAGCTCGTCGTCGAAGAGGCCCGCGTCGGCCGCGGCTGCCGCCTTGCGGTGGCTGTCGAGGGCGTAGGCCTCTTGCGCCTGTCGCGAGATGCCCTGCGAGGCGGCGAGGTGCTCGGCCGTGAGGCCCATCGAGAGCATGCCCTTGCTCGAACGGGAAAAGATCTGCGGATGGATGTCGAGCGCCGCATCCATCGGCAGGTGGTGCATGTGCTCGACGCCGCCGACCACGTGCACGTTTTCCGCGCCGGCGGCGATCGCCTGCGCGGCCCGGGCGATCGCTTCGAGCCCCGAGCCGCAGAGCCTGTTGACCGTGGTGCCCGCCGCGGTGAAAGGCAGTCCCGCGAGCAGCGCTGCGGTGCGGGCCGCGTTGCCGCCGAGCTCGCCCCGCTGCTGCGTGACGCCGAGGATCACGTCGTCGATCGTGGCGGGATCAACGCCGCTCCGTTCGACGACGGCACTGAGCACGGCGGCGGCGAGCTCGTCGCCGCGCACGTGGCGAAACAGACCGCGCTCGGCATGAGCCCGGCCGATCGCCGTGCGACAGCAGGCGACGACGACGGGCGTGGTGTCGGCCGAGCGGCGGGGCAGGGTCATGCCGGCACCTCGGCGGTGAAGCGGCCGCCCGTGCGGGCAAGGTCGAGGAGCCGCGGTGTGGGGTGCATACGCGAGCCGAGGTCGGCGAGCGGGCTGAGCCGCCGCACGATCTCGGCGGCGCCGAGCGAGTCGGCCCAGGCGAGCACGCCGCCGCGAAACGCCGGAAACCCGAGCGCGTGGATCACGGCGAGATCGATGTCGCGGCCGTCGCGCACGAGGTCTTCGTCGAGCACGCGCGTGGCCTCGAGCACCATCGGCAAGAGCAGGCGATCGGCGATGATGCGATCGCTCGTGTCGCGGGCGGGCAGTGCGTAGGCCGCCACGAGCGCCGGCACGCCGTCGTCGGGCCGGGCGGGCTTCGCCTGTTGCCCGGCCTTCGCGTCATACAGATAGAACCCCGCCCCCGTCTTGCGGCCCAGGCGGCCCGACTTCACGAGCGCCGGGATCACGGGCGAAGCCTCGATGCGGTCGCCGTATGCGTCGTCCAGCACGAGCCCGGCGTAGAAGGCCGTGTCGAGGCCGATCATGTCGTAGAGCTCGAGCGGGCCCATCGGCATGCCGAATGCACGGGCCACGCGGTCGATTCGCCGCGGATCAATCCCTTCCCGCAGCATCTCGACCGACTCGTGCAGATAGGGCATCAACAGTCTGTTCACGAGGAAGCCCGGGCTGTCACGGACGACGACGGGGCACTTACCGAGCCGCTTGGCGTGGGCCACCACGGTGGCGATCGTGGCATCGCTCGTGGCGGGCCCGCGAACCACTTCCACGAGCGTCATGCGGCGCACCGGATTGAAAAAGTGCATGCCGCAGAACCGGGCCGGACGATCGAGCGCAGTGGCGAGCTTCGCAATCGGATTGGTGGACGTGTTGGTGGCGATCACCGTGTCGGGGCCGACGGCTCGCTCGATTTCAGCGAGCACTTGCCGCTTGACGTCGGTGCGCTCGAGCACGCTCTCGATCACGAGGTCGGCGGCTGCGAGTGCGGAGATGTGCGTGGCGGTGCGGAGGCGGCCGGCGAGGCTGATCGCCCGCGCCGGGTCGGTGCGTTTCGTGGCCCGGTCCCAGGCTGCTTCGTCGAGAATGCCGGACGCGGTGCGTTCGATGGCCTCGGGGCTCACGTCGACGAGCGTGACACCGCACCCGTGCCGGAGGTGGCTGGCGGCGATCCCCGCTCCCATGATGCCGGCGCCGATCACGGCGGGGTGCTCGACATGCGCGGCCGGC
>Ga0247837_1008623_pt1 | contig 12721 bp, 10 predicted proteins | sample LaCtaG_2_FD_187115 | JGI IMG/M metagenome (GOLD analysis project Ga0247837, IMG submission 187115) | Freshwater microbial communities from meromictic Lake La Cruz, Castile-La Mancha, Spain - LaCruzMarch2015_14.5m | ecosystem: Environmental > Aquatic > Freshwater > Lake | place: Spain: Castile-La...
CTCGCTTACCGCAATTACGTGGAGCAAACCGCAGCGCTCGGTTTTGTTGTCGGCATTGAGTGGTTTACCCTGGTCGATCAAGCCACGACAGGCCGTTGGTTCAGCCGTTACAACGGGGAAAGCTACAACACAGGACTCATCAGCGTCGCCGATCGTCCCTGGAAAGAAATGCTGGAGGAGATGATGAAGACCAACCACAGTATTTATGATCTCTTGTTAGGCCAAAAAGAAGCCTTCCAATGGAACGACCCCAGGTTCAAGTAACCTCTCAGTTCACACCCGGCGTCGTCCGTGCAGGGCCTGATAAAGCGTCAGTTCATCCACATGGTCCAGGCCCCCGCCGGCAGGCATCCCCTGAGCCAAGCGCGATACCGCAATGCCCTCCGCGCGCAAAAGATCCCCCAGGTAACTCGCCGTGGCCTCACCCTCCACATCACTCCCCACGGCCAGGATCACCTCCTCCACGGATAAAAGCTTCACACGCGCCATCAGTGGATCAATGCGTAGATCGTCCGGCGTGATGTTATCCAAGGGCGACAGCTTCCCGCCCAGGACATGATAAAGCCCGGTAAAAGCCCCGGACCGCTCCAGCCGCAGCACATCCGCCGCCTGCTCCACCACGCAGATCAACCGCTGATTGCGCTTCGTGCTATGACACAGCACACACTCCTGCTCACGCTCGATGAAAAACCCGCATTCCTCACAGGCATGCACACGGTCACTCAGGTCACGCAGGCTGTCCATCAGCGGCTCGATGCGGCCCCCGTCCTGCATCAGCCACAGCACCAAACGCTCCGCACTACGCGGGCCCAGCCCGGGCATGGACCGGATCTGCGCAATCATACGCTGCAGGGGTGGTGGATAGTCGAGGGAAGGCATATGAAGAACGACAAGATACAGAGCCTTCATCCAGGCAGGCAGACAAGCGGAGACTTCATAAACACGCACGCTTGCTTGCAATCTACGGTCTCTCGTCATCGTTGGGGACACACAACCATGATCACCCGCCTCATTCTCGCCCTGGCCCTCACCTTCGCCCTGTCCACCCAGGCCCAGGATCGCTCGCCCAACATCATCTTCATCCTCATCGATGACATGGGCTGGAAAGACCTTGGCTGTTACGGCAGCAAGTATTACGAGACCCCCCAAATCGATCAATTGGCCAAGGACGGCATGAAGTTCACACAGGCCTACTCCGCCTGCACCGTCTGCTCCCCCACTCGCGCCGCCGTCCTCACTGGGAAATCCCCGGCCCGCCTGCATATCACGGATTGGATCGCCGGGCATCACCGCCTCCATGCGCGCATGACCATCCCCGAATGGACCAAGCACCTGCCGGAGGAAGAAGAAACCCTGGCTGAGCGTCTCAAAACCCAAGGTTATGCCACCGCCAGCATTGGCAAATGGCACCTCGGCGGCCCGGATCATTACCCGGAAAAACACGGCTTTGACCTCAACATCGGCGGCACCGATGCCGGCTCCCCGCCCAGCTACTTTTCCCCTTACAAAATCGCTACCCTGCCCGACGGCCCCAAGGATGAATTCCTCACCGATCGCCTCACCTCGGAGGCCATCGGCTTCATCGAAAAAAACAAAGACCGCCCCTTCTTCATCTATCTCCCCCATTACGCCGTCCACACCCCCATCATGGGCAAGCCCGAAGTCATCGCTAAATATCAGGCTAAAAAAGCCGACGGCGGCCACAGCAACCCCGTCTATGCCGCCCTTGTCGAGAGCGTGGACGACGGCATTGGACGCCTGCGCGAGACCCTCAAAAAACTCGAACTCAGCGAAAACACGATCCTCATCTTCACCAGCGACAACGGCGGCCTCAGCGGCACCGTCGGCGCTCAGGGCTGGAAACCCGGCCCCACCGACAACAGCCCTTCCCGCCTCGGCAAAGGCAGCCCCTTTGACGGCGGCGTCCACATCCCCCTCATCATCACTTGGCCCGCCGTCGTCGAAGCCGGCACCGAATGCGACGTCCCCGTCATCAGTTACGATCACGTCCCCACCCTGCTTGAGGCCACCGGCACTTCTCTTAAAGACGGTCAAATCGTCGATGGCGAGTCCCTCATGCCCTTGCTCACGCAAAAAGACATCCTCAAGCGCGACGCCATCTACTGGCACTACCCACATTATCATCCCGGCAGCGCCACCCCCTACAGCGCCATCCGCGCCGGGGATTGGAAACTCATCGAATTCCTCGAAGACGAGCATGTCGAGCTTTACAACCTGCGCCGGGATGTCGGCGAGGCAGACAACGTCGCCTCCGTCGAAACTGACATCGCCCAGCAATTGCAGACACAGCTCGCCGAATGGCGCAACAAAGTCGGCGCGCAAATGCCCGTCATGAACGAGCGCTACGACTCTGAAAAAGCCTGGGAATCGGACCGTAAAGGCAAAAAGAAATAGCCCCGAGGAATCCTGACACCCTCCTCGGCATGACTTCTCTCCTGGAGCGCCGACGCTCCCGTCGGCACCCCCAGCCCCGGCATCTCGACGCCCCCGTCGGCATCCCGAAAGAGTCTTCCCTGCAAAGTCTTCCGTCCTCAGAATACCCATCCCTCTTTCACCGCCCCCTGACCTAAACACGGACGACTGAAACCCGGACACTCCCCCTCCGCCCACGGCCAAGTGGGATGCGCACAGCCCATCCCGACCAGGAAAAGCCTCTCCTTTTCTGAGAATCCTGAAAATCCTGTCCATTCTGTCAAAACTCAGCCTCTCCATTGATTCAGCCAAAGAACTAGGTTCATCCCGGATTAAATGAGCCATTTGATGCCTTTTGTAGAGCTTTTGCATTTTCGGCCTCTTTTCGTCGAAAAACGGGTCACAAACCGTTGTAGTTAAACGAATTACAGCCCTTTCCCGATGGCTCATCCATGGCTCAAAACGGCTCAAACTATGGAGCGCCGACGACTCGTCGGCGCTCAATGGTTCTCCCGGCAAAGTCCTCCCAAGGAGTGGGTGTTGCCAACCTCTTGCCTGCTCCTTCGGCGACTCTATCATCGCGGCCTCTTTCTCCTCAGCCACCTGCCGTGCTCGCATCATCTCCACCCAGGCCTGCAAGTGCCGCTGATACATCAAAGAACCCTGTCTCATGCCATCACCGGGTGGATTAACCTCCGGCAATGCAAGCGGATTGTGCAGTCGCCATCACTCTCCGAGTGATGGGTCCCGGGGTAGAGCGGCTACCGGTAGGGCGGCTGGTCCCTCAGCCGCCGCGACAGGCCAAGCGATAGGCGCTGGATGAAGGAGGCCAACGAAGCCCAAAAGCCTTCGACTACGGCTCTTGGAAGACCAAGCGCCCTACCCACCGACAACCCCACTTTTTGGCCATCAACCCTCCCTCACCGAATTTCCCCTTCCCCATGCATCGTGCTTGTCAGGCCATGCGGTGAACGCTTTATAGGAGAAATACACGGTGGCTCCCGATGACCGCGACTTCCAGGGTCCGGGACAGCCGGGTCGAAGTCGTCCGCTGACCTGTCTCCCATGACCCCTCTCGAAAGCATCCTCGCCCAATACCGCACCGCCGCCCAGAGCCAAAAGGAAAAGGGCAGCTACTTCGAGGAACTCATCCGCACCTACTTCCGTTACGAGGCCAGCTATGCCGACCTCTATGACCAGGTCTGGCTCTTCGCCGATTGGGCCAAGGAAATCGGCACGTCACAGTTCGGCATCAATGCCAAGGACACCAGCATTGATCTCGTCGCCAAAACACGCGGCACGGACGAATACCACGCCATCCAGTGCAAATGCTACGATCCTACCTACCGAGTGCGGAAGGCGGACATCGACAGCTTCTTGACCGCCTCGGGTCAAAAGCCATTTATGCAGCGCATCATCGTTGCCACCACCAACGACTGGAGCGAAAATGCGGAAAACTCCCTCAGCAGCCAGCAGCCGCCGGTTTATAAAATTGACCTCCACGACCAGGAAGTCCGTCAGATCGACTGGAGCAAATACCAGCCCAGCAAGCCACCCGCGCTCAAGCCCAAAAAGCAGCTACGCCCGCATCAAAGCACCGCCAAAACCAAAGTCGGCCTCGGCTTCACTTCCTCAGACCGTGGCAAGCTCATCATGGCCTGCGGCACGGGCAAGACCTTCACCTCCTTGAAGATCGCCGAAGAAATCGCCGGGAAAAACAAGATCGTCCTCTTCCTCGTCCCCTCGCTGAATCTCCTGTCCCAATCCCTCACCGAATGGACTCAGGAAAGCGGCATCCCCTTGCACAGCTTCGCCGTCTGCTCCGATGCCGAGGTGGGAATCTTCTGGAATTCTGATATGACCTCCTCGACTACTTCCGCAAATCGAAAAGAATCATGAGCCAAATTTCCTTTATCAGCTCCGCACGGCGACTTCATTCTGATGCTGATTACTTGGCGTCCGATGTGAGTGGCAAACGAAACGTTAATGCAGGACATCTGTTCGGACTGGCAGCAGAATGTGGACTGAAATATTTGCTTCTTCTGTGCGGCACATTAAACAGGGACCCCGTGACTGGCGACCTCGTCGGAAGAAAGAAGCCGCACGTCAATGAGCTTGTCGATCCTTCTGGGCTTTCCCAGAATTACCAGCAAGCAATAACCGGACTAACCCAAGCACGATACTTTGCACAAATGCCGAGTCTCCCAGCATTGTCGTCATGGAAGCCTTCCTTTCGCTACTATGATGATAGCGATCCGAGTTACCCCAAGGCTGACGAATCGGGATGGCAAAGCGCCTCCCAAGAAATTCAGACAGCTCTTGATGCCGCTATACTTGATGGTCACCCCCTTTATTGACCCATGAAAACTGTTCGCTTTAACGAGGCCCTCGAAATTGCTAAGAATACGCTCTCCAATTGCCCCCTTATTGCAGAGAAAGGGGGGCAAGAGTTTGTTCTCATTCGGGATCTCTATGGACGCTTACGTCTTCTCTGCCCTGAGTTGAATAACGAGGAAAGAAATGTGCTTTCCACAGTATGGACTGAAGCGCTCGGAACCAGCACAGACGAATCCCGTCCACTCCTCACCAACAAAGACTTCTTTGATCCGAACGGGTTCCGCAACGATCCAGACTGTCAGTATTTATTGTTGGATGGAGGTCATCAGAAAATTGCATTCATAGATCGGGGCGTGGTTGGCTCAGGATGGCTAAAATCTGGTTTTAGTGCAGATGAAGGTCTAACTGCAGGGCCGCACCCAAAACGAATTGTGTTTTTTGGCCTCAAAGGCGGGGTCGGACGCACGACCGCTCTGTGCATAACCGCTCGGCATCTGGCGAAGCAAGGATTAAAGGTTTTGGTGCTTGATATGGATCTTGAATCCCCGGGCTTGAGCAGCTTGTTGTTGCCCCCCTCTGATTTACCACCCTTGGGAATCATTGATTGGTTTATGGAAGACGGTCTTGGCCAAGCATCGACGGCTTTGCTATCAGATATCGTTTCGTCCAGCCCGCTCGCCGCAAGCTGGCAAGGTCTTATTCGCGTCGCACCCGCCTTCGGGCGGGATGAGACGGATTATGTTCCCAAGCTCTCTCGGGTCTATGCTGAACTCGCACGTCGGGAATCAAGTAAGCACGAAAGCTTTGCTGAGCGATTTTTCCGAATGCTTCAGGCTTTAGAAGGCGAAGAGAAGCCTGATGTGGTCCTCTTAGACAGCCGTGCTGGGATGCATGACATCGCAGCTACGCTCCTGGTGCGCCTTCCTGAAGCCTTGAGGTTGTTGTTCGCCAGCCATTCTCCGCAAACATGGGCAGGTTACCACTGCATGTTCAGGCACTGGCAATCATTCCCTCGTCATCTTCCTTCATTCCGCGAGGGGCTTCAGCTGGTGGATGCTCTAATGCCGGAAACAGGAAAACCCGCGCACCGAGAGGCGTTTTCCACAGCCGCCTATGCCCTGTTCAATAGCACTTTATACGAGAATGTTCCGGCTGGAACAGAGTCAGATAGCGTCTTCAATTACCAGGAATCCGATAGCGAGGCTCCGCATTCAGCGCCGGCTATCATGTGGGATCGCAAGTTCATGGAGTTTGATCCTACTGACAACAATTCATCGTTCCATGATGAGGATCTAATTCGTCTCTGCTATGGAGATCTGCTGTCCTGTATCGCAGACCGCCTTCAATTGGAAACCAGTTCCAACTTATGACCTCTTCTTTCCCCATCGACTCAAAAATCCTCCGTGAGGCCATTGGAAGTGTGTGCCAAATCACCAATACCACGACTGATCCCGGAAAGGTGGCTGACGCGTTGGTTACCTATTCTCAAGCAAAGGCACTCGACTACAAGACTTCTGTGGTCCGGGGGGGACGGGGTAGTGGCAAGAGCTTCTGGTGGGCAGCATTGCAAAGCGAAGACCATCGGCGTTGGATTGCTAATGCTCTTGGCCCAAAGCTTTCCCGCGCGGAAAATCTAACGGTCATTCCCGGTTTCGGTATTTCGATGTCGGAGAGTTATCCCTCTCCTCGACTATTGGAGAATCTTGCCAAGGAACACTTGGCCCATTTGGAAGATATTTGGACCACGGTTCTCCTCAAACAGGCGCTTCCCAAGGAATTGTCACCATACGAAGAAATGACCAATTGGTCTGCGCGGGTGACTTGGACAGCAACCAACGTCGAGCGAGTTGAAGGATTGATGCGTAAACTTGAGCAGCTTACGACAAGCGCGAATGCACACCTTTTGATTGCATTTGATGGGCTGGATCGCCTTGCCGGCACTTGGACTGACATCCGCCCCTTGGCTCGCTCGATTCTTCGTTTCGCCCTTCATCTGCAATCTTCGTCCCGGATCAGAGCAAAGGTGTTCTTGCGGCCTGATATGTTTGATGACTCACAGATTGTCGCATTTCCCGATGCTTCCAAGTTGTTGGACGGTCATGCATCTCTGAACTGGACGCCAGTGGAGCTGTATTCTTTGTTTTTTCAAAGGCTTGCCAACGCAGATGTCGAGTTAGCGGCACAGGCGTTTCGAGAGGGAGCCGAAGCCATATTATCAAACGGTGGCTATCCTTCGGCTAAATGGAACAACAAAGGAGGTGTTTGGGACCTTCCAGCGCCGATTAAGACCGAGGCCAAGGCGCAGCGTGAGTTGTTCCATGCGCTCACTGGCGAAGCAATGAGTCACAATCAAAGCAGTGTGAAGCGAGGCTACCCCTATACATGGCTCCCAAATCATCTGGCCGACAGCCATGGCGAGCTGAGTCCGCGAAGCTTTTTGGCTGCACTCCGGGAAGCAGCAGATGTAACCCCTCCGTCAACGACATCGCGCCCACTATACTTCACCGGCATTCAGCAAGGTGTCTCCGCAGCATCGGCAACGCGTGTGGGCGAAATAAAGGAGGACTATCCTTGGCTAAATTCGGTAATGGGCGTCTTGAGCAACCGAATCAATGTCCCATGCGACCAATCCGAACTCTTCGCGCTATGGAAAGAAGAAGAAGTCCTTTCAGCCATCGCTCAATCAGGTGGAAATGATTCCGACGAGTTTTCGGCCAAGCTGGGACCAGCTGATTTGACTCAGAACAAGACCGAGGACCTATTCGAAAATTTAGTCCGGCTGGGCATCTTTTCGCGTCAGGCAAAAGAGCGCGTCCAAATGCCTGATGTTTATCGTGTAGCTTTCGGTATTGGTCGGAGGGGAGGTATCCCGCCAATTCGGCAGGCAGCTCATCAGTCATAGCTTTTCAGAGTACAAGTCGCCCACTGGCACCTCAACTACGAAACCGTGGCCCCCTACGCCGGAGCCACCCTCGACACCGGCAAGCACGCCCTCAAGTCCCTCAATCCCGAGGACTACCGCGTGACAAAGATGAAATTCGCGAAAACCCGCGACCCGGCGACGAACAAGAGCCTCAACGACAAGACCACCGTCATCTACAACGACTACGTCACGATCCGCGACATCCCCCTGGAAGCCTACGACTACGTCGTCAACGGCAAGCTCGCCCTGGAATGGGTCATGGAACGCCAGTCCGTCACCACCGACAACGTCCAGCGGCATCACCAACGACGCCAACCTCTGGGCCACCGAAACCATGGACAATCCCAAGTATCCCTTGGAACTGTTCTTGCGTGTAGTGACGGTGAGTCTTGAAACGATGAAGATCGTGAAGGGGCTGCCAGAGTTGGATATCTAGCTCTTCTTTCATCCGATGCCTGCTGAAGACACCTGGAGTCTTTTGAGTTGCGTTATGGCAGGCAGCAAGTGGTGCCGCTGCCTGCGGACGCGACACGAAATGTGAAGAGCAAACATAAAACGAACTTCCAAAGTAACGATTCAGGTGCCCGAGCGAAACTTGTCGCCAGAGGATCATCAGCCAGCTTTCGATACACTGTCCTTGGATACAGCAGCGTGACGTAGGGCCTGGTGTGTCCGGCGCGAGAGAGCTTGTCTGCTCCATCTTCCTTGCCGCCGGATTACCCGCCTTTCAATGAGGGTGGAATGGCCACTTCACGCCCTTTGGCCTCAAGACGCCCCCGAACCAGGCGGGTAGTTCTGCGACAAGGTCCGAGCTGCTGGCGATCTTCTGGGCGCAGAACACACGCCGCCCTACGACCAGGCCCGACGCTCTTTGCCAAAACGGAGATCTGAATAGTCACCTTCCAAGTTCGTTTGGTCGGAGTGTATTCAAGAACGGGAAAACGAGCTTGGAAGCTCGTTCTACGGTGGTGATGGCGGAGGTCGTTTGAAACGGACTGGAAAGTCCGTTCTACGGTCACGAGGGCGTCGGCGCTCCGGGTGGGAAGGCGGTCTTTTATTTGGGCGATCACTTTTGCTTGGCGTGGCGTTTCATTTCCGCTAAATCCAGGAGGTCTGTTCTTTGGGACGGGCCTTTGTTTTCTAAAGATTGAATCCACAACCTCTCCAACCCCTCCATGCCACACGTCAGCACCAACGGTATCCAGATGTTTTATGAAGAACGCGGCAGCGGTGATCCGCTGATCTGCATCATGGGGGTCACGGCACCCGGCGGAGTCTGGGAGGCTCATGCGGCGGAGTGGTCCAAGCATTTCCGCTGCATCCTGGGGGACAATCGCGGGGTGGGACTGACAGATAAGCCGGAGGGGCCTTACACAACGGCGATGATGGCGGATGATTATGCGGGGCTGATGGATCAACTCGGTATCCAGCAGGCGCGGGTGGTGGGTTGCTCGCTGGGGTCGGTGATCGCTCAGCAATTGGCGCTGCGTCATCCCCAGAAGGTGAAGAGCATGATCCTGATGTGTACCTGGGCGCGGCAGGATCGCTTCGGTCTTTACACCTGGCAGCACATGATGAAGTGCAAGGCGACGATGCGGCCAGAAGACTTCATGCATTACGTGCAGATGCTGATCTTCACGAAGCCGTGGTTTGATAACGATGATTGCTGGAACAACATGCAGCAGGGCCTGAAGGATGCGGAACTGAACCCGGCCCCACAGCCGGTGCATGCAATGGAGGCCCAGGCGGCGGCGGCGATCACGCACAACACGATCAGCGAGCTAAAGAAGGTGACCTGCCCGACGCTGGTCATCGGCGGCAAGGATGATGTCTTCACGCCGAAGTGGATGGGCGAGGAAGTGGCGGCGGCGATCCCGGGCGCGGATCTGCATCTTTATGACAATGCGGGCCATGCCTTCCACTGGGAGTGCCTGAGTGATTTCAATCCCCGCACGACAGAGTGGCTGCTGAAGCATTGATGATAAATTGAGCGCGGAATCGTAACGGACTTTTGCTTGAAGGTGTTATGATTCCGCACTCGGTCTTTTTTGACCACGGACTGAAAACGATAACTCTAAACTGATACGATTATGGGCCTGATGGATTACCTCAAAGGACAGTTCCTGGAAATCATCCAGTGGACGGATGATTCACGCGATACGCTTTCCTGGCGTTTCCCGGACGAGGATAAGGAAATCAAACGCGGTGCCCAGCTCATCGTGCGTGAGTCACAGGTGGCCCAGTTCGTTTACCTGGGTGAGTTTGGCGATACGTTCGGCCCCGGCAAGCACAGCCTAACCACGGATAACATCCCGATCCTGTCCACGCTGAAGGGATGGAAGTATGGCTTTGAGTCTCCTTTCAAAGCGGACATCTATTACGTCACGACCCGCCTTTTTACGGGCAATAAGTGGGGCACGAGCAACCCCATCATGATGCGGGATCAAGACTTTGGCATCGTGCGTGTGCGGGCCTTTGGCACCTTTGATTTCAAGATCATCGATCCGAAGATCTTCCTGAAGGAGGTGGCGGGCTCTGACCATCATTTCCGCCTGGATGAATTTGCCGACACGATGCGCAGCCGCATTATCAGTGTGTTCAGCGATGCCGTCGCGAGCGCGAAGGTGCCGGTGCTGGACCTGGCGACACGCTACAGTGAACTGGGTGAGGCTCTTTTGCCGCTGATCAATCCGGCGATGATGGGCAAGTATGGGATCGAGATCACGACCTTCCTTCTCGAGAACGCCAGCGTGCCACCTGAGGTCGAAGCCGCGATCGACAAGCGCAGCAGCATGAGCGCGATCGGCAATCTGAACGACTATGTGAAGTTTCAGATGGCCGAAGGCATGGCGAATGGCCAGGGCGGCGGTCCTGCCGCAGCGGCGGCGGAAATCGCGATGGGCTTCGGCATGGCTAACCAAATGTTTGCTCAAGGAGTCTTCAATCCGAACCAAACCCAGACGACACCGGCAACGGCGGCCCCTGCGGCAGCTCCGGCGGCGGACATCCTGACCCCGGCCCAGGTGGCCCAGACGCTCGGTGTCACAGAGGGCGATGTCATCGCCAGCATCGAGGCCGGGGATCTGAAAGGGAAAAAGATCGGCACCCAATACCGCATCACGAAGGCGGCGCTGGATGAGTTCCTGGCGCATTGATGAGAAGCTAAGCGACTGATCTTCGTTTTATCCTCTGGAAGCCGGACCGCGTGTCCGGCTTCTTTTTACCACCCTGCTTTTGTTTTATGAATACCCGCCGTCATTTCCTCACCACACTCCTTGGCTCCAGCGCCGCTGGTTTCCTCGCCGCACAGGAGAGTGCCCTCAGCTACAAGGGGGAGAACATTCAGTTTGGCCTTGTGACCTACATGTGGGGTGCGGATTGGGATTTGCCGACGCTGATCGCAAATTGCCAACAAGCAGATGTTCTGGGGGTGGAACTGCGGATCGAGCACGCGCACGGGGTGGAGCCGACGCTCACGGCGCAACAACGCAGCGAGGTGAGGCAACGCTTTGAGGACTCGTCGGTGGAGGTCTTGGGCATGGGCACGAATGCGGAGTTTCATAGCCCAGATGCGGCGGAGTTGCAGAAGCATATCGCCACAGCCAAGGAGTATATCAAACTGAGCCATGACATCGGCGGCAGCGGTGTGAAGGTGAAACCGAATGCGCTGCCCAAGGACGTGCCGGTGGAAAAGACGCTGGAACAGATTGGCAAAGCCCTGGCAGAGCTGGGGGATTACGCCCTCGGTTTCGGCCAAGAGATCCGCCTGGAAGTGCATGGCGGTGTCTGTGACCTGGGCCATAACAAGACGATCATGGAAGTGGCCGCCCGTGACAATGTGCGGGTCTGTTGGAACTCGAATGACCAAGACCTGGAAGGGGAAGGCATCGAGGCGAACTTTGCCAAAGTGCAGCCCTTCCTCGGCAAGACAGTCCACATCCGAGAGGTCAATGAGGGCAAATATCCCTATGACAAACTGACTTCTCTACTCGTCGGGGCCGACTATGAAGGCTGGGTCCTGCTGGAAGCGCGAACGAAACCCGCCGACCGTGTAGCAGCTCTAGCCGAGCAGAAAAAGTTATTCATGGAACTGGTAACGGCGGCCCGGAAAGCGGCGGCCTAGACTTTACATCCACGACTGCCGACGATAAAACCCTGTTGTATCATGTTCCCGAAACTCCTCGCTCCACTTGCCTGCCTTGGTCTGGCCCTCAGTCTCGTCTTGGCCGCGCCTGATGCCAAGAAACCCCGCATCCTGTTCTTCTCCAAATCCAGCGGCTTTGAGCACAGCGTCATCTCCTGGAAAAATGGTCAGCCCAGTTATGCGGAAAAGGTGCTGCAGGAGCTAGGGGCCAAGCAGGGCTGGGAGTTTGAATTCTCCAAGGATGGTTCGAAGTTCAGCAAAGACTATCTGGCTCAATTTGATGCCGTGTTCTTTTACACCACCGGGAATCTGCTGGAAGAAGGCACCGACAAGCAGCCACCGATGACGGCCGAAGGTAAACAAGCGCTGTTTGACTTTGTGAAAGCGGGCAAGGGTTTCATTGGCACCCACTCCGCCAGCGATACCTTTCACACGGACAATGAATCGAAGAAAGGCCCTGAGCGTTACCTGAATCATGGAGACAAGGCAGACTCCTATGTTCGCTTCCTTGGGGCCGAGTTCATCAAACATGGTGCCCAGCAGGTGGCTAAGAACACGGTGGTGAACCCCAAGTTTCCGGGTTTTGAAAAAGTGGGGTCCGAGTATTCCTTCCATGAAGAATGGTATTCGCTCAAAGACTTCACGCCTGACATCCATGTGCTCAGCGTTATGGATGCTCCGGCCATGACGGGCGTGGAATATCAACGTCCGGCTTTCCCCAGCACCTGGGCGCGTAAAGAAGGCGATGGTCGTGTGTGGTATACCGCCATGGGACACCGCGAGGACATTTGGACGAACCCTGTTTTCCAAGACATCCTCATCGGCGGCGTCCGCTGGGCTCTGGGCGAGGTGCAGGCCGATGTGCCCGCCAACATCCAGGAAGT
>Ga0247837_1008625_pt1 | contig 12719 bp, 9 predicted proteins | sample LaCtaG_2_FD_187115 | JGI IMG/M metagenome (GOLD analysis project Ga0247837, IMG submission 187115) | Freshwater microbial communities from meromictic Lake La Cruz, Castile-La Mancha, Spain - LaCruzMarch2015_14.5m | ecosystem: Environmental > Aquatic > Freshwater > Lake | place: Spain: Castile-La...
TTGGTTGGCATTCAGTTGGCCTTTGCTTTTAGCTGCAACATTTGAATGTTTCGCCAGGTTTCAGGCTGGTAAAGCCCGCTGGCAGCTGCCGCTGTTGTTGATTTTTCTAATTGCTCAATTGACAGCCCTTTATCTCACCGACTCCCGCAATGGCTGGGGAGCAGCAGTGCTGGCCTTGCCTTTGGTGCTGGGCCCGGCCCGTTGGTTGTGGCTACTGCCGCTAATCCTGCTGTTGCTATTACCGGTGGGATTTGCTGTGTTGCCAGTAATCCCGGATTTCATACAACAGCCCGCCCGCGCTTTAGTGCCAGAGGCGATTTGGGGCCGGCTTAGCGATCTGGCCTTTAGTGATAGACCCCTAGCTTCCACCCGCTTGGGGCAATGGACGGTAGCGGCGGGATTGGTTGCCGAACAACCCTGGCTGGGCTGGGGGGCAGCTGCTTTCAGCTTGATTTATCCCTCGCGAACGGGGGTATGGCATGGCCATCCCCATAATTTGCCCTTAGATCTAGCGATCAGCCATGGCTGGCCGGTGGCTCTTTTGGTGGTGGGAGTGGTGGCTTGGCTTTTGTTGCGCTCTGCCCGCTTGGGTATGGCAACGGGGCCTTTATTTGAGCGTGCATGGTGGGCGGCAGTATTGATTTTGGTGTTACTACATGCCAGCGATTTGCCGCTCTACGACGGGCGAATCAATGTGGCCGGTTGGTTATTACTGGCTGGATTACGGGCTGCCTGTTGGCCGCCCCAAATGACCCACCAAGGTGGCCTTAGCTAGGGGCCCCTCTAGGTGATCCCAAGGCAGCACCACCGAGGTGTTCCAGGTGTTATGGATTAGTTCCTGCCATGGCGGCAGGGTATTTGCATGTTCTCGATAGGCCTTTTTCCAGCCCCCTAGGCTGTTGTTTTGGCTGCCAACTGCTGCAATAACTGGCGCTAAGCGGCGATCAGAACGGGAAAATAGGGCCTGGATCACACTCCAGCCATAGCTTTCAGGCCGCAGTTCAATCCCCTTTGGTTGCAAGCGTTTAGCAAGTAGCTTTAGGCGCTTTTCTGCTTCTGGCCGCACGCCATACCATTGAAAAGGGGTATGGGCTTTGGGCACAAAAGTGCTAACTCCAAGGGATAAACGTAGGCCGAGGGTTGCTTTTTTAAGGGCTATTAAAAGATCAGCTGTGGCTTCCACATCGCTTTCTTCTTCTGTTGGTAAACCCACCATTCCATATAGCTTTAGGCCTGTTAATCCGCCCTCTTTTGCATATCTGGCAGCGGCATAAATTTCATCAGTATTTAGTTTTTTATTAACTACTTCCCGCATTCGCTCGCTACCGCTTTCAATCGCAATCGTGAGCGATTTACCACCTCTTTTTGCGAGGATTTGAGCTAATTGAGGCGTAACAGTGGCGGCGCGCACTGAACTCACACTTAGGCGAATACCATCAAAACGATCTTGAGCTAGCCAGCTGAGTAGATCGTTGAATTGAGGATGCTGGGTAACGGATGCACCGAGCAGGCCAAGCCGGGCAGTGGCTTTTAAACCCAGTTCCACCGCTGGGATCAGGTTTGCTTCTAGTGATGGCGTGCGAAACGGCAGGGTTAGGTAACTGGCTAGGCAAAAGCGGCATAACTCCGGGCAACTACGCACCACTTCAACCATATGGATTGAGGGCCAGGCAGCTTCTGGTGTGATTACCTCTGAATGGGTGAGGTTGTTCCCGCGCCAGGTTTGTTTAGCCACTGTTGCTGGAATGCCTGCCTCTACCGGTTCCACTCGTTCCAGCACACCTTCTTTGGAATAGCGCGGCACATAAAGGCTCGGCACATAAACGCCAGGCAGCTGGGCTAGTTGTCGTAAGCGTTGGCTGCGGGTTGCATTGCGATGCAATTGCAGCGCATCAATAAATGCTGGTAGTAGATCCTCTCCATCTCCAAGCAGCACCACATCAAAAAAAGGTGCTAACGGTTCTGGGTTTGCAGTAAGAACAGGGCCACCGCCAAATACAAGGGGATCGTTTTCACCTCGTTGGCTTGCCCAGATCGGAATTCGCTGTTGTTGCAGAAGATCGAGCAACACAGGGCCATCTAGTTCCCAACTCAAGGAAAGACCAAATAGATCGCAATGGCGATGCAATGGGTCGCCTTGATCTGTAAACAAACGGCGCACATCCACATCAGGCCGCTTGGCAAGGGTTGCCCACACCACTTGATAGCCCAAGCTTGTGATCCCAACGCTGTAGGTGCTAGGGAATGCCAGCACTGTTTTCAGTGCCCCCAGCTGCGGCTGGGCTGGTTCAAACAGCAGGGTTTCCTGGTTCAGGGTGTTAACAGGCTTTGCATTAACGCAGTTTGGCCTGGCGGCCTGGTTTGGGCGTTATTTCTGTAAATGCATTTCCCAATCCTTGGTGGAGGCGATCGAAACCAGTGCCGAAAGCCAGGTAATAATCGCTATTTCCCAGATCGCTTGCTTAATTATCTGGAAGATTGGCATTAAGCCATCTACTGCATTGAAGTCTCGCTAAAAACCGCATTAGAATCTCGCCATTTACTGCATTGGCGAGCATGTATGGCGTTCTTTTATCGGCCCCGCATTGCTGACCTTGAATTGCGTTTCTGCCTTGCCGCTGCTGGTGCAGTGGTAATTGAAGGCCCAAAGGCCTGCGGAAAAACCTTGATGGCAAAGCAGTTAGCAGCATCCATGGTGCTGCTGGATGTTGATAACGCAGCCAGACAAGCTTTAGCGGTGGATCCCGCTTTGGTTTTGGCTGGTGCGCGACCGCGTTTGCTCGATGAATGGCAGGTGGAGCCAGCGCTCTGGAATTTGGTGCGCCGGGCGGTAGATGAAGTGCAAGGGCCTGGTCAATTTCTGCTCACTGGCTCTGCAGTACCAGCTGATGATGTTGAACGCCATACCGGAGCGGGTCGATTTTCGTTTATACGGCTTCGGCCCATGACCCTGCAGGAATGTGGCGCTGGCAAAGGCAGTGTTTCATTGGCGGCACTATTTAATGCTGAACCTGTTAAGTGCGCTGATCCAGGCCTTGCAATTACGGATTTGGCAGAACTGATCTGCCGTGGCGGCTGGCCAGGTCAGCTTGAACAATCAACAGCGTTGGCTTGCCGTGCTGCCCGCGATTATTTGGAGCAGGTAAAGCAGGTGGATCTCCAACGGGTAGATACAAAACGGCGTGATCCGCAACGGTTGGCTGCATTGCTGCGATCGCTTGGGCGCAATGTGTCTACCGAGGTGAGTTTGGCCACATTGGCAGCTGATGTTGGCGGTAGTGATGGCCCCCTTGATCCCCGTACTGTGGCCGATTATTTGCAGGCACTAGAGCGATTAATGGTGCTTGAAAATCAACCGGCTTGGCGACCCCATCTGCGTTCAAAAGCAGCCCTTAGGCAGGCGCCAAAACGTCATTTCTGCGACCCCTCTTTGGCAGTGGCAGCCATGGGGGCAAGCCCAGATCGCTTGCTTAAAGATCTGGAATGGTTGGGGTTCTTATTTGAATCACTTGTGATACGCGACCTGCGGGTGCTAGCGCAGGCGATGGATGGTGAGATATTCCATTACCGTGATAAATATGGTGTGGAAGTAGATGCAATCGTGCAGTTGCGAGATGGCCGCTGGGGTGCAATTGAAATCAAATTAGGAGTAGCTCAGATAGAAGCTGCAGCTCAAGGGTTACTGCATTTCCGTGAGCAAATTGATACTCAACGCACAGGGGAGCCAGCTTTCTTAGCGGTGGTGTGCGGCAAGGGTTATGGCTATCAACGCCCCGATGGCGTTTTTGTGTTACCGGTGGGGGCGCTATGACTGATAAGCCTTGATTTGATCAAAATTTAGATAGCGATAGAGCTCTTGCTGGTTTGGATCAATTTTTTTTGCTGCCATCTCAAGGTATACATCTTTGCTTGGAATCCTGCCTAGTTGAGCACACACAGCTGCCAATTCAGCGCTGCCTAAATACACCTGGGCGCCATCACCAAGCCGGTTATTGAAATTACGGGTGCTAGTAGAAAATACCGTGGTGTTGTTTTCTACCCTGGCCTGATTACCCATGCATAGGGAACATCCAGGCATTTCCATGCGGGCACCACTTGCTTCAAATATTGCGTAGTAGCCCTCCTCTTTCAACATCGCTTCATCCATGCGGGTAGGCGGGCAAACCCAGAGTTTTGCGGCATTTGGTCCCTCATCTTTTAATAGGGTTGCAGCGGCGCGGTAATGGCCAATATTTGTCATGCAGCTGCCGATAAATACCTCATCAATTTGATCGCCAGCCACTTCACTTAGTAGCTTCACATTATCTGGATCATTGGGGCAAGCAAGAATTGGTTCAGTGATTTGATCTAGGTTGATTTCAAGCACCGCTGCATATTCAGCATCCTCATCTGCCTCTAGCAGCACTGGATTTGCTAGCCATGCCTCCATCGCCTTAATCCGCCGCAATAAACTACGGCTATCGCCATAACCATTGCTAATCATATTATTAAGCAGAGCAATATTACTACGTAAGTATTCACTAACAGTTGCAATACTCAGCTTGATTGTGCTGCCGGCGCAGCTGCGTTCCGCGGTGGCATCAGTTAACTCAAATGCCTGTTCTAATTTTAAATCTGGTAGCCCTTCAATTTCCATAATGCGGCCAGAAAAAACATTTAGTTTGTTTGTTTTATCTACTGTTAGCAGCCCCTGCTTGATTGCCATATAGGGAATTGCATTCACCACATCCCGCAGGGTTACACCTGGTTGCAATGAGCCGCTGAATTTCACCAGCACCGATTCCGGCATATCCAATGGCATCGCCCCAATCGCTGCTGCAAAAGCCACCAGGCCTGAACCGGCTGGAAATGAAATTCCCAGAGGGAAACGGGTGTGGCTATCGCCGCCGGTTCCAACAGAATCGGGCAGCAACATGCGATTTAACCAGCTGTGGATGATGCCATCACCTGGGCGTAGGGCTACACCACCACGAGATTCAATGAAATCTGGCAATTCGGCGTGGGTTTTGAGATCTACCGGTTTTGGATATGCAGCTGTGTGGCAAAAGCTTTGCAATACAAAATCAGCGGAAAACCCCAGACACGCCAACTCTTTTAATTCATCACGGGTCATCGGGCCTGTGGTGTCTTGGCTGCCAACGGTGCTCATCAACGGTTCGCAGCTGCTGCCAGGCCGCACGCCAACTAGCCCGCAGGCTTTACCCACCATTTTTTGGGCTAAAGTAAAACCCTTAATACTTTCAATAGTAGAATTTGGGCGTATAAAAACATCAGATATTGGCATGGCAAGTTGCATCCTTACCTTATCCGTTAAGGCGCGACCAATTAATAGTGGTATGCGCCCACCCGCCTGCACCTCATCACATAATGTTGTTGGTTTTAATGTAAATCTTGCGACTATCTCCCCGCATTTTTCTTCTCCAATCGCTCGCTCTATCGTTCCTTCATAGGGCCGTATTGTGATCAAATCACCTGTATTCAATTGGCTAACATCACATTCAATAGGTAATGCCCCTGAATCTTCAGCGGTGTTAAAAAATATCGGTGCAATTTTATTCGCTAAAATCACCCCACCGCTACGTTTATTTGGAACATGGGGAATGTTGTTGCCAATGTGCCACAACACCGAATTAATTGCTGATTTTCGTGAACTTCCAGTGCCTACTACATCTCCCACATAGCAAATCGGATAACCCATTGCTTTTAATTTAGTTAATTCCTCTAAACCTCCTGGCATACGCGTTTCCAGCATTGCTTGGGCATGTAATGGAATATCTGGGCGTGTAGTGGCATGGGTGGCAGGTGATAAATCATCGGTGTTTGTTTCTCCTGCAACCTTGAATACCCGAACGGTTATTTCCTTTGCTAGGGGCACCTTTTTGTTAAACCATTCAGCTGCCGCCCAGCTATCAACTACCTGCTTTGCATATCGATTACTAATTGCTAATTCCATTACATCGTGATACGCCTCATAAACAAGAACCGTGCTGCTCAACGCTTCTGCTGCAGCTGCCGCAATCGTTTGCTTTTGGTTTGATAGCAATTCAATTAGAGCTGCCACGTTGTAGCCGCCGATCATTGTGGCGAGCAGCTGCACCGCCCTCTCTCCACTCACCAGGGGGCTGGCTAGTTCTTCTTTTGCTACCGCTGCCAACCAGCTGGCCTTCACATAGGCCGCCTCATCCACCCCAGGGGGGATTCGTTCACTCAGCAGCTGGAGCAAGAAGGTGCCTTCCCCCTCGGGTGGTTGCTGCAATAACTCAGTAAGCGCTTGGGTTTGTGCGGCATCAAGTGGCAGTGCTGGCACACCGAGGGCTTCACGGGCACTAGCGGCAGCGCGATAGGCGATGAGCATCTGCTATTCAAATTATTTGTTCCTATTCTTCACCCTTTAGGGTGCAAAGGAGCTGGCACTTGTGCCCCGTTATGCAGCCCACCTCTGATCTGCATGTGGTGGAGACCCGCCCACTGGTGGCTCCCGTTATTTTGCAGAGCGACATGCCCCTCACCGAAAGGGCTGCCCTCACTGTGCGTAATACGCGAGCGAGGATCAAACGCATCCTCGCGGGAGAAGACCATCGCTTACTGGTGATCGTTGGCCCCTGTTCTGTTCACGACCTTGGTGCTGCGGAAGAATATGCAGGCGCCCTGGTGCAAATCCGTGAGCGGTTGCAGGCGAGTTTAGAAATTGTGATGCGGGTTTATTTCGAAAAGCCGCGAACCACCGTTGGTTGGAAAGGATTGATTAATGATCCCCATCTCGATGGCAGCTACGACATCAATACAGGTTTGCGGCGAGCGCGCAATTTGTTATTGCAGTTTGCTGAACGTGGTTTACCTGCTGCCACTGAACTGCTTGATCCAGTGGTGCCCCAATACATCGCTGATCTAATCAGCTGGACCGCCATTGGCGCCCGCACTACTGAAAGCCAAACTCACCGTGAGATGGCTTCTGGTTTATCGATGCCAATCGGCTATAAAAATGGCACTGATGGCAGCCTCACTGTTGCAATTAACGCAATGGAAGCCGCTTCTCGCCCTCATCACTTTCTTGGCATCAACCGCCAAGGCCATGCAGCCATTGTTTCCACCACCGGTAATCCGGATGGTCATTTGGTGTTAAGGGGTGGTGGCAGTGGCACCAACTACCACCCAGAGGCGATCTCTGCAGCTGAAAATCAGTTGCAGGCAGCAGGTTTGCCCCACCGGGTGATGGTGGATTGCAGCCATGGCAATTCAAATAAGGATTACCGCCGCCAAGGGGAGGTGTTAGAAGCGGTGGCAGCCCAGGTAAAGCAAGGCGGCAGTGCAGTAATGGGAGTGATGTTGGAAAGTCATTTGGTGGCTGGCAGCCAGAAAATTCCGGCTGATCTATCCCAACTCACCTACGGGCAAAGTATTACCGATGCCTGCATCGATCTGGATACCACCGAAGCCCTATTGGATCAATTAGCAGAGGCTGTTGGTTAGTTATTCATTGGCTTTTATTGCAATAAGATTGATTAATTTATTGCTTAGATAATATCCTTTATTTTGCATTTCTAACAATAATGGCACGCATTTATTGATTAGCGCATATTCTTTGGCTATCAACAGCAAGCCCGCTGTTCCGATTACTTCAATATTCTGTTGACGCGCCTCAGCGCGCCCACAGCGATCATCAATTAAGATTGCTAATTCTAGGTTTGCTTCTTGCATAGATATAGCAAGGCTGATGGCACTTGCTTCCCCTGGATCAACGCCTGGATTAGTTGGATAATAGTGTCTTTTTGAGGTTGATTGATCAACATTTATTTTCAGCCAGTTAGCTTGAATTGCATCTATAAGCGCATCGCTACCATCGAATTGGAAAGAGCTTTTTTTATTTGTTATGCCTAATTCATCGCTAATTAAATCTGTGATTATAATCGTGCTAAATAGCTCAGGCAGTAGTTTGAGTTGTTGAATCTTGGTTAAGGCAATTAATGGTCCTGCATCAGCAATAAGAATTTTTTGAAAAACTGACATTAATTTCGGAGCCAGCGTTTTGCTTGGCTGAGTTCAAGATCTATTTCTTCAGATTCCATTTCAGCCACTGAGATTTGTAAAGCCGAGAGGATTTCTAAAAATCGAGGTAGTGGCAACCCTGCAATTTTTGCGGCTGAACCAACAGAAATTGAGCCATCACGAAATAGAGATAGCGCTAGACCAGAGCGCACCGCAGCTGTGCTTGGTAAACCAAGGCGATCTATGGCAACAACTACCGCTGTGGGTTGCTGATGATTCGTTATCAAGGCCATCGCGTCAGTTTCGGCAGCTTTCAGAACCGTGGAAGGGTTGCTTTTCAGCTCTCGCATTGAAAAAGCTTGCATAATGTTCCCGCAATATGTAGGAACATTTTAGCCCCTTAGCCAGGCGCCCATTAAGCCCACGAGTAAGGGCACAGTGAGATTATCAAGGCCGGCCCAACTGAATTGCTCTAATAAAGTTGCACTGGTGGCAATTGCAATCACTGCATACCACTGCAAATTGGGTAGGAGTAGGGCTAACACCAGCAGTGTTACTAGAGCCATGGTGGCAGTGCCAATGATCGATTTTGTTTGCCCAAATATTTGCCAGCGGCGCGAGGAGAGGTTTGCCCCAAGCAAGCCGGCTAAACCATCAGCTAGGGCCATGGTTAATACGGCAGCACATACAAGGTCTGCCTGCTGGGGCCAAAAAAATGCAAGCAATATGGTTATTGAAACGCCGTAGGCAACAGTGCCGTAGCTAAATCGTCCTACATCTTCAATGGAAGCTAAAAGCCGCCATCGATGATTTATTAGAGCTAAAGCGCTAGCAAGCGTTGCAGCAGCAAGAGCAATCGATACTGGAATCTCAGTAGCCCAAGCAATAGGTAAAGCAAAACCTGCACCGATATGCACAACTTTTCGGCTTAATTCTTGCTGCTGTGGCCAGCGCTTACTTATTAAACTGGCAACAATAAAAACAGCTCCTAACCAAGCGCTGATCAGTGCTAAACCTATAAGCACCTAATTATTAGGCTGCTTGTTGTTGGTTGGTAATCAATCGCAATTTAAGTATTGCTTTTGCTTCTAATTGCCGCACTCGTTCCCGAGATACATTGATCTGGCGACCAATTTCAGCCAGGGTAAGGGGTTCGCTTCCCTCTAGGCCAAAGCGTAATTTGAGAATTTTTTGCTCCCTTTCGTTTAATTGGGTAATCCAGGTGCCGAGATGTTCTTTTTGGATGCGGCGATCCATTCCCTCCATCGGCTCACCACTGGCTGGATCTGGAATTAATTCACCGAGGGTGCTGCGATCTTCCTCTCCTCTGGCATGGGCATCAAGGGAAGCGCAAGGGGCGCTTTGGCTAAGCAGCTCCTCCAGCTCCTCCGGTTGCATACCCATGGCATGGGCCATTTCAAGCCGGTTTGGCTGGCGGCCAAAGCGATGGGAAAGTTCCCTTGTAATACGCCGTAGTTTGGAGAGCTTTTCGCTGATATGAATTGGTAAGCGAATGGTGCGGGCACTGTTATCAATGGCGCGGGTCATCCCTTGGCGAATCCACCAGTAGGCATAGGTGGAGAATTTATATCCCATCGCCGGATCAAATTTATCAACGGCCCGCTCTAAACCAATCGCACCCTCTTGAACTAGATCAAGCAATTCAAGGCCTTGATTCTGATATTTTTTAGCAACACTTACAACCAAACGTAAGTTGGCTGCCATCATCCGATCCCTTGCGCGGCAGCCCATCCGCACTTGATGGCGTTGCCTTGGAGTGCGCTCTGCTTCTTCTGTTTCCAGCAGCCGCTTCATCTGCTGCACTTGATGGGCAAGTTCGATTTCTTCAGCAGCAGTAAGCAGAGGAACCCTTCCAATATTGCTTAAATACCAACCGATTGAATCCGTGCTCAATCTGCCAGTTGATTTAGAGCTGCTGCGTAATTGTGCAGGGCGAACCGAAGGTTTTTCACCCTCAGCGCGAGCCCCCAGTGGTGTCCCCATCACCCTGGCCTCTCAAATTAAATTTGGCCAGAACATAGCACTGTTATCAGCTGATTTGTGTGTGATTTGGTGCAACAATCCGCAAATCAACGCTAAATAAAATCTACCGATTTGTTGCTGCTGCTCCTAAAGCTAGGGCACCACTGATTAACCGTCTTGAAATAGCTAATAGGGGTCGGTTTAGGGAGTGGTTTTTTGTTTGGTTTTTGCTCATAGTTCTTAACTTTTATCTACGAAAAATATCAGTTATTTGAGCTCTATCAATTTGATTAGCTGTTTTGTCCTTGAACTGCATTCCAGTTTTCCATGAGCTCAAGTTGAGAGTTGTGCTCGTTTTCATTGCATAGGCGCTGCAGGAAATGGCCATCTGGTTGCATATCCCAGGCACCGCGGTTGTCAGCAAGGTAGATGTGCAGTAACTTCTCCAAACTGCTACGTAGTTCAGGGTCTTCCACTGGAGTTATCGCTTCCACCCGGCGATCAAGATTGCGGCCCATCCAATCGGCGCTACCAATAAAAGCTTGAGCATCACCGCCATTGTTAAACCAAAAGATACGGGAATGCTCAAGAAAGCGTCCGATAATACTTATTACTGAAATGTTGCTGCTATGGCCCTCTATGCCTGGAAGCAAGCTGCATACACCTCTGATAATTAGTTCAATCTTCACTCCAGCTCTGGAAGCCTCATAAAGCAGTGAAATGATGCGGGGATCCACCAATGAATTCATTTTTACAATGATGTGAGCTTCGGTGCCGGCCTTGGCATGCTCGATTTCCCTTTTTATTAGAGATTCCATACCGGCACGCAAGGTAACGGGGGCCACCAACAGTTTTCGGAAACTTTGTTGTTTTGAAAAGCCGGTTAGATAATTAAAAAGTTCCACTAGATCCTGCCCCAATTCAGGCCTGGCGCTAAGCAACCCCACGTCGGTGTAGAGCCTGGAGGTTTTGGAGTTGTAGTTACCAGTGCCCACATGCACGTAGGAACGCAGTTCTTCGCGTTCGAGCCTCAGCACTAGAGTTACCTTGGTGTGGGTTTTAAGGCCGATAACGCCATAAACCACGTGCACGCCAGCGTTTTCAAGCTGCCGAGCCCATTGAATATTATTTTCTTCATCAAACCTGGCTTTTAATTCTACTAATGCCATTACTTGCTTACCATTTTCAGCTGCAGTTATCAAAGAACTAATAACTTTTGAATCTTTAGATACACGATATAATGTCATTTTTATTGCCAATACATCGGGATCATCTGCCGCTTGGCCAATAAATTCCTCCACCGATGAACTAAATAGGTCGTAGGGATGATGCAGAAGTACATCGCCGCGCTTTAAAACATCAAAGACGCTTTCAAATTCCTCGGCTTTGATCGAACCATCAGCAAGCAATGCTTTTTGGGCCCGTGCTAACGGTGCAGCGATGCGTGCCACTTGAGCAGCGTCTTTTAATTGCGGCAGCGCTACGCCTGTAAGAGCAAATAAATCATCTAAGCCGAGGGGGCCATTAATGCGATATAGATCCTCCGCTTCTACCGCCATTCCTTCCATCAGTAGATCAACCACATCCTGTGGCATTTCATCTGTTACTTCCAAACGCACCACCTCTCCACCCATGCGTCTTTTACGTAGCCCCTCCTGTAATGCCACCATTAAGTCGTCTGCTTCCAGTTCCCTTAATTCCAAATCTGCATCGCGAGTAACGCGGAAGAAATAGTGCCCTTCAATTGCCATGCCAGGGAAGAGCAGCCCGAGATTGAAGGCCACCACCTGTTCTAGTGGAACTGCGCTATAGAGAACGGGACCTGCTTGATCAGCAAGTTCTGTTGGTATTTTGATAAATCTAGGTATATTTTTCTGAGGAACTTTAACCCGCGCAAATTGTTGCTCTCCTGTTTCTGGATCGCGAATTAAAGCTGCGATATTAAGGCTTAAATTACTAATGAACGGGAATGGGTGAGCTGGATCAACGGCAAGAGGTGTTAAAACTGGAAAAATTGCAGCTCGGAAATGGTTGTTAATCCATTCTTTTTGCTTATTATTTAGCTGAGGGTAGTCTAATACAAATACGCCATGTTCGCTTAATTTTGGTTTTAGTTCGCCGCGATAGTGCTGCTGTTGTTGTTCTAAAACTGGCCTTAATTTTGATTGAATTGCTATTAGTTGTTGCAATGGCGTGAGCCCATCCACGCTCAAGCTGGTAACACCAGCTTCCACTTGTGATTTCAGAGATGCCACCCGCACCATAAAAAATTCATCAAGATTGTTGCTAAAAATTGCGCTGAACTTTGCTTGCTCAAGCAACGGTGTTCGGCCGTCCATCGCCTGAGCTAGCACCCGTTCATTGAAATCAATCCAACCCAATTCACGATTTAGGTAGAGCTCTGGAGCTAGTGCAACGGCGGCCATGGGTTTAAGTGCCAATCGCAAAACACTAATTGGCTTGCTTAAAGGTTCCGTTAGCAGTGAGAAAACTCACCCCTAGCAGCAAGGCTGCAGCCAACAAGAACGGACTGCTATACCCCAGTTGTTCAAAGGCCAACCCCATCAAAGGCGGGCCAAGAAAACTGCCCAGGCTTTGCAAACCCTGCAGGCTGCCAAGGGCTGCTCCCTGGCCATCGCTATCAAGGCGCCTAGATACCAAACTGCGCAAGCAAGGTGTAACAAGCCCTGTGCCTAGGGCCAATATGGCAACGGCGCTAAAAACTACCGGTTGGGCATTGCCAATTGGGG
>Ga0247837_1008627_pt1 | contig 12713 bp, 10 predicted proteins | sample LaCtaG_2_FD_187115 | JGI IMG/M metagenome (GOLD analysis project Ga0247837, IMG submission 187115) | Freshwater microbial communities from meromictic Lake La Cruz, Castile-La Mancha, Spain - LaCruzMarch2015_14.5m | ecosystem: Environmental > Aquatic > Freshwater > Lake | place: Spain: Castile-La...
TGCGTCGCCCGACGTCGCTAAAGTCGTGGCTGTCTGGTGCGCTGGGACAGGCCCGTGTCCGTGGCGGAGTGGCCATCGAGCGGTGGCGCGCGTCCACCAGCCGGATCGATCCGTCCGCGGTTCCTCCGCTGGATCAGGTGAGCCGCGCCGAGGTGGACCACATCGTCGGTCAGGTGCGCCGCAATCCTGATGTCACGTGGAACATTGCAGTTCAAGAAGAGGACATCAACGCACTTGCCAACGAGGCCCATGACCGCTTCGGGGTGTGGCCGATCTCATTCAGCTACCCAGCGATGCTCCCGCTGGCGACGCCGGCCCAGCAGCTCAGCCCGATCATTCCGGGATTCCCCTATGCCTTTGCGGATAACGCGGCCTACCTGAGTGCCTATGCGCGCGCGAGCATGGCGCTCACTTTTCGCAAGGCTGGCTGGGACTGCTTCCGTCACGTGGAGATCCTCGCCAGTGGCGCGGTGCCGCTCATGCCCGACGCCGACCGAATCCCGCGCTACGCCATGATCCACTACCCGCGGTCCGCTATGGTGGCTCTAGCAGTGCAGGCGATCACCCACGGCGGCGTGCCCGACGAGCAGACCCGGCGCCACTTCCGCGCCTTCGCTGAACGCCACCTCACCACGAAGGCTATGGCGCGCTACCTCCTGGATGTAAGCGGTCTGGCTGATTCGCGGCGGGTGCTCTTCGTCGACGACCAGACCCCGGTGAACCCCGAGTACCAGAGCACGCTGGCACTTATCGGCCTCAAGCAACTCCTGGGGCGCGGCTGCGAGGTGGCTTTCCCCGCGGACTTCCTCTATGCCGGGAGCAGCCAGACCGCCGCGTGTCACTATGGACGTGGCTTCGGCTACTCCCACGCGATCGACCCGGGTGCACGAACGTCAGAGGAGGAGTCCGATAGGAAGGCCCACGGTCTAGATGCCCTGCGCTCATACGACGCCGTCATCGTGGGCAGCATCAGCCGCAACACCGCCCTCACTCGAGTGGTGCTTGGGCAGTGTGATCCGGCGCGGGTGGTGCTCATCCACGGCGAGGATGGCCCCCCAACCACGGATGAGTTGGCGGCACTGCGCGTCATTGGAGCGAACGTCTTCGTGCGCGCTCTGCACCCGACGCGTTAGCGGTCTGCACCACCACGGAACGGATGTGGCGGTGGCATGCGCCGCTTGTGGAGCACTGCGACTGAGTCGTAGAACGTGACCGACGCCAGGCTGTCGCGAGAGATGCCCAAACCGTGAGGGTCGGCATCGGCGTGGAAGTAGGGCTGGTGGAGCACGTCGGCGAGACGCTTGAGCGCCTCCATGGAGGAGTCCGGCCTTCGCAGGCCGCCACCCCAGGCAGGCCAGTAACTGGTGTGGAGGTCCTCGACAAGGTAGATGCCGCCATCAGTCAATCTCGGCCAAAGATCGTGGAGCGTGGCGATCACGTTGGCGCTGATGTGAGAACCATCGTCGATGATCACGTCGACCCCACCCATGTCATCGACCACGTCATTCATGAAGGCCGTGTCGACCTGTGAACCGATGCGGATCTGTCCGTCGGTGACACCGAATGTGGAGCTGGCCGGATCGATGTCAACTCCGAAGATGACTGCCTGTGGGCCGAAGTATCGACGCCATAAGCCCAGCGAGCCGCCACGCCACACGCCGATCTCGAGCACTCGAAGGGGGTTCTTCCGACGTCCCTCCCGCGACTCCGAGGCCAGGACACCGAGCTCCCGGTCGTAGGCGGTGAAGTACTGCCACCACTTCAGGAAGGGTTGGCCGGACTCTTGGACGGCGAGCTCGGCAAGGTAGGGCGTGTGCTCAAGCGGACATTCGCGCTCGACAGAGAAGCCCTCAATTCGCACCGGTCGCGTCGAGCGTGCTGCGCGCACGTCCGCGAGCGTGAAGCCCTCAGGCAGCTGGTTTCGGTCGCGAAATCGTGCGATCCAGGAGCGAAGCATGGGCACCTCTTTCATGCGGGGATTGCGCGAAAAGCCGACAGGGCACTCGCGCGCAGGGGTCGACAACTAGCATGGCAGAGCCGTCCCGAGAGGAGTGCATGTGCTGTTTATGACAGTGCCGCCCCTGGGGTCGAGACCGAAACTGCTGGCGGCGCTGGGCACCGATGTATCCACGCCCTACGGCCGAGGATTCGGCTACAAGCGCGTAGTGCCGAGCAGTGCTCGGGGTGTGAACTAGCAACTAGGCGAGGGAGTCGCAGGCACAGCCCTCGACGACATCGAGGCGGTCATCGTGGGTAGCGTGACCCGGAATGGCAATCTGGCAGACTGCCTGCTGGAGCGTTTCCCGGCCGAACGGACGATCTGGATCCATGGCGAGGATCTCCCTCCGACGGTCGATGAGGTGGCGCGTCATCGGCGCTTTAGGGTGCACATGTTCGTTCGCTCCATTCACCTGAGCAGGTGCCGGGAGACGTAAATGAGGGGAACAGCATGCTGACCAAGGCGAAGGACGTAATCCTGCGCCAGCACTGGCTGATGCCAACTCTCGTCGCGGTGGTGTCTGCTCTCAGCCTGAACCAGATCCAGTGGGCGTTCCGTAACGCAAATGTTGATCGGCTACCTGGGGGGTACTTACTCCAGGAGTGGTCATCGGAAGTCATGATGCAGACCCTTGCGCTGAAAGACATGTTTGCCTTTGGTCCGATGGCGCTTTGGTATGACCATGTGAACCCACCTATGCAAGATGCACTCCGATACGCATTCTCCTTACCTGACATAGTGCATCGAATGCCGCCGAACTACGGGTCGGTGGATCTGCACCTTTACCTGACTTATGCATGGTGTTTCGGGCTAATAAACGCGATCGTTTATCTGTGGGTACGCGACCTCACGAAAAATGGTTGGTGGGCTCTTGCTGTTACTGCCTTGTGGGCCATCGCTCCGGGTTATTTGACAAACATGATGCTGCTCGAATCGACGCCACTTGCGATGCTGTTCATTTCTTGGGCGTTCTACTTGCTCTACAGATTCCTACGAACCCGTCGCTTGGCGTACGTTAGTTGGTTCTTGGGTGCAACTCTGCTGGCCTCGCTAGCGCGTAACATCACTCAGGTTCATGTTCTACTGGTAATCGTAGCCTTTGTGGTGGCGACCTGGTGGTTGGCAAAGCGCCGCACGTGGTGGATCATGGCGATTAACGTCATCCTGCTAGCCCTGCTCTTCTTCATGCCGGTCAAGCAATACGTGATGTACGGGACAACTGATACCTCTAGCGTCTCGGGTCTACATCGCGTGGGGATGATCTGGGTGAACCCGCATACCGTCCCTGAGCCGGAGTTCCCAGACGACGTTCTCGGCAATGCTGAGCGCTTCCAGAGTAAATACAACAACACTGATTACATACGCGACAATTACCGACTGACCCAAGGCTCCTACGATGCTTGGATCCAGAATCCAATTGGTTCTGGTACCGCGTTCCTCAGGAGCCTGACAATTACGGTTCCCGAAGCGCTGCGCCCCAGTTCGCAATACACTGAAAATGCCATTGTTACTGAGCTACCGTGGCGAGGGGTCTACGACTGGGTCTTCTCGGGTTGGCGCTATCTGCTACTGCTCGCGGGTTCGGTCGCTGTCGTGTGGTTCACGCGCGGCACGCGTGGCATGGGCCGCCTGGCCCGACGATACGGCTGGTTCATTGGCTTCTACGCACTTATCGCGGCGCCGGTATTTTGGTCGAACCGATTCATTCCTGGTGAAGAGAACCTTGGCCCTATCTGGACTGATGCCATTCGTCTGAAGATGTTCATCGAGGTTCCGCTCGTAGCATTGGTTGCGTACGCCGTGTGGTTAGTGCCGGGGTTGTTGCGCCGCCGATCAATTGGGAGGTAGCGGGTTGCTTTTCATGACTGTGCCGACTGCAGGTGCTCATCCGGAACTCCTCGAAGCACTGATTCGAGACTGCGGATTGCCGCCGGAGCACATTGTCGTGGTTGAAACAGCGCCTGGCGTGGCGTTATCGGAGGGTGTTGTGCGCATCGAGTGTCACGGCCCACCTCGAATCCAGCACTGGTGGACGCTAGGTATCAATGAGGCGGAGTCACGGGGCGCCACCGCGGTGGCAGTGTTGAATGATGACATCACTTTGAATCAAGATACGCTCCCGCTTTTATATGAAGCTCTTTCCCGTACGGGGGCGGCAATCGCGAGCCCGTCTCGTCCTGGAGTTCGCAACGGTGTCCACCGACGGCCGCTGATCCCTTATGAACCACGACTGTGGGGCAGCATTTGGATGCTCGATCTGGCAACGGGGCTGCGACCAGATTCTCGTTATATTTGGTGGTACGGAGACAACGATCTTGACCTTAGAGCTCGAAGGCACCATGGTGGTGTTGTGCTGGTTCCCGTTGAGTACGAGCATGTGCACCCAAGCACGGCGACATTTAGGTCGCCTGAACTTTTAGCAATCGCAGAGCGAGATGGGCAGAGATTTGAAGCGGAGAATCACTGGCTGTTGCGTATTTCTCGCTTGGTGAAGCGATGGAGTAAGCGGCTGCATCTTGAACGTGGAGGTCAGTATGAGACCGGCTGACGTTGCCGCTGTGGTCTGCACAATGAACTCCATTTCGGGGATAGAAAAGTGCCTTGTGAGTCTGCGCGCTGCTGGAGTCGGTGAGCTCGTAGTCGTGGATGCAGCGTCAACAGATGGCACCCTCGAGGTCGCCGAGCGCTTGGCCGATCAGGTGCTTGCAGATCCCGGGACCGGCCTAGGTCGAGCTCGCAACCTCGGGGTCGCTGCTACGTCACTGCCACTAATTTTGAACATGGGGTCAGACAACGTGATGCCGCCCGGCCAGCTCTCCCGAATGATTGATGCCTTTGAAGGGTCTGGGCTCCAGGGCGTTAGTGCTCGCACGGTGATCGAAGGTAGTGACTATCCAAGTAGGGGTTTGAACGCATGGCGCACCGGAAGGTTCGCGCCTGGGCCGGCCCTGGTGATCGGCACCCCTACGCTCTTCGATGGTGAACTCCTACGGGCCAACCCGTATGACCCCACGCGACGCTTTTCCGATGATTCCGAACTCTGCGAACGCTGGACTCGTGATTTCGGTGCCAAGTTTGCTATTTCTGACGCGTACGTCGTAGAGATAGGTAAAACCTCTTGGGATGAAGTCCGGATCCGGTGCAAGATGTATGGAATCTCCGATGAGGAGGTTTTCCGGCGTGGTCGAGAGGCAGGATGGTCACCGAAGCGACAGGCATCTAGCTTGCTGCACCCTTTGAGGGCTGATGTGATCAAGCCTTTAACGCGGTTGGAGCCTAAGGACGCGGTGTTGAGCTCCCCGTTCCTCGCCGCATTCGCCGGGATGCGTTACTACTACTGGCTCACGAAGGCCATCGGCCGATGAGTGCCACGAAATTGGAAGCTGGCGCTCCGAGCGCGCCGGCAGCTACTCCGGTACGCCGCGATATTCAAGGATTGCGGGCGATCGCGGTTCTTGCGGTGATCGCGTTCCATGCGGGGCTGCCCGTCCCCGGGGGTTTCATTGGCGTGGATGTTTTTTTCGTCATCTCGGGCTTTGTGATCACTGCGCTCTTGCATCGCGAATGGCTTTCAACTGGAACGATCAGGTTCCGCCGGTTTTATGTGCGTCGTTTCAAGCGCTTGACTCCGGCGTTAGCACTCATGGTGTCAATAACTGTTGTTTTGTCGATAGCGATCCTTTCGCCTTTTGGTACTCAACAGGTCACCGCGCAGACGGCGATCGGGGCGATGTTCCTTGTTGCGAACTTGGTGATCTCTAGAAGCACAGGTGGCTATTTCGACTCTGCAGCTGAGATTAATCCGCTCCTGAACACTTGGTCGCTATCGGTAGAGGAGCAGTTCTACCTCGTGTTTCCGGCGTTACTTTTTTCTGGCTGGTGGGTTGCCCGTCGGCTTGGTCGGGCCAAAGCGATACCTGGCCTGCTGGTTCTCCTTGTCGCGATGATGTCATTTGGTGCGGCTTATCTAAATGCTGCCGGGCAACTTGGGCCCCGCACTGAATTTCTCTTTGGATTTTACGGCCCGGCCAGTCGCGCTTGGGAGTTCGCGATTGGGGCTTTGATCGCGTTAATCCTTCCCCGCATTAGTCGATTGAGCGCAGGCGTCGCTCAATTCCTGGGCTTCTTGGGAGCCCTAGGGCTCGGCGCCTCACTGTTCGTTATTACCGAGAGCACGCCCTTTCCCGGACCATGGACTTTGCTCCCGGTGTTGAGCACGGCCGCACTGATTGTTGCGGGGTCGGCCATGCCATCGGCGGTAAGCCGCCTGCTGTCAACGCGCCCAATGGTGATTGGTGGTGATTATTCCTATTCCCTATACCTGTGGCATTGGCCATTGATCGTCTTCGCATCTCTCATTTGGCCGATGAACGGCACGGTACTAGTCGCGGCGGCGGTTCTATCGGTAGGCCCAGCGGTGGCTTCTTATCGCTGGCTTGAGCAGCCAATTAGACGCGCGCCAAATCCAACTCGAGGGCGATTGGTCGCCTTATTTTCTGTAGCAGTGCTTGTGCCATCGATTCTCGCGGTGGGGTTGTGGGTGGGCGCAAATAAGTCTTGGGGAATTGGCGACCTAAGCGGCGCCAGGACTGCTCAGCAGACTTGGGAGCGATTGTCGGAAGAGTGCCTTGACCTCAGTACGACTTTGTCTGTAACCAGTCAGGTGGGTGCGGAGGGTTGTGTGTGGAACCCAGAGGGCTCAGGTATGCCGGTTTATTTAGTCGGCGACTCTGCCGCAGCCCAGTATCTTGCTGGCGTTAGGTCGGCGGCCGACAAGTTTGATAGCCCACTGCGTTTAATTGCCGCCGCGCATTGCCCGCTCACAACTGCCTCCCGAGTGAACAACACCACCGGTGAGGTGACTGACCTAGCATGCGCTGCGCACAATGCTGAGGCTTTACGGATCCTTGAATCCTCGCCACCAGGGTTTGTCCTCCTGGCAACATCAAACCGATATTGGTATGTCGATGACGATCTCTTTGTAACTGCTCCGGGTAATCGCCAAGTGACTATCGAACAGAGCCGCGCCACTCTTGAGGAAGGCCTCTTGAGCGCGGTCGATGCGCTGCGCTACGCCGGGCAGCGCGTTGTCGTGCTCTCGCCCACCTATACGTTCTTGAACGGTCAACTTTCGACTCCTGAGCGTATGCCGATGTTTCGCCTCGCGGCAGGGTCCGAGGGCCTTGGGGTAGATGTGGGAGACCTTGAGCCCGGTCAGTTGGAGGCGCGCAAGGCCATTGCGCGCGTTTCTGAGGCTACGGGTGCACAACTCATTGACTTTGAAGCTTGGCAATGCCCGCAAAGTCGATGCCCGGCTTTAATTGGCGAGGCACTTGTTTACGCCGACTCCGCGCACTTGAGTCAACAGGTCTCAGCACTCCTAGCGGAGCGATTCGCGGCGGTCATTGGCGGCTCTTCAGCTTCCGACTAGCATCCTTGATGTCTGATAGGTGAAGGGAGTCGGTCAATGGCGGCAGGGTGTTCCCCGGTGACGTTTCGGCCGACCGCGCCGGAGGCCTTGTACCTCGCCGTCCTCGCGGCTCTCGCTTTCCTAATTCAGTTTCTAATAACTCCTGCTGTTCCCTCTGGCCCTGATGCCACAACCTATTTAGCGATAGCACAGGAGCAACTCGCCAATTCCGGCTTCTGGAGCGACCCGGATTCGCTCGTGCGCAACTTCTGGTCAGTCGCCTACCCAACTGTTCTTGCTGGGCTCATGCGGGTGTCCGGTGGCAGCCTTGGTGTGGTGGTACTACTGCAATCAGTGCTGACCTCAACATTGGTAGTTATTCCTTGGATCCTTACGCGACGCCTGCCGAAGTTGGTCCAGTACGTCGCTCCCGCTGTGCTGGTCTTAACTCCGGGCCTTTGGTGGATGGGGACGACGATCGGTTACGAGGCAACCCTGGCTTGGTTGTTGGGTTTCTCGCTGGCCATAGCTTGGATCGTGTTTGAGCGCGGGCGTAGCACTTCGTCCACGTATCGGCGATTAGATATCGGACTCGCGTTGGTATCGGGGCTGCTAGCGGCGGGTGCCTTACTCACGCAGTCAAAGGTGCTGGTCGTGTTACCGGTAATTGGCTACCTCCTTTTTAGGGGTGGACGAGGCCCGTTAGTTGCGGGCTTTACCGGGCTGATCTTGGGTTTGCTTCCCTGGATGATTCGTAATCTGCTGGTCCTAGGCACGCTCAACCCGCTGTCCAATAATGGCGGTTACAACTTGTGGGTCGGTAATAATCCAGACGCGGCAAACGGCGGTTCAATGCTGATCGCCCCTCCCGTTCCCACTGGCGAATCGATGACTTCGGCAGCCGTGAAGTTCATCGTGAGTCAGCCGGAGCGCTGGATTGAATTGCTTTGGAGCAAGGCTGGCCGCCTAATGCAGCCTGTATTTGTTTACCCGGAGCAGCTTCCAGTCGGGCCGGCGCGCGGCCTCCTGCACTTCTACGCTGGGCTCCTCAGCGTCCTCATTGCAATCGGGGTCGTGGCCTTTTTGGGTGCCTGGTTGCTAGGCGGGCGTAGGAGGGTTCCATCGGTTACTCCGCTTGGGGCATTCGTAGCACTTTGGTTCCTCGTTCACCTTCCATTCATTGCTGAATCTCGTTACATGACGTCAATACTTCCGGTGACTGTCACGGTTAGCGTGTCGGCATGGGCTTGGGTCTTTTATCGTTGGCGTGGTTCTCAATCGATATCGGCTGACGAGGCGCATGCGCAGGTGCAATCCTTGGAGCGTAGGGGCATGCCGGTATCGCTGGATCTGTCGGTACCTAGTTGGCGCTCTGAAGAAATCGTTGTGGACTCCACATGTATCGAGCAAACCAGCACACTGATGGTTCCTGCGCAAGAATGTGGTTTGCCAGAGGAGCAGCACTCATGGCCGGCTCTTTTTGTGCGCACCCTAAAAGATGTGTTGCTGGACGTGGATTCAGGTCTAGTTTTCGCTGGCGACCGAGTAATCGCCCAGTCTGGAAGTGGTACTCGAGCCTCACGGGATTCAGCATTTGTATCCGGAGCGACTTTTCGTCTTCAAGAGGTAACGCCCACTAATTTGCGCGGTCCGATCGCCCCACTAGGCGACGTTCACCATCACTACCACTTTGTAATGGAAACACTTCCGCGAATTTTGCACGCAAGGGCTTACCGGCCCGATGTCACATTTGTGACCAGTGCTGTCCTCGCACCAAAATACCTTGCTTTGTTAGAAGCATGGGGAATTAATCTGGTGGTTGCGGTCAGTGGCTCGGTGATGAAGTCAAGTGAGGTGATACTTGTTGATCAACCTCAACTTTTCTGGCCCCGTAGGGTAGATGTAGACGCTGTCCGAAGCGAGTTTGTTCGCGACAACTCCCCTGCAGCTATGGACGAACGAATCTACGTCTCCCGTAAAAATGTGTCACGCTCGCTGCGCGATGAAGATGTTCTCCAAGCGGCGTTATTGGAACTAGGAGTCAGGTCAGTTGTTTTGGAGGACCTTTCATTTGTTGAACAGGTGAAGCTTTTCTGGGGCACCAGCCTTGTTGTCGCCTCACATGGTGCGGGTCTAGTCGGACTCGCCTTCATGAGTCAGGGGGCTCGAGTTATAGAGGTGACTAGTGGTGAAGTATTCGAGGAGTGCTACCGCAGATTGGCAGCGATACGGGGGCTTGACTACACCTGCCTTCAAATTTCGGGGTCAATAGATGCGCCGCAAGGTGAAGCGGGCGGTGTCATAGAACAACTGGCCCCACTCGGCCTCTAAGGCCAACGCACCTGCGTGGGGCCCGGTATCTGAGTTCGGACTACAACCCGAGGTCGACCATCATGCGCTGCAGGTCAGCAACGTCGAGCCACTCGTCATTGCTATCTGAGGTATAGGCGAATCCCTCGGGTACGGGATCACCCTCGGGCACCTTGAACCCACCCCAAATCGCCAAGGTGGGCTGCACTATGTAGCGGTCGGTGCGACGCACTGTTCGGCGGGAATCTTCGGTCGAGATCATTTCCTCGTGCAGTTTCTCGCCGGGCCTGATACCAACATCCACTAGTTCGGCGTCAGGTGCAACGGCCTTCGCAAGGTCTACGACACGCATGCTTGGGATTCTTGGCACGTACAACTCACCGCCGCCCATATCCGCGAATGAATCGATAACGAACGCGACCGCCTCCGGCAGCGTGATGAAGAACCGGGTCATCCGTCGGTCAGTGATTGGCAGTGGCTGCCCTTCCTCGGCTAGCCGGCGAAAAAACGGGATTACCGAACCGCGGCTTCCCATGACGTTGCCATATCGAACGACTGCGAAGCGTGTTCCCCCGGCGGCCGCGTAATGATTGGAGGAGATGAAGAGTTTGTCGGAAGTCAGTTTTGTCGCGCCATAGAGATTGACCGGAGATGAAGCTTTGTCGGTTGACAGTGCAACGACCTTTTTGACCCCGGCGTCTAGGGATGTCTGGATGACATTCTCGGAACCGAGGATATTTGTCTTCACGAACTCCATCGGGTTGTATTCCGCTGTATCGACCTGCTTGAGAGCGGCGGCATGAACTACATAATCGACCCCGCGTAGGGCCATTCGTAGCCGGTCGCGATCGCGAATGTCACCGAGGAAGAAACGCAGCCGGGTGTCATCACCCATGGCTAGGCGCATCTCATACTGCTTCAACTCATCCCTAGAGAACACCACCACTCTTTCTGGGTTGTGCGCCTCCAGAAGGTGAGCGGCGAATGCCTTGCCGAAGGACCCTGTCCCACCGGTGATGAGGACGGAGGCCCCTTCGAATGTATTCACTCGTGCTCCGTTCGCTATTAGCCTGGAGGCTTAGGTTACCGGGCGCCCGGGTTAGAAGCGGTAACGTCTCCCTGTGAGCAATATTCAGGCGCCAGCGAACTCGAGCAAATCAAGTTGGACATGGGCATTTGACCACCTACTTTTTTTTACCTGGTGGGTCCGAATTCAAGATGGTTTTCAAGCCTGGAACCGCTCGACGCGCCTCACGTTAGTCGGGCTTTGCGCTGTCGTTGGTGTCTCGGCGAGGCTGTGGGCGCAGACGCTCCCCGGCAACTGGGACTTTGGTCAATGGGTCAACGTTTCAAATGCGGCCCTGAGTGGCCAGGATCCGTATGCGCTTTTTGGTTACAACTATCCCCCGCCGTGGCTCATCACGCTTTCGGCTATGAACGCGGTGACCGCGTCAACTGATACTTTCCGGCTGCTGATCTCACTCCTGCTCATTGTCACGGACCTTGGCATCGCCTGGCTATTGGTGAGGCGTGGCTACGCACTAGCCGCGTGTGGTTTTCTACTTTCACCAGTGGTGATTGCGATCAGTGGGCAACATCAGCAGGTTGAGGGCATCGCGGTATTCCTCGCCCTAGCCGCGATGGCAGTTCTTGGGACCGCAGGAAAAACTACAAACCGAATTGTCGCTCAAGACTGGTGGGCGGTGCTCCTGCTAGGTTTGTCACTGTCGTTCAAACCGGTGTTCTTGATTTTGCCCCTGTGGCTAGCTCTGCGCCCTGGGCCTTGGCGGCCGAGAATCTTCAGGCTGCTTGCACCACTTGTGCTTTTCGGGTTGATCTTCGCCTCGGCCTTCCTCGTCTACCCTCCAAGAGAGATTATTGAGAAAGTCCTGCAACACAGTGGCGCAAACAACTCTCCGTTTATAAATGCATTCGTGCCGCAGCAACTCGCTCCGTGGGTGCTAGAACAGGGCGGCGGAAAGTTTGCCTTCCTAGTACTACTAATCGCCGCAGGATGGCTGTTTCGCAAACTCCCGGCCTTTGAACTTGCTCTCGCCTACACGCTCTCGGCGGTCGTCTTCTCTTGGGCGATGGTAAATCAATACCTCGCGGGCCCAATGGCGGCAGTTGCAATCTTTTTGAATCTCGGATTGCTTATCTGGTTCTTGCTCTCATCTGTCTATCTAGGTGGCAGTGAGGGAGTTCTTAACCTCCCGATCCTCAACTCAGTCCAGCCGCACGTGCTTTTGGACTGGGAGCGTGTGATGCAAGATCTCTTCCCGTGGGCTCTGCTGGGTTGGATCATTTTTGCCTTCGCCACTCGACTACCCGGGCGCCTCTACTTCTCCAAGCAGGCTCAGGACGAATTGAATAGGTAGCCCAGCAAGGATTTGCCTGTTTTCCAAGCCGGAAAGTGCGTCCCGCCAATTTCACGTTCGGATTCATCCACCGGGATCTCGCTCACAACGGCGCCGGTTGCGTAGGCGTGGTGCACCATCTCAAGGTCTGCCGTCACACCAGACGGGCGTAGGTGTAGCCCATTTGTGAAGGAGCGCGAGCAGCCGCGATAGCCATGGAGTGGATCGGTGATTCTGGGCAGGTGGGCGCGATTCCATCGCATTGAAGCGGCCAAGGCTAAGCCTTGGCCGAACCACTTTCGATGGCGAATGAGCCGCTCGTCCTCCTCGTTGCTTGACGATGGCAGCATGCGTGAGGCGATCACCAGGTCCTTGCCAGCAACCAGTTCGGCGTGGACCAAGGGAAGCGACGCCTCGTCGATGGTGCCCTTCGGGTGATAGAAGACGATCGCATCGCCAGAGAAGTGAGCAATAGCCTCGATGTAGGCGGCGTTGTAACTGCGCGCCTGCTGGTGCACGATCGGGATTCCCGCCCCCTCGAGGTACTCGATGGTCCCGTCAGTGCTTCCCCCGTCGAGGGCAAAGACCTCAGTGAACAGACCCTGGGGCAAGTTGGGGATGACCTGCTCACAACCGT
>Ga0247837_1008634_pt1 | contig 12707 bp, 13 predicted proteins | sample LaCtaG_2_FD_187115 | JGI IMG/M metagenome (GOLD analysis project Ga0247837, IMG submission 187115) | Freshwater microbial communities from meromictic Lake La Cruz, Castile-La Mancha, Spain - LaCruzMarch2015_14.5m | ecosystem: Environmental > Aquatic > Freshwater > Lake | place: Spain: Castile-La...
TTCTTTGCATGTTTTTTTTTATGTGTGGTCATTAATTGTCATGTGTGTAGAAGGACGTGAGGGGATAATAGTAACTGTGATAGTTTTTTGATGAAATTGGATGTGCTGCAGGGTCACTACTACTACTACTGCCACCATATGAGTAATAAGAGGAAGCTGGATATGATAGGGCGAAGATTAAAAGTATCATCAAGAATACACAAACTATAATTCCAGCCAATGCCTCCATGGGGTCCCCTTCATAATAATTGGATGATTGATTTAACAAATGATTATCATATGGATGGGCAGAGGCGTTTTTTTGCCTCTGCCTTACAGAAATTGCATTGTTTTTGTGGTGATGTTGTTGTTGGTGGTGGTAGTGGCTTGACTGCATTGTCTGCTCAATGTCGCTATCATTTGTTACCATTATTGGGCTATAAATACGCATGTTTTTTTGGGTTGTTGTTGTTGTTGTTGTTGTTGTTGTTGTTGTTGTTGTTGTTGTTGTTGTTGTTGTTGTTGTTGTTGTTGTTGTTGTTGTTGTTGTTGTTGTTGTTGTTGTATTGCAATGATTGTTGTGTGTTGCTTTTATATATTTGCAACCATCATTGAGGGTGTTATATATATAAGTATTAGCCAAAGGGGGTAACACATTTTTGCAGGTGGCAGTAAATACACAATTTTTAGAATGGGATATTTTTGCATATGAGCACTAAAAAAAAAACAAGGCTACCAAGGGGTGGTGGTGGTAGTGGCTCTGATGTAGGGATGGGTAGAGCATTGGTGGTGGGAGGGGCTATCAGTGCTGCTTCTTTGCATGCTGCTTTTTTTGTGGCTAAAAAGGTTTATCAAGAATCATCTATTTTACTTAAACACTTTGTGTTTTCTAAAAATAGGGATTCACAGTTTGTCACTTTGGATATGGATATGTTGAAAAAATTACGATATCCAATGATAAAGTGGAATCCATATACTGAAAATATAATGCTTTTGACATCAGTTGGCATATTTACTATTGAATTTCCAGCATTGAATGTTTATCATTTTTGTTATGGGTCACAAGAAGGCACAATTTGTCGTTTTTTGTTACCCACCAACATGTTTCATTTGTTCAAAGATGTATCCAATCAACAGTATGCATATGTTCATGGTAGTGGTGACTCAAGTCATGAGAATGTGACATTTGATACTGTTTTGATTAACAGAACAGATTTATTGTTGTATGATCTCTTATTACATATGATACTTAATGATTTTCATACCTATTTATCATCAAAACCCACAACAGACATTTTATTTCTGGGAATGATTGAGAGTTTAATTCTATATACAACACAAGAGAGTCAGGTTGGTGAGAGAAATGGGTTTTTCAAAAAAATCATGAATTATGGGACCCCTTCAGGTAAAAAATTTGAAAGCAGCAAGAATATCTTGCGAGCTTGGTTTACTAAAAATGATCAGTTTATAACCAATGCAAGATACAAGGTGTTTTCTGATTTAAATGGTGGGTATTATATCACCAAGCCTACTACACAAAATATGGAAGGGATAATAAATATAGGGATATTCAGTAAAATAGAAAAAATTTCATTTTATCTTGACAAAACTGCTAAAAATGAGGGCATTGTTTCTGATTCCATGTATAAAAGGTATGTTGGTGCTTTACGTTATAGCATAGATCCATGAAATTGGACAGGTCGCAGCACAAGAAGAAACAGTCCTGTTATTATAATGGCAGATGTGAAGGATATTCCAATTATACCAATGTTGCTAATAATCAATGTGTTTTTTTTAATTGAAGATGGGTTCATAATTATAGAAGAGGAGGGGTTCTTTTCTGAGGCTTGTATCCATTGAATGCTGTCAATGTCACTTGCAATTGAGTGTGGGTCGCTGTTGATGCGCAGTGTCCCGTATCCACCATAAAAACCATTTGATGTGAGAGTAGATGATGATGGCAGACATTTGGGGGGTATGGTAGTAGTAGTAGTAGCAGCAGCAGTAGAAGTAGATGTAGAAGTAGAACCTGAAATGGAAGTACATGGTTTTGGTGAAGTTGATATACCACGCCACATCCCCTCTAACACATTAGCACCACGTATAATACGGCCAGTGCCTTTATTACCCCAAGTCAAACCATATGAGTTTTGAACCAACCAAAATCTATTGCCTGTTAATGGGTCCTGTCAATGAAAAAAAAACAATCAGAAACAATCAATTGGTAAAAATGATATTGGTCTATGTTGTTCATGTACCTGCCCCCATCCATACACCACAATACAATGATTTTGTATAATCTGATTGTTGATATTCGTTTTAGTAGCAGTGGTAGTTGTTTTTGGTGTTTGTGTAGTGGAGGTATGGTTAATAGTACTAGTTACTGGAAGCAATGATTGAGGAATAAAGATGGTATTTCCTGTTAGGTTTTGAAAAATTGCTATATCTGCACCACTAAGAGATATCACACTGATCACTGGTCCATTTTTCATAATTTCTGACATCATGTTATGTGTGGCAAGCATGGCACCATAGTCTGATGGTCCATTATACAATTGCATATCATACATGATGGCTGCATCCAGTTGAGTTCTAATAAAGGAATTGACCACACTTGAACAAGATGCAAAATTATAAAGACATTTGGTGATGTTGGGATTGCTGTTGCTATTGTTTGAGCATTCAGATGGCAATAGGAAATAGGGCGATCTAGAGCCAATATGCATAGCAGCTATCATGTTGGATAGATATACACCTTCATTACAATCTGCTATGTCTTGCCCAGTACAATCCCATATTTGATTAGCTGATAAAAGGGTATTGCGTGCATCACGTATGCATTCGCGCGCTGAGAGTGCTGTAGCTATAGCCATGGCACAGCAGTTTCCGCATTTGTCTTGGGTGAAAGGAACCCATGCCCTACAGAGTGGATACATTGCCTGTATGTCCCAGTTTGGAGGCATGGGCATGCATGAGCTAGGCATAAGAAGAAGAAGGATAAACACTGCTACTAGATCTGTTGTCATTTTTCAGACAGATGATGAAATTTTTATTGTTATATCAATGCAAATGAATATATAGTTTCACTGGATAATATATTTAAAAAAAAATTTAAGGTAAAAGATGTTATCTACACATTCTTATTATTTCATAGCAGTGTTATTGAGTACCAGCACATTCCACATAGGCAAGTGGATGCAATTGACATTACTCTGGCAGTTTTGGCAGGGATGGTTTGTGTTGTGAAGCCTTCATATTCAGCCACAAGTGCTTCTAATATATACATGATGCCAGCAATACACAGGGTGTGTTTGTGTGGAAAAACACCAGCTGCGGCACGGGTCAGTCCCATTGCAGCAACCCAGTAGATGAGAAAGCGTATACTAGTGGTAGTAATGGCATGTGGATTTTTAGTCTGTGGTGGTGGTAGCGGTAGGTCTGCTGTTGTCATGTTTGAATCATCAATTATTTGTTTGAAGATGGATGGATACAGCTCATTGAAAAATACATATTTTATCTTCCATTTTTCTATCATTATGATAAGTCTAGGGAATAGGGTTGCTAATGTGCATAGACAGTCAATGCTGGAATGGATAATCAAAAATAATCTAGTGAATATAACAAAAAGATAGGAGTCCATGATTCTATATGTATATATTTATATATTTTAATTTGTATTTTATTTTATAATAATGTGGGGGTTAACCCCATACAACCATTCTATACTGATGGGGCATGCTTGTTGTTGCTGCATGCATACATGAATGCTATGATGGCAATTACAACCACAACAAAACCTCCAATTACACCTCCTGCTATGATAGCCACATTATTATTGGATGATTCGCTGTTGCTGTTGTTGATGGTTGAATTGGTCCCCCCGCCACCACCACTGCCACCAGTTGTAGCAGTCACACAAGCAGAGGCTCCTGTAGACACAGACATTGTACCCAAAGGGCAAGTAAGGCAGTTTCCAGCACCAATGTTTGACTTATACTGGCCCTGTTGACAGGCTATACATTGCTGCCCTGAAGTTTGATAGCCTGCAGCACAGATACATGATAAGCTGTCAACTGAAGGTGTTTTTTCTCTAGGGCATAAAAAGGCTGTATTGTTGTAGACATTGCTAGTGGATAACTGGGCTAATGGTTGGATGGTATTAGGGTCAATTGTGAACCCAGCCATTTTTGCAGCATTTTGTGTTGAGTTGAGTTTAAAAAAAACAGGAATCATTTCTTTTGTGATGGTATTGATAGCATCTGCATTTTCCACTTGTATCATGAGGGCAACCATGGCTGTTGTGCTGGTTCTATCAATGGGACTGGGTATAAATTTGCACATCACTCGCTGATTTCTAGTGTTTTGTTGCTGGAGATACCATAGAGATTGAGAGCCAGTTGAAAAAAGGGCAGTTAAAAAGTAAATCAGCTGATTGCAAATGATATCTCCTGCAGTAGACAAATCACCCCCACTATTCCAGCTAACGCTCATCAATAAAGCAGCATTGGTTACTGTGTACACAGTGGCTATTTTTTTGAAAATGCATATATAAAAAAATTAGTTTCAAACAATGAAAACTGAATTAAAAATTATTATATACCTTGGGGGCAAATGTATTGAGGGGGGCATTTTTCACATTTTACCCCGTTGAAACCAGGTGCACAAACACAACCCTTTGGAAATGTGAGGCCAGCAGCGCTTCTGCTTACATCGGGTGTGCCAGGGCATGTTATTGTATTCCACTGGTTGGGACACCATTGACCTGGTGAACAATCAGAACAGGATATACCAGTAAAATATTGTCCTGGTTTGCAGATGCAGTCTGTGGACATGGAGTTGCCTACAGTGAGAGTGGTCATTCCATTTATTGGACATGCTAGGATTGAATTGTCTCCTGGACAATAGTACCCTGTTCTGCATGGTGTGCATGTTATACCTGCTGTAGATGTTGCAGCTGTTATGATATAATAGCCAGGTTTGCAAATGCATCGGAGGCTGCTGGCATTCCTGTGTGTGGGTGTAGGGTGTGTGTATTTTGTGATTAGTAAAAAGTTGTTGTTGGTATGATGAACACATCTTTAAAAAAATAAAAAATAACTCAAACCATATTTGTCCTTGGTTTCCAGCACAGGACCGTGAGCGGATGCATATGTGATTGGTGCATTGCCTACCATCCCAATACTGAGGGAGACCACTCAAGGCTGATAATGGGCAACGTGTGGCTGGTATAGTAAAAATAGAAGTACCATATGCAGCTATCAGAAGCGTGCTGCTCATTCCAGTACCTGCAGCGCTCAGCAATGATGGTTGGGATAAACTAGGCATACCTTGGATGTTGGTAAATGTGCGTTGTACATTATCTGCAACCTGTATCTGTAGAGGTGGTCCTGTTGGGTGCAGGATGCTCTGTGCATCGCCATATGTATGCTGACTTTCCACAAGAGAAATAAATGTAGGTGCAAAATTCACATTGGGCCATATAATACTAAGGCTGCCAACATGATGTGGATTTGAGGCACCTTGAGGTGAGAGAAAAAGCTCATCTGCAGCGCTGGTTATGTCTGGTGCTGTGTTCCACTTGATGAGCTGCACATTATTGTTGTTGTTTAATGCACTATAAAACAGCACATATATCCAAACTCCATCATTGAGTGGCGAGGGCAACACTGAAAAGGCCAATATTCTCCTGTCTAGTTGAGCTAAATTGCATAGATTAATTGACTTGATTAGAGTGGATGCCTGATCTGCCTGTGCTGCCACTATACCACATGATGAGACTGAGTTGGTGTTGCTGTTATTATTATTATTAGTTGAAGGTACATTGAATGCCACATAAAAAGTGCTAGTTGAAGTCCCTCCTCCTCCTCCTCCTCCTCCAGGAAACTGATATGCATGAGCTGTGTTTTTTTTTCAGATAATAACATTAGTTTTTTTTTGTGGTGATGGTGATGGTGGTGTGTGTGTGTGTGTGTGTGTGTGTGTGTTCATAACAATCAAACAAAACAAAAAAAAACCTGTTGATATCACTGAAGAATTTCCTGGGATTTGAAGATTAATATGCTTATTGGCACCATTGGCTCTGCTCCAAAGAGAAGCGCCATAATTCTGAACCCCCACAGATAGTTGATTGATGTACATCCAAAATACACTCAAATCTGGATTTGAAGAGGGGGTTTCCTTCACAATCACAGCCACATTTGTAGGTACAGAAGATGCTTGCATGTTGCTGCCTGCAGAGGGATGCAAGCGTGCTTGTGTTTGTGGAACAACCCATGCTGCTATGGCTAAATCTTCAAGTGTGCGCGTGACTGATGTATCAAATGTAGCCACTGTCCAATAATCACCTCTGTTATAGGCATTGTACTGATAGAGATTATTTGGTGGAAGTGGTGCTGTATATACCTGCAGTGCATTGATGTCTTTGATGATCCACACCACATATTGCATATTCTGTGTTTCCCCCCTGTATAAAAAAAATGCATAAGTGACATCAAATATAATGCACATATACATTTTTTTTAAAGATTAAAAAAAACAGACCAACTGTCCAGATCAGAGGTGGCAGCCATGCGTTTGATTTCATAATTGAAAGATATGTCAAGAGATGAGGGTTTATGAAAGGTATTCCATCCTTGTAATGATTGAGAGCGTGAAATATAGAGTGCACTGCCAGTAGGTATCTCTGCAGGTGGTGTTGGTTTTTGACCAGATACCTGTATCAGGTCAAATCCTTGTTTGCATAGGGAAGGATTTTGAATAGTACAGGTAGATAATGCAACACCAACTCCTCCTTCCACTAGAGTAGTAAATGGAGGTGGGATGCACTGGCATTGTGGTGGTCCTATGTTGCCTTCTCTGGCTATGCATGTTTCTGGGATTCCAACATAGTTACCACCACCAGCACAAACTGAGGGGTTGAGGTATGATGAGATGGGGCATGGATTGCATGCTGTGATGTGTGTGTCTGAAATTTCTGCATATGTGCCAGCAGGGCATACACATGAAGTCAAGCCAATACCATCCCCCTTAGACCTAGCTAATGTGGATGATGATGACAATGGATTTGGAGTAGTTGTGTTTAAGCCACATATGGCGCATTCTGTGTGCTGTTGTGCATTTGTGAACATGTAGGAAACTGAAACTCCACCAGCCCCTGGAGCAAGAAATGATGTTGATGTGTCTTGCAGACAATTTGCAGGGGAGCATGTGGAGTCTGCTGCACTTGCAGTACCTGCAGGACAAAAGCAATCTCCACCCTTTGAGGATGCCAGTCTTTGTGAGGTTTTGTTGTTGGGGCACACTTGTTGCTGCCCATCTCCGATACAGTAAAAACCTGGTGCAAACACACCCTGCTGTGATACACCACATTCTCGCCAGATAGAATCTGCATGTTCACTGCATGCTGCTATAAGAAAATAACCAGGATTTTTTGTAGTACATATTGTGCATACCCCTGTTGTTTTTGGAGAACATGTACCTTTCATCCAAAAACCAGGCTCACATTTGGTAATGCAGGATGCAGTGATGAAATCACTTGTGTTTTTGCAATCAGAAACTATGTAGATGGTAGTCCCCACCCCTGAAAGTTCTGAACATCTCTGATATGAGCAACCATTGCTGTCTGAAAGCCATAGCCATTGATTACTTCCAGGGCTTGGCTGTGGTTTATTGCAAAGGACACAGTTGCTTATGCTGAGTTTATATGGATCCAGTGTAGGGAATGGGGTCAAGTCACCATAACAACCCTGTCCTCTGATGAAATAGCCAGTGCCACAGTGTTTTGCTTCTAGAGCTGCACATGAACTGCAGTTTCCTGAAGAGGCATTGAAGTAAAACCCCCCGCTGCAACTAATTTTGCATGAAAATGCCAAGGTTGATATGGAATAATAGCCATTTGTTGGAGGTAATGGGCATGGTGCACATACATAGTCGCTGGCAAAGGTGGCATTGGCTGTGACAAAGCATATAGTTGGTGCATTGCATGCTGTATGTGCTGAAATCATAGCTGCTGTGCAGCTTGTGGAAACCTGTGGCCATACTATGTTGCTGCCACTGTTGGCTATTGTATATATGGCCTGGCTGAGTTCGCGTTGCATTTCACAAATTGATGAAAATCGTTGAGAATCCCTTATGACAGCCAATGTATCATGCAAATTAGCTAGATGACTAGAATAAACCAACTTTTGACTTAAACTTTGTAGAATGGGACCTGCAATGGGTGTGCATGTATAGGGGGATAAACACCCTCCACTACCATCCAAAGTGGTACCATATGGACAAATGAAGGAGCATATGCCAGTGTATCCCCCATTGCTTGTCATGGCTTCCACTCCAGGACCGCTGGTATATGTGGCATTGGTGGCTGAATTCTGACATGGCATGCATGTCCCACCATTAGAAGCGCCATCAGCAAGCATGCATAGAGTCCATCCTGCCATGTATTGGCCAGTTGAACAGGCAGAGAATGCCCTGCATTCTTGGCAGGCTTGTGATGTGCTATTGAAGAATGTACCTCTAAGACAGGTGCAGTTGGAAGCCACTGAGCTACCTGGGGCAGACCATGGTCTGCTTGCTGGACATGCAATTGGTTCTGTTAGGGCCTGTGGGCAGAAAAATCCAGAAGGACATGCTTGCCATACCAGTAAGTTTTTGAGAATTATCTGCTGATTAAAATCATCAGGTACTGCACTGGGTGGTAGACCCACACTTGTGCATTGAACACAATGGGCTGGTAAATCACCACATTCAAATTCATAGCCAAGAATATCTCTTCTTGTCCAAAGCAAAGACATGTTGGTCACTGGATCCACTACCATATTCATGAGATTACGCAGGGTACTGATAGTGGGTTGTGTTGGGTCATCTATGTACATGGTTTTGCCAGGTGGAGGAAGACAGAACCATGCACCTGCAGGGGAGGGAGATGTGTGCATTAATACAAACAGCTGCTGATTTAGAATGATGAAAAAATACCTGAAAGACCAGCCGTGTGGAATCCAGGGGGGCATTTTTTGCATTCTGGCTGTGGTGCACTATAGCCATATGTAAGGGGGCTAGTGGAGTTTTTAATGATATTGTTTAGAAATGTATGAGCGCATATGTCATTGTATGAGTTTGGTGGACATGGGCTCCCTATAACAAACTCGTTAGTGAGTGGAAACATAATTCCATCTGCTGCTATGCTATGCATTGAGGATGGTTTACTCTTATTAAAAGTAAATGGCTTGTCTTTTGAATAATAATATGGAATGATCACAGGGACACTTCCAAACCAAGGATAGCATTCTAGGCCTATGAATGCTTTTGGGTTGTTGCCCCTATAAAAACAAAATAAAAACAAAATCAGAATGTAGTTTGTATATAAAAAAAGAAGAAATTCACCAGGTATATGAGGCGAAAAATGGAGGGCACTTGACGCATCTGACTATAGCAAGCGGATCTTGTGAACCAGGGGATGAAGAAGAGGACATTTTTCTACTAAGGAAGGCTAATGTAGGCTTTCCAATGTAATCTTGTGTATTAACTTCCACTATCTGGTATTGGCTGTCTCTATGACAAGCGGGCCTGCAGAAATGCTGACCCCAGGCGACCCATTTTTCATTTTGGTATGGTGCTTGGATCTGCCTACTAAGAGTTATATTTTCAGTTCCAGATACGCTATTCATCATTCTGAAAGATGCTAGGTTGGATACAGCGTAGCCCTTACCAATTCCATAATTAGTGGGTTGTTTCGCAAGGGTGTTTGATGTGTCTTGCGCATTTGTAATGGGATCTGTTAAAGGTCCATCTATCCAGCTGTGTGCAAAATAGGGGGGGTTTATTTCCTGCATCAGTTTCTGATCGGGGAAAAAATATTCTCCACAGAAATCTGGCGGATACAAAAAGAGATTCTATTTTTGTATGTTTGTAGAGATCCCCCCCTCCCCATAAAATATTTTTAGATGAAAAAAGATATATAAAAATGAGAGTGGGGATACATGAAGGGAGAGTGGGGGAGGATACCTGCACGCAATTCATTTTTGTAGATGCCATACCATCAAAACAAGGCCCATACATTGGAGTAGGGAGAAGACGAATACCCCCAGATAAGAGATATTCTGTTTTGAGCAGCTCTGGAGGTGATGAGCTATAAGGGCAAAAACTGCACTGTGAGTTGTTGTAACGCGTGCCCTCATGGGTATATGATATGTGGGTATATCCTGGGTATTTTGCAACAAGATCTCCATTATTAATATCAACCATTACTTTGGATGGTGGCCCTCTCGAAGGTACAAAATAACTCGCTGTGAAGCTAGACCCCCCTCCCTCACCAGCTGGACATAGACTTGAATCAACATTATACAAACTCATAACGAGTGATGCATGAGTCAAGCTGAAAAAGGACAGAAGAAAGGTACAGTATGGTATAAAAAATGGATCATGCATTGTTTTTTATGTGTATTTTTTATAGCAAAAAGAGTGCGTTTTGCTGTTGGTTATTGCAGCTGTATTTTTTAAAGTATAAATAAACGTGTTGCTTTTTATATCTTATGCTATATAGACAACATATATTCAATGGTCATCTGGATTCTTTATATCAATATATTTTTTCTCCCTAATGTAGAATCCCTGCCTTCTTTTATCAATCAGTTGATAATAAAGATAGAATGCATGTATATTTTTTCATTGATAGAGGAGAAGACTCTCAATTATTTTTGTACAGCATCAGTTCGAAGACTTATAAGCAACCCGCTGTATTCTGTGCTACATGAATAGTTGGATATAATGCTATTCCAAGTATAACTGATATTTTTAAGCAGTGCTATCAAAGGGTCAAATTGGTATAGATTTCTATCGTCGTCCTGCATTAAATACATTGCTTATATTTTTATATTGATTTTTAAATCATTAAAAGATGCACAATTATATAAATGGACACACCGAAAGAAAGATGGTAGTGTGCTCCTTGCAGGTCACAAGTAATGCAAGACGCTGATGACCAGTTCGCGTAGCCATGAGTTCAAGTATTTTTTCAAGGGAGGAAATCATCAAATCATCAGCATCTTCTATGTCTGCTTCCCCCCTAATAGTTCCAGCTACATCAACGCATTTTGTGTTTTGCGGTGGAAAAAGAGCCTATTATTTTTAAAATATAATAAAAAGAAGTTATATACTACTTGAGCTACATAATATAATAGGCTATAAATAATAATAATAATAATAATACAGACATGCATATCTTCTATCATGAGGAGTGTATGCGTTTTTGCATACTCGCTTTGTGCATAAAAGTCATGGCTTTTTTGCATGATGCTGTTGATTCTTGTACCACTGCATATGTCTAGGATGGGTGTTTCTTTCATGGTGAGAAAGGTGTGCCCTAAAATGTAGCACACTGGAGTGCAAATGCATTGGCCAAACTTTCCATATTCCAACTGAGATTTGAATATCTGCTGCATAAGGGGTGGGATCAGTTTTTGTAGACAGTTTAACCAATTCAAGACAGGATTGATGTTTGGTTTTTTTTTTTGAATGTGGATTGTATTTATTATTCTTAGGACTGTTAAAAATAAAAGCTACATGGTATAACTATTTTTTTCCAAATCTGCACTTTTTTTGTGTAGTTTTTTTGCATGGGTTTTGAAAATGTGATCAAAAAGACTAGATGTAGACTTCTTATGCCTTGCCCCTTTTAAAAAAAATGCTGCATATGAGCACATGAGCGTTAATGCTAGACACCACATAACTACAAAAACAGCCAGTAAGGTAGCAAGCGTCTGGTCGTGGCCATCTCCCCATTTTCTTGGTTCTATATGCAACAGAGGTGCATCACCAACTTTCTTTGAAATTAGGAAGCCTGTTTGTTGTTGTTGTTGCTGAGAAGATGCAGAGAGAGAGAGGAGAGAACCCTGCTGTATGATAGGAGAACCAAGCACCAGTGGTGTGCTTATGCCTGCAAGTTGTAGGCAAGTTGCCAGTTTTGCAGCAGTGCTCTCTTGATTGAGAATGGCTGAATTCAGCAGCCAGGGGTAATATTTACCAGCTATACATTGTGCAGTGGAGATAGTGCATGAGAGAGTCCCCCAGGTTTGAGATATAAACATCAGACTGCAGGTTTGAAGAGTGCCATATTTCAACCAACTTGTGGTAAACTCGTTTAAACTGGGACATGTGGGGAACTCTAGTCCCACAACAAGTGCAGATATTGATGATGTGTTGGTAGCACTACTAGTGCCTACTATAGGCGAAGCAGTGGCTCGCATTGCTACAAGTGAGAAGGTATACTGCACTACAAATGCCATCTCGTCTTTTCCTTCTGATTGAATGCATTCAAGTGATGATATTGTGCCTTTTCTGGATGTTGTACAATTTTCACCACATGGAATGGCAAGTGATGTATCCCTTTCTCTTCCACTGCAATAGAATCCAATTGGACAGGGGATACATATGTCACTAGAAAAAGCCCAACCCTCTGCACATGTAGTGTCTAGGCAGTCCCCCCCTCTAAAATAAACCTGTCCAATGGGGGCATCTGCACATGGTGTGCATGCAACATCTGCCATGGGGGTACATGGAGTCAGCTGCCATCCCACTCTACATCCTGCTCCAATTGGAGTGCACGTTCTGCATGTGGGTGAGCCTGTTATTAAAGTTGGTGTGCTTTTGAAATAGCCAGTATCACAAATCCAGCTATCATCACTTCCAGACATGTTTTTTTGTAGCAATGTGGTTTTTGTGGAATGCAGTGG
>Ga0247837_1008639_pt1 | contig 12694 bp, 8 predicted proteins | sample LaCtaG_2_FD_187115 | JGI IMG/M metagenome (GOLD analysis project Ga0247837, IMG submission 187115) | Freshwater microbial communities from meromictic Lake La Cruz, Castile-La Mancha, Spain - LaCruzMarch2015_14.5m | ecosystem: Environmental > Aquatic > Freshwater > Lake | place: Spain: Castile-La...
TTGCTGAGCCACGGGACGAGGCGGCATGCAGATCTCTGTTAGCCCGACTGCAAAGCGAGGAGTGTGTGCTGGACCTGGAAAATAAGCGAGCATCAACGGGAATTGTTATCGTTTACGCACGCCTTCCTCCTACTAAAATTGATGCAGCGAATCCCGTGTTGGACGTCCTCTCGCGGCTGTGCCGTCTGATTTAATAAAAACCGCTCCATCGCCGGCGCAACCCTCCTTGTGTCTTGCTTCTAGCGCGCGAAGCGCGGGAATCTATTCCTGTCGCTTGGGACGCGAAGCGCCCGCGGCGGATGATTTTGTATTCATTTCTTATCAAGCATCGCTCGCACTTCCTCCACCCCGCACGCGCCCCCCGCGCGAAATAAGAAATAAATACAAAATCATCCGCCGCGGGCGGGCGCTTCGCGTGCCAAGCGACAGGGATAGACTCCCGCATGCTTCGCGCGCTTGAAGCAAGACACTGATAGCAGAAGAACCCGTGTACCACAAGGCGTTCTTCTCAATCTATAAGGTCAACCAGTCTGGCCAAAACTGTGTGCAACTCTGATCGAAGATTGCGAGAGGTCTTGTATTGTTGCACTGGATCCCCTGAAACAGGATAGTATTGGTTTAAAAAATTTACCACGTCTGATTTATTCCATAATTTTATTTCTGTTGTCCAACTATCTTGATATGTACTCCAGTTAATTTGTGCAGTTGCTGGATTAAAATATGGGAAGTTGTCTGAACCATGCGTAGGATAGCAAATAAAGCTCTCTCCTGCTGCACGGTATTGGCCGTTATAAACTGGCAATTTAGTTTCTGGTGGTGGGGTGAGATATCCATATAACTGATCACTTGTGTTGGTCATTGCTCCAAACAACACTCCAAAGTGTGTTTGCATTGCATTCACCACATCTTCTTTTGTTGCACTTATTCTTATCAGTCGATGCATTTCGTCACGACCGACGCTGGGAGGTCCATAGTCTTCAAAAGGCATACACACCAATGAGGATATACTTATATACCAATTTCAATGTGAATCACCTCGTTTTTACTCAACAATTCCATGGCATGGACGGTGCTGTTTTCGCAGGCTATACTGTAGGAGAATCCCCCCCCTACACGTGAAAGAACGACACCGCGGTGGCGGTGACGGCGGCCACGACCCATGTCTCGTGGTTCCCGACGTCGCTGCACTGGAACAGGGCGCTCGCGCAGCGCTCCTCGGTGAAGTCCGTCGTCCGGTGGATGATGGCGTGGTGGACGACGAGCAGGATGGCGATGTAGAAGGAGGCGAGCGGAAAGAGGTCGGTGGTCCCGAGGAAGCACACGAAGATGGCGGCGAGGATGGCGATGAGGGTGATGGCGGCGATGGCGTACGCGTCGTGCGGGCGGTCCTGCTTGCAGCCGAGGAACAGCACGACTATCGACACGCACACCGCGAGGACGAGGAGGTGCATGACCATAGAGGGGTGGTGATCGGGGTTGTAATATACGCGGGCGAACGCATTTTTTACTATGCGCTCAGAACCCCACGCGCGTGGCGCCGACCACCTCGCTGTGGATGGAGACGCGCATGCCGCGGTGCGAGGGCAGGCCCGCGTCCGAGAGGTGGCGGTTGAGGTTGGCCTGCAGGCCGACGGTGCCGCTGGTCGCCGTGTTGATGGAGGTGTGCACCTCGATGGCGTTGTGGCCGACGACGTTCATGAGCCGCCTGCCCGCGCCCGGCGCCGCGATGACCACCTGGATGGTCCGCACGTGGACGTTGCTGGGGTCGACGCCCGCGGCCAGGGCGATGGCGCTGACGTAGAGCTCCTGGATGCCGGGCGTCCAGGAGGCGAGGTTGATGGGGAGCACCACGTAGCAGTGGACGACCTTGACGATCCGGCACCGGTACCCGGCGTTGCACGCGCACGACTGGAGGTCCTTGGAGCCCGTGGGCGAGTGGGTGTGGTCGGGGCAGTGGATCTGCGCGGTCGCGTTCGGGCAGAAGTGCCCGGCGGCGCACAGCGGGCAGTCTCCGCGGGCGGCGAGCCCGGTCGCGAGGGAGTACGACCCGTCGGCGCACGCGAAGATGTTGGCCCCGCCCTCGCAGTAGAACCCGGGGGGGCACGCCAGGCACTGCGCCTGCTCGCGGCTGCCGGTCGCCAGGGAGTAGGTGCCTGTGGGGGGTGGGTTAATCGATGTACCGAATGCATACCGAATGGTTTCGAAAGGTTGCAAACATGCATTCTTTCCATGGAAAGGACGTGGTTTTGGAAAGAAATGCAACGTTTCGAAGTTCGACCTAACATTGAAAGGTTCCGTTTTCGCAACGTTTCAAGGTTGCATTCTTTCCATGGAAAGGACGTGGTTTTGCAACGTTTGGGAAAACAAGAAAATGCAATGGTTCGTGAAGCGACAAATAAAAAAACCAAAAAAACAATGATGCACAAACCTGCGGCGCACTCGGTCTTGTTCGACCCCCCGGGGCACAGGCTCCCCGCCGGACACACGCTGCAGTCGGACTCCAGCTGCAGGCCCGATCCCCTGCTGTACTTCCCCGGGCCGCAGTTCGCGGAGTCGCGGAAGGTGTGGGTGATGTTGCTGACGCCGAGGTGCTCGGCGGCCAGGACGAGGTTGGCGCCGTCCACGATGATGCCGGTGATCTCGGAGTCGCTGGAGATGCGGGTGGTGCGGCCGTCCAGCAGCGAGTACGCCATGGAGCGGGAGGGCGTGGCCCCGGCCCCCCTCTCCGAGACGATGATGAACCGGCTGTCGGGCGTGAACTTGCACACGGTGAAGCCGGCGCCGGTGCTGGCGAGGAGGAGGGTGGCCGCGCCGGTGGCCTTGGTGACGGTCTTGAGGCCGAAGGTGCCGGTGACGAAGAGCACCGTCGGGTACGCATCGCTCAGGCAGATGGAGTGGGCGTTGGCCATGGGGATGGTGGCGTCGGAGGGCCTGCTGTCGCCGATCGGGTAGCGGATGAGCCCGGGCGCGTGCGCGATCCACACGCCATCGGGCGCCTCGACGACGCAGGTGGGCAGCGTGACGGTGTAGGCCTGGTCCCAGCCCAGCTGCTGCATGTTGACCCGGTAGACGTAGTCGCCGCGCACGAGGTAGACGGAGCTGCCGTCGGCGGAGGCCGCCATCGAGCGGTAGACGCCCTGGTAGGAGCCGCTCTCGATGGCGAGCGCGCTGGTGGCGCCGGTGGTGAGGTCGAGGTACATGATGGACTGGAAGTGGGACATGATGACCCTGCCGCCGTACCGCAGGAGCCGCGACGAGGTGAGGTCGCCCTTGCTGTAGACGTTGGCGGCCGCGATGGAGTAGAAGAAGAGGGTCCGCGGGTAGCTCCAGTACGCGCACCCGCCGCAGAGGTTGCAGGCGGAGCCGTTGCCGGGGGACCACGACCCGATCGGGCACGCGAGGCACACCGCCGAGGACGGCGCGGCCACCACCGTGGACATGGACCCCGCCGGGCACGCGGTGCACTGGGCCGCGCCCGCCGGCGAGTAGGCGCCCGCCCAGCAGGTGGCGCACCCGGTGCTGCCGAGGCCCGGGGTGTAGTACCCGGCGGCGCAGTCGCGGCACTGGTACTGGCCCGTCGCGTCGGAGAAGGTCCCCGCGTCGCACAGCGCGCAGGTGGCGGCGGACGTGGCGCCCGAGGCCATGGAGAACCGGCCGACGTCGCACTGGACGCACCCGGTGTCGCCGAGGTTGGGCTTGTAGGTGCCGGACCCGCACGCGAGGCACGTGGCCCCCGGCGCGAGGCGGTGGTAGCCGTAGGTGCAGGTGCAGTTGGAGGCGAAGCTGGACCGCGCGGGCGACCACATGTTGCTGGCGCACGGGTTGGAGACGCCCACCCAGCAGAACGACCCCTCGGCGCACGGCTCGCAGGCGGCGTTCTCCCGCCCGCTGTACCCGCGGTCGCAGAAGCAGTAGGCGGCCGAGGGCGCCCCCGGCGTGGAGGTGGCGTTGCCGGTGCACGCGTGGCGGGTCCCGTTGGCGCAGAAGTGCCCGGGCTCGCACCGCAGGCAGTCGGGCGCGGTGCCGTAGTAGCCGTCCACGCACGTGCAGTCGGAGACCTCGTCGGCGCTGATGCGGCTGCGGGAGTTGGTGGGGCAGGTGCCCACGGTGCCGTTGAAGCAGTACTCGCCCTCTGGGCACGGGTAGCACGCCGTCGCGCCGACGCCCGACTTGGTCCCGTTGGCGCACCGCTCGAGGTGGTTGCCCCCCGTGCAGAAGAAGTTGGTGTCGCACGGCGAGCACGGCGTCCACCCCACCGCCGCGTTGGTGTTGCCGTAGTACCCCGGGTTGCAGTAGCAGTCGCTCTGCAGCCTGCCGGTGCCGACGGCCGCCTGGGAGTTGGCGGGGCAGCTGAAGATGTGCTGCTCGGAGCACCAGTGGTCCGCGAGGCACTCCTGGCACCCGATGGTCAGCGACCGCAGCGACACCGACGGGCTGCTGATGATCGCGTCCCCGGTGGAGGTGATGACGAGCACCGAGTCCAGCACCGAGGTCGTGAAGAAGAGCTGCTGCCACGCGGACGTGAGCGTCCAGGTCTGGGCGCCGCCCAGCTGGAGCCGGAGGGTGGCCGCCGCGCTGCCGCCGCGCTTCGCCCACACCGACGCGTAGTAGGACAGCCCCGCGGGGTACACGCCCGTGGGCACCGCCACCGACAGGTTCGCGGACGACCGCAGGAGCATCGTGGAGCTCTCGACCTGCGAGGAGTAGGCGTCGGAGTGGGGGACGGCGATGGTGGTGGTCTCGAGGAGCTGGAGCTTGGAGATGTCGGTGAACGCCCACTGCCCGAGCGACACGACCTCCGGCGTCGCGAGCCACACGATGGCGCTCAGCGGCACGAGCTTCGCCACGATGCGGATCGTCACGCGGGAGGTGGTGGGCGTGAAGAACTGCGTGGAGTCCTGGACCCAGTCGGTCGTGGGGACCGCCGGGTCGGAGAAGACGGTGGTGTACGCCGTCGCCCCGCCGTCGAGCCACTGGACCTGGAACGCCTCCAGCTGGCCGCACCCCGCCCCCGTGCACACGTACCGGAACTGGAGCGCGATCGGGTGCCCCGGGGTCGCGTCGAAGCCGCGCTGCAGCAGGGCGACGGGCCGGTCGGACGCCGAGTTGAGCACGAGCCCCACCACGCTCTCGCCCGGGAACCACGCCGCCGTCGACGGCACGAGGTCCACGCCGCCCAGGCCGGTGGTGATGTGGCCGAGGCCGAACCACTCGCTGGTGTTGAGCCGGGCGGGCACGGCCGCGGAGCACGCCAGCAGGCCGCACAGGTTGAGCGCCACCGGGGTGTGGGTGCCCGGGCCCGCGCACGGCAGGCACTCGCTGGAGCCCGCGAGCGACGACGTCCCCGCGGGGCACGGCGTCCGCGCCGACATGACGCAGGCGCTGCCGCGAGGGCATGGGGTGCAGGAGGCGTCCTGCTCGTTGACCATGTACGACCCGGCTGGGCACAGGCCCTGGCACGTGCCGTCGCTGATCTTGCGGGTCGTCGAGGGGCACGCGCACTGCGCGATGGAGCTCGCGCCCGTCGCCAGGGTCGCGGGGACGATGCTGTCGTGCGCGTGGGTGAGCTGCACCGACCAGAACTGCGGGGGGCTGTACGGGGTCGCCAACCTCGCGTACACGAACCGGGCGTCGGTGTAGTTGGTGAAGGGCACCACGTACTCGTGGGTGGTCACGTCCGTGCCCTGCTCCGTGTACGGGATGCATGCGGCGCCGTCGAACGCCCAGCCGAAGAACTGCATCTGCTTGATCGTGGTGGAGCCGTCGGGCGCGCGAACGAGGAAGTTCCCCCCGTCCAAGAAGTCGAAGGTGTGCGGGCCCGCGCGCGTGGTGACGCGCCTGGTGCCCTTCTGGACCCGGTAGAAGGTCACCGCGAGCTCGAACACGGCCGGGTCGATGGCGGCCTCGAAGATCAGCGGCGTCACGCTGCACCCCGCCGCCGTCGCGTAGAAGGACCACCGGGTGATGTTGCTCCCCTGCGACGCCGTGAGCGGCTGCCGACGGAGGTACATCACGTCGGTGGTGGCGGCCACGGACGCCCGGTTCTCGATGGCGTTCACCTCGGTGCCGACAACGGTCTGCAGGATCAGGGCCCCGCCCGGGCACGCAGCACACGCGGCCACCCCCGCCGCCGCGGCGTACGTGCCCAGGGCGCACGGAGTGCAGGCGACGGCGCCGGCGGCGCTGGAGGACCCCGCGGGGCACGCGGTGAGCACCCCACCGGCGCACTGGGACCCGGCCAGGCACGGCGCGCACACGCGGCTGCTGTTGCGGTAGAGCCCCTCCGCGCACGTGCACTGCGAGGCGGCGGCCGGGGCCAGCGCCGAGGCGTCGGCCGGGCACGGCATGCAGGCGGTCGCCCCGTCGAGCGAGTACGTGCTCCCCACGCACGTGGCGCACGCCGTGGGGTTGGGCTGCGGGTCGGCGAAGTGGCCGGCCAGGCACTGCACCTCGCTCGTCTGCGACGCGCACGCGAACCCGGCGCGGCAGGGGCGGCAGCTGGTGGTGCCGTTGAGGATGTAGGAGAGGGGGCAGGTGCACGCCGCGATGGAGGACGAGCCGGCCACGGAGTTGGCGCCGGTGGGGCACGCCGTCAGCACGCCGCCCTGGGGTGGTGCTAGGAGTTAGTGGTGGGGAGAAACAAACAGTCGGCGGCAATGGGGATCCTACCGGGCAGTAGCTCGCAGGGGTACACGACACGCACACGTCGCTGCTGGAATACTGCCCGTCGGGACAGGGGATGGCCATCACGAGCGAGGGGGCGTACAGGAGAAGAACGGTCGCCAGCCGAAAGCGGGCCATCATCATCTCGATCGGGCGGCAGGGGGGGGTGCTTAAATAGCGTTTGGGGCCAACGCACCTTGCAATAAGTGGACGCCCCGCACTGGGCGCACATCTTGGTCACGAGGCCGTGGCCGTCGGTGCCGTACACGGTCTGGTACCCGTCGTCGCAGGTGCAGTTGTCGAGCCGCGTGGAGAGCCGGAGGGACGTGCTGTGGGTGGGGCAGGTGTTCTTCACGCCCGTCCAGCACCAGGTCCCCGCCTCGCACGGCTCGCACGCCGCGTTGGCCACGCCCGCGTACCCCGGCATGCAGTGGCACGCGTCGGCGCTGGTGCTCTGAGCGGGGGAGATGGCCTGGTCCACGCACCACTCCAGGGGGGCGGCCCCGCCCGCGCAGAAGGCGTTGGCAGGGCACTGGGCGCACCCGCCCGAGGAGGGGTAGAACCCGGCCCGGCACGTGCAGTCGTCGATGGTCGACGCCCCCGACGGCGAGTGCGCGTTCGTCGGGCATGGGTTCAGCGCCCCCGACGCGCAGTACGACCCGTTGACGCACAGCGCGCACCCCGAGGAGGAGTTGCCGTAGTACCCGGCGAAGCACACGCACTGGGACAGGGACGTGGCGCCCTCGGGGGAGGTCGAGTGCGCGGGGCAGGATCGCGGCGCCGTGGGGGTGGTGGTGGTGGTGTTGTCGGTCGGTGTTGGTGGGGTGGGGGCCGCCGCCACGTAGCCCTGGATGACGAAGCTCGCCGCCTCGATCGCCTCCACCACGGGAACGGTTTGCGCTGGGGGGACGACGAAGTCCACCGCCAGCGAGTCCGTGACCACCTGCAGGAGTCGGCGGTGATGCCTGCGGCGCGCCCCCGCCGCCATCGGAAGGGTCCCGGTGATGCCGGCGGGGTCGCCCGGGCAGCTGAACGCCACCGACCCCACCACCCCGCTCAGGGACGTCAGCATCAGCGCGCTGCCGTCCGTGTACTCCGGGGGTATGGCGGGGAACGTGGGCGCGCAGCACCCCCCCGCGCAGACGAACGTGTACAGCACGTCGTGCTTGAGCGCGGTGACGTTGGCCGCGTACCGGCCGTCCGCCCCCACCGTGAGCCCCACCGTCGCCCGCGTCACGCACGCCGTCGTCCTGTCGCACTGGAGGCAGTACCCGGCCCTGCACACCTGCCGCGTGTAGATGAGCACGCCGCTGGCGGTGTTGTTGTTGACCGACTCCGTGAGCGTGGCCATCATCGACGGCACCGACAGCACCAGCGCCACCAGCGACTCGGTGGCCGGCAGGGTCTTCTGCACCATGATCACCTGGGTGACGTTGGGCAGCGGCACCAGGCTCACCACGGAGATGGGAAGCGCCTCGCCGCCGGGGCAGATCGTCCCGGCCACGCACTTGACGCAGAGGCTCGACCCGGGGGTTGACACCTCGCTCGAGTACCCGGGCAGGCAGGAGCAGTTGGACTGCGCAAACGACAGCGGCGCCGACAGGCTGTTGTACGGGCACTTGTTCATCGTCCCGTACAGGCACCAGAACCCCGCCAGGCACGCCTCGCACGACGGGCCCCCGTACCGGCTGTCGCACACCCACGGGCACGTCGGCGTCAGGGAGGTCCCCTGGTAGGTCGAGTGCGGGGGCGCGTTGCCGCACGGCGAGCACTGCCGGTTGGATGCCGCCGCGCACGCCGAGGACTGGAACGTCCCCGTCTGGCACGTCGAGCAGAGGATGGGGGCCGTCGCGCCCGAAAGGCAGAAGTACGAGGCGGGGCACGGCGTCGGCTCCGGCGCGGAGCTGTTGCCGCAGAAGCTGCCGGCGGGGCACCGCGCGCACTGGTAGCCGTAGGCGGAGGCGGGGGCGGGCTGGCGGTAGAACCCGGCCCAGCACACGCACGCGGTCCCGTCGTACTCGGAGTTGGCCGGGCACTGGCACTGGGCCGCGGAGGTGGCGCCGGCCGCCGAGGTGAGCTTCCCCGGCGAGCACGCCGCGCACGCCGTGGCCCCCGTCGCCGGGGCGTAGGTGCCGACGCCGCACTGGGAGCAGTTGGTCGAGGCGGCCGTGGGGTTGTAGGACCCCGCCGCGCACCGGGCGCACCCGTCGGAGGCGTTCGCCGAGGCGTACAGCCCGGGGCCGCACTCCGCGCAGGCGGTCGCCCCCGACGCGTTCGAAAACGTCCCGGCGCCGCACGGCGCGCACCCGCTGGCGCCCCCGGACGCCCCGAAGAACCCGGCAGCGCACGGGGCGCACGCCGTCGACCCCGCGGCCGCGGCGAACGACCCGGCCACGCACGCCGAGCACGCCAGCCCGTCCGCCCCGGCGGAGAACGACCCGGCCCCGCACGTCGCGCACGCGTACGCCGACGTCATGACGCCCCCGGGCCGGCACAGGCACCGGCCGCTCCCGGTGGCCCCGTTGGTGAAGGCGTTGGCGTCGCACGGCCGGCACGCCGTCGCGCTCCCGTTGGAGTACGCGTCGACGGGGCACGGCACCTGCGGCGTGGTGCTGTCGGGGCAGAAGTGCCCGATCCCGCACGGCGCGCACGCCGTCGCCCCGCCCACGGCGACGAACGAGCCGCTGGCGCACGGGAGGCACGACGACATCCCGGACCCGTTCGCGAACGTCCCGGCCGCGCACGTCGCGCACGTCGACAGCCCCCCGCCCGCGGAGAACGTCCCGGCGCTGCACGCGATCGCGGCCCCGTCGCGGCACATCGACCCGGCGTGGCACGCCGCGCACGTTTGGGGGGCGCTGGCGGAGGGCTGGAGGTGGTGGCTGAGTAGTTGGAGTAGTAGCAAGAGAGGGGTGGTGATGCCGCGCGTTAAGGTCTGGCGGACCGTCATCATGTCTGCGGCCGCGGGGTGGAACCCTTTTATACATCGTGCAGGGAATCCTAAACGGATTTTTGGGCAGGTTGGTGGTTGAACTGCTCGAGGTAGGTGTTTTCAGCTTCCAGATTGTCCAGCCGTTCTCGTAAGTCCTTGAGCGTCCAGTGCTTATCTTTCCTTGCTTGTTCATCGTCTTCGAGCAATGAAAGCATGCTGATCAGATTGTTGTTGTATCGTATTGTGTTCCTGGCCTCGAGCACGAGCTGCATACCCGCCTCCTTGCGCAGGATCTTCCCCTCATCTTCAGTAAGTGATTGCCTATACCGAATGGCGTTCGTTTCTTTTTGGAGAGAAATAAGATCCACAGCGATCCTGGTCGTCGGGGTGTTGCGGAGCGCTCTCGCCCATTCCAGCGCGAACGCTTCATCTTCGTCGGTGATCAGGTCCGACGGCGTTTGCAGGTATGCGTCGATGCGCCGCAGGGTGTCGTGCATTTGGTGGCGCGCGGGGCCGGGCGTTTTTATAGTCCGTTGGTTTGCTCATTCGATGTCTTGCTTCTAGCGCGCGAAGCGCGGGAATCTCACCCTGTCGCTTGGCACGCGAAGCGCCCGCGGCGGATGGTTTTGTAAAAATTCTTATTAAACCTTATTTGTGTCTCCAAAACAAAGTGGACCCTGCAAACAAATCAGAGTAGGTCTCCAGCACAGGATCAAGCGCGTACTGGCCAGCCACGCCCCGATCGAACGCCAGGCGCGCCCTGATGCGCCGCTGCTCGTGGACCATCTCCTTCGAAAAAAAACACTCCTCCCTCACGGCGCGGCGCATGTCCAGAAGCAGCCCTGCCAGCAGCGCCAGCGTCCGCTCCTTGCCGTCCCAGTCCACGCGCAGGCGGGTGACGCCGTCGATGGACCCGTTGGCGACGGATATCTCGTGGTCGACCACGCCGCGATCGGGGTCTGAGTAAAGCGCACCGGCGATCCGCTCCACCTCCGCGCAGTACTCGAACAGCCCCGGCTCGTCCGCCGAACGCATGGCGCACGCCCACTCGCCCCACGCGCACAGCTCGCCCGCGGACTTGATCCGCACGATTCGCCCGCCCGCGGTGGCGCTCAGAAACCGCGCGCACGTCAGCATCACTTGGTGCGGGGGCGCATTTTATCGTGTATGGTGCAGATGCTAAAAAAAACAGCGCCGCCGATGCAGTGGTACCTGCACCTGGCCCTGATGGCGATAATGATGGCGTGCGACGCGGCGTGGATTCGGTTCAACCTGACGCGATACACCGACAACATCATGGCCATCCAGAACACCAAAACGTACACCATGTGGTACGCGCTCGCGCTCCCCATCTACGCCATCATGTACCTGTCGGTGGTCCTCATCGCGGCCCCGCTGCACGCGGTCTACGGCGTGGGCGCCGGCGCGATGGTCGGCGGCGCCATATACGGCGTCTACAACCTCTGCGTGCTGCTGCAGTTCGAGCACAGCAGCGCGCCGCTGGCGTGCGTGGACACGCTGTGGGGGACGGCGCTGTTCGCCGGGCTCGCGTGGGTGGCGGTGGCGTTTGAGGCGGTGGTGTGAGTTTATTCTGGTGTCTATTAAACGCCCACCCACCAGAAGAAAAGGTATAAAAGCCCGGCACGCCACGTCGGCGATGGCGAGAGCGCTGATTCAGCAGCTGGACCGGATGCTGGGGCCGCATGGGTCGGATGAAGAGGAAACCATAGAGGAAATGACGCGTCCGCGCGAGGGTGAGGATCGGCTGACGTTTCGAATCAAGTGCATCAAGGAGGATGCGGCTCGAAACGGCGTATACTTAACGAACGCTGTGAAGCAGGGCAGCAAAGACTGGGCTGACAAGTGCAGACGACACGAACGGGAGTACGAGCGCGACCTAAGAATAGCTGAAGAGGAGCTCCGCGCCTTCAGGGCGAATAAGGCAGAAGAGGAGCTCCGCAGGGCGAATAAGGCGAAATCACCCGGCCGCCCGCGCGCCCATGCAGAGCGCAGCCGGTCCAGATCGCCGCATGGTCGTCGAGCGGGGTCTCGCTGAGTGCAGGTCTATTTCGCTATTAAATCTCCCTGAACAGGTAGTGTGTGGCGACGCAGAGCGCGCGGAGAACGGCCAGCTCGTGCCCGTGGTAGACGACCCTGCTGAGCGGGATCTGATCGTAACCGAGGGTGTGCACGTCCTTCGACGCCTTTTCGTAGATGTCAAGGATGATCTGAATTGCTGCGCTCGACCTGGCCTTGGCGCTCTTGCCCGCGCACTCCTTGCTCACCGCCGCGCTGATGCTCTCGTTCGCGTCGAGAATTTCCGCCCAGATCTTTCGGCGGGAGCCGCCGCCCATCGTGCGTCGCAGCTCGCTGCAGCTCCACCTTCTCGATCATGCCGCGAACGCTCAGCGCCTGCGCCAGCTTCAGGTTCTCTGTGTTGGCGGTGGCCAGCTGCCTTGAGAGGTTTTCAGATTCAGCGGCTGCTTTCTCTCTGAGCGCCAGCATGGTCTCGTCCTTCCCTGCAATCACTGTGTTCTTCATGGCGACCATTTCGTCTTTTACAGCGATCACAGCGTTCTTCATGGCGACCATTTCGTCTTTCCCAGCGATCACTGTGCTGTCCAAGGCAAGCATCTGCTTGAGCTCTGCTATGCCTTTATTGTACATGATAAACGCCATGCTGAGCTTCTCCTCCGTGCGCCTGGAAATCTCATACGCCTGCTCTGGACGCTCGCGGAAGAACTGCAGTGTGCCACCAGTGTAGCTGTACTGTTCTCTGATGTACTTTTCCATGTATTTGTGGTTGATGAACATCTCAACGCACGATTCCATGCTGACCATGGCGGCTGCCATTTATAAAAAAAGACGGGGGATATTTAAACCTTTTTTACTGTGCTCAGCTGTACACAGTACTCGCGGAATACGCGTGGAATATTCCATGGGCGTGACCGCGCCGCTGCAACAAATTGCCGCTAAAAAAAACTCGTTTTTTTCGACGCCCAGCGAAATGCAGGTGGCACGCATCGCCCCTCCGCGCCGCTCGCTGTGCCGCGCCCGGCGGGCTGGGCGCCGCGGCGGCGGTGGGAGAATGCGGGTGTG
>Ga0247837_1008640_pt1 | contig 12694 bp, 18 predicted proteins | sample LaCtaG_2_FD_187115 | JGI IMG/M metagenome (GOLD analysis project Ga0247837, IMG submission 187115) | Freshwater microbial communities from meromictic Lake La Cruz, Castile-La Mancha, Spain - LaCruzMarch2015_14.5m | ecosystem: Environmental > Aquatic > Freshwater > Lake | place: Spain: Castile-La...
CGAAAAACCCGGATCCCTCGTGGGGCTCACGAAACCAGTTGCCGTTCTCCCCATCGGACCAGGTGGTGACCAACCGCGGCTCATGCGGGCGCGCCGAACCCCCGGTGCGCCAGCGCACCTCGTTCTGGAACCAGGTGGCGTCGAGCCCGGTGTGCTGGGCGGCGGACACATCGCGATCCCGCGGTACCACGGTGATACACACGCCATTATGGCAGGCCAGGTAAGGGCGGAAGACATCGCTGATGCCGTCCTCGGGCAGCACATGGATCCCGTCGGCCACCACGTAGTCGAAACCCGCCTCGACCAGAGCCGGGATCATCTCCATGGTGAAGGCCAACTCCGGCGGCCAGAAGCCGCGGGGCATGCGGCCGAAGGCGCGCTGCATGGTGACGCGTCCCAGTTCCAGTTGCTCGGGCCAATCCTCCCGCGGGATGAGCGGAAAGATCGGGTGATGCTGGCCCATGCCGATCAGTTCGATATTGTCCGCCTGGGCGTAACCATCGAGCATCGCGGGAATATCCAGGATGTGACGGTAAAGATCGACAACCCGCTGGTCCAGCAGTTGATCCAGCAGCCCACCGGAGAAACCGACGTGCAGTCGGGCCACGTCACGATACCGCGCGGCGTAGCGCACCGGGCGCTCGTAACAGCGGATGATCTGCTCGGCCTCCCAGGGGTTAGCTTCGATCAACAGGCGCAGATTGCCCGGCGGCTGATGCATGTGCAGCCCAAGGGCGTGAAAGAGAGTGCTTGTCATCGGTTCCCACCGCGGCTCCGGCCGGCCCTCGAACGGGGTCGTACCCATAATGGTGATCATCGCACGGCCCCAGGATCAACGCCAGATCGGCGCCGGAGCGCGGCGGCGCCTCAGTCTGGGCAGCCCGGTCCAAAGCCGGAGGATCGACGTTGATATCCTCGCAAATCCGACGCACTTTGCGCCTCGGTGTGAGATCATCCACGCGGTATGAACAGCAACCCCAACCCGGCCTTCGCCCGCTCTATCGGCATCGACTACTCGGGCGCCGCCACACCCAAGTCCAGCCTCAAGGGGCTGCGCGTCTACCAGGCGGATCGGGCAGCGGTGCCCACGGAGGTCCTGCCCAGCCCGCGCACACACTGGACGCGGCGCGGGATCGCGGTCTGGACGGCCGCCTGCAAGTTGCCCTCGTACCTGCCCTGACGCCGTCGCAGCGCGCCCTGGCCGACATCGAAGGGTGGATCCTCGGAGTCGACTGACGCTCAAAGCCCGTGCAACAGGCTGAGCACCATCAGGCGCGAATCGAAAAGATATAGCGCCCCAGCGATTTGTATTGGCTTCCGTATTCACCGAGATGCGGGACTCTTGGTCCATTGCCAGGCAGATAAGTCAGGACCACGGAACGCGGTGTTCCCCCATAGGCCAGGGATGCCCTGCCGTCTTTCAGGAAAGTGGCTAAGACGCTGACGAACAGCCGAATATGCGCGCGACTGCGTTGCTGCGAATCAAGCGTGACGATCGGCCAACCATCGAAGTCCCGAGCCCGGCCATGGCTATCATAGAGTCCAAGGCCGGCGAACCGATACAGGGTCCCTTTATTCGTACCAGGGATAGCCTGGCCGATCCGGATCGCCGCCAGGATGCGCAACAGTTCCTCCTCGTTCATCATCTCCTCCTGCTGAATTTGGTTGGGCGAAGTCTCTGCGCAGGGCCTTGATCATCGTTCCGGCCGTAGGGTGGACAAGCGCTAGCGCAGTCCACCGAACCCCGCGCCGCCGCTGGTGGACTGCGCTGCGCTTGTCCACCCCGATGTCCCATGGCCGGAAACGTGATCAAGGCCCTGCGCGGCGTAGACCATCGGTCCGGCCAGTGCCTGGGCGTCGTGCACTGGAGGTCGAGGCTCTAGCCGGACGAGAACCACGCAGACGCGGTGTCGATCGGCTTAAGCCTCCGCCTCCGGTCTGTTGGCGGCCTGAATAACGGCCAAGGCCACTAGGGGCCTTGATCATCGCGTATGCCTGACACGAGGCAAAAGGAAAGACCTGCCACTTTCTCCTAAGCACTCGTTATCTTGGGCGAAAGTTGAGCCAATTTTCATTCATAGTCGCTCGAATTGAGTAAACCATCCCCGCAATTGTCTTGTTCCCGGAATTCATTGTCCCAGGAATTCCACTGATCCGGGTTTTGCACCACAGTCATGCAACCTACCAAACCATACTGTTCATCATAAACGTAGCCTAAGTCGTCAAAGGTGTAAACTCTACCCCACAGTGAGATCCTGTTATCCGCCGGTTTGGCAGGAGTATCAGGATAACTCCAAGTTCCTACATTCCCTGTACCTTGGTTGTATCCTGTGCAATCGAAACTACCCTTCGAGTATTGCACAACATAGGTTTCCCCTCCTTGCAGGGTTCCCATAGGATCGGTGTGATAATCGCCGGTATATATCCGGTCATCGAACTTGCCCGCTGTCTTGTCAAATACCACTATGATTTGTCGTCCGGATTCTATTGCTCTTGACCAAGCTTCCGGATCGCCGCGATAACCAGGTCTTGACGTCATCCATTGTCCAAACGTTGCTGTCTGCGAATTACCGCCGCGGTATGAGTCTGTCGGTAAACTTGAAATTGGGAGTTGCTGCACGGTAACGTTATCAGACCCTCCAGAACACATTGGGTGAGAATATGGATACCACTCCCCATCGGAGCCTTGGCATTGGGCCGCATCTGCTGATGCCGGGAGCAAAAAAAGTAAAAGTAGTAATAATTTTAGCACCTTAACGCTCCGCTGTTTGCTCGTTGAGACTGCCGGACTCGGCGCCTTCCTCGATACTGAGCGCGAATTGCACCGCGACGGGCGCATCATTTGGCCAGCGCGGATGGGATGGGGCAACCGCCGTCACCGACGAGGTGGCGCTCGCCCATCAGCCCAGCTCGAAGGTCGTAACGCCGAAGATGCGCTCGTGCGCAAGCTCCGGTGGCGGACCCAGATACATCCGGGCACAGCCGAAGACCTCGATCATCTGGTGTTGGTGCGCGAGCACCAGCGCGGTCGGGTTGTTCTCCGGCGTGTCGAGGAACAGCGGACCGCCGGCGGCAAACACGGCGAGATCCGCGTAAAGGGCCATCGCTGCTTGCGCGTCGTCAGCGAACAAGGGGCCGATCTTGCATCCGTCCCGACAGCGGCGAACCACGCCATAACCGCTCAGTTTCCCGGCACGCCGACAGCCTAAGGCCAGGCCATCGGATTGGCTGATCCACCCGGCCAAGAACCCCGGCCGCGGGGCCGGGAAGCAGGTGCGATCGTACGCAAGGAGCTGTTCGAAAGGAACCTCGCCGAGCGGGACAATCGCTTCGTTGCCAACCACCGGGGTAACGGGAGGGTTCGGAATCTCGGCGCGAAACCGGATGTCGCGATGCGCGAAGACGAAGCCGCCCTTGGCGTAATAGTCCTGCATGGCAAAGACGCCATCCAAGCCGACGCCGGCGCCCGGCCGCAGCCGGGCGAGCAGGCGCTCCCGGAGCGCATGCCAAATGGCATTGCCGAGACCTTTGCCGCGAAAGGCCGGCTGAACGATAAAGAAACCCACGAAGCCAAATTCGCCGTTGTAGGAGGTGATGGCTCCGCCGCCAATCAACTCCCCGTCAAGCTCCGCGGCAATGAAGGCGGCGGAGTCGGTGGCCCAGAACAGCTCGGCATCATGCCGGCCGGGGTTCCAACCCTCCTGCGCGGCCCAGTGGACGAGCACGTCCACCTCCGGACGGGTCATACTACGGATCACAAGCCCATTGATCATGGTGATGCGCTCGCGGAAATAACGGTCGTAGGGTGCCAAATTTGCCGATGGGATAAGGAACCAGGCTCAATTAATCAGGATTTCATCTGTTGTTAACAAACCATACAGAATAGTCATCAAGCAATTGGTAGTTCGCTGAGTGCTCATCTCGATCTTTTAAATCAGCCAAGGGTAATGTGAAACTCTTCTTGTCTGTTACTCGCTTCACATTGGCCAGGATTCCATATCCTTGGTCAATCTCTTCATCAAAACCAAGAAGTTCAAAACTATCGGTGTAAGAGGGCTGACTCCTTTTCAGTCTCTCATATTCTGCTTTGCCGCCATGCCCAAAAACGTAACGCTCTTCCCAATCGAAGCCTTCAATGCCGGTTAAAAAACATGGAAAACTTAAATTATTCCTGAGATAAGCAAGATATGCCATCAAGGTCTTATCATTGACTTCGGGCACTTCGTCCGAACCCAGGACGCCGGCAATCCTTATTTCTTGCTCGTCATCTTGTTCGTCATAATCAACCATAGCTCACCTGTGTCATCGTGTATTCTTGAATCATTTTTACCGATGCCATGAACGTGACCCCGTTCGCCCGGCATGTTTTTCCTGAGGTTGAAGGCTTGCAACTTGTGCGTCTTAACTATCGGCATGCGTTAAGCGACCCAGACAGCGCGCAAGGCTAGGCTATTTCTCATTCATCGGAATGCTACAATGCGAGCCCTGACCCCCTTCCGCTACAAGGCTCGATACTGGGCTCGTGGCGCACGATTACCCAGGCGGGATTCACACCCGCTAGAACACGCGGCATTGCCAGGCCGCACTGACCTTTTTTTTCCACCTCAACGCGACTTAGTGCCGATATAGAGGGTTTGTGATTCAACGACCTTCACGCGGATGGTTCGGCCGAAAATGAGGTCACGGGTGCGCTCTTCAAGCTTGCTCAGCGGCGGCAGGTCTCCGTCGCCCAAGAGGAGGAGGTTCACCGTTCCGTCCGCCGTTTCGGCATCAACCGACATGAGCCGATATCCGGAACCTTCGAGCCACTCTTGTCCAAGGGCGTAGGTTCGCGCGGAGATCTTGTTAGTGACGATCAGGTTATAACTGGCTACCGAGAGTGGAATCACGATGATCAGTAAGGCCGCGAAGGCGATTGCCACCGCTCGGCGTCGTGCCCTCGCGTCGAACGGCGCCGTCGCGGCCTGCCGGAACCCCATCACGACGAAAACAAGCGAGCCGGTGAGCAGGATCGCCACGTAGTTCGTTACGAAAAGCAGCAGGCTGCCGGAGGCGAGATTGGGTTCGCCAAGAGCTAACAGAATGCCCGCATTCGCCAGCGGCGGCACCAACGACACCGCAATGGCTACGCCTGGCAGCGTGTCGGAAACATCCCTGCGCGATATCGCAAAAGCTCCTGCCAAGCCAGTGGCAAGTGCCGCCATCAGGTCGAGCAGGTGCGGTGAGGTGCGGATCATGATCTGTTGGATCGCCTCGGGATGCGTGATCCGTGCGATCGGCAGCGTCAGGACGAATCCTACGGCCACTGCCATTGCAATCCCGGCAAAGCTTACGAGCAGCGTGCTGACGATTTTACTGCGGTCGCCAATGCTCACGCTGAACGCCAGCCCCATGATCGGCAGCATCAATGGGGCCACGATCATGGCACCGATGACAACTGCCAGCGAATCGCCCAGAAGCCCAAAAGTTGCGATGCTTGCAGCGAGAACCAGCAGACTGGCAAACCTAAAAAACTTGGGCCATAGCTGTGCCCGCTCAAATATCAATGTCTCGCTGACTCGTCTTACCTCTTCCGCGTCAACGGGTCCCCCGTGCAAAATCTCAGCGAGTGATTTGGACATAGTTCAAAAATCTCAATGTTAATGTCAACAGCAAGAGGGTAGCTGATATAGCGGATAAGGGTCCAGGCTCAATTAAATCCGGCAGTCAGCGGAGAATTCAATCGAGCCTGGCCCCTTATCCTTTCCGCCCCCCTGTATGTTAAGCTCACTGCCCATGAAGCAAGCGATTATATTCTTCGTGAGTATCAATCCAGACCCAAACAACGTAGTCGCCTTCGTCTTCCATAGCGAGCGCCCGATGATCGCGGCCGACCCGAGCTGACCAAAGTTTTCCAACTTTCTTGAAGCGTAATGAAGGATGACGCGGGTTCTCTCTGAGATCTGATAGTTCTTGCGAGCGATTTCCTGGACTGGTGCCGGTAACGCATGGAAGTGATTCCAGAAACGCGCCGTCGTCTTGTGCTTCACAGGTTGCGAAGACTCCCGGCCTTTTTCTCATCAAGGGCTTCTTCGATCAAGAAATCAAGTCTTCCTGCGGCAGAATCCCTTTCGATTTCTTCATCCCAAGCTTGCCAATCCCGCTCGGATAACCAGTGCGTTAGCCTTATATACTCGCGGTGCGGCAGGGCCTCAATATCTGATTTGAGATCTTCAAATGTTTTCATGCGTGAGACCTCTATTCCTGTGCATTTCAGAAACGAACAGATCAAACATAGTGCGACGACTTTCCCACCATTCAACAGTTGCATTTTGGTTTGCCGCAACTCGAATGTCATTGCTCGGTCGCGATGTGAGATAGCTGACAATTGAGGGTTCCAAATAGACGGTTGGGTAGACAATCCTTCATCTTTTTTACCAGCCCCATCGTTTCTTGCTCATCATCAATCCCGGACAGCGCGCGAGGTTAGGCCATTTCTCATTCATCGGAATGCTACAATGCGAGACCTGACCCCATTCCGGGCGTGATCCCATTCCGGTACCGAGGTATCCCCTCAAATCTAATCGACAGATCAGTAAGTTGGCGGCAGTCGAGGCGGGGATAACGTGGTCTGTCCCCTATTCTTCTCTCTATTCTTCTCCGTCGAGATCAGAGGAAAGTCTTCAGGCTTGCGAATTGATTCAACCGAAAGATCGACGTCAAGTTTTGGCCAATATAGATGGTTTTCCGTTGGACGTTCAATCTCGGAGAGTTGCTCAATGGTTGCCGACTTAAACCACGGGAACTCTGAGAACCGTATAGCCAATTCCTCATCATCCAGCAAAAGCCAGAAACAATGCTTAGATACATTGGTGACTTCAGCAGCCAAAGTGGCGATGCCAGGCATCTTGAATCTCCTTAATATGCGCTTCAACGACTGCTTGCGCTTGACAAATTTGCATACTTGAAAGCCCGATATTCACTGCCAAGTGTACCGAGGGAGTCAGCCAGAATTTCGCTTCGCCATCCGGGTGTGCAACGTGGACATGGATGCGGGTCTCCTCGCGAGAGAAGAAAAACAATCTGAACTGGCCGTCACGAACGATTGTTGGCGCCATCTATACACTATGCCTCAATGGTGTCGGGCTAACGGGGAAACCGTGGTCTGTCCCCCAAAGTCTTGCTATGCCTCAATGGTGTCGGGCTAACGGGGAAACCGTGGTCTGTCCCCCAAAGTCTTGCCAAGCCGCACTGATCCCTTTCCCGACCCCTTATCCTATTAGCACGACGCCTGTGGCGCGTGCTCGCTTTTAAAGCGTATGTTAACCAACTTTCCTATGATTGACGTCGAAAGTTTGGGGATGAGGCAATGGCAAGGTTTCGTCCATCAGAAGATCCAGAGCTTCCTGACCATTCTTAAGCGCCTCTTCGTAGGTAGCGCCGTGCGTTAGCGCATAAGGCCCGAACTCCGGGAGCGAAGCGATGTACGCCTGGTCTTCTTCAGACCATTGAATTAAGATACTATAGTGTGCGTTCATTTTTCCTCCGGAATGTCTTGAACGAATCTGAGAACAGCAGCTTCCTGATATGGTTTTGCGTCATCTCCCTCCCCTCCAGACAAGATCAACGCGTCATGAAGTTTAGGATGCGTCCATTTTGTATGACTCCCTTTTGCCTTTTCACACGTACATCCAGCCTTTAGCAAAATGGCTCTTAGCTGTCTAATTTTCTTTGGCATTGAGGCCGCCTTTCATGCGGGGAGTTAAGTAAACTGTCCCCGGAATCCCGCCACAATTGCTGGGTGAGCTGTCTTGTCGCACTTCGTATAAATGAATTCGGGATCTAGATCGATTCCGCTCGGCCATTCGACGCTGTCGAAGGAGATACGCACCTGGTTAAAAATTTCGGGATCTCGTATTCTATTGAATACGCCGAAATTTAAAAATGGCTTCATGTCAAGGTAACCGCTTTCGTCATTATCGAATTCAATGAACAAAACGTAATCGGCCAAAGGCGATACGTGCTTAGCAGAAGGGTGCATGGTGTGCCTCGCTATTGCAACGGCGGAATTCTGAAGGGTTCTTCGCCGTTCATGACAAGATTCCAGTCAGCCATCAAGTCCTCTTCATGTAATTCCGCCCATGCCAAGACCAGCTTCGCTTGCTTCTTTGGCAGGTTTCCCTCTTTGATCTCGCAAGTGCGAATGTCGACTACAGCTTTGTGCTCTCCGTAGTAGACATGAAAATGAGGAGGCGGATGTTCACCGGGAGCATAATACATCCGGATGATGAGCCCGTAGAACATCGATATGGTTGGCATGATCTTATCCTAGCCTGTCCGCGCCTAACGTGTTGCCCTAGGCGGCGCTCGCCACCCACGAACCCTGCAAACCAGCTTGGACCCTGATGGCGCGCGCTCGCTCTTTGGCGCTCGTTAGGCAATTATTGGATTCGTAATTGAGCCTAGCCCCTTTTCCGCAGGGTAATAATCGTGGTCTGTCCCCTATTACCCCGCTGAATATGTAACATGAATATGGGGCAGTTTATGTTGTTTATTGTCCATGAAATACATATAAACGATGATCCCATAAAATGCTGAAATTGAAGGCATGATTTCTCTCAAAGCTATCGGCGCACAATAGGGACTCGCCATTAAAAATTACGGTGACAGTTTACTAAATACAGTAATTACGGGTTGCGTTCAACGCCCATCCGCATTCAGTGAATTTAGTAAACTGTGACCGTAACATGTCGAATTTTCTTTGGCATTGCGGCCGCCTGTCATGCGGGGAAACTTAAGTAAACTGTCCCCGGAATTGTCCAAAGTTAGGCCATTCTTTGTCTTCTTTGCTGCCGGGGCAGGACTTTCAGTGGCAAACCGTGGTCTGTCCCCTATTGCCCCTTTGCCCTCGTGGCAAACCGTGGTCTGTCCCCTATTGCCCCTTATGCCGTGACCAACCATCTGAATTTCTGCATGGCGGCGACCGCCATCACCTGGATCTATGGCGCGCATCTGGAGCACGCGCCGCCGCGCAGATATTCGACCACCCAGCGCACCGAATACGCCTTCGCCGACCTCCGGCGCCGGCTCGCACAGGACCTCGGCGGGGAGGGTTTTGGTATCGATTGCGGGGGGGCTAACAAACCGACGCAAAATCCCCTGATCGCGGCGGTTATGCGGCTCGTGGCTTAATTGAAAACAGGAAACTTCAGTTCAAGAATGAGACAAACTCTTTAGAGGGATAGGCGAAAATGGGTAGACAATCCTTCATCTTTTTTACCAGCCCCATCGTTTCTTGCTCATCATCAATCATGATAGAAAACACTTATTTCAGCATTGATCGGACTTTCCGGGATAAAGGGTCAGACGCAATTCAATTGGCCGAGCGGTCAACCAATTGTTAGGCAACTTTCCTATGAGTGAAGTCGAAAGTCTGAGGATTAGGCAATGGCAGGGTTTCTTCCATCAGAAGGTCTAGAGCTTCCTGACCATTCTTAAGCGCCTCTTCGTAGGTAGCGCCGTGCGTTAGCGCATAAGGCCCGAACTCCGGGAGCGAAGCGATGTAAGCCTGATCTTCTTCGGACCATTGAATTAAGATGCTATAGTGTGCGTTCATATTTCCTCCGGAATGTCTTGAACGAATCTGAGAACGGCAGCTTCCTGATATGGTTTTGCGTCATCTCCGTCCCCTCCAGACAATATCAACGCGTCATGAAGTTTAGGATGCGTCCATTTTGTATGACTCCCTTTTGCCTTTTCACACTTACATCCAGCCTTTAGCATAATGGCTCTTAGCTGTCGAATTTTCTTTGGCATTGCGGCCGCCTGTCATGCGGGGAAACTTAAGTAAACCGTCCCCGGAATTGCCAAAGTTAGGCCATTCTTTGTCTTCTTTGCTGCCGGGGCAGGGCTTTCAGGGGGAAACCGTGGTCTGTCCCCTATTGCCCTGTCCCCTATTGCCCTATGCCTGATTGCGTTCAAATAACTTTATGATCGGAGAGCAAATGGTCTTTATCCAATTCGACTTTCTTGGACCGTTTGCCTTGTCTAAGTTAAACTTCTTTCTCCATTCTTTTAACTTCTTGTCGCTGAGTTTGTTTGCCTCAACAACAATAGATAGTGCTTTCTGCTCCAATTCCGCCAGGCCCGTATCCTTCTTGCTTAAGGAGTCCGACGACGCCATTACAATACTGCTGACGTTCTGAAGCGAAGGAAAATTCAGAGCTTGAACAAGGACACTCTCAAAAACGTCGCACGCCTCCTCCTCATATCCGAGCATTTTTAAGCAAAACCCTATATTAAAGAGAAGGTCGAAATTGTTAAACAGGCGCTCTTGATAAGCAGACAAAAGAACTTCTAACGCTTCTTGATATCTTTTTTCTTTTGTAAGAAGACGTCCGAGCTTTGTGGCATCGACTTGGCTACCGAAAACATCCTGGTCACTAAGAACTAGTCTAGCTCTTGTCGTAGAAGAAAATTGTTTGCTATAGATAGATTCAAAATCTGCTATACGATGCGCTTCATTATCAACTGATAAATCGAAAAAATGATTGCCGGCGAAATTACACACATGGCAGTCACCTGGCAAATACATGGAAAGTAGAGCATTTTTTCTAAACCTAGTCATCTCCCGAAAAACATCTTCAACCGTGCCGATGAATTTATAGCTACTGTTGGTTGCCTTGTCGACAAATGTGAAAGACATTTCGTCGTCAGGTGAGAAGTTGTTTTTCTGAGCCTCCAGCAACATGTTGACTCTAGCTTTCTCCAAGCCGAGACGCTCGTACTTTTCTTTCTCAAGCGCCGCTAATTTAGATTCTAGGTCATCTTTCGTATTCTCTTTCCGTAATATAACAGCAGACAATATATTCGCTAACACGCCCGCCAGTATTGGAAGGACAACGGTGCTAGATACGTATAAGAGAATTTCGGAAAGCCCAAAGGTGGCTGTTGGCTCTTGTTCCTTTTCCTTATGTTCTGTTTGTATATAGTATTGGCGTAGTAGTAATTCTGGACCAATGAGATTCAAGATGCTGTTGATGTCCTCCGGGTAATTGTTTTCTATTATAGAAACACTGAATTGTGTATCTGCGTCTACACCCTTCAAACCGGGAAGGCTCTTGAGTTTTGGGAATGGAACAAAGTGGCAAAAACCGAAAGCCACTGCTGGAGTTTCTTCTTGATAGTGATGATAGAAGATTTCCAATGGCATTATTCTTAACTCTAACGTTGCTAGACTACCGGCTAATGCACTGCCGCCTTTGGCTATGTACTTCTTAATGCAGTTATCAGCTGCTCGCATTGCATATGGATATCTCAAATACATTTCATAAGAAACAACAAACCACAGAACACCAAGGTCAGGATCGTGCCACAGAAAAGTCGCAGGTACGTTTGCACCATGCCCGCAGTTCGTACATGTAGCGCGCAGTAGTTCTCCGGACTTAACCTTGTCAGCGACGTCTGGATCAGTCCTCGTGTTGATTACCACAGGCAGCTTGCTGTCGAACAGCTTTCCGCATTGGCTACAACCTATTCGGCAATCCTCGAATATGGACAGACTATCGTTCATAGCTTGTTTATGTCCTAAATCTGTAGCATGGCAACCGATAAAACTTATAGCTCCATCTTTTAGCCATATGCCGCTCGCGCGCGTCGTGCCAACGTAAAACCTAACGTGTTCTAGATTGGATTAGGATGCAGATACTCAAGATAGCATTAGGATGCTAGTGATCTAGGTTGCGTTAGGACGTTAGTGGTCTAGACTGCACGCAGTCTAGTCCCCAAGTATCCTACCGCACCCGCGCCCTGCCGCCAAGAGGGTGTCTCGTCGGCTTGTGTCCGCCGCATGCGCGTTGCCCTCGATCATCGTTCCGGTCACCACGTCTCTCAGGGGGACGGTGAGCTTGTGAACCGCACCAACACCCGCGGGGCGCCAAGCGGTAGCGAATCTGCAATCCGTTGAATTGTGAACGATGCGGATCGTGCCTTACACGGTGACGAATTCGCTAACTCATTGAATAACGACGCCTACAGAAATGTCCCAGATGTTTTTCGTCATCTGTGAACATCTGTGACATCTGTGGATAAATCCGAGTGGTTGCGTGAGTCGGAACGGCAATCATGGCCCAACCGCTGGCTGCTGAAGTAGTAGGGCGTTCCATCGTATCTTGCAAGTCCGTACTCGCTGCGAGGTACCATCCATGCCACCGGATTCCGGCATCCTGCCGGAATGACGGTGCAGGCTCAACTCTCCCACTCCGCCCCCCGCACCAACGCCAGCATATCGTCATAGCTCAGCCGTCCGCCGTCTCCGGTGCCTTCCAGCAAATCGTCGGCGAGGTCGCGTTTGGCGGCGTGGAGTGTCAGGATGCGTTCTTCGATGGTGCCCTTGGCGACCAACCGGTAGATGGTGACCGGGCGCTCCTGGCCGATGCGGTGGGCGCGGTCGCTGGCCTGGTCTTCCACCGCGGGGTTCCACCAGGGGTCCATGTGGATCACATAGTCGGCGGCGGTGAGGTTCAGGCCGAAGCCGCCGGCGCGCAGGCTGATCAGGAAGAGTTCGCCCTCGCCCGCCTGAAAGGCGGTGACGGCGGCGCGGCGCTGGGACTCGGAGGTGCTGCCGTCCAGATATTGGTAGCGGATGCCGCGGGTGTCCAGGTGGGCGCGCAGGATGCTCAGGTGATCGACGAACTGGCTGAACACCAGGGCTTTG
>Ga0247837_1008641_pt1 | contig 12694 bp, 13 predicted proteins | sample LaCtaG_2_FD_187115 | JGI IMG/M metagenome (GOLD analysis project Ga0247837, IMG submission 187115) | Freshwater microbial communities from meromictic Lake La Cruz, Castile-La Mancha, Spain - LaCruzMarch2015_14.5m | ecosystem: Environmental > Aquatic > Freshwater > Lake | place: Spain: Castile-La...
CTGAGCGGCGTTTGATCAGCTCCGCAAGACCCTGGCGGCACAACAGATCTTTTCCCCCTGTTCTCTGTTCTGGAGACCCTTCCATGACCTCTCAAGCCACCCGGCTGCTCGACGCCCAGACGGTGCTCGTCGGCTGGATCAACCACTCCGCCACTGACTGCTACGAGCACACCCGCAGCAGCGGTGATGTGGTGAACATCGGCACCGACCTCGATGCCACCAGCTCCTTTGTGCTCGTCGCCTCCCACCCGGGCCACAGCGAGGCGGTGACGGTGACCCTGGAGCTGGCACCACTGTTGGCTGATGGCACCGCCGGCAGCTGGATCACCGCCGCGGCCGTCGCCATCCCCGCTGCTGGCGGCAAGGTGGAGGCGATCATCAGCGGCGCCGCGCTGCTGATCAACCCAGCCGACAGCGCGCTGATCACGCCGCCCTGCCTGCGGTTGGCGCGAGCAACGGTGTCTCCCCCCACGCCGGTGGGGATGACCGTGGCGCTCACCGCCAACCAAGGGCTGTGAGGTGAGCGTCATGGGCAACCCACTCGACACCATCAATGTGGCGGCCGGAGCTGAGGCCCTGCCGCTGGAGCTGCTGCAGCCTCTCGACAGCAGCAACCCCGCCTCCACGCCTGTTCGCCTCTCGGGCCCGGAGCAGCGGCCACTGGTCACCCCCGATCCCGGTGTGATGGGCGGAGACGGCGACAGTTCCTGGCTGCCGCCCAGCCAGCTGCTGATCGGCAAGGACGGTGCGACCCGCCCGATCTGGCCGGTGCACCTGGACGGCTGGCAGGCCCTGGGCTGGCAGTTGCTCAGCCCCGCCAGTGGCGGCGATGAGCCGGTCCCGGTGGACACCGGGGACAACGCGCCGGAACCGGAGCTGGTGGATGCGCTCGACCTCGAGCCGGATCAACCGGCAGCGACGGAGACCGCCCCGACACCCGATGAGCCCACTCCTACCGACGACCGGTTGGAGACCACCACCGATGGTGGCGAGGCCCTGCTTGCCTCACAGCCCACCGACTTCCAGGCCATGACCAAGGCCCAGATCGTCGAGTTCTGCTCCACCGTCTACGGCGTGGAGCTCGATAGCAGCCAGACCAAGGCCGAGCTGGTGGAGCAGGCCATGGCGCTGGAGGCCCAGGCCAGTGCATCGGGCACTCCCAGCGGCAGCAGCGATGCCACGAACGAGGGCAGCAACGATGCCGCCGATCTCGCGGCCCTGGAGCTGGGGGATGCCCTGCTCTGATCCCTGCAGCCTGCGCTGGCCGGGGCAGCGCATTCCTGGCTGGGGGCTGGCAACAGCTCAGCAGCACTGCCCTGGCGTCGATGGCCACTCCCGATCCGGCTGTGCTGGCCGAGCTGACGGCCCAGTGCCGCAGCAGCAGTCGGCCGCAGGGGGTGATCTTCCTGGGCCAGGCCCAGCTGCAGGACGGCGGCACCCCTGAACCGCCGCCCACCGGCGGCATCACGGCAATGCAGGCACTGGCGCCGCTCATCAGTGCCACTGCCGGCGATGGGGTGGTGGTGATCGCGCTGGACCTGCGCCTGCTCAGCCCCTTGCCGCACTGATTTCTCCCCTCCACCTCTCTCCCCTTCTGCACTGATCACCATGGCCACCACCACCGAGAGCCGCACCGCCGGCCGTTCCCTGCCCTATCCCAGCGACCTGCTGCTGGTGCAGCGCGGCAGCACGGCTTACCGGGCCACTGCCGAGGAGGTCAAAGCGTTCATGCTCAGCCCCGCCACGGCAGTGGCAATCGGTGCGATCAAACCGGGTACCAACCTCTCGGTGGACGCCGATGGCACCCTCCATGCCGCCATCTCCGGTGCCCTCACCTACCGAGGTGCGACCGACCCCACCACCACCGAGGCCCCGGCTGCCGCTGCAGTCGGGGATGTGTACCTGGCCAGCAGCTCCGGCATTGCCCTGGCGAGCTGGAGCGGCATCGCCGGCCAGCAGATCGCCCAGGGGGATCTGCTGCTGTTTGACGGCAGCAACTGGAGCGCCAACGCCGCCCTGGGGCCCGATGGCGCTGGGGTGATCCGCATCCAGGTGGCCGCACCGCTGGCCGTCGACGAGAGCGACCCGGCTCAACCGCTGCTGAGTGTCGAGTCCGCAACCACCGCCGCTGCCGGCGTTGTGCAGCTGGCTGACCCGTTGGCGCTGGCGGACGGCACCCCCGGGCGGGTGGTGGATGCGGCCCAGCTGCAGGCGGCGATGGCCACTGCCCAGCCGGCCGGTGACTACATGCCCCTGGATCTGAGCACCCTGCCGGCCCTGCCCTGAGTGCCGCACTGATGTCTCTCCAACCAGGTGACCTGCTGGCGATCACCCGCCCCGCTGGGCCCCAGGCCGGCACCTACCAGCTGCCGGCAGCTGCGCTGACAGACCTCCTGAGTCCGGCGCCGGTGCTGGGAATCACCGGCCTGCTCTGGTCGACCGTGCGCTCGGCGGCAGACAACAGCTGGCAGGCGATCTGCTGGTCGCCGGAGCTGCAGCTCTACGCCTGTGTGGCCAACAGCGGCAGCGGCAACCGGGTAACGACCTCCAGCGATGGCATCCGCTGGAGCGCCCAGCCAGCGGCCGCCGATCAGAATTGGGTGGCGCTCTGCTGGGCCGCGGAACTGGGGCTGTTTGTCGCCGTCGGCGATAGCGGCACGGGCCAGCGGGTGATGACCTCAACGGATGGCCGCAGCTGGACCCTGCGCCAGACGCCGGCCGACAACAACTGGACCTCGATCTGCTGGGCACCCGAGCTGGGCCTGCTGGTGGCTGTGGCCAGCACCGGCACGGGCAACCGGGTGATGACCAGCCCGGATGGCCTCACCTGGACGGCCGGCCCGGCTGCTGCGGATCAGGAGTGGCGCTCCATCTGCTGGGCGCCTCAACTGGGGCTGTTAGTAGCGGTGAGCAGCAACGGGATCGTGCAGCGGGTGATGACCTCGTCGGATGGCCGCAACTGGACGCTGCGGACAGCCGCCGCAGCCAACAGCTGGACGGCGCTCTGCTGGGCGGCTGAGCTGGGCCTGCTGGTGGTGGTGAGCACCAGCGGCCGGGGCAACCGGGTGATGACCTCCCCGGATGGCCTCATCTGGACCAGCCGCAGCTCGGCGGCCGACAACGCCTGGAGCTCCCTCTGCTGGGCGCCGGAGCGGGAGCTGTTGGTGGCGGTGAGCAGCAGCGGCACCGGCAACCGGATCATGACCAGCGCCGATGGCCTGAGCTGGACGGTGCGCAGCTCCCCGGCAGATCTGGGCTGGCGGTCACTGTGTTGGTCGCCCCAGCGCCGTCAGTTCGCGGCGGTGAGCAACAGCGGCGCTGGCAACCGGGTGATGGTGAGCCCGTGAGCCATGCCTGACACCACGACCTCCCTGCCGGCGATTGGAGCGCGCTGCTGGCGCGACCTGATCAGCCCAGAGACCGGGGCCACAGTGCTCAACCTGGCGGCAGACAGCAGAGACGCCGATTCGATGGTGGAGCTGACCTACGACGAGGGCGGCAGTGGCTGGTGGCCGCTCTCCACGCTGGTGTTTGCGCAGAGCTGAGTGAAGGAGCTTCAGCCCCCGCCTGCCAGCTGCTGGCGCAGGGCAGCGATGGCCTTTTTCTGGGCCCGCTGCACTGACATGGCGCTGATCTGGAGCCGCTCGGCTGCGGCCCGCAGTGACAGGCCCTCCAGGAGCGTGAGCCTCAGGGCCGTGGCCTGGGCGGCGGGCAGCTGCTCGACCAGCTGCTCCAGCGCCAGCTGCTGCTCGGCCTCGCTGGAAGCTGGCTCGGGCTCAGGGGATGCCAGCTGATCGAGCAGGCACGGCTCGCCATCAGCGCTGGCATCGAGGCTGAAGTGCCCCAGCGGGCACTGGCCCTTCTCGTGCTCGCGACGGGAGATGCGCACCAGCCGCACCCGATCGCGCAGGTGGTGCTGCAGGGCCCCGGTGATGCAGCGGCGCAGATAGGGCCCAGCGGGCTCGCCTGCCCTGCAACGGGGAGCGCAGCGCACCAGGGCCTCACGGGCCACCTGGATCAGATCCTCCCGCTCCACCAGCGGGAACAGGCGCCGGGCGGTGGCTGAGGCGATGGCATCGGCCAGCGGCAGGTGCTCCAGCACCAGGGCATCACGGGCCTTGAGGGCAGAGCGACTGAGGGCTTGAGCCGGCTGCCGGCGGCGGGAGGGGGAAAGCAGGGAAGCCATCTGGGGGACGGCGGAGAACCCCACCCCCAACGGCCAACCGCAGCGCCGCGACAACGACGCCCCGCAGGGGCGCATGGCCCGATCTTTGACGCGGCGTGAGGACTGGCCGAGGGATGCGGTGGGTGTGCGCCGGTCCGGTGGCGATCCGCCCTCACATGGCAGAAAGGCGCTTTCAGTGGGACCCGAGCCACCCGGTCACACCAGACGTCACACCTGCAATGCAGAGATCAGTGTTGATCGTTGCTGAGCCGCTTTACTGGCCCGAGAGAGCTACCGCTGGATCACTCTCAGCTCCTCCTATGACACAGAAGCAGGGTCAGATTTCAAGACAAGCACTGGATGGGCTCGCGGCAAAGGCTGGCCAGGAAAAGCAGAAAAAGAAACCCTGGATCCAACCACAGGACGATCGCCGTACACGCTATCCATATTGAAAAAGATCTTGTCGCCGTTGGCCGCCGTGATCTGTCCCATGGCGCCACGCTGATGGATGTAATTGCACCGCCCATTGAATCTGTTCGAAACCGAGTAACATAGCGACTCGCAATACTTTGCGAGCTGGGCTGCTGCTGGCCTTGCCGAGGGATCAGCCAGCAAGCAACTGCAAATAAGACTATAAAGCTCATCCCCAAGTGGCTCAAACTGTGGCTTACAGTCAAGTTGAGCCGGACGAGGAGGCACAGGAATTGGACTGCGCAGAACCGCGGCTAAAGCTGTTGGCCCCGGGCCAAAAGGCTTGTTACCACTCATCAGTTCGTAAGCCATAGCAGCAAGAGACCAAACGTCCGCAGGCTTTCCAGCGTCTCTGTATTTAAGAATCATCTCCGGGGCCATGTAAGGCCACGCCCCGATAACAGTTGACGATGTTGATCTAGAAAGATCGCCATCCTCGGCGTCACTCATTTCATCCTCCACAAGCTTCGCGATCCCGAAGTCGGTGATTTTGATCTCATCTACAGAAAATCCACCTGTGATCATTACGTTATTCGGCTTAAGATCACGATGAACCACGTCAGCCTGATGTGAAGCAGCTACGCCTTTGGCAAGGTGGTGCAGAATCTTGGCAACAAGGGATGGGTCCAGCGCTCCGGCATGAGCAAGCAGGCCCTGCTTCAAGTCTGGACCCGCGATCAGTTCTTCAACAAGAATAGATAGATTACCGATTTCGCAGTAGTCCAATGTCTTTGCAACATTAGGGTGGTTTACTCTTGCGCTTGCAACTGCGGTACTTTTGAAACGCTTTAGAGCAGATGGATTAATTGGTGTCTTAATAGCAACTTCTTTGCCGAGCAGGATGTGTTCGGATTTGTAGACCTGCTGCATGCCTCCTTGACCTATAAACTCGGAGATTCGGTACTTACCGGCTATGACATCGTTGGCCTTGAGGATCATCGTTGATCTCATAGGACAACCTCTGGGTTGGAGATGTCAAAGGTTGGAAATAGACGACCACGCTGAGACGGTTGGCCAAGACCGATCACACAGCTGCTGGGAAGAACAGTCCCAGGCGCTACAGGAAGATTGTTAATAAAGACGTGGCCAGTGACGATTGATACTATAAACTGAAATCTGGTATATACAATTACAATGGAATCGGCATGGGGTGGATTCTTCAGCTTTACTTGATGCCTGTCCTTGTCTAGGAAGTATGGTGTCCCTCTGTGGACAAGCAAAGCTCTATGACTACCCAGCAAGAGATGTTTCTCAAGGCAATTCCTCAAGGCAGCCGAAGTAGGTCGTTGACCTGGATCAGGCAAAAGTGTTCTATCGAGCAACATGGAAACACTTTCTGGTAATTCTGGAATTGCATCCGCAAAGCTAGGTAGCGGCGTTGAAAACGTAGGTGGGATCTTACGCAAGCAAACAGGGATGCCAGATTGTGTCAAGCTCCATGCAAGCAAGCCAAATGCAAATACGTCAACAGACTTTGTGAACTCGACTCTGCCTGCTCCCCATAGTTCAGGTGCTGCATAGCTGGGAGTTGCAACAAAGCCTTGAGTCGCATCATCAATCCCTGCTTCACGAGCCAAACCAAAGTCGAAGATTTTAACAATGCCGACACTGTCAATCTTAATGTTATCGGGCTTGATGTCCCTATGGATCACATTGGCTGCGTGAATATCCTCAAGGCCCCTCGCTACCTGGTATAGAAGCTTGAGGTAGCCCTTGGCATCACCGGCTATTTGGTTGATCGACCCATTCAAGTCGACTCCGTCAACATATTCCTGCACGATGCCAATATCAGGCGCCCCTTCTTGCATAAATATATCGTATATTTGCACGACATGCTTTGATCTGATCCGTTGCAATGCTTTGATCTCGTCAAAGAGTCTTCGGCGATCTGCCAAGTCTCTTATGAACTTAATTGCAACGAGCCGATCCAAGTCCGAGTCTTTGCAAATAACTACATCACTCATGCCACCTCCAAGGGTTGGCCCAAAGGGTTGATAGCGAGGAGGAAGCTGCCTCACGTCAGGACTTTCCTGATTCGATTATTTCAATATCTAGTTGAGGCTCTATGTATTCTTCGTGGACGGGCTTAGTGCCAGATTGCCTCATGTCCCTAAGGTCAGTCTTCTCTTCCGCATTGCTAGATACTGCCTCCCGTGTAGTATCTAAAATTTTAGTTGGATGATCTAGCTTGTCTCGGCTTCTTCTCCGCGGAGCCCTGCGCATTTCGATCGAGGGGGAAGGAGGCGCAGTCTTCTGGCTCTCGTTGTGGATAACTAACTGAAGGCAGCCTGGCACTCCAACTATCTGAAGAGATCCTGCTTTTGATGGCTGCCATGAAGAAAAGAGTTTCGCGCGAGGATCAAGTATTGCCATGGTCGAGTTGTCACTTCCTCCAATCCACTCGGACACATCATTGATCTTGTGTGCTGCATCTAAAGCCGTTTTGCTGTGACTTATAATGCCTTTGAAAATGGGTTCAGTAATGCCGTATGCGCCATCGGATGCCAATACAAACCATGTAACCTCTTGCGCTTGTCCTATAGAGATAGACTGAGCGTCAAGACCGTCCCCCATTCCAATAAACCGAACAAGTTTTCTGAATTCCGGACTCGGCTTGGAAAGCCTCAGGTCTGACAGCATGTTTTCAAGAGTGTCATCTGTAGAGATCTGCCTGAGTCCATGCGACGCCAGAAAAGCATAAATACGACTATCTCCTATGTTTATGGCTGACCACTCCCCAGTGTTTGAACACGCAACCGCAGCAAGTGTTGCACCACCTTTCCCTTTGTATTCTTGATAGACAGCCTGATTGGCTGCCTCAGTCGCCAGCTCAAGTCTCTCGGGTAGTCTGCCGCTTCTCCCAGTGACTAATGAGCTAGCAAACGTACTAATTGCCAAATCAGCGCTTGCACTCCCAGACTGCATGCCTCCCATGCCATCACAAAGTGCGATACATGCAATTGCGGGTCGTTCCCGAATTGTAGATTGAACTCTAAGGAAGATGGCGCGGTCTTGGTTCTCTGCTCTGCCGCCCTTAGAGCTGGCTATATGAACACCACCAAAGTCAGCGCTTATAGAACCTGTCTTCTTGCCATCCCGAAGCCAGTCGCCTATAGCAGACTGAACAAGCCGTTGGTACCCGCCGGCGGTCATGGGGTCTGGAGCGGATTCTGATGGGTCTCCTCAACATTCTAGCGGCATCTGCTAGAGAGCCCAGCGGCCTCTTATGTCTGAGGGACAAAGCGACTTCAGCTATGCATCAGAGGTGCTCTGCTCTGCTCTAGGTATCGGCATACCATGAGTATCAACGGAGTCACTCATTGTGTCACTAGGCTGTGTTCTCATCCCCATCTGTTGGTGTTATTCCAAGACCATAGCTTGATAGAAAGCCGTCTCAGATGTGGGCCTGGAAAGCCGAGGTGCGTTATTCTTCAGTTACTATCTACACGGTCCTGTGATTCGGACCAATAGATCATATTTTCACATCAGCAGGCCTCTAGGCACTGCGGGATTGCTCGCCGGCCTAATTTGTGATAATATCAACTTGCGGCTGCAAACAAGAAGGGGCTTCCCTGGGTCCATTTGACCTCCCGCGAAACTACGCAGGGTCTCAAGATGTGGTCGCACCACTTTCGCTTTCTTTGTAGGACCATGGAACCCTTATACCCATTGGGAACTTAATAATTCCATATCCCTGGACCCTTCCGCTGCCGTCGGATCGGAATTTTGAGCCAAGTTTTTCAAACCACGGATATACGGGTAGTGCTTCTCCGTCGCCAAGACCCTTCCCCTCCCATTCTTCTCCATATTCCACAAACTGTCGATAGACGTTATAGGCAATAATGTCAGCCACTTGCACTTGGGCCCAGTGCGCTGAATCAACAAATTTAAGATCGTTATTGATTGAGTCAAAGCGAAGTTTTGATTGCAGCCTAGAGCCCGTCTTCCGGAGCTGGGCATGGTGAGACTTTAGGTTGACCTTGTATTGATTACCTGCAGGAGTTGCACCCATCATATCATCAATGACAACAGCAAGACTGTCTGGAAGGCGAACCTCTTGAACTGCGCGCTGCATCAAGAGCTCATATGCAATAGCAGGCGGATACCAAGCCCTATCCCCGTACTGAGTCTTTGACTGAATCTTGTCTACAGCAACAGCGATAATCACGAGATCGCGCTCAGCGATGCTGCAATACATATCCTCGACAAACCCCTCAAGTTGCGCTGCAGTCTTTCCGTATGGACTTAAGTACTTCTTCCTGCATGAATCGGGATTTCTGAGCCAGTTCGACTTAATCTCAATGTTCTCCGTTCCAAAGAATCCACGCTTTAGAGTCTTAATGGCCTCAACAAGACGACCTGACTCGGCCTCGGAAAGCAGAATTCCACCAAAGACAAAATATCTGGAAACGCCTCTGCCACGAAGGGAGTATTCTTGGCCAGTGGAGGCGTATTCCTTAGTCCCCGAATCATCGATATACAGGATGAACTGGGTCATCTGCGTCGGCGCGCATTGATCACGGGATCAGGCGAATTCATTAGCGCTTGCAGAAACATGTTATTGCTTATCACCATTTCGCTCTCGATTGTCAGGGCTTTAGTCTCGGACAAAGGAAACAGCGGACTCCCAGGTACCCACAGCTCACAGCTATCGCTGTTGTCTTCGTAGTAGGAGGCGTTGCAGGTGACGCGCATTTCCTTGTCGAGACCGGGCTGGGTCCAGGCGAAGTCATAGGCGCCGATCGAGCGGGCGCTGCAGCCTGGTGGCAGCAAGGCCGGTTGTCTGAGGATGGCTTCCAGATCAGCCAGGGTGAGCGGTGAGGGCTGCAGGGTGTTCACCACATCGCGGATGGCATCGAGGTCCTGGAGGACGTCATCAAGGTCCAGGCCCTTGATCTCGGGCTCCTGCTCCACAGCCGCCACGGCAGACGCGCGCGCCTTGTCCCGCTGATCACGGCTGACGAGGGTGGCCTGAGAGATTGAGCTTGACGCTTTGGCCAGGATCGGTTGGAGCTTGCCCACCACCTGCTCGAACATCGCGATCCGGCCCTTCAGTGCCCGGTACACATCGGCTTCAACCGTGCCATCGAGATGCAGGTTGATGATCTGCATTCGGGCGTGGGTCTGGCCGATGCGGTCGATACGACCGATGCGCTGCTCCACGCGCATCGGGTTCCAGGGCATGTCGTAGTTGATCAGGGCGGCGCAGAACTGGAAGTTCAGGCCCTCAGCTGCGGCATCGGTGCAGAGCAGGATCTCGGCCTTGCCTTGTTTGAAGTCGCGTTTGGTGGCTTCGCGGTTCAGGGCTTTCCATTCGCCGCCCCTCTGGAGCAGCTCGCCACCACGTCCGGTGAACGTCATCAGGCTGGTGCGACCAGCGCTGACCAACAGCGCCTTGAGGGCATCGACGGTGTCGGTGTACTGGGAGAAGACGATCACCTGCTTGTAGCCCTGGACCTGGAGTTCATCAATGGCCTCAAGGAACGCCGCCCCTTTGCTGTCGTGGCCCACCAGTGGGCGGGCCTGATCCAGCAGTACGGCGATGGCATCGAGTTCGCCCTGGAGCGAGGCCTCCTGGAAGGCGCTCTGCATGCCCTCAAGATCGAAGGTCTGCTCTCCGCTGATGTCGTCGTCTTCTGCGGCTGCAGCGTCTTCCTCCAGCTGCTGCTGCTGGCCGACCAGGCGTTTCTCCAGAGTGGAGACCAGGGCGGCCACGCTGCTGGCGAGGCGGCGGCGGTAGATCGTCATCACGAAGCCCACCGCCGATTTCTTCTGGCCAGAGGCCTGGGCGTACTGGGTGGAGATGAAGTCCTCCACGGCGTCGTAGAGCGCCCGCTCCTGCGGCGTGCTCTCCAGGAAGCGGTCGTCCACGTGGCGGGTGCCGATGGCCAGATCCATCGATCCCTGCTGCTTGTAGGCCCTCAGCAGGTTGCGGCTGTGGCGGGAGATCAGCCCCTGCACCGGCGTCCAGCGCTTCGCCAGGGCCAGCGAGGCCTGGCGGATCTCGACGCTGAGATTGCGGCGGGAGAGGGGGTCGGTGTCGTTGAGAGCCCGCAGCGCCTTGCGCTTTCGCAGCGGCGACCTCCGCAGGTCTTCCGGCAGGGCATTGCCCGGTGCCTCGCCAAACGCCGACACGCTGCTGCGCCACAGCCCGGCCAGGTACGACAAGGTGGCCTCATCCGGGTTCTCCTTCTCCACCCACTCGAAGAACCGCTCGAAGGCGTCTTCTGTCCACTCGGGAGGCATGCCCAGCAGGGCGAGCAGGTCCCACACCTCGAGCTCACTCACCTGCATGGGCGTGGCGGTGAGCAGCAGCAGACCGTTGGTGCGTTGGCGCAGCTGCTGCATGAGCTGCATCAGGGTGTTGGGACGGAGGCGCTCACCGCCGCTGCTGCTGTTCTCCCGACGGGTGCGGGCGTGGTGGGCTTCATCAAGCACCACCAGGTCGTAAGGCTCGGCTTCCAGCAGATCCTTGTGGCGGTCTCGCCGCCGCATCAGGTGGCTGGAGACCAGCACAAAGGGTTCTGAGGTCCAGCTGCTCCGGTCCACTGTTCGGGAGAGCCCAGCCGGACGGAAGCGGGTGGGCTGCCAGTCGAGCGACCTGCCGCTGTAGATGGGCCAGTCGAGGCCAAATTTCTCGCGCAGTTCCCGCTGCCACTGCTTGAGCACCGACGCGGGCGCCATCACCAACATGCGGCGGGCTCGGCCGCTCAACCAGGCCTGGCGCAGCAGCAAGCCCGCCTGCACCGTTTTGCCGAGGCCCACCTCGTCGGCGATCAGCAGCCTGGGCGGCCACTGCTGCCAGAGACGCTGGAAGGCCCGCTGCTGATGGGGCCAGGGCGTGACGGCACTGGTGCCTTCACCGACCCGTTCGGCTCCGGGCAGATCGCTGGCGGCGGCCTGGAGCACGTAGCTCCAGACAATGCGGCGCCGTTCATCGATGTCGAGGACGCTCTCAACGACGGGCTCTGGCTCCGGCCCAGGCAGATCCTTCAGGAAGGGTTTGAGGCGACGAGGTACCCCTTCCGTCGGCTGGAAGATGGCCAGCTGCTGGCGGATTGCCTCGGGGAGGGTGAAGGTGCGGGCGCCGGAGTCTTGGTTTTCCCAGAGCCGCAGGAAGCCAGCCTCCAGATCATCAATGGCCTCGGCACCACCAGGCTTCCAGGAGCAGAAGGTCTGGATGGTTTCGAAGTTGCTGGTCCATCCGTTGGGCGTTTCGTTGACGCTGCCGCTAAAGCCCAATCGCTGCCCGTGGTTGTCTTCGATCACGCCTTCCTTGGCGTGAAAGATCGCGCCGTCGTTGACGATCAGTCCGTCGATGAGGGGCAGCCCCACACGAATCTCCAGATGCCCACGGCCCACCAGCCAGGCCAGGAGCTCGGCCCCGAGAGCTGCGGCCCCCTGACCGCCCGGCTCCACCCCCTTGAAGGGGAAGTGGGTCGAGAGGTGATCGGTGAGAACGGTTCCAGCTGGGGCTCCAGCCGCGAGAGCGGTGATGTCGGCCTCGCTGAGGAACACGCCTGTGATCAGACGCATCTGGCCTCGCCCGACCCCATCGGATGAGGCCGCTACCAGGTGTTCCACACCTTCCAGCACTTGGAGAAGGGAGCGGCTGGTGAAGTAGCCGGTGATGCGCCAGTAGCGGGCGGCATCCATCAGGGCCGGCCTGTAGAAGCCCTCCAGCAGGCTCTCGATCGAGCTGCTGAAACGCCCCTTCCAGGCGTGATCGGCAAGGCCGGCCATGGCTGCTTATGCCTCAGCCAGTTCCGCAAGCACCAGCTCCAACTGCTTGGGTGCCGGCACCTGCTCCGCGAGGGCGAGGCGGCGCAGGTTCTCCAGGGCCTCGAAGTCTGAAGCGGCTGGTGCGGCGGCCTTCACCGGATCGAAGCCGGTGTAGCGGGCGGAGAGGGGAAGCACTTCGAGCACGGCCTCTAGGAGTTCGCTGAAAAACCCGGTGAGACCTGCGAAAATGGGCCAACTGCCTCAGTCGTGATGCGTGGTCAGCAGGAGCGCAGCGGCTCCCTGTTCTCCTACGTCTCGATCGAGGAGCGGATCCCG
>Ga0247837_1008644_pt1 | contig 12692 bp, 6 predicted proteins | sample LaCtaG_2_FD_187115 | JGI IMG/M metagenome (GOLD analysis project Ga0247837, IMG submission 187115) | Freshwater microbial communities from meromictic Lake La Cruz, Castile-La Mancha, Spain - LaCruzMarch2015_14.5m | ecosystem: Environmental > Aquatic > Freshwater > Lake | place: Spain: Castile-La...
ATTCAAAATCCTTGGCATAGCGCTTCTTTTCATCCGCCAGTTGGGCCTGATATTTGGCTTTGATATCCTCTTCCAATTGATGGGCGAGAATGTCCTGCACATCTATAGCAGTGCCACAATTGGGGCATTTCACTTGGGTATTGTCTTGCATGGTTGAAATACTTGAAGGATTCTAAGCGGGCACAAGTTGCCGAAAATTGGTGGATGAGGGCGATTGAATTACGAACCATTTCTTCCCCTCATCCAGTTTTTCTAAGAACAAAGCACGAATCACAATCAATGCATACAAACAAAAAAGCCTTGACGAAATATCCGCCAAGGCTTTTTCAGTAAAACAAACTAAGTGTCTTACAGCAACATCATCTTCTTGCTATCCACTTGTTTGCCGTTTACGGTTAGGGTGTACACATAGGTTCCTGCCGCAAACGAACCTCCACTAATAAGCACCTGGCCAAAGCCTTTGCCTTGCAAATCGAATTGCTTCAATTGTACGCCATTCAAATCGCTAACGATGATAGTAGCAATGCGGCTATCGTTGGGTAGGTAGTATTTGATGGTGGTGTTTTCGCGGAAAGGATTGGGGATGTTTTGTTCCAGTTTGGCATTGTCGGCAGTGGTTTGAGGATTAGTTGTGCCTGTGGCAGCACCATGCTCGAAGCAACAGGATTGAAGGTCGGTGTCGAATTTCTGTTGGTTGGCGAGTATTTCGCGCATCATGGTTTTTAGCTCAGCTATCTCAGCATCTTTTTCCGCTAATCGGCTCTCCAATTGAACAAGGCGTGTTGCGTCCATTCCTTGGGTACGTTCATCCAGTTCCTGAATACCGTTAACCAACACTGGGATGATATCGCTGTAGAAAACTCCCAATCTTTCAGCTGGTACTTTAATGGGTTCACTACCTCCGTCTTCGTCATACTGCCAGTCCCAGTCGCGCACCACTTCGGGCAACACGGTCTGAAGTTCTTGAGCAATCAGCCCAAGTTTACGGCCTTCTTCTGGCTTGCTTATCCAATCAAAGCTCACAGGGCGCAGTTTACGCAGCTCGTTTAGACCATATTTCAGATTCTCGACATTGGTCTTCTCGCGGGCATCGCTGGTGTTGATGGTGCCACTGGTTGCAAAAACCATTGTCCAGCGTAGCCCTGAAGAACCTAACTGTATCGTATTGTCAACTCCCGGAGTGACGGTTCCGCCACCGATGCGAAACACATCAGTCATGGTGGCAAGGTCGTCAGCACTTTGGCTGAATATGATACTGCCCGAGGCGTTCTTCATGCGCCAGTCGTTGCCTACCCTCACCATGTCCAGCTGAACATCTGATGAGGCTGTTGAATTCAGTCTTGCACCTGTTACACCCGAGGTGGATACCATCAGTTTGGCCAATGGCAAAGTTGTACCAATACCTACATTATTACCGCTGTTGAATAGATTTGAAGACCCGAACCACCCAATTGCTCCATCATAAATCAACGTCTGTCCACTTGAACCAGGAATCAATGTTGAAGCCAATGTCCAGGTGCCAAGTCCGGTTCCATCGCAAGCAAGAACTTGACCCACTCCTGGGTTATCCGCTTGGATTTTAATCTTACCGACTACATGAAGTTTTGCGCTAGGGCTTGTGGCTCCGACACCCATATTTCCGTTGCTAGTAATTCGAATCATCTGTCCACTGGACACATTGAGGTCTATACCACCTGCATTGCTGCCCACCGCATTGCTGCTGCCATAAAGAGCAATAGCTCCGCCATTGGCAGCACTCCCAGATTGTGGCCCCATGAACATGTAATCGGTGGTGCTCTTATAAAGTAGTGCAGCGTTGTCACTACTGAATCCATTTGTTAAAAGTGCCCTGCCAGCAACCTGCAATTTTTCTGAAGGAGTGGAGATGCCGATACCTACATTGCCGTCATTATTGTTCACCACATGTATTCCACTTCTGATCCAAGGGTAATCTATGTCCATAGAGGTCAGGACACCCGTCAAAGGGTCAACACTTACGGAAGAAGGACATGCGAGCCTTATTGACAGAACCTTGTTGCTGACCCCGGTCGTTACAAATGCATGTCCTTGACCGAGGTCAAATTCAATTTCATTGCCACTGAAGGTGAACGAATGAAGGAGTGATGGCGAAACAGGGGTACTGATATCTACCACGCTCATCACGTTGTCGCCCAGATCGATAGCAACGAGGTAGTTCCCAAGCACTTTGAGTTTACCGATGCCTTGACTGATTGGGAAAGTGCTCGAACTCATGTTAAAAGGGTCTGAGATGTTGATAAGCCTGATACCGGCCACACCCTGATCAGCAACAAAGGCGGTAGTTCCAACAATCTCAATATCGCTTGGAAATGTGAGCGGAAGGCTTGATGCCAGCACAGGCGTTGCTGGATCCGTAAGATCTATGGCCTTGATGTCGTCCGATTCAATGTCTGTGACGAATGCGAAACCATCTTTCAACTTGACCGCTATCGGAAATCCACCAACAGCGATGCTTGAGACCAAGGCCATATTCATGTGGTCAGAGATATCGACCACCCAAAGTCTATCGGCTTCACTATCAACAAGAACTGCAATATCGCCAGCAATATCCATTGATCTCGTATTGAGCGTTTGGCCGAAACTGTCGATATGGATTCCGGCAAGAGCATCTGGTTGGGCAGGGTTTGAAATATCGGACACACTTATCACGAAGGGTCCAGAGCCAAGACTAAACATAAGATTATCCCTGAATGCAAAATCACGGTTTGAAGTACCACTATTGAACGAAGTAATGGTATCGAGTGAACTTGGATCAGATATATCCACAATCTTCACTCTGAACGTGCCAGCCTGTCCTTGTCCGACATACAGATGACCATTATGAAAGCGGACAGCAGAAGGTTCTACCATTCCAATCTGACCTACTTCACCGGCACAGGAAAAGTCAGAGGCTGGAACATTTGAAAGAATGTCATTGACTGTGATAGCACCAACTATGCCTGTTGGTCCCTGAGGCCCTGTTTCACCTGTTGGGCCAGCTGTACCGATTTCGCCCTGAATTCCTTGTGGGCCTTGCGGGCCAGTAGGACCAGTTGGACCAGTCGCTCCTGTTAAACCTGTTTCGCCTTGTATTCCTTGAATTCCCGTTGCTCCAGTAGCCCCCACAGGCCCTGCCGTTGCCGCCACCCAATCCGTACCTGTCACCGTGCTGCTCAACACCTGCCCAGCAGTTCCTGGGTCGTTGTTGCTGTCAAGGATGGCGCCTGTAATCCTTGCGCTGCCCGTTACATGCAGCCGTTGTGAGGGCGCGCCATTGCCAATACCCACATTGGCATTGTTGCCAAGCACAACGCTGTTGCTGGTGGTGACCGTTGCATTGACTCCAATGGCCGTAGCGTTGTTTAGCGTTGGCGACCCTTGGGCCGATCGGCCAATATAGGTGTTGTTGGTGCCTGTGGTGTTCGTGGATCCCGCTTGATCCCCAAAAAAAATGTTGTACGAACCAGTAGTATTCAGAATGCCAGTGCGGTATCCCAAGAATCCGTTACGCGTGCCTGTCGTATTGGCCTCCCCTGCCAGATAGCCGATAAACGTATTCGCGTTGGCTGTATTGCTGAAACCTGCCCTTAGACCAATATTGACGTTATGGTTGGCCGTTTGGGCAGAGTATCCCGCAGATGCTCCAATGCAAACGTTTGATGAACCACTGGTATTCAAAAACCCCGCCTGATAGCCTATGAAGGCGTTATAGTTGCCTACTGTGCTATTAAACCCAGACTGACCGCCAATAAAGGAGTTGTAGCTTCCAGTGGTGAGGAGCTTTCCCGCATCACTTCCTATGAAAACGTTCCGTTGACCGCTGGTAATGGCACTACCCGCCAACCTACCAATCATGGCGTTCTGATTGCCAATTAGGGCCACTGCGCGGTCGCCTCCAATGGTGATTTGATTCGTAGAGGCTAAGTTAATTCCACCATTCACGTCCAATTTATATGCAGGGGCGGCATTGCTGATACCCACATTGGTGCCGTCATCGGTTATAGCTTGCCCGTAGCTTGTAGCTACCAATCCAACTAAAAACAAAACTAAAAGCTTACTTTTCATGACAATCTGTATTATTGGATGGAATTAAAAATTTGATTACTTAGACGATTTGAATCTTAAAAAAGTTACTGTTTTTCGGTATTAAAACGAGTGCATATTTATTCCTATTTCCACTTGACACCCGAATGATGAATTGTGACGAAATACAATCTTGAATCATGTCTTCGCTACAATACCAAGGATAAAGGAACCTTAACAAACAAAATCACTCAACATCGCAAAATCTTTTACTTCATAATTTCAGTTCAAATGAAAGGGTTTTTTAGTGAATGACAGACAAATGATTATTCTCGAAAAATCTTAAATAATTTGACCATTCAATAATTATTTCGCTCTGAATTTGAAAATGTCCTAGTCGTTGCGACCTTCGCTTCGTGAAGAAGCTTCTGAGCCGTATCAAAAAATTGCACCTGCTAGCTGATACGGCCAAGAATTCTGCTGACCGGCTAGAAGCCTACAGCGAGTTAGCATCTAATTATAGGACACTTGAGAGTCCAGAAGACGAGTTGGAATGGCTCACCAAATCATATCGCATACTAAAAAGGCAGCGACATGCTTCTGTAGCGCGGTTTGATGCCCTGATACGGCTTTATGAATTGAATCGTTTGGCCGGTGAAATTTCGCAGAAGGCACGACTTAATGGATTGACCTTTGTTGAAAGTGCGATTTTAGACGCTCGCCAATTGGGCGATTTGCCACGATTAGCCAGCGCCACGCTTTCAAAGGCATTTCTGTTAATCACCCTTGATACTGCGGATTCAGAAAATTTAAATCGTGCCAGTGTCATTCTAGATGAACTCTTGTTCTTGAATGAGGAAATGGGATTCCAACCCGAATTTCGCCATCTCATATATGCCAATCAAGCAATTATAGCAGGCAAACTGCAAAAACCTGAAGAAGCGGTTCGGCTCTTAGAACGAGCACTGAAATTACTCCCGGATGAAGAACGGCCAGAACGTAAAGCAAGCATTATAAAAAGTCTTGCCAAGTATTACTACCATTTTAATGTTGATTTAATACGAGCGCGAGAATTGTTGGAAGATGCGCTTAGACTGGGTTCCTATCTCCATGCTGAACAGGTCATTCTGAAAGACTTAGAATTAATATGCGCAGAGCTTGGGGACCACGTTGCGGCTTATGGCTATTTGCAGCAAAGAACCGAACAGGAGCGCAAATGGAATTTGCAACGGGCTGAAATGCGCATGGTGGCGATGCAAGTGAAAACAGAATTGTTGGATGCAAAGCGCAAACGCGAAATCTTTGAACTGGAGAACATCAAATTAGTTGATGCCAACAATCGTATTGCCGAACAGCGAAATGTGCTTGCCGAGAAAAACAAACATATTTCAGACAGTATAGCCTATGCCAGAAGGTTGCAAGAAGCCATCTTGCCAGCATCCGCATTTTTGCGCAGTATCCTGCCTGATCATTTTATGCTTTTTATGCCCAAAGATGTGGTGGCAGGAGATTTTTTCTGGGCCATGTCGTCAGATGATTTTTCTTACATGGCTATTGCCGATTGCACCGGACATGGGGTTCCAGGAGCTATGGTAAGTATGATTTGTCACAACGCGCTTACCCAATCAGTGCAACTTGGAGCCCAAACAACCAATGAAATTTTGGATACTGCGCGAACCTTGGTGAAGGATGCTTTTGGAAACTCTGGCATGGATGTAATGGATGGAATGGACATCACGCTCATTCGCATAGACAAGCAGTTTAAAAAACTTCAGTATTCTGGAGCGCACAATCCGTTGTGGGTTTTCCGTGGAGAGGAGCACATTGTATTTAAGGGGGATAGACAACCCGTAGGAAATTGGGTGATGGAAAAACCATTCAGCTATCAAGAAGCCAATCTCATTCCGGGCGATATGCTTTATCTTTTTAGCGATGGATTTGCCGACCAGTTTGGGGGACCAGAAAACAAGAAAATACGAGCCAAAGGTTTGACTGATCTTTTGCTTTCAATAGCACATCTTCCTTCAGAGGAACAACATGTTGCCATTGCCAATAACTTTCTTGAGTGGATGGGAAACAACGAGCAAATGGATGATGTTTCGTTAATGGGCATACGCGTGCCATCTATATAAAACGGCATCTAAATAGTAAACATGCAGCATTTGGTATTCTTTGAGATAATCCCCGTTAATTTGTGGTGAATCAACCTATGACTACCGCTCTGTGAAATATGCGTGTTAGTACCATTATTCCAGTATTCAACGAAGAGGGGAATTTGGCCTCAATCCATCAGCGCCTTTCTGCGGTGATGGCTGGATTGCAATTGGACGATTACCAGTTGTTGTTTGTAAATGATGGAAGCCATGATTCTAGTTTGGCCATTATTAAAGGGCTGGCTGCTGCCGACCCGCATGTGAACTACATTGATTTAAGCCGAAATTTTGGGCATCAAGTGGCTGTAACTGCTGGTTTGGACAATGCCTCTGGAAACTATGTTGTAATTATTGATTGCGACCTACAAGATCCACCAGAGCTTATACCCGAAATGCTGCAAAAAATGGCCGAGGGCAATGATGTAGTGTATGCGCAACGCAGTAGCCGCGAAGGCGAAAGCGTAGCGAAACGTTGTACCGCAAGCATTTTTTACAGATTAATGACGCGTATTACTGCGGTGCAAATACCAATAGATACTGGTGATTTTAGAATCGTTTCGCGAAGAGTAGTTGAAGTGTTGCGTCAAATGCCGGAACGCGAAAAGTTTCTTCGCGGGCAGATTGCTTGGATGGGATTCAATCAGGCTTCCGTGCCATACGTTAGGGCTGCCCGCCAATCGGGTGATACGGGTTATACCTACCGCAAAATGATTGGATTTGCTTTGGATGGAATTACTTCATTCTCCAATTTTCCACTCAAAGTTGCCACCATATCAGGTTTCATCGTGTCTTTCGTTTCCTTTGTGCTCATGATTTACGCCCTGTGGTCGCGGTTTGTTTGGAAAGTGTATGAACCAGGGTGGACATCATTAATTTTGAGTGTGCTTTTCATAGGAGGAATTCAACTTATAGCAGTTGGAATAATTGGAGAATACATCGGCAGAATTAGCACAAATGTGAAGCAACGTCCATTGTACTTAATTCGAGAACAATCACACAAAACTAAAACCACGTGATAGGAGGAAAAAAACGTCTTGGATTAGGAGTCGCCTTGTTGCTTTTGATTGCTTTTGCCAATCGAATGTGGTTTATTACGCAATTACCGCTATCCGGTGATGAGCTTTTTTCACTACAACACTTCATTGGAAACGGATGGAAAGTTGCGGCAACGGACTATTCTTCTCCAAACAATCATATTCTAAACTCGCTATTGTCTTCGGTTTTTTTTCAATTGCCCCTATCAGAAACAGTGGCAATTCGACTAACCTCACTTCTCGCATCGTTAGCTTCCATACTGATAGTTTTTAAATTGGTGCTCGATGCGCAAAGTGCTCGCTTCGCGTTTTTCTCCGCAGGTGTTTGGGTTGCTTCGTTGGGAGGGCTCTACTTTGGGTCTGTATCACGCGGATATGCACTGGTGGCGCTTTTGTCGCTAACTGCGTTTTACGCGCTGCGTCAGATTTCGAACAACACACCCTATACCATAAGATGGTCCATCATATTTGTGGTGTCTTGCGCGCTTGGGTTTGTAGCCGTTCCTACGTTTTTACTTCCTTTTTTAGGATTTGTGCTGACCATATTGGCTCAATACCTCATGCAGCGCAACAAAAAACTTTTTACCCTGAATGGAATAAACATCCTGTTGTCGTTAGGACTCACTGCACTTTTATATCTGCCAGTACTTCGGCACAATCCTATTACTTCACTTACCGACAACTGGATTATTCGCAACTATGATTTGGGAAATTTTACCCTTGAACGCATTGCCAATCATGCCTCGGAAACTCTTACCTATTTTGATCCCTTAATTGCCGCGCTATTCATTCCGTTGGCTCTTATTGCCATTTGGTTAAAAAAGGGATGGAAAGGCGTTTTTATGACCCAAGCGCTTTTTATGATTGCTATAAGTGCCGCATATGTTGGCCTTTCAGGCACAATACCTCCAGCGCGAACGCTCGTTTTTATTACCCCATTTATTATAATGGCTGTTTCTGAAGGCTTGTTCAATGGCTATGGGCAAGTGTCGCAGCTCTACAAAAAGGGGATGATGGTTCTTATTGCATTGCTTCCCACTTTGGTAATTGTTAATTCCAACAAGGCGATGTATCGCAAAGCATCCATAATGGACGAAGCAGAACAGCTTGATGGTCTACTTATGAACGAAGAGACAATCGAAACAGATTCCACAACACTATCAATCCCTAGCCCAATCCCCTCAACAGACGGCCAATGAGCATCGCTAAACTTTCCATCGTTATACCTGCATACAACGAAGGAAGAACCATTCATATGATTTTAGACCGCATCAAAGCGGTTCAATTGATGAATGGCATTTCCAAAGAACTTATCATAGTTAACGACTGCTCGAAGGATGACACCGTAGAAGCGGTGAATCGCTACATGGCTCAAAACACGGAATTGGACATTCGTTTCTTCTCGCAGCCAATAAATATGGGTAAAGGAGCCGCATTGCACAAAGGCATTGAGCTGGCTACTGGAGATTATATCCTCATTCAAGATGCTGATTTGGAATATGACCCGCGCGAATACAACGACCTTTTGAAACCGATAGTAGAAGGCAATGCGGATATTGTTTACGGCTCTCGATTTATGGGTGGAAATCCACATCGTATCCTTTTTTTTTGGCATACGATAGGCAACAAGTTTCTTACGTCATTGAGCAATATGTTCACCAATTTGAATCTTACAGACATGGAAACATGCTACAAGTTGTTTGATGCCAAAATGGTGAAGTCCTTAAATCTACAAGAGAAACGCTTTGGATTTGAACCAGAGGTAACTGCTAAAGTTGCACGCATACCCAAAGTGCGGATTTACGAGGTGGGCATTTCTTACTACGGACGTACTTACGAGGACGGCAAGAAAATCGGTTGGCGCGATGGCTTCCGTGCTATCTATTGCATTTTGAAGTACAACCTCGTTAGCAAATAAGCGCGTGCTGCGCAATGGAGCATTAGCACTTTTGGTGGGCATTGGCCTGCTTGTATTTGCCTCTCAAACGCGTTGGCAAACCATTGTCGATGAACCGCTCATTATTACTGATGGTAAAGGCTATTACAGCTATTTGCCCGCTGCGTTCATCTTCCACGATTTCTGTTATGGGTTTATAAAGACCACCGATAGCTTGCACTATCCCAAAGGTGAATGGGTTCATTTTTTCCATGTCACCGAAAAAGGCAATGTGAACAAGTACTTTGTGGGCACTGCGGTGCTCATGGCTCCATTCTTCGGGACGGCAATGGCGGTGGCGTCTTTCACTGGAGACGTGATGGATGGATTTTCACCACCATTTCAAATTGCCATTGGCGTTGCTGCGCTGTTTTATTTATCGCTAGGCTTGCTATTTCTGCAGCTGTTTCTTCAATTGTTGGGATACAGAAGGACAGCGATTGTTCCTGCTTTACTTATCCTGGTTTTTGGCACCAATCTGCTTTTCTATACCGTTTATGAACCCTCGATGTCGCATGTGTATTCATTTTTTGCGGTGTCGGCATTTCTCTATTTCTCGGCAAGAGCTATAATCTGCCAGCACGAACGGTTTTGGATATTGGCGGCATTTGCTTTGGGATTGGTTGCGCTAATTCGCCCTACAAATGGCCTGATTGTTTTAGCGCTACCAGTAGTTGCAAGCGGAATTTTTCCAATTATAACTAGCCTAGAACGGCTGGTTCAAAAACCAGTGCTGTTCTTTCTATCCATTATCGTTTTTGTTGGAGTTGTTGCCCTTCAACCCATTCTATATCTCATTCAAGTAGGAGCGCCAATGTTTTGGTCGTATCAAGGGGAAGGGTTCAATTTTCTCTCGCCCGAGTTTTTTAACGTGCTGTTTAGTTATCGTAGAGGACTCTTTGTGTATGCACCCATACTGCTGCTGGCTGTGATTGGCATTTTCGCCTTGCGCAAACGAAATGCAACGCAGGCGAATGCATTGCTATTCTTCCTTTTGGCTATAACTTGGGTTATTTCTTCGTGGTGGATGTGGTATTATGGTGGCGCCTTCGGACACAGAGCTTTTATAGAGTATATCCCATTCTTTGCTTTAGGGCTTGTGCACTTAATTCAATTTGGATGGGGAATATTCAGACCATGGTTTGTTATAATTCTGGGGTTCATGTGCATTGGTATTCAAGGCGTTCAAACCTATCAATACGTGCATCATATTTTGCCGTTTGATGGAATAGACCGTACCAAATACCGCAGCCTTTTTTTACGAACTGGCGAGGATTTGCAATGGTATTATCCTGGAAATTCAGGGCAAGACAGTTATGCGGGGATGGATAGCACGGTGCTGATTCATGACATGGAAGCATCGCATGATTGGGGTGGCGAACAGCAAATTTCGGATTCGGTAGCGTTCTCGGGCACAAAGTCGAGTTGCTTGAAGCAAGACAACTTTGGCATAACGCTTCGCATTAAGGCAAAAGACATTCCCGTTAGCGCCAACGTTGTCCGCATAAGTGGCATGGTAAATTCGAGTTCGTGGCAGTCGGATGTTTCGTTTGTATGTACTATTCAAGATTCTACTGATGCAGCATATTTCTGGCGTAAAAAACCACTGCGACCGCAGTTTAGTTTTAGTGCTGAGTGGAACAAATGTTCGGCTGTATTTTTTTGTGGAGCTGCGCGCCAAGCCAACGATACGTTTGTGTTATACATTATGAAAGAAGACCAACATGAGGTATGTTTGGATGATATGGAAATAACGTTCATCCATGCGCGATAACGAGTCCAACAAATGGCTTTGGAGGCTAACGCTGCTGTGCTGCGGAGCGCTTGCTATCTTTTTTGAGCTGAAAAGAGAATGGCACAATTTGGCCATGTATGGAATAATTCATGCCGATGCCCAAGGATATTATGGCTATTTGGTGGCCGCATTACTTGAGCGCTCCTTCGATTGGGAACAGGTTATTTCGAGATACAGTGCTACGTATTTTGGAGGAGGCGCAGCCGATTTTACAGTCATGACTGATGCGGGAAGGGTTAACAAATACTATGTAGGATCCGCGTTGCTAATGCTTCCTTTCTTTCTGCTATCCTGCTTGGCCGCTTGGATTATGAAGGTTCCTGTGGATGGATATTCCGTACCTTTTCATATTGGGATGATGCTTGGCGCGCTGTTTTATGTGCTTGTTGGGCTGTTCTTATTGGGAAAGTATCTTCATAAAAAAGGCATCCCTTGGAATATCATTTCGTGGGCTACTTTGGGAGGATTTGCAGGCACGGGGCTGTTTTATTACACGGTTATGGAACCGGCCATGTCGCATGTGTACAGCTTTTTCCTCTTCTCTGCGTTTATCTATGTGGCAGACAAATCCATTGTGGAAACCACTAGAAAAAACCTTGCACTACTGGCCGCTGTGCTGGCACTAATCGTTTTGGTGCGCCCTTCAAATGCGGTTATCATTCTAAGCTTCCCTTTTATTGCTGGTGGATGGAAACCCTGCTTTGCGTTTGCTAAGGAAGTGTTGACCAGCACCAAGGTTATTCTTCCACTTGCCATAGCTGTGGCCATTGTTTTGTTTCAATCGTTGATGTATTGGATCCAAGTAGGGCAACCTTTGGTGTGGTCCTATAGTGGAGAAGGATTCAATTTCCGTAATCCGCAAATCATCAATGTGCTGTTCAGTTATAAGAAGGGCTTTTTCGTGTATTACCCTTGGGCAATGCTGGCATCGGTGGGTTTGGTCGCATTGTTCCTTCGTTCGAAAGCTGCGGCAGTTTGGTTGGTAGCATTTCTCGGTGTAGCGATTTACATAATCTCTTCCTGGTGGTCGTGGTATTATGGGTGCAGTTTCGGCATGCGTGCCTTGGTGGAATACCTCCCTTTTTTCATCCTATTGATGGCCTACCTAATTCATGCTCTTCCTGTTTGGGGCAAAGTGATAGTGGTAGTGCTGTCGCTGGCTGCTATTCCCCTCAATCTTATTCAATCCTACCAATACAACAAGTTTATTCTGCATTGGATTGATATGAACCAAGAGCGTTACTGGCAGATATTTCTTCAAACTGGAAAGAAATACGATGGGATATTTTATCGTGAAGCCAAGCCAGAGTTGATTCCCGCAGAGGAACGCATTGCTGGTCGATGGGAAGTTTCGACCGACTTGGAAGTAGTAACGGTGAAATGGGGAACGCAAGGGCGCACTTCTGAGTTAGCTCATTCTGGCAAGCATTCTTCCAAAATAAATGCGGAAAATCCGTACGGTGCTACCATTGGAATTCCGTTTTCGGAAATGGGAGTTGCGGGCAAGAAGATTGTGGTGGCTACGTTTATGGCGTGGTCGGAAGAGGAGATGCCCGCTCTAACACTTGCCTATTCATATAACCAAAACGAACGGCATTACGGGCATGATTACATCGGTTGTGGCGACCAGATTTTGGAGAAAAACACATGGACGGCAGTGCGCGTGGTGGCCGAATTGCCTAGTCCCGAATTGGCCACGGATGTTTGGATTGTGTATCCTTACACTACTGGCG
>Ga0247837_1008653_pt1 | contig 12684 bp, 7 predicted proteins | sample LaCtaG_2_FD_187115 | JGI IMG/M metagenome (GOLD analysis project Ga0247837, IMG submission 187115) | Freshwater microbial communities from meromictic Lake La Cruz, Castile-La Mancha, Spain - LaCruzMarch2015_14.5m | ecosystem: Environmental > Aquatic > Freshwater > Lake | place: Spain: Castile-La...
CCTGTGCGGCATCTGCTCCGTCTCGCAATCCATGGCCGCCGCCTATGCCCTGGCCGATGCGCAGAACCTGCAGATGCCGCCCAATGGCGAACTGGCCACCAATCTCATGCTGGCCGCCGAGAACCTGACCGATCATCTCACCCATTTCTATCTTTTCTTCATGCCGGACTTTGCGCGCGCGGTCTATGCCGCCGAGCCCTGGTACGGACCAGCGGCGGCGCGCTTCCGCGCCCACACCGGGACGGCGGCCCGCGAGTGGCCGCCCGCCCGCGCGCAATTCCTGCACTTGATGGGCCTCCTGGCCGGCAAGTGGCCGCACTCGCTGAGCCTGCAACCGGGCGGCTCCGCCCGGCCGGTCCAGGCCCAGGAGCGGCTGCGGCTGCTGGCCATTCTCGGTGCCTTCCGCCGGTTCCTGGAGACCCGGACCTTCGGCGATCCGCTCGACGCCATCGTCGCCCTGGACAGCGGCGCGGCCCTGGAACGCTGGGCCGCCGCACGGCCGCCGCACGGCAGCGACTTCAGACACTTCCTGCACTGTTCCCACCAGCTCGGCTTGGACCAGCTCGGCCGTGCGACCGACCGCTTCATGAGCTTCGGGAACTATCTGATCGGCGCCCGGCGGCTCTTGCGCTACGGCCTGTGGGACCAGGGGCCCCGGCATCTGGATCTCGCGACCATCACCGAGGATTTGAGCCACAGCCGGATGCTGGGCGGCGAGGCACCCCTGCATCCGTCCCAGGGGGTCACTCTGCCGGACCTGGACCGGCCCGACGGCTACACCTGGTGCAAGGCGCCGCGACTGGATGGACAGGTGGTCGAGGTCGGCGCCCTCGCCCGCCAGATGGTCGACGGACATCCCCTGATCCGCGATCTGGTGGCGCACAGAGGCGGCAATGTGCAGAACCGGGTGATCGCACGCCTGCTGGAAACGGCCCGGGTGACCCTGGCCATGGACGACTGGATACGTCGGCTGGTGCCGGGCGAGCCCTTCTGCAACCACGGCGAATTATCCGACGAGACGGAGGGCGCGGGTCTGGTGGAGGCCGCCCGCGGCAGCCTGGGCCACTGGCTGCGGGTGCGCAAGGGACGCATCCACAGCTATCAGATCATCGCCCCCACCACCTGGAACTTCTCACCCCGCGACCGGGAGAACATCCCCGGCGCGCTCGAACAAGCCCTGATCGGCGCCCCGGTGCGCCCAGGAGAACGCACCCCCATCAGCGTCCAACATATCGTGCGGTCATTCGATCCCTGCATGGTCTGCACCGTGCATTGAAGCCACATCGCTGATCCGAGACACGGCCGCGATGACCAAGCAGGTGCCGTCAAGGCCCCCGTCCAGCGCGTTGCCCGGCCGCGCCCTCAACCCGCCTCGGCGATCCCACCCTTACGATACGCATCCACCTCCTCGGCGGTCAGCGGACGCGCCTCTTCTTCGAGCATCACCGGGATATCGTCGCGCACCGGATAGGCGAGACGGCCGGAACAGGAGATCAGCTCCGAGCGCGCCTTATCATAGATCAGCGGCCCCTTGGTCACGGGGCACACCAGTATCTCCAGCAGATTCTTGTCCAGCATACGGATTCTCCAGATGTTCTTGAAGTCGACAGGGATTGCGCGGGGCCGCGCCGCGCGGCCGACCCAGCGCCAAGCGGCGATGATGGACTCAGGGCGCGGTCGCGGTAAAGCGCGGGGTGATGGCATCCTCGCGGCGGCCGCGATCGTCGTTGCGGCTTTAGGGGCGGGTTTCAAACCCGCCCCTACACCAAATCAGGTACGACGGCTCTACGCGCCCGACTCCGCCACCGCCAGCGCGCTATGACGGCGCGAGTACGCGAAGTAGATGACGAGCCCGAGCGCCAACCACAGGCCGAAGCGCAGCCAGGTGATCAGCGGCAGTTGCAGCGCCAGGTACAGACAGGCGGCGGCGCCGAGCAGCGGGATCAGCGGCGACCAGGGGGTGCGGAACGGACGCGGCAGGTCCGGATGGGTATAACGCAGCCAGATCACGCCCAGGCACACCAGAAAGAAAGCGGCCAGGGTGCCGATATTGACCAGCTCGGCCACCTGCCCGATCGGGGTGAACCCCGCGATGGCCGCCATCAACAGTCCGCTGAGCAGAATCACGCGGACCGGGGTCGCGGTGCGCGGGTTGACCCGGGCAAAGATCGGGGGCAGGAGCCCGTCGCGCGACATGGCCAGAAACACCCGTGTCAGCCCGTAATAGAGCACCAGCATCACCGTGGTCAGCCCGGCAATAGCCCCGGCCGCGATCACCCCGGCCGCCCAGGGATAGCCGAGCCGCAGCATCACATCCGCCACCGGCGAGCCCACGTTCAGCGAGGGGTAGGCGACCACCAGGGTCAGCAGTCCGGCGACCAGGATATAGATCACGGTGCACACCGCGAGCGAGACCAGAATACCGATCGGCAGATCGCGCTGGGGATTGCGCGCTTCTTCGGCCGCGGTCGAGACCGCATCGAAGCCGATATAGGCGAAGAAGATCAGCGCCGCCCCGCCCATCACGCCGCTCCAGCCGAAGGGCATGAAGGGACTCCAGTTGGCCGGCTCCACATGGGATGCGGCGACGATGACGAACACCGCAATGGCGGACAGCTTGACCAACACCATCACCGCATTGACCCGCGCGCTTTCGCGCACCCCGATGCTCAGCAGCACGCCCAGCGTCAGCACGATGAGCGCGGCCGGCAGGTTGATCCAACCGCCCTCCAGCGGACCTTGCTGCAGGACCAGAGGGAGCGCCAGACCGACCGCCTCCAGTGCATTATCGGCATAGGCGGACCAGCCGATGGCGACCGCCGAGGTCGCGACCGAATATTCCAGGATCAGATCCCAGCCGATCATCCAGGCAACGATCTCGCCCAGGCCCGCGTAGCTGTAACCATAGGCGCTGCCGCAGCCGCCGATGGACGCGGCCAGTTCCGCGTAGGCCAGGGCGCTGAAGGCACAGGCCGTTCCCGCCACCAGATAGGACAGGATGATGGCCGGTCCCGCCTGAGTCGCCGCGGCCACCCCGGTCAGCACAAAGATGCCGGCGCCGATGATGGCACCGATCCCGAGCAGGGTCAGGTCCACCGGACCGAGCACCGGGCGCAGCGCCGGCCCGCCCAGGCTGTGATCCGCGTTGATCGATTTGGTCCGCAGCAGTCCCGACAGTCGCATACGACCTCCGACAAAATGCACCTGAACACCGGATGAAGCACGTGTAGCCGCGCATGAGCGCGCGTTAACGCGAAAGAATGATCGCATACCTTGATTCCCGCGTGGTTGAGCGGAGCAGGCCGATCCTGTCGGCGATTATCGCGGTTTCCGGGCGCAAGCACAGTTCGTTCTGGGGGCTCGATCGTTGGTCCCGCCGCAAAAAGACTGGATCTCAGGGCTTGACCGTGAAAGTCGCGCAGCGACCCTGTGGGAGCGGCGTCCCGCCGCGACGGGACCCGGCGCGTAGCCACAGCGTTAAGGGTCACCGCGGCACCGCATCGCGGCGGGACGCCGCTCCCACGGGGGACATTTATCTTCGGGGGTGGCTGATGTTCCTTTCAGCGCTGACGACGCGGTTCAGGTTGAGCCATGCTCATGGCCGAAACACACCTGATAATCGACGCAGTCCGCACAATTGGGCGACTTGCAGATCGGCACCTCGGCGCGCTCGCAAAGTTGGCGGTAGAAAAACTTCTTCCATTTCATGTCCCCGACGTTGCGCTTCGCCAGCTCCGGAAAGTGCTCCATCATCAGCCGGGTCAACAAGGGCCGGTTCGGCAGCCCCATATCCTGCCACAGGTGATTGTCGCGCATGGCCGCGGACGCAATCGCGTGACTGAGCCAGGTGAGCCGCTCGCTCGGCTCCCGCCGGAACTCCATCAGCAGATCCAGGAGATCCTGAAGTTCGTCCAGCGCGGCGGCGTCGCGGCCGGGAGCGCCATTCGTCAGCTCGGTTGTCGGAAAGTAAGTGTCCAGCAGTCGGCGAAAGTCCGACTCCGGCAATCCGCGGATCAACGGAGACTGACCGGCGGCCAAGGCCCGCCCGATCACGCCCGCAAAGGCCAGGGTCAGCGGATCCGTCGGATCGCGGGCAACACGCAGCAGGGTCTGATCACCCTGCACCGACAGATTTGCACCAACTGAGGGCGCCGCGGCCCGATCGGACGCGGGCTCAAGGGCCGTGTCGGCAGCCGTCGTGGAGGAGGCCCGCGGGGGAAGACTGACGAACCCGGTTGGTCGCGCTTGGAGTTCCATGGGGTTTTGACCTCTTGACGTTGGTTGTTGGCCGCCCCGCGGCAGCGGCTGGCCGGTACCACTGCTCGCGCAAGCCGCACCGTGCTCGACTCAGCCGCCGGTGCATCGTCGACCTCGTGTTGCGGGACGCCGCGGCGGTCGGGCGCCGACCGCGGCCGACCGAAAACGATACAAGAATCAAACCAGGTGTGATGCCGATAGCGTCGCTGCGTTCGTCGGTCCCGATCGGCCCTAGCGTGTCGGGGCGGGACGCCCCGACTCCTTCTCAGTTATCCACCCCAACGATGACACTGGAGGCCGGAAAGATGGCGCAGGCTGGGGTTTGCTCGGCGATTTCCAGGCGGTCGAGCAGGTCCGCGGTGATTACTCCGCGGACCGTGACACCGGACGGCAAGGCGATGACGACCTCGGCCGGCCCATCACCGCGGGTGATGCGCTGGACCAGGCCGCACAGGGCATTGGTGCCGGGCCGGGCCTGCGGGTCCGGTGCGCGGCCGATGCCGACGGCGACCGCCTTGATCAGCGCCCAGACCGCGCGCCCGGGGCGCAGGCTCAGGGATTCGACGCTCTCGTTGGTGACCCCCGCGCTGAGGCGGTCGCCGCCCTGAATCTCGATCTCGATCTGCGCATCCACGGTGCGCGCGGTTACCGCGACGATCCGGCCGAAAAACTGGTTACGGGCGCTGGTGCGCATGGCGAGCCGCCGCAGCAGGTCGAGCGCCGCGCCCGAGTCGCCCATGGCCGCGTTGATGCCGTCCAGAAAGCGCCGGTACTCGCCGGCGATGGTGCGATAGGCCGCGATCAGGCGCCGACCCTCGTCGGTCAGCCGGGCACCGCCGCCGCCCCGGCCGCCGGTGGCAGTCTCCACCAAGGGCTTGGGGGAGGCGTTGTTGATCGCATCCACGGCGTCCCAGGCGGCCTTGTAGCTGACGCCGACGCCCTTGGCCGCCTGGGTGATGGAACCGCGTTCACCGATCTGCTCCAGCAGGGTGATGCGCTCTTCCCCAAGGAAAGCAACATCATTCACGTCGAGCCAAAATGCGCCGTCGACCCGCAGCGGGCGCTCGCTCTTCAGGGACTTGTTCGGCGTGCTCACTCAGGTGCTGCCTCTTATAAATATTAAGAAAATCATATAACTGACATCGCATTTCGAGACCATGTTACGCCTCGCTCCGACGACCGACAAGGCGCTGCAGCGGGCGCCGGCTATTCCAAATTTGGGCCACATCGCGCGCCCCCTGGTGGATGCGGCGCGCGGGCCTTGATCAAGATTCCGGCCACTTGGGCTCGCCGGGTGCGTAGTCAGGCCATCCTGGCCTGACACCGTCAGGGCTGGAAGCCCTGACGACGCACCCCGCTGGCCGGGATTACGATCAAGGCCGGCACGCGCGACCGACGTGCCGGGTCCGTGACACCGAGCGGCGCGCCTGATTCACCCACAGTGGAGCCGGTTTCGTCGGGTGGATCAGTGCAGCGCACCCGCCATCAGCCGCGCTGCCGACGCCGGCCTGCGCCGATCCAGCGTGAGGACGGGAGGCGATGTTATAGTTTCGCTGCAACCAACCCAAAACAATCCGGAGGACAGTCCCATGGCGGCGAAAATGATACTGATGCTGGTCGGTGACTTCGTCGAGGACTACGAGGCGATGGTCCCGCTCCAGATGTTGCAGATGGTCGGACACAAGGTCCACACGGTTTGTCCCGATAAGCAACCGGGCGACCGGGTCCGCACCGCCATCCACGATTTCGAGGGCGACCAGACCTACAGTGAGAAACCTGGGCACTTGTTCGCGATCAACACGGACTTCTCACTGGTCGATCCGGCGCGGTATGACGCGCTCGTCATCCCCGGCGGCCGGGCCCCCGAATACTTGCGGCTGAACCCGCGGGTCATCGAAATCGTGCGCCATTTCGCCGCCGCGGATAAGCCGATTGCCTCGGTCTGCCATGGCCAGCAGATTCTGGCGGCGGCCGGGGTCCTGGACGGCAAGCGCTGCACCGCCTACCCGGCCGTGCGACCCGATGTGGAGCGCGCCGGCGCACTCTGGTGCGAGGTCAACGAGACCTTCTCCAACGCCTATACCGACGGCCGCCTGGTCACCGCCCCGGCCTGGCCGGCCCACCCCGAGTGGATGCGCAAGTTCCTGGAGGTCCTGGGCACGCGCATCGAGACCTGACCGAGTGACCACTCGGGCAATTGCTGTCATTGGCCCGATCAATAGTTTACTGCACGCTCATGGATCACCAAGTATTCGTCTATGGCACCTTGCTGCGCGGGGAGGTCAATCACCACTTGCTGAGCGGCGCCGAGTGGCTTGGCCCGCACCGCACCGCACCCTGTTTCACCCTGCTGCGGGTCGGCGCCTATCCGGGCGCGGTGCGCGGCGGCGGCAGCGCCATCCAGGGCGAAGTGTTTCGGGTCGACACCGCCGGGCTGCATCGGCTCGACCGGCTTGAAGAGTATCCCAGGCTCTACGACCGCCAACTGATCCCGACCGCCTATGGCCGCGCCTGGTGTTATCTGTACCGCGGACGGCGGCGTGATCGGCGGGTGATCCAGGGCGGCGATTGGCGGGCCTTCGCCGCCGATCCGGACTCCTGGCGCGCGGCTGGTGTGCGCCGCACCCGCGACGCCAAGAACCGCCCCCGCCGACCAGCCGCGGCCATGACCCAGGTCACCGCGTCACTGTCGGCGGGCGTTGAAGACGCGACACACCGCGACACCAAGCCAGCGGAATGAAGATCTTCCAGCGTTTCGGTGAGGCGCCGGTGTGGGTTGCTGGTGCCTCGCCCCTGGCCGGCCGGGTGTTCGACAGTCTGCGCCGCGCGGGGCGGCGCGTCCGTGTCGTCGCCCTCGCCGAGCTGACCGATCTCAAACCAGGCGCCTGCCGGACCCTGGTCCTGGCCGATCCGCCGGAACCGGGAAACCTGGTTGCCGGCCTGATCCACCGCCTGGGTAGCAGCCACGGGCGCGGTCGCCGAGCCGCCCCGCTGCGGCTGATCCTCATGGTTCAGGCCGACCCGCCGCCGCCGTTGCCTGATCTGGACCCCGCCGGGCCGATCACGCTGGAGACCTTCGCCATCGAAGATCGGGCCGCGCGGGTGCTGCTGGAGCGCTGGCCCCTGCACTGCGGCCTGGACCCCTGCTTCGACCAGCGCCCCCACCTGCTGGTCGCCGGGTTCGCGCCCCCGGCGCGCGCCCTGGTGGTGCAGGCGCTGCGGCTGATGCCCTACGGCGAGGAGCGGCCCGCGATCACCATCACCGGTACTGACCCCGAGGTCCAGGCACATTTCGCCGGTGCCTATCCGCAGGCCGGCCAGGTGGCGGACCTGCGCTGGATCGATCAGGACCTGGCGGATCTCGCCGCGCTGCCGCCGGTCACCCAAATCCTGGTGTGTGCCGATCCGCCCGCCGCCGGGCCGGACGACGCCATCGCCCTCGCCCAGTGGTTCGCCGGACGGCTCGCCGCGGACCAGGGGGTTTCCCCGCCGATCCTGCTGGAGGTCGGAGACGCGATCCCGGACGGCAGCCTGGCGGACTGGGATGGCCAGACCTTTCCCTTTTCCTATCTCGACGAGGCGTGCCGTCCCCAGGTGCTCCTGGACGGTCGCGGCGACGCGCTCGCCCAAACCATCCACGAACACTACACCGACAGCATAGCCGCTCAAGGACGCGATCCGGAGCGCGAGCCGGCCGGCCGGCCCTGGCCCGCACTCACCGCCTCCTACCGGGATGCCAATCGGCATCAGGCGGATCATATCTGGGCAAAACTCGCCGTGATGGACTGCCGCGCCGTGCACGAAGAACGGGGCGGATCCTTCGCCTTCGCCCCGTTGGAGGCCGAGCGGCTGGCGGTCATCGAGCATCTGCGCTGGGCCGCGGATCGCCATCTGGACGGCTGGAGCTATGCCCCGGTGCGTGATAACGCCCGCAAACATCACCCGCAATTGATCCCCTACCGGGATCTCAGCGAACCCATGAAAGACCTGGACCGGTTCGCGGTGCGCGGTGTACCGACCCTGTTGGCCCGCTCGGAACTCGGGGTGGTCCGCATGTTGATCCTGGGCATCCCCGAGCCGCACACGGCGCTCCCCGCGGATGCCGTCGCCGCCGGCTTGCAGCGATTGGCCGAGCAGGTGCTGGACCGGCTGGCCGCGCGTTATCCGGATCGTACGCTGGTGTTTGCCGCCACCCTCGCCGAGCCCGGCGCACGCCTGATCACCCGTCTCGCGCTCGACCGCGCCGCGGCCGGCTTGTTCCTGCTCTGCCCGCAACCGATCGCCCACACCCTGGCCGCGCAACCCGATGACGCCGCCCGCCGCGAACTGCTGGAACTGATCGCCCGCGCGGAGCGGCGGATCAGCCTGCCGGCCCCCGGCGAACTGACGCGCTGGTTCGCGCGGCGTGCCGACATTCAACTGGTGGTGGGGTCCGGCCCGCTGGAGAACGCGGGGGCCAAACGCGTCCTCCTGGACCCGGTCGAGCGCCGCGTTGACTGGAATTTCGACTATTGATGAGGCGCGCGGTACCCATTGATGATGGACCTCCCGGCCACCCGACACCGCACGGTGATGAACTGCGACCCGCCCCGATGATGCACTTCACTGACCACCTGCTCACCCGACTCGCGTGGATTGGTCTGGCCGGCCTGATCCTGCTGGCGCTGCTGATGACGACCTTGCGCCTGGCACTGCCGATCACCGATCACTACCGCGACGCGATTGTACAAACGCTGTCGCAACGGCTCGGTTACCCGCTGCGGGTCGAGACGCTGACCCTGCGCTTGTCCGGTTGGTTTCCCCGGCTGGTGCTCGGCAACGCCGCGCTCACCTGCCCTGAGAACGGCAGCGACCTCCTGCGTCTCCAGGCCCTGGAGTTGGACCTGGAACCCATTGCGTCGTTACGCACCGGGAAGCCCCAGATTCACGCACTAACCCTGGTGGGCGCCCGGCTCATCATCGAGCGCAAGCCGGACGGGCGGGTCAGCGTGGCTGGACTGGGCGCGCTCCACACCGATGACCCGCGGACCCTGGAACTGTTCCTGGACCAGGGACGGCTCAATCTCACCGAGAGCGAGGTCCTGATCCGCGACGACGCACTGGGGAGCGAGGGGATCCGCCTCACCGACGTGCGGCTGCGTCTGCACAACACGGGGTTGACCCACCAACTGGAACTGATCGCCCAGGCACCGACCGCGCCCGCGGACTCCGGCGCGACGCATCCGCCCGCCACCCGCGTGCGGGTACTCGCCGATCTGCAAGGCGATGCGCAGGATTTGCGCGGCTGGGGTGGTCGTGTCTATCTCCACCTGGCGGCAGCGGATCCGGCCGCCTGGCTGCCCCGGACGCTGGTCGATCCGGATTGGGTGCACACCGCCGACGTCCGATTGGAGAGTTGGAACGAGATTCGTGCGGGCGCGCTCACCGAGAGTATCAACCGCATCGACGTCAGCGGCCTCACGCTGACGCCCCCCGGAGCGACCGGCACGGCTGCGGACCTGGCGTCAGCGCCTGCTGATTCCGCGCGCCGGTCCGCGGCTCGATCGGCAGCGGTCACCGTGGAGCAACTTGGCGGACTGATCCGCGTCGCCCCGCTGGCCGACGGCTGGCGGATCGGGGTCGCTGACCTGGAACTGCGGGTCGACGGGGCCGCGCTCCACGACCTGGACCTCGACCTGCGGCTGTCCGCTCAGGGCAACCTGCCGGCGTTGGACCTGACTGCCGCCGAGTTCGACCTGGCAACCATCACCAAACTGCTGCGCGCCTCGCCGTGGCCGTCCCCCCTGAACCGCGATCTGCTCGCGGCCTTGGGCCCGCGCGGCCGGATCGAACGGCTGGCCTTGCAACTCGCGGTCACGCCGGGGGAGCCGCCGACCTGGCGGGCGGCGGCCCTGGGCCATGGACTCGCCCTGGAGCAGCGCGCGCGCCTCCCCGGTTTCGCCGGCCTGAGCGCTCGCCTGCGGGCGGATCAAGACGGCGGCGGCCTGCAACTCGGCAGCACCGCGCTGGACCTGGATTTGCGGCCACTATTGGATCAACCCATCCACCTGGATCAATTCAGCGGGTTCCTGACCTGGCAGCGCGATCCCGCCGGCGGGGTGCAGGTGCAAGGCCGCCATCTGGTGCTGGAGAACGCCGACCTGTCCGGACGTGCACGCCTCGCCCTGGATTGGCCCGCACCCGCCGCCGACCCCGCGACCGGGCCAGTCCTCGACCTGCGCGCCCACCTGTCCGACGCCGATGTCGCCCAGGTGCGGCGCTATCTGCCGGTCGGCGTGATCAAACCGGAACTCACCCGCTGGCTCACCCGCGCCCTGGCAGCGGGACGGGTGCCCCAAGCCGATCTCCTGATCCGTGGCCCGCTCAAGAAATACCCTTTTCGTGAACAGGAAGGGCGCTTCGAGTTGCTGCTGGACTACCAGGACCTGGTGCTCGACTACCAGCTCGGGTGGCCACCCATCGTCGCGGCCGCCGGGGAGTTGCGGTTCCTGAATCAGGGGCTCGATATCCGGATGGACAATGGGCGCATTTACGACACCGTCTTGACCCAGGGACGCACCGCTATCCCCGACCTCTGGAGGCCGACGCGGATGCTGATCCACGGCGAAGGGGCTGGACCCTTCGCCGACGGCCTGCGTCTCCTCGGCGAAAGCCCTCTCGCACGACACCTGGGACCGCTCGCCCGCGTCTTCGCGGTCCAGGGCCGTTCGCAACTCGTCCTGGACCTGGACGTCCCTTTGATCAAAGGCGGCATCCTGGGCGTCGACGGGCGACTGTCCTGGCCCGAACCGGCCAGCCTCAGCCTGACCGGCACCCCGGTGGCGCTGAGCGAACTCAACGGCGAACTGCGCTTTACCGGCAACTCACTGCAAACCGAGGCCATCCGCGCCAAGCTCTGGGGACGACCGGTCACCGTCGCCATCGCCACCCGCAACCCCGGCGCGGCCCAATCGGCCGCCACCGAAATCCGTGCGCACGGGCGGATGCCGGTCACCGAGTTGGCCGCCCGGTTCCCGACCACCGCCTGGCGCCTGGCCTCCGGCGACCTGGACTGGGGCCTGGATGTCGATCTGCGCAACGCCGATCTCCAGGAACCCGGCCAGCCGCTTGCGCTGCGACTGCACGCGGATTTGCGCGGCCTCGGGCTTGACCTGCCGCCGCCATTCGGCAAGACCGCGAACCAACTGCGCGTTCTGGAGTTGACCGGCGCGCTGGTCCCCGGCCGCAGTCTGACCATCCAGGGGGGTCTGGATGGGCTGGCCCTGGACCTCGACCTGGGCTTGGGGCCGGCCACACCGCGACTCGAACGCGGTCGGGTGACCCTGGGCACGCCGCCGGACGCGGCGGCGTCCGCCGCCGACCAGTCGCCGACACCGGCCCGCGGCCTGGTCATCGACGGCACGGTGACGGAGCTGAGCCTGCCAACCTGGTCCGATTGGTGGAAGCGGGTCGGCCCGCCGCTCGGTGCCGCGCCGGACGCGGACGCCGGATCGCGCCTGGACCCGCTGTCCGTCGATCTGCGCATCACTACCCTGGACCTCGGCGGGCCGCGTCTGACCGACACCCGGATCCAGACCGCCTGGCTTGCCGCCACGCACTGGGACTTGCAGCTGGACGCCAAGGAAGCCGCGGGGCACATCCGTCTGCCGGTCACCGGGTCCGCCGCTCCCTTGAATCTGGATCTGGAACGTCTGGACCTGAAGGCCCTGCTGCCCGCCAAGACAGCGGAGGATACCGGCCCCGCGACCCCGGCCCGCCGCCTGCCCGCGGTCGATCTGCGGGTGGCGGACCTGCGCTGGGGCGAGGCCCGGCTCGGCCGGCTGAGCCTGGACCTGCGGCCCGACGTGGCCGGGCTGCGCTGCTCGCGCATCCGCTTCGACGGCCTCGGCGAGACCCAGGTGACAGGGGATGCCGACTGGATGGAGAGCCCCGCGGGCGGCCGCAGCCGGCTGTCCCTCGACCTCGCGGCAGCGGATACCGGCCCCCTGCTGCACGCCCTGGACTATTCGGCTGGACTGAGCCCGGCCGCCGTGAACGCACGCCTGCGCCTCGGCTGGCCGGGCGGTTTCGAATCCTTCGATCTGGCGCGCTCCCAGGGCCGGATCGAGTTGGATATCGGCCCCGGACGACTGCTCGCGGTCGAGCCCGGCGTCGGCCGGGTGCTCGGCTTTCTCAACCTGGGGGAGATCGGCCGCCGTCTCACGCTGGACTTCAGCGATCTCTATGAGCAAGGGTTCGTCTTCGAAAGCATTCTGGGCCGCATCGACATCGCCGACGCCCAGGCGCGACTGGAACGCTTTGAGATCGATGGCCCAGCCAGCGATATCAGCGTCAGCGGATTCACCGACCTGCGCGCCCGCACCTTTGACCAGACGGTCACCGTCGAACCCAGCATCGGTACCAGTGTCGCCCTAGCGAGTACCGTCG
>Ga0247837_1008656_pt1 | contig 12683 bp, 18 predicted proteins | sample LaCtaG_2_FD_187115 | JGI IMG/M metagenome (GOLD analysis project Ga0247837, IMG submission 187115) | Freshwater microbial communities from meromictic Lake La Cruz, Castile-La Mancha, Spain - LaCruzMarch2015_14.5m | ecosystem: Environmental > Aquatic > Freshwater > Lake | place: Spain: Castile-La...
CATTCCTCGATCGGCTACTTGACGCCGAGCGAGCTCGAGGCGATGGTCAAAAAGGATCCAACAACTGCCGGCCCGTTCGCTCTTACTTTGTAAGACTCACGGCCTCCAGCAAAACGCCCGCAGTTCAAGGTTACGTTGCAAACTTTTGCGGCGAAGTTTTGCGCGAAGACGCGATTGTTCGCGGTTACGCGCGGCACCCTCAGGGTGGCTCGCGCGGTATTGCTTCCAAAAACCTGGCGGATGTTTTCGTGGTTTGTTGTAGCCGGGATGGTTCTTGCGCCAGGCCTGCATTTTGGTTGCGCGGCGCTTCTTGCGACATTCGGCCGAGCAGGTGAGCTGCCTGGCCTTCAGACGGACGTGCGGAGTAAATGGTGTTGAGCAGCAGATGCAGAGATGTTGCCCTGCCTGACGTCGTCGTCGGTTTTGTTTGATCGGCCCCATGGGGGCTTATCGAAAGAAAATTAGGCGGGCCCAAAGGGCCGGCGGTCCAGCTCCGGGCCGGCTACGGAGAGGGTCCCGGTCCGCCGACGTTCCGGCCGAAAAGGTCCGGATTCAGACCGGCCTGCACACTCTAGTGTTGCCGCGTTGGTGTGATCGCCTCGATTTTGACGGTAGCTTTATTATTTCGTCACACACAATGAATTGAATCAGAAAACTCACGCAGAATCAGAGCCTACTTCCTTTAATAATTGTCAAAGGCCAGCTACAATAAATTAAACCTTATGACTCAAGTACACTCACCGGGTTCAACCCAAGCTGCTTTGAATGAAATTGATACCTTGATTCGGGCACGTTACCCCATTCTCTACCTACTGACACATGAGGAAGCACGGCTAGAAAATTTAATCAATGGACTCGCCAAAAAGCACGCAAAGCAATTTTTCGTTTGGACGGCAACTCAAGGCTTAAGGCAGTTCCAGGATTCGACAGGAAGTGCTGCCGGTCGAGGTGAGCATAATGATCCGGTAGAAGTCATTAGTCACATTCACTCGATGGAGTCCGCCGCTATCTTTCTGTTGAAAGATTTTCACCCATTCTTGGAAGATCCCCATGTGATTAGGAGACTTCGAGATGCAGCACATGATCTGAAAGGTACGTACAAAAGCATCCTGATAGCTTCTCCTCGTCTTAATCTTCCGATTGAGCTGGAGAAGGATGTTACGCTCATCGATATTCCTTTGCCTGACCCTAATGAGTTATTTTCTCTATTGAAATCCGTTTACACAACTGTCGCTACAAAAAACCGAGACGCGGTAAAACTGAATACCGAAGAGGGCTGGGCTTTAGTGAGGGCTGCTCAGGGCTTGACCCTTACCGAAGCAGAAAATGCATTTGCGAAATCTGTCGTTAACGATGGCGTATTAAACGTCGCGGATGTAGCGCTGGTGCTCAAGGAAAAGCAGCAAATCATTCGCAAGTCGGGCATCTTGGAGTTTTACCCTGCCGATTTCAAGCTTTCGGAAGTAGGCGGCCTTCAAAATCTAAAACACTGGTTAGTGTTGCGCGGAAAAGCGTTTTCAAGCAAGGCACTTGGATTTGGTTTACCTCCTCCCAAGGGAGTTCTTCTTTTGGGGGCACCCGGTTGCGGGAAGAGCCTAACTGCTAAAGCAGTGGCGAATTCCTGGCAAATGCCTTTACTTCGTCTTGATTTTGGGAAGATTTTTTCTGGTCTGGTGGGCAGTTCTGAAGAAAACATGCGAAGAGCATTAAAAGTTGCAGAGGGCGTCTCCCCTGCCGTTTTATGGATCGATGAAATAGAAAAAGGGCTTGCGGGTGGTTCCAGCGGAGCATCCGATGGAGGGACGGGAGCAAGAGTCTTTGGGACATTCTTAACTTGGATGCAGGAAAAGACATCTACCGTTTTTGTCGTAGCAACGGCAAACAGAATCGATGCATTGCCTCCGGAGCTTCTAAGGCGCGGCAGATTTGATGAGATCTTCTTCATGGATTTGCCACAATCAAATGCTCGCGCTGAGATCATTGGAATTCATCTGAAAAAAAGAAATCGTAAGGTAGAAATATTCGATATTAAAAAAATAGTCGCGGCTACAGAGGGATTTTCTGGGGCTGAAATAGAACACGTCATCGTGGAGGGCCTATTCGCGGCCTTCAATGAAAATCGAGAATTGAAAACGGAAGATGTGCTCAAGGCGATTCAAGAGACCGTGCCTCTTTCTGTAACTTATGCAGAAGAACTTAAGCGAATTCGAGAGTGGTCAAAAAATCGAGCGCGCCCTGCGGATATCATAGTACCGGACGCTGCATCGGCCTCTAGAGCATCTCGCTTAGAGGTAAAAAGTTGAGCAGTAAAAAAAGATTTGAAAATATTGAGGCGCCTAAGCCTGATGATCCGAAGAAACCCTCAATTCTGGACAGGTTTTCCTTCAAAAGAAAACTAGAGATTGAAGGGGTCGAACGTGAAAAATTGCCAGAAGCGAAACTTGCTAATAAGTCATCAAACCAAGCGGTGCATGCAAGAACCAAACAGGGTCACCAGCCCGCTCAATCGAGATCGTCTGCGCCGGTTCCAACAGTTAAACCGATTTTGAATGAGGCCAAAGCCGAGCTGGACAGTCTTGCCAAAGAAATTGAGTTTGCAGAACAGCGAAAACGGGCGCGAGAAACTCAGAAACACGTGGTTCAAGTTCAACAGAAAGTTGAACAGGATAAAAAACTTCAACTTGAAGAAGCAAAGCAGCGCGCCGATAGCGCCACCAGCAAGATTCTTTTGGCGATTATAGGCATTCCAATTCTGGCTTATATCGTGATTCAGGCTGCCAAGAGTGTGGGTGCTGGACAGCGTGGCGGAATCGGTAGTGAGCTTATCTGGTTGATCGTTGCGATTGTTCTCGGCGGATATGGAAGAAACCGATGGAACAGATGGTAGGCGCGAAATGAGCAACTCAATAAATGTCGTTTGCTTGATTAAGTCGATGCAGCTTCTTGTTCATGGCGTAAAAGAATTGGGCCTAGCTATCAACGATCTTCGCGAGGCCAACAAAGAAATCCGCATGCTCGAAAATTGCGAAGGACAAAAAGTTGAAGTCGACTACGTCATTAGGAATGAGGTTGGTGATAAAATTGGTGTAAGAACTAATCAAGAAGGCAACGTGGAATTTGTTGTTCAGAACGACAAGAGCCCAACCGTTAAAGCAACTGTTGATAAGGTCACTCAAGCCTATGCGAGGCTCAAAATTCTCGATGAAGTCAAACGTAAGGGGTACAAGTCGGTGAAAGAAGAACGGCTTGCTAATGGTGCAATCCGACTGGTGGTAGAAAAATGGCGGTAAAAAAAGAACTCATTATTGAAATCGCACCAGATGGAAGCCTTCAAATTAAAACTGAAGGTTTCAAGGGCACCGAGTGCGAGGAAGAACTTAAGCCAATCGAAAAGGCTCTAGGAGAAGTCACAGAAAGGGTCAGGACAAATGAGTTCTACCAGCAATCAAATACCCAAAAGCGAAAAATCACCACCTCAGCAAAGTGATATCGTAATCGATCCCGATGGAAAAATTCACATCAGCTTCTTATGGGAAGACTTGCGAGACTTACCTCGATCACTGAACGAAAAATATGTCTCGGCTAAACCCGCCTTCATATTGAGAAACTGGAATCCTACCGAATTTAAATCTCCAGATAGCCTTCTCAGTGAATATGAACACTGCAAACTTTGTCCAAAAGAATGTGGCTTTAACCGCGTAAAAAATAAGCATCCTACCTGCGGCGATTTCGAACTGCGAGTTGCCACTTTTGGCATTAGCTTTGGTGATGAACCTGAGATCCGTGGCACGGGTGGCTCGGGTGCAATCATGTTGAGTGGTTGCCCGCTGAAATGCCCATCATGTCATAATCCTGAGAAGGTTGCTGATGGCACTGCAATAAATGCACAGGACTTTTTTAGCCTTTGTAAAAAACTTTATGAAGATGGGGCACACAATATTCAGATACTTTCTCCCACTGTTCATATGCCGATTTTGCGGGTGCTTCTGCGCTCGCTCAAAAGCGATAGCTTTCCAATTCCTATCGTATTGAAAAGCTCAGGTTACGAAAGCGTGGACCAACTCAGGTCGTTAGAGGGACTCGTGGACATCTATCTCCCTGATTTTAAGTTTGGGCAATGTTCACAATGGTCTCAACGGGCAGGAGTTAAAAACTACTTTGAAGTTGCTGTAGCGGCCTTGCATGAGATGGCTCGTCAGGTTGGAGCTTTAGAAGTTGATGATCAAGGAGTTGCTACGAAAGGCGTGCTCGTCAGACACGTTCAAGCTCCACTACCTTCCGCTGAAAAAACGCAAATTCGCAATTTTTTAAATCAACTGCCAGAAGGTATTCGTGTGTCATATCAGGATAACTTCGTATCGCTAGAATGAGGGAAATATGAGTGGGGATTCAGGGGTCAAGCATTTATGCCCAAATTGCAACACGAAGCTAGAGAACGTACAGACCAAGCACGGGGTTGTATGGAGTTGCTTCTCGTGTAAGGGCCGCGCAATTGGCGTCGGACTCCTTCAAAAAATTTCCGACCCAAAGCTTATTTCGCAGATTTGGGTGAAGGCGCAGGCCGAAAAGCGTGCAGTCGGCAAATCGTGTCCATCCTGTCGACGTCCGATGCTGGTTGTAGCTACAGGACCCCAGCTTGGCTCTGTTGAGCTGGATATTTGTCATAGATGTTTTTTTATCTGGTTTGATAATAGTGAACTCGAAAAAGTCCCTCGTGCATCGGAAGCAGAGATTGAAAAGCGAACGGCCGATAGTCGTCCCAAACCATCCTCAACATATGCGGGAGGCGCTGCTGGAAATGATTACTTCGACGATGATGATGGAGTTTTTGATATCGCCGACTTATTAATGTCTTGGCTTCGCTGGCGGTGAATGAGTTTTAGTTGGCAACAACATCGCCTTACCCCAGGTTGAAGTGCGCGAGTCTCGAATCAACTCAAGCTGCGCCTTTCGCACTTTCTGCAAGATGTGTGGAAGCTGACCAGTTCGCCATCGCGGTATAGGCGTTGAGGTGAGCATTGAGAAGCTCCCGATAGCGTAGGACTGCATCGCTATTGCGAGACTTTAAACTCAATATCGTATCCAGCTCGGCGTTCATCGCCTTCAACAAATCTTGGCTACGATGAATCTTCACGCCCATCGCTTGTCTGGAATCAATTGCCGCACTTAAGGCATCCAAATCAAGCGTGATGCGATACCCCCCTCCATAGTATTGGCTCAAGCCATCGGACTCGGAGAAGGAGGTAAATTGCGAATGGTCCTTGAGCGTTCGAATGCGAGAGCGAGCGACATGATCCAGTGGAGTGATCGTGCCATGAATATCCGCCGGCGCGAGGTCTCCATTGGCATCAATATGCGACTTCCGTCCCACCGTGCTCGCGGACTCCCCCGGCGCCGATGCAGTCAGCGGAGAATAGGGATCCCTATCTACGCGGAAAATCTCGACAGCCCCAACCAACGAGCCGGGCAGAGAGAGCGTAATTACGAGGGCGATCCAGAGCTTTAGGGAAGACGTCATTTTTTATCAGTATATTCCGATCTGTCTTCGCAGCTAACCGTCAATAATTGGCGGTCAGATGCGGCTCAACTCATCGCATTCGCTTCGCGCCCGCCGGAACGGATCGTCTTTTTTGCGCTCTGCTAGAACTTGTAGCCCAAAGACAAGATCAAGGTGTTCGTGAAAACATCGGCGAGCGCCATGTTTCGCAGGTATTCCGCGCGCACGATTATCTTGCGCGCGGACGGAACCGAATACTCCACGTGGGTGGCCATACCATAAAACGGGGAGCGGCCCTCAAGGGAAAGCTCGTAGTACGCGCCGAGTCCCAGCGCGTAGCTGTCTTTGATGCGGTAGCGCAAGCTCAGCGGCAACTCGATCATGTAGAAGCGGTTGCTCGCCCCATCGGCACTCAACCCATGACCCACGTACTGGACGCCGAGTTCAGCCTGGAACTTGCCGCCGATAGCGTTGCGGGCCAAGACTCCGCCGCCCACGCAATAGGCGCCCTTGCTTTGGAGGGAGTAGCCAAGGCTCAGCAAAGGAACAAGGTCGACACTTGCCTGCGCCGCGTGGGGGAGGGCGACAAGAGCCCAGAGAGCGATCAGTCGCGTGAGAAAACGAATAGCTCGCATCACGGTCTCCCCGCGCAGGTGGGCTTCCAAATCTGCGAGGTTTCGTAGACCGAGTAGAGATAGCTATTTTCGAAGCTGTCGATCGCGGCAAAACCACAACGCCCCCGGAGGTCGGCGTCGAACCATTTCTGAGTAGCCCAGGCGAAGTATTCGTCGCTTACGCTCGTGTCGTAGTTGGGGTTAACCTGTTCTTCGAGCGACATCGTGATGGGCTTAAGGCCCAAGGTCCGCTCGACGGAGTGTCCGAACTCATGGATCGGGGTGTCCCAGGCGCGATACTCTGCGGCATTGTCGGGACGAATTGTGTCCACGGCCGTGGCGCAAACCAGGACTTCGTTAATCACCGTGATCCCGACGTCACCCGTGTTTCTCTGCCCGGGTCTTGCTCCGGGAATTTCAGGATCGCTGTCGGTGATGACAAGGAACTGATGCCCCTCGAACTTGGCCCGCTGATCAGCCGATGCGATGCTCGCCACGATATTCTTGGCCATGGAATGAGTCTGAACCATCATCCAGTTGGACACGGTCGACGACCCGAAAACATGCATGCGAACGCCTTCCGTTTCCACGGAAAGGTACTTTGCGGGAACATAGGTCTCAGTCAAATAGGTTTGGGTTCCGGCGGGGGGAGTCGTTATGTCGGCATCCGTGACGGATGCCGGCGTGTCGCTCGTGCGACAGCTGTAGGATTTCAAATTCACACACCCGATAAAGGCTAAGCTCAGGCAGAGCAGGAAACTTAACTTCATGCAGGAATTACCTTAGGAGCTTTCTCACGGAACACAAGTCGACTTCAATGAGACGGGTTGACCCTCAAAGGCAATCCGCGCGACTCGGAGGCAGGTGCCCGAGATCGGGGCCGGTGCGCAATCAACGCAGCAGCGCACGGAGAAGAGTTCGACAATCTTTGATCGCAGCTCCTGGGAATCTTTTTTGGACCCAGGCTTCGTATTCGTCGAATACCTCGTCGAAGCGCTTCTGGTCGATGCGTTGCGAATTCGCTGGATTGAGCAGCCATCGCTTGCTCTCGCTGAGAAAGGCTCGAGAGTCCTTCGGTGCCGGAGTGTCCGCGACAATCGAGAAAAATTCCGGGACAGTGTCGTAGAACTTGGGATCAGCGCTTGCGGCTGCTTCGCGGGCAAGGGCGCTTCGTAACAGGGCCAGTGCGCGCTGGCCGCGCTGGGCTTCTGCCGCGAAGTCCGCTTCGGAGCAGTAGAGATCGCAGTAGAAGTTCAACAGAAAGAGGGGTTTCCCGCCATTTTGCGCCCGATACCACAGGCGCAGGCTGCGTCCGTTGTAGTCGTCGAAGGGGTGCACCGAAACAAGGCGCTGATACCGGACATGGAGTGGGGCCCCCGGATCGTCCGCCACGCTCACGAGTTCGTGTAGGATTTTCACGTTGAGGCGGCGAAACTCCGGAGTCACCGAGTTCGGGTCCTCGAGTTTATACTCGAGTAAACCCTTGGACGTCGCGACTTCGAGTTCCTCCACGAGAGCGGGACTGAGAAGATCGCGAAACTTCTGCCAGGTTCCCGCGCTGGGGTAGCGGTACTTGGCGAGGACCGTCTGTCCGGGTCGAGCCGTGTTGTAAGGATCGGGCTTCAGCGTGACGCTCAGGAGCGGGTTGGCTTTGAGCTCGGCGGCTTCCTTGAGGGTCAGTCGATCAAAGCCATGGCCGAAGGCATCCTTGTCGATGTCGCCGCCCGCGTGATCGATGGGTGTGCCTCGGAACTCGGCGTTTGGCGTCTCGGAAAGCGTGCCTTGGATGCCGCGAAGGTCGTTTGCCGTAGAGGTGCCGGGGGAGAACTCGATGGCCTTGTTCCAACGATCTTCGAACGGGGTGTTTCGTCCGATTCTGCGCTCCCCCTTGTCGTAGCGCTGCCAAGGAGACCCGTTACCTGCCGCCACGGCCACGAGGATGTCAGGGTAGTCGATGTACTCCATCGCGCGCAGGAGACGCTCGGCGAAGGCGTGGCCCGGTGGGGCGGACGATGCGTCTCCGGCGCACAGGAAGGCGCCGATGGCCCCCCAGCAAAACAGTGCGCTCCTCACTCGGATACCTAGCATCGTACCTTCTTGTCGGAACTTGGATTCTCGACCTCAAATGAAGAACTCGTTAAGCCACGACGCGCGGAAACACGAGCCACTCGTTTTGTGATTTAATTCCCGACATGCGAGAGGCGATGGGACGTTGGAATCGTTGGCGAGGGGCCGGCGTTGGTCGCCGCCTCGCCGCTGCCTCTGTGGCACTCTTGATCGTGGGCTGCGCTACTCGCGTCCCGCCGTACAGTCGCGCGGAGTGGGGGTACGGAGCGGTGCTTGAGGGCGATTGCCTCAATATCCGGGCGAAACTCCTGCGGGAACGCTCAAAGGGACCGGTTCAAATGCGTCCCTCGGGTTGTAGCGTGCAGTCGGGCCTTTGGGACGACTACTACTATCCCGAGACCCACACGCGTGCCGGCGACGTGGAGATCGATCACGTCGTGCCTCTCAAGCACGCCCACGACCGCGGCGGGAATGGGTGGAGCGCGGAGCAAAAACGCGCTTTTGCCAACGATCCGGAGAACCTCGTGATCACCAACAAGCGCTACAACCGAGCGAAGGGCGCGAAGACACCACTGGAGTGGGTGCCCATACATCGCGACTATGCTTGCAAGTATCTCAAGGATTGGATCTCCATCAAGGAGCGGTATCGGCTGAAGATTGTTCCCGAAGAGCGATCGGCCGTGGCCGGGTGTCCGAACTAGGGAATCCACCTCGGCGCCAGGCCTGAACCTGAAGGCGATGGCGGCGCCGGATCGGTGCCGAGAGAATCACGAACGAGAGCACGAGGAACACGGCGGCCGGGAGGTGGAAGAACACCATCAAATCCGGATGTCCATAAACTCGCTTGGCCACGATACCCATCGCGATGAGCGCGGCCCAAGCCGCCAAACTCCACCATCCTCGTTTCATCGTGTGCTTCCCCTCATTTTCTTTCGCTTCCACAGGACGATCGCTCCCAGCGTCAGGGCTACCGCCGCCGAGACGAGACCGAACTCGGTTAAAAAAGACACCGTACGGCGCGGCGTTACGTGTAAGGTCGTCTGCAGCGTGCCCACGCGAATCTCGTATTGTCCGGGGCGCGCAAAGTTCATTTGAGCGGTGCTTACGCCTCCTTGAGCTTCGGTGAGAGGCACTTGAAACTCGCCTTCGGAGGTGCGGATCTGAGCAAAGGAGGGGGCGCCTCCGTCGCGAACCACGAGCGTCACGGGAATATCGGCTTCCACGGTGGACGAAGGGTTCAACTCCAGCGTCGTCATGAGCGTGTCTTCTTGACGGTCCACCACGTGACGAGTCCTATGCCGCCCACCAACACGAACTCGAGCAAGTGGATCCAGGTGTCGAAGCTCACGGCGAGCGACTCCACGACCAAGGTTGCCGCTGAACGCTCCATTCAGCGGGGACCGCGTTGGGAGGCAGGGCCAGCACGAGACCTAGTTCGGGATTCACGTCGCTGACGATCACGGCGGCTTCGTCGGCATGAAGTGAGAGAGGCGGAGCCAGCATCTCCGCGCCCGGCAGCACGGGCAGGTTCCAGCTGCGTCGCAAGCCGGAGGGCCCAATGATGGAGGCCCGCAGATTGACGACGTGAAGACGTTCGTTTCGAAGCCGGATACGCCCGTCGACACCCAACTGCACGCGAGCGGGGTGAAACCCGCAATCCGAGGCCAGAATCGGGTCGCTCTGGCCTGACTCCCCTGCGTTCCAGTGGAGTTGCATGGCGCCACACAAAGCATTCGGTACGAGAGGCGCCGTGGTCTGGGCCGAATGAGACTTGGGGGTGGAGGTGGTGGGTGTCTCGTGAATCAGCTCCAGGCTCGCACTCAGTGCGGCACCCACGAGGGCGCCGACCCACGCTATACCGGGAACACCGCCCCGCTTGGGCATCGACAAAAGTGCGATGGCCGCCAGGGCCAAGGGGATGCTGGCCAGGAGGTGGCTGAACACGAGCCAGCCTACAAACCGACCGTCGATGACCAGGGCGGTTTGGACCACCGCATCTCCGACGAGCATGCCACCCAGCAGGCAGCCGATCCGGGTGAGGCGCGCGGGGCGAAGCCATCTCTCCAGAGCGAGCGCCAAACCCAGCCAGAAGGTAGGGTCCGTGCGCGCATACGGTGAGGCGGCGAGTGGGGTGGCGCGCAGGGCGAGAGGAATCATCCACTTGTGCAGTTGCGAGTAGGCGACGGCAAAAAAGACGAAAGAAGTAACGAGCCGCCAACGCCGTGCCTCCCGCGCCTCGTCGCCTTGAGGCAACGGCACGGGGTCGGGAAGGTCTTCGTTACCTCTCGTCAGAGGAGTTTCAGCCACGCTAGCAAATCAGGCCATGCATAGAGGGCCATGTAGGCAACGGCGAAAATCCCGAAAAGGCTCCAGACGAGGACAAGAAAGCTAGGAACTTTGTTGCCTCGGTACTTGATCGAGTCTTTCTCAGCCACGGATATTCCCTTCTTTATCCTCGGCGCGGAGGGCGAGTTCGCCCCCCTCACGGTCTCCGAGGAGTTTTTTTGTTGCGATGGCCCAGATAAGGAAGGACACGGTCGCCAAGAGGCCCGCGCCTACCACGCACAGGAAGAATGTCAGAGCAGGGCCCGAATCCACCCCGCACACCAGGCAGGGCGAGAAGCCTAGAGGGATTCGGTTTTGTTTAGACACGGCTCGATACCCTCCTCGCGTAGGATTTTGAACTTCGGACTCTCAAGACCCTCGCTGTAGCGCACCTGCGTGAGCACGAAGGCGTAGACTTGCGCGCCCAAAAACACGGTGACGAAGACGGAGTAGATGACTGCAGCAATGCTGCCACCCACGCCCCATTCGCGGCTCGAGAGAGCGGCCAGCAACGCGAGCAGCCCACCGAACCCGATGCCTAAAAACATCCACCGCCTCATCGAAATCACTCCTTAGGCGGCAAAACGTAGGACGCCTCGGGATCGCTCACCGTGGCGTTGGCGGCAGCGCCCAGCGTTTGGAGGTAGGCCACCAAGGCGACGCCGTCTTCCGTCGGCTGGGGCACGCCATCGGCGCCGACCGTAAAGTACCACGGGTATGCGGGCATCACGCTCAGGGGAACCGTGTTCATGGGTTGGTAAAGGTGGGCGTAGTGCCAATCGTTGCTGCGCTTGCCGGCCTCCCGGCTCAAATCCGGCCCTACGCGGCGGGTGCCAAAGAGCTGCGGAAGTTGCAGCACCGTTTGATACTCGCCCGGCGTGGAAACGGGGCCATAGCGAAGGCTTTCGTTGGCCACCGGTCGCACGTACTGACTGTGACAATGCCAGCAGGCCTCACGAATGTAGAGATCGCGCCCGCGGAGCAGAGCACTTTGGTAGAGCGTGACGGTGGCGTAATGTTTTTGAAACGCCGGAGGCACGTCTTGCGGTAGCCCGTAGCGAGGGTTCAGGCGATCCACCATCAGCGCGGGTACAAGGCCAAGGCTGACGATGGCTCCGAGCAAAAGGATCAGGCCAGCAATCAGGAAAATTCCGCTAAATCGTTCGATCATTTTCATGCCGGCACCGCTTTCTCTTCTCCTGCGAGGGGCTCAGGCAGGCGCGATTGTTGCCAAGTAAGGTAGAGGTTTACGAGGAAGCAGGCTTCCCCGACAAGGATCACGATGCCTGAGAAGGTCCGGGTCCACCAGAAGGGCATGGAGGCCTGCACGCTGTCGATGAAGGGGGCGAGGCTTTTCCACATCATGCCCTGCACCAAGCCAGCGGCAAGCAAGTCCACCTGCATGATGCAGACGCCTAGGGTGGCTAGCCAAAAGTGCCAGCGCGCCAGGCTGACCGAGTAGATGGGGCGACCCCAGATGCGGGGCAGCAGCCAGTAGACCCAAGCCGTCACCCAGAAAGTGAAAACGCCGAAGAGCACGAAGTGGGCATGGCCCACGACCCAGTCCGTGAAGTGAATCACCTCTTGTGCTGCGAGCGTCACGTGGACCGCACATTGGATACACGTGATCAGATAGAAGAGCGTTCCGGTAAAGATCCAACGAACCGGTAAGTTGTCCACCAGCTGACGCCAGTCCGAGGCGATGGTGGCCATGATGTTGAAGACCACCGTGTAGACCACCACGTGAACGCCGATGGAGGCCACGATGCTGGCGTACTGGGCCCACATCGGAATCGGCGAGAAGAGATAGTGGTGGGCGCTGTTGAGGGGATAAAAGAAAGCCAAGCCCCAGAAACCGATGATCGAGAGCGCATGGCTGTAGAGCGGCACGCGCATCACTACCGGCAGCAAGTAATACACGGCCGCAATGCCCAGCGGCGTTACGAACAGACCGACAAGATCGTGGATGTACATCGAGGAGATCGCGGCGCCCGAGGTGCCGGCAAAAACGTACTGAGGGAGGAAGTTACCGAAGACATAGACCAGCGGGGTCCATACATACGCGGCCAGCGTATACCAGAGACTCACGTAGAAGGTTTCGCCCCGGGCTTTCCACACGGGCGCCAGTAGGTTGATCACCAGCAACACCACGGCGAGCGCGATAAAGGGATCGAGGACCT
>Ga0247837_1008661_pt1 | contig 12672 bp, 12 predicted proteins | sample LaCtaG_2_FD_187115 | JGI IMG/M metagenome (GOLD analysis project Ga0247837, IMG submission 187115) | Freshwater microbial communities from meromictic Lake La Cruz, Castile-La Mancha, Spain - LaCruzMarch2015_14.5m | ecosystem: Environmental > Aquatic > Freshwater > Lake | place: Spain: Castile-La...
TGCAGTTGATAATCCGCCAATGTCTGACCTTGCCCCATCTGCCCCCCAAAACGGCCACACGCCACCTGCCACGGTGCGCACCTGGCGCGAGGCGCTGCGCCTGTACCTTCAGCCCGCCAGCTTGCGCATGCTGGCGCTGGGCTTTGCGGCGGGCCTGCCGCTGCTGCTGGTGCTGGGCACGCTCAGTTTTCGGCTGCGCGAGGCGGGCATTGACCGCAGCACCATTGGCTACCTCAGCTGGGTCGGGCTGGCCTATGGCGTGAAATGGATGTGGGCCCCGCTGGTCGACCGCATGCCCATTCCCTGGCTCACACGCCAACTGGGCCGCAGGCGCAGCTGGCTGCTGGTGTCGCAGCTGGTCATCGCGCTCGGGCTTGTAGGCATGGCCCTGAACGACCCTTCACAACTGCTCGGTCCCTTGGTCGCTTGTGCTTTGGCGGTGGCCATCGCTTCGGCCACGCAAGACATCGCGCTGGACGCCTACCGCATTGAATCGGCCGAAGTGAATGCCCAAGCCGCCTTGGCGGCCAGCTACCAGACGGGTTACCGCCTGGCCATGATCTGGGCCGGTGCGGGCGTGCTGTGGATTGCCGCCTGGGCGCAAGGCGAACAATCCACGGGCTATGCCCAGTCGGCATGGCAAGCGGGTTACTTGGTCATGGCGCTGAGCATGCTGCCCGGCATGCTGGTGGTGCTCGGTTCGCCCGAGCCGGTGCCCGCACCCTTTGCGCCTGCGCGCAACGTGGCCGAGTGGCTCAAGGGCGCGGTGGTCGAACCTTTTGCTGATTTCTGGCTGCGTTACCGCTGGCAGGCCGTGCTGCTGCTGGCGCTGATCGCGGTCTACCGCATCAGCGACGTGGTCATGGGCATCATGGCCAACCCGTTTTATGTGGACATGGGTTTCACCAAAAGCGAGGTGGCCAGCGTGACCAAGCTCTACGGCGTCATCATGACCTTGGTCGGGGCGTTTGTGGGCGGCGTGCTGTCGGCGCGGCTGGGCGTCATGCGCGTGCTCATGCTGGGTGCGGCCTTGAGTGCGCTCACCAATTTGTTGTTTGTCTGGCTCAGCGGCGTGGGGCACGACGTGCAGGCCCTGGTCTGGGTCATCTCGGCCGACAACCTGGCCAGTGGCATTGCGTCTGCCGCGTTCATCGCTTATTTGTCCTCGCTCACCAACATCAGCTATTCGGCCACGCAGTACGCGCTGCTCAGCTCCATGATGCTGCTGCTGCCCAAGTTCATCGCCGGGTTTTCGGGCGATTATGTGGATGCGCATGGCTATGCCAGCTTCTTCACCGCCACCGCTTGGCTGGGTTTGCCAGTGCTCGTGTTGGTGGCACTGGCATCGCGGGTGCACGCCAAAACCCAGCTACCTCGGCCTTGAAGGTCCGGCCTGCTTAAGTTTGAATTTTGTTCACCGGTATCCCGTAGGTCGGCGGCTTCAGCCCCGACATGCAGCCCACGCTGAAGACCGCAATGTCGGGGCTGAAGCCATCGACCTACAACTGGCGGTCAGGTTTGAAATGGCTGGATAAATGGGTGGGCACACTCGTATTTACCCAGATTTACAAAACCGACACGTACAACGCTTACAAAAAGGCGATGATCAATCCATGCAACAAATCTTGATGATCGAAGACGATGTGCGCTTGGCGGGCATGGTGGCGGACTATTTGGGGCAAAACGGTTTTGGCGTCAGTCATGCGCCCAACGCGCAAAGTGGCCTGACCCGCTTGCAAAGCGCGGGCGTTGACCTGGTCATCCTCGACCTGATGCTGCCCGACATGGATGGCCTGCAGGTGTGTCAGCGCATCCGCACCCTGCCCGGCGCTTTGGGGCAGGTGCCGGTGCTCATGCTCACCGCCAAAGGCGATCCGATGGACCGCATCATCGGCCTGGAAATGGGGGCCGACGATTATTTGCCCAAGCCCTTTGAGCCCCGCGAATTGCTGGCCCGAATCAAAGCCATCTTGCGGCGCAAGAACCCTGTGCACGACACGCCAACTCAACTCATGCAATTTGGCTCGCTCGAAATCGACCGCGACGCCCGCCGCGTCAGCGTCAAGGGGCAAGATTGCGAGCTGACCTCGCACCAATACGACCTGCTGGTGGCCTTGGCCGAACGCGCAGGCCGCGTACTCACACGCGACCAAATCATGGAAGCTGTGCGCGGCCGCGAACTTGAAGCGTTTGACCGGTCCATCGACGTGCACATGGGCCGCATCCGCGCCGCCATCGAGGTCGACCCCAAAGCACCCCAACGCATCCTCACCGTGCGCGGTGTGGGCTATGTGTTTGCCCGCCAGCAAGACTGAGCCCATGCCGATCCAAGCATTCTCGCGTCACTGGACACGCCACCTGTACCTTCGCATCTGGTTGGCGGTTGTGGGTGTGGTGACTCTGTCGATGCTGGTGGTGGGCTGGGCCTGGCGGGCCACGGTCGAGCACCATGCCGCGCCGCCTGCCCCGCGTGAATGGGTGGTACTGAACGCCCAAGGCGACGTGTTGGACAGCACCACCCGGGCCGGGCCTGGTGCGCCTTTGGTTTTTGAGGTGCCTTTGCCCGATGGACAGACCCTGGCGCTGCAAGTGCAGCGCAGCGGCGAGCGTGCTGGTGAGCGCCCCCGTGCCTCCGCGATGCAAGGTATGCCTGGCATCCCCGGTGTGGGCCCAGGCCCGGACGGCCGCGTACCCCACCATTTGCGCAAGGAAATGCCCTGGTGGGCCAAGCCTTCGGGTTTTTTCTGGATGCTGGGTCTGATTGGTCTGGCTGTGGCGCTGGGCCTGTACCCGGTGGTGCGCAGGCTCACGCAGCGGCTAGAAGGTCTTCAGCGCGGCGTGCAGCGCTGGGGCGAGGGCGATTTGTCGGTGCGCATGCCCGTGCAAGGCGACGACGAAGTGGCCGATTTGTCCGAGCGCTTCAACGCGGCGGCCGAGCGCATCCAAGGCCTGATGGCCTCGCAAAAATCTTTGCTGGCCAACGCCTCGCACGAGTTGCGTTCGCCACTGGCACGCATCCGCATGGGGCTGGAGCTGGTGGACGGCCCCCGCGCCGACGCCGCATTGCAGCAACGCACCCGTGCCGAAATCTTGCGCAACATGGCCGAGCTGGACCAGCTGATCGACGAGATTTTGTTGGCCAGTCGCCTCGATGCCAAAGAAGCTGACATCGGCACCGTGGAGGCGGTGGACCTGGTGGGCTTGTGCGCCGAAGAGTGCGCCCGGGTCGGGGCCAGATTTGACGTGGCCGAAGGCCTGGCCCAACTCGAAGTGCCCGGCGTGGCCAAACTGCTGCGGCGCATGGTGCGCAACCTGCTGGAAAATGCGCGGCGCTATGGGGCCAGCGTGCAGACGGATGCAGTCGTGTTGCGCCTGCACACCAGCCCCGAAGGCGTGGTGATGAGTGTCAGTGACCGCGGCCCTGGCGTCCCCGAAGCCTGGCGGCAACGCATCTTTGAACCCTTTTTTAGACTGCCAGGCGCCAGCGAACAGGTCGGCGGCGTTGGCCTGGGCCTGTCCTTGGTCAAAAGCATCGCCGAGCGGCATGGCGGCAACGCCGAATGTCTCGCCCAACCCGGCGGTGGGGCTGTTTTTGTGGTGAAACTAACAGATGGTCTTGATAATTTATCAAATTAATTATGGTGGATGTATGACTTGTCAGTTTTAGTTAATGTAATTAAGTCTAAAATTCTCATTCGCTTTAATTTGGCGTTGAAAACCCAATTTCTGCGAACAAGCATCCCGAAAATCGCTTCACAAAGCCAGTTTCGACAGGAAAAGCCCGCCAGCCCCCGTTCATCAAAGACGCTGGGGCTGCGGTAGCCTGCAAGAGCAGGCTATTCATGGACGAAGTCCTTGTTGCTTAGTAGGATTCAATCCCCTTTCATAACCGGGCGTACCCATGCGAACAACACAACAAATGAGTATCACCTTGCCGAACGACATGGCCGATGCGGTCAAGGCCAGAGTTCGAATTGGCGATTACGCCAGTGAAAGTGAAGTGATCCGAGAAGGCCTGCGAGCGCTTATGGCCAGTGAAAGAGCCGTAGAAAGTTGGTTGCACCAGCAAGTTGGGTCCGCTTACGATGCCCTCCAGGCAGACCCTTCTCGTGGTCAAGTTCGATCACATCTGGCCAACCGTTTCAACAAGCCAGCGTGACCGGCTACACCCATGGCATCGTCAGTTACTGTGAAAGTCTTTCCACTTTCCCGCAACGTGGCAATCAACGCGACGACGTACGGCCAAGCTTGCGAACAACTCACTACAACAAAAGAGCCGTGATCGCTTTTGCAGTCACCCCTGAAGAGGTTTTTATTTTGGGCGTTTTTTACGGCGGTCAAGATTACGAGACGATGCTCCAAGACGACTCCGACAACAGCGTGCCAAACTGATATGCCCTACACCGTCACCCCCACCCACATCCCCGACTTGCTCATCCTTGAGCCCAAAGTGTTCGGCGACAGCCGAGGCTTCTTTTTTGAAAGCTTCAACCAGCAAGACTTCAAGCAAGTCACCGGTCTGGATGTGAACTTTGTGCAAGACAACCACAGCCGCAGCGCCCGCGGCGTGCTGCGCGGCCTGCACTACCAGCTGCAACAAGCCCAAGGCAAGCTGGTGCGCGTGGTGCGCGGCGCGGTGTTTGACGTGGCGGTGGACATCCGCAAAAGCTCCCCCACCTTTGGCCAATGGGCCGGGGTAGAGCTGACCGAAGACAACCACAAACAAATGTGGATTCCGCAAGGCTTTGCCCACGGCTTTGTGGTCCTGTCGGACACCGCGGACTTCTTGTACAAAACCACCGACTACTACGCCCCCGCGCACGAGCGCTGCATCGCGTGGAACGACCCGGCCATTGGCATCACCTGGCCCCAAGGCCTGACGCCGCAGCTGTCGGCCAAAGACCAAGCAGGTTTGACGCTGGCGCAGGCTGAGGTGTTTGCCTGATATTGCACAAAGCATCAATTGAAGAATAAAATGATTCGTTTTTTGATGCCCAAAGGACCCAAGCCATGCGCACAACATTGACACTGGACGATCAATTGCTGGCTCAAGCCCAGAAAATCAGTGGCCTGACAGAGCGCACTCAACTGCTGAGAGAAGCACTTTTGGCGCTGGTGCAGCGCGAAAGCGCCCATCGCCTCGCGCAACTTGGCGGCACTGAACCCCAGCTGATGTCCATCCCTAGGCAACAATCGGCCACATGATTTTGGTTGACACCTCCGTTTGGGTGGACCACTTGCGCCAGGGCGAGCCATTGTTGGTTCAGTCACTGATGCAAACACAAGTGGCAACCCATCCTTTTGTGGTGGGGGAATTGGCTTGTGGCAACTTGAAGAACCGACAAACAGTGATTGAACTGCTGCAAGGTCTGCCCCCGGTGAAATCCGCCCTTGATCATGAAGTCATGCACTTCATTGAAAGTAAGGGCCTCATGGGCAAAGGCATTGGCTACATCGATGCTCACCTCTGTGCCAGTGCATTGATCTCAGGTGTGAAGCTTTGGACCCGCGATAAAAGACTGCACGGCATTGCTCAAACGCTCAATTGCGTATGGGCTGAACCCGTTCACTGAAGAATAAACAACAACAATGCAAAACTTCTCCGCATCTCCCCGCGAGATGGTCGCCAGCCTTTGGCGCAACAAAGGCTTGATCCGAAACCTGATTCACCGTGAAGTCGTGGGCCGCTACAAAGGCTCCATGCTCGGCATCTTCTGGTCGCTGGCCAACCCCATCTTCATGCTGGCGGTCTACACCTTTGTGTTCAGCGTTGTCTTCAAGGCCCGTTGGGGAGCTGGCGGCAGCGACTCCAAAACCGAATTCGCATTGGTCTTGTTTGCCGGCCTGATGATCTTCAACCTGTTTTCTGAATGCATCAGCCGAGCCCCCGGCTTGATACTGGCCAACGTCAACTACGTCAAGAAAGTCGTCTTCCCCTTAGAAGTGCTGCCTTGGGTCAGCATGGGCAGCGCCTTGTTTCAGTTTGTGGTCAGCTTGGGTGTTTGGCTGGTGGCATATGGGCTGCTCTTTGGCGTACCGCATTGGCATGTGCTGCTGCTGCCACTGGTGCTGGTGCCACTGGTGCTGTTTGTCATGGGGCTGAGCTGGGCGCTGGCCTCGCTGGGGGTGTACCTGCGCGACGTGGGCCAAATCATTGGTGTGCTCATCACCGTGCTGATGTTTTTGACGCCCATTTTTTATCCGGCATCTGCGCTGCCCGCCGCCTACCAACCGCTCATGTTCATGAACCCGCTGACAGCCCCCATCGAAATGGCGCGTGACCTGATGTATTGGGGAAAACTGCCAAGCCTGAGTTTGCTCGCCGTCTACGGAGCAGGAGCGCTAGGTTTTGCCCTGCTGGGCTTTGCCTGGTTTCAGAAGACCCGCAAAGGATTTGCAGATGTTCTCTGAACACACCACCCCAGACAGCACCGAATACGCCATCGAAGTCAATGCCTTGAGCAAGTGCTACCAGATCTATGACAAGCCCAGCGACCGCCTTAAGCAAATGCTGATGCGCGGACGCAAGCAGTACTACAAAGAATTCTGGGCACTCAAAGACGTCAGCTTCAAGATCAAAAAAGGCGAGACCGTAGGCATCATTGGCCGCAACGGCTCGGGCAAGTCCACCTTGCTGCAAATGATCTGCGGCACGCTCAACCCCACGGGGGGCGAAGTCAAAGTCAATGGCCGCGTGGCAGCGCTGCTGGAGTTGGGGGCAGGCTTCAACCCGGAATTTTCGGGTGTAGAAAACGTCTATATGGCGGCATCGCTTTATGGCCTGAGCAAAGAAGAAGTCGATCAGCGCTTTGATGCGATTGCCGCCTTTGCTGACATTGGCGACCACATCCACCAACCCGTCAAAACCTATTCCAGTGGCATGTTTGCTCGCTTAGCATTTTCGGTTGTGGCCCATGTTGAACCAGATGTTTTAGTGGTTGATGAAGCTTTAGCTGTTGGAGATGCTCGTTTTGTTGCCAAGTCAATGAAGAAAATAAAGAAACTTCAAAATTCTGGGTCAACAATAATTTTTGTTAGTCATGATGTCGGCTCCGTACGAACCCTATGTCAACAAGCTATTTGGTTGCATGCTGGGCACTTAATGGATTTGGGTGAGGTCTTCCCAGTGACCGGCAAATTCACAGAATATATTTTTAAAGATCCTGATTTAGACGATACAGCCGAAGATAAAATAAAAGCAGTTGAAAATCAACTCGCAAATAATATTATTTCTAATAAAGATGATATAGATTTTAATGAAAAAATTATAAGCAATTCAATTAAATTTATGCCAATTAGAAATCCGAGACATTTGGCGCATTGGGGATCGCATCAAGGTTTGATATTGAGCTCCAACCTCACCAATTCCGAAAACCAAGAACAAGACGTTTTCAACTTTAGCGAATCATTTAAAATTTATGTAAAAGTCAAAGTACCAAAAACAATCCCAAGGAACACGCTCGGCGTTGCAATATCCATAAAGGACCTAAAAGGTACAGATTTGATTGTTTCATCAACTTATGACTCTCAAGTGAGGATATTACCAGAAGGTGAAAATTTCCAAGTTGTTTTTTCAATGATAAATATATTAGCTGAAGGAGAGTACTTGCTTGTTGTAGCACTGGAAAGCAGAGAGCATAACAGCATACATTACTATGAATACATTGAGGGAATTCAATATTTTAAAACTTTATCAAATAGAAAAATATTTGGAATTTTTCAACCACAAATCGATCAACAGGTATTGGCACATCCATGACAAATACTGATGAAATAAATACGCAAAGATACTGGGATGGCCGCTTCAATGAAGACTGGGAGCAGTTTGACGGTCCGGCACAGTCAAGATTTTTTTCAACCATTGCTCTTCAAAATATACCCGATTGGCTATTGAATGAAGCAAAAGGCAATAAATTAACCATTGCTGATTGGGGGTGCGCTCAAGGTGATGGAACTAGTGTTTGGGCTGACTATGTAGCATCGATTCAGATTACAGGTATAGATTTTTCGGAGGCGGCAATCCAAATTGCAAAAAAACGTTATCCAGATATTAAATTTTTGGCTGAAAACTGGCTGGAACCGAGTTTTAATTCAAATTTAAAATATGATATTGTTTTTTCATCAAATACGCTGGAGCATTTTCACAAACCTTTCGATATTTTAAATAACATATCCAATCATGCGGAAAAAATATTAATTCTTGCGCTGCCATACAAGGAGCATCAAAGAATTGATGAGCATTTTTTTACATTTATTCCGGAAAATATCCCCAGTGTAATTAAAAGAAAATTTCATCTAGCTTGGTCACGAGTTATTAATTGCAAAGACATTCCGGCCAGCTATTGGCCTGGCGAGCAAATAATCTTGATTTATATAGATTCCGAATGGATGGAATCTTTGAATTTGAAGTTATCAGATATTTCATTGGAGCGAGATGATTCAATTTTTTTGCGAGAGAATCATGGTGTATTACTGGCCGAGCGTGATCAGGCAATAAATGAGCGTAATCTAGCGATAAATGAGCGTGCTCGTGCTGATGTAGTGCGCGAGCATCTACAAATGCAGCTTCAAACGATGCTGACAAGCAATTCATGGGCAATAACAAGACCGCTGCGTTTCCTTGGCCGGATTGCCCGATACGGGCTGACAAAAAACGATACTCACCGTCTCGCAATCATCGTTAAACCTTACTGGCACATGCTCCCTATATCGCATGAGCTTAGGCAAAGCATCGGCAAGCGCATGAGACGTTTTCTTGCTCGCGTTGCAACTGTGGCATCGGTGAACTTGAAAAAACCTGAATCATTGCCAGAACTTGCAACTAACGAGGTCGGCAAGCCTGACTACTTTGTTTTTTCAGTTATTGACTGGCATTTCCGTCACCAGAGACCGCAGCAGTTAGCGCTCCAGATCGCGGAGACTGGCCGCAGAGTCTTTTACATCTCAGTCGATTTTGTAGACCATGCAGAGCCAGGCTTTGCGCTGGAATCACTTGATTCAAGTGGCCGGTTGTTCAATCTGCACCTGCACCTGCAAGGTGCACCCTCGGTGTACGGCAAACCACCTACTGCTGCCCAAATGAGTCAACTCACTCTCAGTATGGGGAGCTTGCTCGAGTGGACTCAATCGACCTCGGTTGTCTCTTTGATACAGCACTCCTTCTGGTCAGGGCTGGCCGCCCAGATGCCCAATAGCCGCTTGGTGTATGACTGCATGGATCATCACGAAGGTTTCGGCGGTGTATCTGATGAAATGATCGCCCACGAACGGGCCTTGCTTGCAGCTGCGGATTTGACGGTGACGACCTCCTTGTGGCTTGATAACGAGGTCGGCAGCAAAACTAGCCGTCATGTCTTGATACGCAATGCGACAGAGTTTGAACACTTTGCCAAAGCGCCCACTGGCGACATCTACAAAGATCCGCAAGGTCGTCGCATCATTGGTTACTACGGTGCAATTGCCGAGTGGTTTGATGTGGATTTGGTGGGCAAGGTTGCACAAGCATTCCCTGACTGCGCCATTGTGTTGATTGGTGCAGACACAGTAGGCGCGCAGCGTAAGTTGTCAGCATTTACAAACGTCAAATTCCTTGGCGAGATTCCATACAAGCAATTGCCATCTTACGCGCACGCATTTAATGTGTGCCTTTTGCCCTTCAAGGTGATTCCGCTGACTTTGGCGACAAACCCTGTTAAAGCCTACGAGTACCTCAGCATGGGCAAGCCTGTTGTGTCTACAGATTTGCCTGAAGTGCGCGAGATGGGCTCCGTTTGCACGGTAGCCACTGACGCCAGCGATTTTGTGGCTCAGATCAAGAAAAGTCTTGATAACTCTGGTACGCCCGAAACCCGGCAGACTTTTGCACAAGAACAGACATGGGCACATCGCGCACAAGCTTTGATCGCGGCCAGTGAGGACGCCTCGTATGACCCCCTGGTAAGCATTGTGGTGGTCACTTATAACAATCTGGACTTGACCAAGAAGTGCCTTGCCAGTCTGGACGCCTACAGTGACTACGCCAATATGGAAATCATTGTGGTTGACAACGCTTCTAGTGATGGTTCGCAAGCTTGGTTAACCGAGTGGGCAAAAGAAGCGCTCAATCGCAAATTGGTGTTGAACGAGGACAACCGTGGCTTTGCTGCCGGCAACAATCAAGGGCTTACATTGGCCGGTGGAAAGTACCTTGTCATGCTCAACAACGACACCCATGTTACGCCAGGGTGGGTACGCACAATGGTTAACCATATGCGTTGCGACGCAAGCATAGGTTTGCTTGGCCCAGTGACTAACAACATTGGTAACGAAGCGCGTATTGAAATTTTTTATGACGACATGGCGCAGATGCTCCAGCGTTCTGCCAGCTACACCCACGCACACGTTGGCCAGTTGTTGCCTTTGCGCACAGCGGCCTTTTTCTGCGTCATGCTGCGGCGTGAAGTCTTCGAAAAAATTGGCCCGCTGGACGAAGCGTTTGGTCGTGGATTTTTTGAAGATGACGACTATTGCCGCAGGATAGAACAAGCTGGCCTGAGTGTTTATTGTGCTGAAGATGTGTTTATTCATCATCATTTATCGGCCTCTTTCAACAAACTGCGCAGTTCAGAACGACAGGCTTTGTTTGAAAAAAACAAGGCCACTTACGAGGCAAAGTGGGGGGCATGGATTCCCCATGAATTCAGGCAATAAAAGTAATGAGCAAGAAAATTCTTTGTGTAGTAGGTACCCGCCCTGAGGCCATCAAAATGGCCCCCGTCATCCTCGCACTGCAACAAGAACCCTGGGCACAAGTGCGAGTACTTGCCACAGCGCAGCACAGGCAAATGCTCGATCAGGTTAATGCCTTCTTTGGGATTGAGCCTGATATTGACCTCAACATCATGCGTCCCAATCAAGCGCTCACCACCTTGGCGGCACGCTTGCTGCTGGAAATGGACGAAGTGCTGCTGTCCGAAAAACCCGATGCCGTGCTTGTGCAAGGTGACACCACCACCGTTATGACCGTCGCGCTCGCTTGTTTCTACCATCGCATTCCCATTGGGCATGTGGAGGCAGGCTTGCGTACATGGGACATGCAAAACCCCTTCCCGGAAGAAGCCAACCGCGTGATTGCCAGTAAATTGGCGCGCTGGCACTGGGCGCCGACCGAAGGCTCTAAGCAAAACCTGCTGAAAGAGGGTGTTGCCGAAGAAGACATCGTTGTCACTGGCAATACCGTGATCGACGCTTTGTTGATGACTGCCGCCAAAGACCTGAATGTAGGTATCGAACTGGATGCAAACAAGCGCTTGATCCTGGTCACCTCGCATCGCCGCGAAAATTTTGGTGAACCCTTTCGTAACATTTGCCGGGCCTTGCGCACCTTAGCCGAGCAAAACCAGGACGTTCAATTTCTATACCCGGTGCACCCAAACCCGAACGTCAAAGATGTGGCATACGAATTACTGGGGTCGCTACCGAACTTCTTCCTCTGTGAGCCGCTGGACTATGCACGCTTTATTGCTGCGATGAAGCGTTCTTACATCATTCTGACCGACTCCGGCGGCGTGCAGGAGGAGGCGCCAGCACTTGGTAAACCTGTCTTGGTTTTTCGTGAAGAAACCGAGCGCCCTGAAGCCGTAGACCAAGGGGCGGTCAAACTGGTTGGCCCCAACTACGACCGCATTGTTTCTGAGACCCAGCAGTTGCTCGATGACGAAAATGCTTACAAGGCCATGGCTCGAGGTGTGTCGCCCTATGGAGACGGATTGGCAGCGCAGCGTATCGTACAAACCTTGCGCGCACACTTCGTTGGTGAATGATGCTGTGGTTGGCGCAATGACAGTCGTAGCACGCATATTGATTTTGCGCGCACTGCCCTACGGTGCTGACTCACGTGCCGTGAGGTGGGGGCAGATATATTCTGCACACCCTACGTCTTGGGGTTGTTGGGGGTCAAAAGATCCGGCACATCAAGCCAGCAATATTCTGAAAAATCGCCCCAGTACTGGTTACTGGGGCTTTGTTTTTGGCTATTGCAAATTCATATTTGCCGCTTTTTTCTTTGCGTATCATCGATTGTCTGCTGGCGACACTGTGGTGTGTGTAGACCTTGAAACTGCTGTTCCAGGCATGCTGGCGGCAAGGCTGCGCGGTGCGCGTGTTCACTTTGATGTAGCGGACCCGTTTGATTTGGCAAAGCCCGTTCCACTGAAGCGATTTTTCCGTTGGCTGGAGTGGTGGGTGGCTAAGCATGCAGATGTTGTCACGGTGCCCCATTCCTCACGCCTTGATCTTTATGGCAGACCTTTAACAAATGCGCAGATTGTAGAAAACGTACCGCTGTTACCTTTTATGCAACAGCTTCGAACATTTTTAAAAGATGCCAATGGTCAGGCTGCCATGACCTTTGGCTACTTTGGAACGCTTGAAACCCATCGTGGACTGGAAGACATTGTAAAACTGGCCATGGAAAACGAAGCGGTGTGCTTCAAGGTAGGCGGTCGGGGTGCATTGGAATCCTTTATTCGTAAAGCCAGCGCATCTTGTCCTCGTATCGAATTTGTAGGTGAATATCTTCCGGCTGATCTGCCTGGGCTTACGCGAGGCGTAGACGTATATTGCTCCCTTTATTATTTAAGCAAGCCCTTGCACCGCTATGCTGCACCCAATAAGTTTTTTGAGCACCTTGCA
>Ga0247837_1008664_pt1 | contig 12669 bp, 10 predicted proteins | sample LaCtaG_2_FD_187115 | JGI IMG/M metagenome (GOLD analysis project Ga0247837, IMG submission 187115) | Freshwater microbial communities from meromictic Lake La Cruz, Castile-La Mancha, Spain - LaCruzMarch2015_14.5m | ecosystem: Environmental > Aquatic > Freshwater > Lake | place: Spain: Castile-La...
GCGCCATACAGGCGGCCCTTGACGATGCAAGGCTCGCCACTGGCGATGTTCAATACATCAATGCTCACGGCACAGGAACGCAATTAAACGACATTGTGGAAACAGAAACCATTAAAGCGGTGTTTGGTGAACACGCTTATGAGATTCCCATTACCGCACAAAAAGCCATGACAGGGCATGCCATTGGAGCAGCTGGTGCTATGGAAATTATCGCAACCGTCTTAAGCCTTCAAAACGATGTGTTATTGCCTACCATTAATTTAAATGAACCAGACCCTCTCTGTGACCTTGATTATGTACCCAATCAAGCACGGGAAAAACGCATTGATATCGCGCTATCCAACCACTTTGCCTTTGGCGGGGCAAATGCGGCAATTGTGTTAAGACGCTTTTAGTCCAAGGCCTGGGTTAGAGCGGTAAAGTTGACTAAAAAACGAAAATACCGATCGCCACGATCTTATTTGGGTGAATATTAAGAAAATACTTCATTTATTCACCCTCTTTAATCAGAAGGGTTCGCAACTTAAAGAGCATAACGCTATAATTGCCAAATTTTGCACGATGAAAAAGGTCTTCCATGAATGCTTCGCTGTTTGAAATAGCCGCCCTTGTCCAAGGTGTGGTCGTTGGTAATGAAAATTTGACGATTTCTGCCTTATCTCCCATTGATAACATCATGGCTAACGCTTTGGTGTTCGCTGAAGGCTCTGATAATTTAAAGCGGGCTGAAGCATCAAATGCGTCGGCAATTCTTGTCGCAAACAATATAACAGATATAACAAAACCCATTATTCAAGTTCAAAATCCTTTTGTGGCCTTTATCAAATTATTAAATCATTTTTATCCTCGTAGTAAGCCTACTGCCGGTATCCATCCAACCGCCGTCATTGCTGACGATGTCGTTATTGGCAAGGGGGTCGCTGTTGCCCCGTATGTGGTTATAGAGTCCGGCACAACTATCGGTGATAACTGTGTTATTAAAAGCCATGTTCACATTGGCCATCATGTCAGCCTTGGGGATGACACCACCATACATCCTCACGTAACCATCTATGACAACAGTCAAATTGGCTCACGTGTCTGCATACATGCCTCAACCGTTATTGGTTCCGATGGTTTTGGTTACACGTTAGAAGCCGGGCAACATTTAAAGGTTCCTCATGTAGGGCACGTGGTTATTAAAGATGATGTAGAAATTGGCGCTAATACCGTTATCGATAGAGCAACGCTAGGCACAACCTGCATTGGAGAAGGCACCAAAATTGACAATTTGGTTCAAGTCGCGCATTCCGTAAAATTGGGCAAGCACAACATTCTATGTGCGTTTACAGGCATTGCAGGCAGCACAACCAGTGGTGATCACGTGATTTTTGCCGCAAATGTAGGCGTTAGTGAGCACGTTCGAATTGATGATGGGGTTATAATGGGTGCCCGAGCAGGCGTTCCACCTAGAAAACATTTAAAACAAGGTAATATTTATTTAGGCAGTCCCGCAAGACCAAAAGACAAAGCAATAGAGCAAGAACTTGCGACCACGCGCATTCCACTCATGCGAAAAAATTTAAAAGCATTAACTGAAAAAGTCGCGCATTTGGCTGAGCGTGTAGAGCTCCTCGACAAAGAGAACACCTAAACATGCAACGTCCTTTACTGTTGGTTGATGGATCATCTTATTTTTTTCGTGCCTTTCACGCATTGCCCCCCTTAACCAACTCAAAAGGGCAACCAACTGGCGCCATTTACGGTGTGGCCAACATGGTAAAGCGTTTGATCAAAGATTATCAGCCCCAACACATGGCAGTGGTCTTTGATGCGAAAGGTAAAACCTTCAGAGATGAATGGTATCCCGCTTACAAAGCTAATCGCGCACCAATGCCAACAGAATTAAGCTCCCAATTCCACCCCCTTATCGACGTTTTAAAAGCCATGGGACTACCCTTGTTGATCATCGATGGTGTAGAAGCGGATGACGTGATTGGCACACTGGCCCATCAAGCGACCCGTGAGCGCTTACCGGTTGTTATTTCCACCGGCGATAAAGACATGGCGCAATTGGTGAATGAGCATGTAACACTGATTAACACCATGACAAACCAAGCCTTGGATACAAAAGGCGTCATGGAAAAATTTGGGGTGACACCTTCACAGATCATTGACTATTTAACCCTGGTTGGTGATACCGCAGACAACGTGCCAGGGGTTACGAAATGCGGTCCTAAGACGGCTGCCAAATGGCTTGGGGTTTATCAGACGTTAGACCAACTGGTAGAAAATGCGCATCTTATAGACGGTAAAATTGGAGAATATTTACGTGCAAGTCTCCCACAACTGCCACTGTCAAAAAAATTAGTGACCATTAAAACTGACGTGACACTGCCCTTAACCCTTGCGGAGCTTACTTTAGCACCCGCAAATAACGACGCGCTTATCGCGTTAACGCAAGAACTTGAATTTAAGAATTGGCTAAAAGAGCTCTTAGGTAAAGAAGAAAAAAAACCCGTTGAACCTGAAGTGACCTCGAGTGAAACCAGCCCTTTTAACCTCATCACAGAGCCGCACCAGTTTGCAGAATGGCTTGAAAAACTAACGTCATGTGACCTGTTTTGCGTTGATACAGAAACCACGAGTCTTGATGTGATGTCCGCGGAAATTGTAGGTGTGGCACTGGCCATTGAACCGTCTCAACCCGCCTACATTCCGCTCATGCATGAGGATGGGAGCCCGCAATTAAATCGCCAAATGGTCTTAGAGGCCTTAAAACCACTGCTTGAAAACCCCCAGATTGGCAAAATTGGTCAAAATTTAAAATATGATTATAACGTGTTTAAAAATCATGGCATCACCTTGCAGGGCATTGCCTTTGATACGATGCTTGAATCCTACCTTTTAAACAGTGGTGCACCTCGGCACGACATGGACTCCTTGGCATTAAAATACCTTGGACATAAAACCATCACGTTTACCGACATTGCAGGAACCGGTGCTAAACAACGCCGTTTTGATCAAATTCCTGTTACAACAGCCGCGCCCTATGCCGCTGAAGACGCAGAAATCACCTTAAAACTTCATCAAACGTTATACCCCATGATGGATGAAAAGTTACGCTCAGTTTTACATGACATAGAAATGCCAATACTTCCCGTTCTTGCTGAAATGGAACGCCATGGCGTGCTCATTGATACAGCCACCCTTTTAAAGCATGGTGAACGCCTTAAAATTCGTATGGCCGAATTACAAAAAGATGCAGAAACACTGGCAGGAAAAGCGTTTAATTTAAACTCCCCCAAACAATTACAAGACATTTTATACCAAGAGCAAAACCTGCCCATCCTTGCCAAAACACCGAAAGGCCAACCGTCTACTGCAGAATCCGTTTTGCAAGAGCTAGCGTTTGAGTACCCTCTTCCCGCTGTTATTTTAGAGTACCGAAGCTTGAACAAATTAGTATCAACCTACATTGATGCCTTGCCCAAACGAATTCATTCTAAAACGTCCCGAGTTCATACGTCATATAATCAAGCGGTAACAGCAACCGGGCGGTTATCCTCCAGTGAACCTAATTTACAAAATATTCCTGTTCGTAGCGAAGAGGGACGCCTTATCCGCAAAGCATTTATAGCCCCGCCTAACCATGTTTTATTATCAGCAGACTATTCTCAAATTGAATTGCGGATCATGGCGCACTTATCGCAAGATGCTAATTTACTGAAGGCTTTTGCTAATGGTTGGGACATCCACCAAGCAACTGCCAGTGAAATATTTGGCGTTTCACTAAAAGACGTAGACCATGAGCAGCGTCGTCGAGCAAAAGCCGTCAATTTTGGTTTAATTTATGGCATGTCTGCCTTTGGACTAGCAAAACAGCTAGGGGTCGAGAGACAAGACGCTCAGCACTATATTACCCGTTATTTTCAACGGTATCCGGGCGTGATGGATTATATGGAGCGCACCCGTAAAGAGGCGCATCTTCAAGGGTTTGTCGAAACATTGTTTGGACGTCGTCTTTATTTACCGGAAATCAATGCCCGCAATATCATGCGGCAAAAAGCTGCCGAGCGCACAGCCATTAATGCACCAATGCAAGGCACTGCCGCAGACATCATTAAAAAAGCCATGTTGGCGATTGCACATTGGCAAAGCCACCAAACCCACCTAACCTTTCGCATGATCATGCAAGTACATGACGAATTGGTGTTCGAAGTACAAGCCGAGGCAATTGAATCAGCTAGAGAGATTATTCGTCACCTCATGGAGGATACGGTTAAGCTATCTGTACCTTTATTGGTTTCCATCGGTACAGGCCAAAACTGGGATGAAGCGCATTAATCGCTAGGTCAGAGCACGAATACCCGTTAACTAGCCTCAGATCCAACTTACCGCGCCTTATGCCTGCTTGCTCATCCATTACAAACAAGCTATTGTTAAATTTCCTTTCCGCACGTTTAAAGCTAAGCATTACATGAAAGGCACTCGGTATGGATACCTGAAACATTTAGGCGTGTCTCAGAGCAACTTTATTTTTCGTTTCATTGGCTGGTATTTTTTAGCCAACACCCTTTTTTTTTGGTTTTTAGGGCTTGGTTATTTAAGGTCAATTTTATCGTCTACCTCACTCTATGCAACAACGTTTGCAGACTTCTCGAACCCTATGGGAAAGGCGTTAGTCCTCTCTTTCTCGCTCATCAATTATTGCAGTTATATGATGTTACTGGCTTTTCTTCCAGCCCTGCTCATTGGAAGCATCGCACTCCTTGCCCCATTTAAACGTCTTGTTTTCCCAACGTCTATTTGTATAGCCAGCATAAGTGTGATTTGTTTACTTGTGGATAGCCATATTTACTCGATGTTTAAATTCCACCTCAACACCACATTAGTCGCCTTTTTGTGGAACCCACAGTGGCGCGATGTGTTTGATTTTTCCCCACATGAACTCTTGCTCATGATGCTCACCATTGTCCTGGTATTTGTTCTGGAATGCAGTATGGCATGGGTGGTTTGGAATAAAATAATCGTTGCTCAACGCTTTAACATCGGAAAAACCATTGCCGTTATTTGGCTCGGTGGGGCTTTGTATAGTTATTTTCTTTTGCTGTTAACCGTGTCTAACAATAACAATTTACTGAGCTTGCAAACACCAACCCTACCATTATTTAATCAATTACTTGCCCATGCTATTCCGATTAAAAATGCAGAAGATCTCTTAAGACGTTACAGCGAGCAGCATTTTTCCCAGCCTTTATTTCCAAATGATCCAATGCACTATCCGTTGCACCCCATGCAATGCCAAGCACCGGAAAAACCTTATAATATTATTTTAATCATGGTGGACTCACTTCGTGCAGATAGTTTACAGCCCGCATACATGCCGAACATGGCGAAGTTTGCGGCTATAAGTTCACAATTTGAAAACCATTTAAGCGGTGGAAATGCGACTCAACCAGGGCTATTTTCATTGTTTTATAGCTTACCGAGCAGTTACTGGACAGCCACATTAAAGCAAACTATCGCCCCCATTTTCATGACGTTACTCTTAAAATATGGGTATGATATGAAAGTTATCTGGGCTAGCGAAATGCATACCCCACCCTTTGATAAAACTCTCTTTTTAAATGTCAAACACCTTTCCCTAAATGGAGCCCCTGGTAAAGATATTGGCAATTGGGATAGGTACACCACTCAAAAAGCCATCCAATTTTTAACCTCACGTGAAGCCAACAAACCATTTTTTCTTCACCTTTTTTATGACGGACCACATGGGTTTTGTACCCCTCAAAGCTATCCCACCCCATTTCAACCCGCGATTAAACATTGCTCACGCCTTACGCTGTCGAATGAGGATGATGCCAGTCTTTACTTTAATCGATATTTAAACGCCGTTAAGTTTACTGACAATGAAATAGGCGCGGTTTTGAAAAGCATTGAAAAACAAGGTTATCTCAAAAATAGTATTGTGATTTTTACCTCAGATCATGGGCAAGAATTTAACGATAATCGACAAAACTATTGGGGGCATGCAGGAAATTTTACCAAGGCACAAGTTCAAGTGCCCTTCGTCATTTACTGGCCCGGTGAAAAACCAAACAAGATAAGCTACCTAACCAGTGGCTATGATCTTGTTCCCACCTTACTTAAACGCCTGTTTGCTTGCAAAAACCCAACAGCGGATTACAGCATTGGACAACACTTATGGGCGAGGGATGAACGATTACCTTTTGTTTTGGCGGGGAGTTATGTCAACATGGGCTTGATTGAACCCGATCGCCTAACAACCTTGGAAACCTCCGGCAGTATAAACATTACCGACACAAAAGCCGCCCCACTGGCTAATGCAAAACCACGAATAAATACCATTAAACAAGCACTTGGCCTCATGCGCAGGTACTTTTAGCCTCTAGTCGATAAGGGCTTGAAATGCCTCAAGTATAGCGTTTTCATATATTTTTGATAAGGTAGGATTTCTTGCAAAATCAAAGCATCTGGTTGTGTCTCTGGATGAGCAATGTGCCAAAGATATGAAATAAAGAACACGTATAAAAAACTTCCTAAGGATGCATTTTCCAGACACACGACCACGACCTTTAGTGGAACAAGAAACTGTGGTGGGGGAGTAAGAAACAAGACCACTCCCCTAAATCACTTCATTCACCATCCTTGGCATTGACCAGTAGCGAAGTGCCATCCGCTCGGCAAATTAGGGCATTGTGAGCCGATAGCCGGGGTTGCAACTGGGCACTGTACGCACTGGTAGCAAGATTTCTTAACGCACGCTCCATTGTAATTACCACAGCCGGGTTGAGTATGCGAGGAACCGCTTGGGCAGCTATCAGGACTCGCCGCTTGAATGGGTGGGGTGGCCGCTGCAGCCGCTATAGCCAGAGGTGCGCCTGTGCCCATCATTAGAACTGCCAAAAGCCAGTGGGGTTTAAAGATGATTGAAGGTTTTTTCATGATGAGGCTCCTTAGTTTGCATTGGTTCCGTTTTAATCTGACACATCACTTGAAGAAGTGAGGGTTTCCGGTTTTGATAGAAGTGCAAATTTAAAATCAAAATAAAGGAAAACGCTCATGCTATATAGTAACATTAAAATAATAAAACATAAAGTTGGATTATAAGATTACTGAATCTAGCTGAAGAACTCGGCAATGTGTCAAAAGCATGCAACGTAATGAATAGTCTTAATATTCGACAACTCCACGCTCACTTGCAACCAACACTTTATCTGCTAATCGCTTGCCAAAGAGACCATTTTCCACTACGCCAGGAATACTATTAATAGCGTCTTCTAATTGCTTTAATAAATCTAGCTTCAAATGAAATACATCTAAAATAATATTGCCGTTATCCGTAATAAAACCTTCACGATACACAGGTGACCCACCAAGCTTCACCATTTCGCGAGCAACAAAACTTCTTGCCATTGGAATCACTTCTACAGCAATAGGAAATGCTCCTAAGGTTTTCACAAGCTTGGTTTCATCAACGATGCATATAAATTGCTTAGCCACATTAGCAATGATTTTTTCTCGTGTTAAAGCTCCGCCACCACCTTTTACCATTTCATGCCGTGCATTCACTTCATCAGCACCATCCACATAAAGTGCGAGCTCTGCTGCGGCATTTAAATCAATCATGGGTATACCAAGCTGCCTTAAATGCGCTTCGGTTGCTTTAGAACTTGCTACGCAAGCGTCAATTCGGTGTTTAATGCTCAGCAGTTCTTTAATAAAATAATGAACAGTACTCCCAGTTCCAACACCGATGATCATATTATCGTCCACATACGCCAATGCGGCTTTTGCGGCTTTTGCTTTTAATTCACTCATTTATGCTAGAACTCAACATTAAAAACGGAAAGGGCCTATCTCAAAAATAATAGCAAACGCTAAACTTGCAAAATCTTTCATAGGATGGAGATTTATTTTACCGTCACACATGTTAGTCTGTCGAGAAAAGGTAAAAGATGAAAAAACCACTCTATAAGGACCAACATGATTTATTCTAATATTCTTGCCACGATTGGCCGCACGCCTGTTGTTAAAATCAACCGTATTGGTGCAGATTTACCCTGCGAGCTTTATGCAAAATGCGAATACTTTAATCCAGGGGGCTCCGTCAAAGACCGCATTGGTTATGAAATGGTAAAAAAAGCAGAACAAGCTGGCCGTATAAAACCAGGGGACACATTGATTGAACCTTCATCAGGAAATACAGGCATTGGTATAGCTCTCGCTGGAGCCGTCATGGGTTACAAGGTGATTATTACCATGCCCAATAAAATGAGCCATGAAAAACAAGTCGTGCTCGAGTGTTTAGGGGCCACCATTTACCGTACCCCCTCAGAAGCGGCATGGAACCATCCTGACAGTCATATCTCTTTGGCCATTCGCTTACAAAAAGAGATGCCTAATGCGCATATTCTAGACCAATACTCAAACCCTAATAATCCTAATGCCCACTACCAGGGCACAGCACAAGAAATCATAGATGACTTTGGTGACCATTTAGACATGGTCGTGGTAGGCGTCGGCACCGGAGGCACCATTACAGGTATCGCTAAACGCCTAAAAGAGCACTACCCTAATATTAAAATCATTGGCGTTGACCCTGAGGGGTCTATTCTTGGTGGTGGCAGCGAAATAAAACCTTATCTGGTGGAAGGCATTGGGTATGATTTTTTTCCAAAGGTATTAGACAATAACTTGATAGATGCATACATTAAAACGAATGATGCTGATTCATTCCGAACTGCACGCCAGCTGATTCACGATGAAGCTCTGCTGGTTGGAGGCTCGAGTGGAGCCGCCATGTGGGGTGCATTGCAAGCCGCAAAGACGCTTCAAAAAGGGCAAAAATGCTTGGTGATCTTACCGGATTCAATCCGAAATTACATGTCAAAACATGCAAGTGAGGTGTGGTTACAAGAGCAGGGACTAGCCTCTTGCCGCATGGCTTGATTGGTTTTGCTGCACTTCATCAAGGTGAGTGAAAAGCTCACCTTCTGTTCTTTCCCCATAACTAACCATCTCTGCAAGCCCATAGACCAGCTCTTTAATAAAAGCCACATCATGACCATCAGGAATACTATGAGGGTGACTAAAGCTTGTTACGCCGCGTCTACTAAAATCATTAGAAGACGTAACGCCCTTCACATACACATCTAACAACTGTTGTTGGGTAAGCTCTCCTGCAACAACCATAGCGGCCAATCGCTTATACGTCCTCACAAATACCGCTTCTACTTCTGCGCACTCAGCCGCAATCAACTTAGGAAGCGCCTCTATTGCCTCTTGCTCCTTTGCTTCATCTAAAACAGGGGTCAAAACACTGCGTGCAGCTAAAGATTGGGAAATAATAAAACGTTCGCTTAACGTAGGCGCTATGCCTACAGTGTATAAACCCTCTTGTAACCTCAATATAATGGCGGTGGTTGATGCATCTTTACGATTGTAAAAAAGACGCAGCGGCAACGTTTTAGCGCGTTCAATAACCTGCACCTCAATAGGCATGTTCAATGTGTGAGCCAATGCCGCAATGCAATGCTGGCTCATGTGAGGCGCATCTTTACAAAGCACTTTTGCGCTAGAATATAATCCTCGGGCATACAATTCGTTGAATGCCATTTTTTCCAATGTCGTTGCTAAAGCCGCAACCAGATCGCTAAGACGGACATGCTTCATCAAATACTGCATCCTTTCCGCTGGCGTGATTAACCCAGGCATTACAGGACGGTGCAGAGGGAAATATAAAAAATACTTCTCTAATAATACTTTTAATGGGATGCTATTGACGCGAACATTCATTAAAACATGATTTAAAACCCCAACAGACAGGGCCCTAAAATCACCGCCCACATTAATAAACACAGGCTTTTTATGAGTACCTTTAATCACTATAGCGGGAGCACTAAAAAACCCTGAGTTAGTGACTTTTTGAATTTCAGCGGCCATGTACCACTCCACGCATTGTTGATACTTCCATTTTAAGGACGCAGGATTAAGGGAATATTAACCATGAATTTACAATAGGGCAGTTATGCTGTTATATCTCACACTTACACTTTTTGTCTCCTGGCTGATTGTCTTCTGCGGCATGCGCTACAAACAAAATGCTAAGATCAAGCGGTGGTACAACACATGGGATATAACAAACCATCTCGCCACCTATCAAGAACTTTTTCAAGACATCAATGGATTTACTCTGTCTTGTAAATCAAGAAGTACGCATGATGCATTTGAATATACCTATGGAGAAATTGATTTCATCCCCTTTATCGCATTGCTTGCTTTAACGAAACCTCACGTTAACACCGTATTTTATGATTTAGGGAGCGGTGTTGGAAAAGCCGCCGTGGCCTGTGCCATGGTCTTTAATGTAGCCAAGAGTTGTGGGATTGAACTGTTTAGCGACCTACACAATGCCGCTATCCTGCAACAACAACGCTTGCAAGCACTACCCAACTATAAAGACAAAGCTCAAGTGCTCCATTTTATTCATGACAATATATTAAACCGTGATATCAGCGACGCAACACTTGTCTTTATAAATGCCACCGCTTTTTTTGGTGAAACATGGTCTTTAATGACTCAACACATGTCTCAATTAAAAAGAGGCACTATTGTCATCACCAGCAGTAAAAAGCTATCGTCTCCTTTGTTTGTTGTGACTCAAACCACTACCGTCAACATGAGCTGGGGCGCCGTTTTAGTCTATATTCAACAACGCAAGTAATGCTTGAGATAAGTTATTTCATCCCCTCTAAAGCAACAAAAACATGTTGATTATCCGTGAACGACCATTTACAGAAAGCAAAAAACCATTTACAGTTAATTGATAACATTGAATAATTTGTTTTCAAGTCTATACTTGATGTATGCAACATGAAAATTGTGACGACTCTAGTGTGTTCTTGGTGCAATCAGGTGATGTCAGTGATAGACAATACCTTGAGCTCAAGATGAGGCGTTAAACTACTGTAGGCCATAGGTGAAATAACCATATTGCCAGGCCAACCGAGGTGAGTATGATTAAATCTGAGCTCATAGCAAACCTTGCTGCCAAATTAACACATCTACCTGAGAAACAAGTTACAGACAGCATTAACCATATCCTTGAATTGATGAGCGATGCCCTTATTAAAGGCAAACGCATTGAAATTCGAGGCTTTGGAAGCTTTTCATTGCATTATCGCCCGCCCCGAAATGCCCACAACCCTAAAACCGGTGAGAAGGTTATTACCGAGGCCAAATATAGCCCCCACTTCAAACCAGGTAAAGAGTTGCGTGAGCGAGTGGATGCATCAAAAGAACACAAACCCATACGTGAAGACGACTAAGTCGTCCTCAAAAACTTTTTTATGTGCGTGGCAAAGTAACGCCAGTTTGACCTTGATATTTACCACCTCTATCGCGGTAGGAAACAGCGCACACCTCATCCCCCCCCAAAAATAACATTTGAGCCACGCCCTCATTGGCATATATTTTCGCGGGTAACGGGGTAGTGTTTGAAAATTCCAGTGTTACATGCCCCTCCCACTCTGGCTCAAGCGGCGTAACATTCACAATGATCCCACATCGAGCATAAGTTGATTTCCCAAGGCAGATGGTTAATACATCGCGTGGGATACGAAAATACTCAACAGTGCGCGCCAGTGCAAAGGAGTTGGGGGGGATAATACAAACGTCTGCCTGCACATCAACAAAGCTATTTTCATCGAATGCTTTAGGGTCGACGATCACTGAGTTAATATTAGTGAAAATTTTAAACTCATTTGAGCATCGAACATCGTAACCATAACTTGACACGCCATAGGAAATAATACGACCCGTCTCGTTTTGACGCACCTGCCCTGGTTGAAACGGGGAGATCATGCCGTGCTCCACCGCCATTTTTTCAATCCATCTGTCTGATTTTATTGCCATTCACATCATCCCAACTTAAAACACGCCTTTATCAAAGGACGTGTCAAGAAAATCAAAAATTGTTACACATTCATGAGACTTGTGTCTAGAAAGACCGGTGTCCTTTTTAGAAATAGACACCAATTTGTGCTAATAGCGTATCCGTCGCACCGCCGGGGCCTATGGTATTCGCATTTAAGGACCCCGGGGGATGCGCACCATTCGCATATTGGTTTTTATTAAAATTCATGTCATGCCGGTACTCCAAACTTTCGACGGTGTCTTTCCATATGGAAATATTAAACACCCCGCTCACCCGCTGATGCGGCAAATTAAGCGCCAATGTTTCTGAAGACCACTGATAACCCGCGGCGATAGAGGCAGGCTTATCAAAGGTGTTAAAGGTGACGGCAGCTTCCAACTGCGCTGCAGCAGGCCTTGCACCACGACCATTAAAACTTAAATCCTCATACCTAAATTGACTTGTGGTGCCGACCCATTCTGCAGTGAAGTTATACCTATCAATGTTCAAATGACCATGTACACCTGCCGCAGGCGTTTTGCGTACATTTTCACTACCATTGGTGGGCGATGAAAACCCGCCAAAGGTGTTGCCCGGGCTAGAGCCTGTAAATTGCATTCCCCCCGTATCATTGATATCGCTAATTAAACTCCCGCCTATCTCGCCAGAGCAATTGGGCGTATCAATAACATAACCCGCATTTATACCACCTGAAGCTGAAGAGCCGAGCGTTGTATCACTCGAGAAGC
>Ga0247837_1008665_pt1 | contig 12666 bp, 10 predicted proteins | sample LaCtaG_2_FD_187115 | JGI IMG/M metagenome (GOLD analysis project Ga0247837, IMG submission 187115) | Freshwater microbial communities from meromictic Lake La Cruz, Castile-La Mancha, Spain - LaCruzMarch2015_14.5m | ecosystem: Environmental > Aquatic > Freshwater > Lake | place: Spain: Castile-La...
CTATCGAAAGACAAGAAACGCTTACCAATACGTCCACATGGGTTTGCACAATCAAAAACTGGAAGATGTTCTATTTTTAAGTGAGGCGCCCCTTCTAGAGTCATTGTACCACAGCAGTATGTGTTAGCATCTTCAATGTCTTGTTTACTAAACCCAAGATGAGTAAGCATATCAAAAGATGGATCACATAATTGATCATCAGTTAGCTTTAATGTTCCTTTGCAAAAATCTTCACCCAGAGTGTATTTATTAAAAACAAACTTGATATCAAAGGCTGATTTCAACACAGCGGAAATTGCCGTTAGCTCTTTATTAGTAAATCCCTTTGCTTTTAAAGATGTGTGATTAATTGCAGGCGCACTTTCAAGTGATGCGTAGCCCACGGCATAATTAGAAATTTCCAGCATTTGCTCTGGAGTGTAACCCAAAATTTTCAATGCTGAAGGAACCATTTGGTTAATAATTTTAAAGTACCCACCACCAGCAAGTTTTTTGAATTTAACCAAAGCAAAATCTGGCTCAACACCTGTTGTGTCACAATCCATCACCAATCCAATAGTCCCAGTTGGGGCAATACACGTGGTTTGAGCGTTACGGTAACCAAACTGTTCACCATATGAAACAGCTTCATCCCAAGCTTGGCAAGCCGCTTCAATTAATCCTGGAATAGCACAATCACTTGCACGAAGCGGAACAGGTAGAATTGATAGATCTTCATAATTTTTAGTTTCGCCGTATGCAGCACGACGGTGGTTACGCATAACCCGGATCATCGCATCTTTATTTTTTGCATAGCCTGGGAATGCCCCAAGTTCTTTTGCCATAAGTGCAGAAGTCCTGTAGCTTACACCGGTTAGAATTGCAGCTAGTGCTCCAGCAATACAACGGCCTTCTGGGCTATCGTAAGCAATACCCATAGCCATTAATAGACCACCTAGGTTACCGTATCCTAAACCAAGCGTACGGAAATCATAAGATAGCTGAGCAATAGCCCTAGATGGGAATTGCGCCATAAGCACAGAAATTTCAAGAACAACTGTCCAAAGGGTAATAGCATGTTCAAATGCTGCTATATCAAACTGGCCATCCTTGTACAATGTAACAAGGTTGATTGAAGCAAGGTTACATGCGGTATCATCAATAAACATATATTCAGAACATGGATTTGATGCATTAATTCGTCCACTATTTGGGCAAGTGTGCCACTCGTTAATGGTTGTATCAAATTGAATACCTGGATCTGCACATGCCCAAGCAGCAAAACCAACTTTATCCCATAATTCTTTTGCTGGTAGCGTTTTAACTGCTTCACCATTTGTACGTGAAGTTAAGCTCCATTCTTTATTTTCTAAAACACTTTCTAAAAATGCATTAGTAACGCGGACTGTATTATTTGAATTTTGGCCTGAAACTGTTCCATAAGCTTCACTATCCCAATCAGTATTATAAGATGGGAATGGGAAGCTAGTGTACCCTAGCTGAGCCATGTGAATAGCACGCTTAATGTAATTTTCAGGAACCAATACAGCGCGTGCAGCGCGAATGGTTGTTTTCAACGCAGGGTTGGTTTTTGGATCAAAACGATCTGTTTCTTTAAGATCATTATTAATACAAGCCGAAATAATTTCATTCAAATGAAGCTGGTTTAACTTTGAACCAGTAACCAGTGCAGCAACTTTTTGTTCTTCAATGACTTTCCAATCAATGAAATTAATAACATCTGGGTGATCAATATCAAGCACCACCATTTTTGCAGCGCGTCTTGTCGTTCCACCAGATTTAATAGCACCAGCTGAACGGTCACCAATACGTAAAAAACTCATTAAACCTGAAGAATAACCACCACCAGATAGCTTTTCACCAAAGCCACGTAAATTTGAAAAGTTAGACCCTGTGCCAGACCCGTATTTAAATAGACGTGCTTCGCGAACCCAAAGGTCCATAATGCCGCCGTCGTTAACCAAATCATCTTTTACCGATTGAATGAAACACGCATGTGGTTGTGGACGTTCATATGCAGATGTTGATTGCTTTAGCTGACCTGTTTTTTCATCAACGAAGAAATGTCCTTGAGCAGGGCCATCAACACCATAAGCCCAATAAACACCAGTGTTAAACCACTGCGGTGAATTTGGTGCTGCAACCTGCATGCATAACATGTACTGCATTTCATCATAAAATGTACGTGCGTCTTCTTCTAAGTCAAAATACCCATTTTTCCATCCCCAGTAAGTCCAAGTTCCGGCCAAACGACTAAAAACTTCTTTTGCAGATCTTTCGCTACGAACAGAGCTCCCTGCTTTTGCTTTTCTACGTTGAAGCCAAACGGGAACGTCATCTTCCTTTACGGTTACTAAATCATCTGGGATACCAGCTTTACGAAAATATTTTTGGGCAATGACATCACTTGCCACTTGCGACCAATGTGCAGGCACTTCAATGTTTTCCTGAAGAAATACAACAGAACCGTCTGGATTTTTAATTTCGCTAGTAGTTAAGCGGAAATCAATTCCTTCATATGGGGACTGTCCTGCGACCGTAAAACGACGGTGTATTTTCATTGAAACCTCACTGCTTAAATATTAAGATGCACACACTAAATGATGCAAAAAGTACAATTCTTTGGCAAAAGCTTAAGAATGAGGTACATTTCTGATATCAGATGGTGTTCTTATTAATATGTAAAAAAAGTTGTATTTCAAGTCTTGAAATTCATAAAAAAGATGTGTAAGCAAACTTGATATGGTAATAATGATACACATTGTTAATTTTTAACACCAAATAACGAGAAATTATGGAAATTTTACTAAAAATAACGTGTTTAGCGGTAGCTATTGTGCTTCACGAGCTTAGCCATGGTTTAATGGCCTATATTTTTGGTGATCGCACTGCTCAATATGCAGGTCGTTTAAGCTTGAATCCAATTAAGCATATTGACCCCATGGGTTCAATAATTTTACCTTTTTTATTGTTTTTCACAGGCGCCCCGTTTTTAATTGGTTGGGCAAAACCTGTACCAGTAAATTTTATGAACCTTAGGCCGCAACGATTTGGCGTGTTTTGCGTAGCATTTGCAGGCCCCTTAATGAACATACTTTTAGCCCTTACCGCAAGTATTCTGTGGAAAATAGGAATTTTTAACCTTGAGGTAGCAAATGCAGCTATACAGATTAACGTGATTTTGGCTGCCTTTAATTTATTGCCAATTTTACCTCTTGATGGCGGACGAATGATCACCTGCTTTTTGCCGCAGAATCATAAATTGTTTTATTTCTTTGAACGATTTGGCTTAGTAATTGTGATAAGTACCTTAATGATATTCAGCGGTCCAATTCACAAACTTATTTTTGGTATTGCAAACACAATTTTAGATTTTGTGAATATGTTGATTTAGTCTGGAATTGACCTAGTGATTTCTTAATAAAAAAATCAATGCCTGATTTTCGGTCGCAGGATTTTTAAAAATCATTATGATATATCAAAGCTGTTGAGCTTCTGGTGAATCGGATGAAAATGTTAACAAATGAGATAACACAAGAATTTTACAAGGCACTACTCAATAAGAATGCTGAATATGAAGGTGTGTTTTACGTAGGCGTTAAAACAACGGGAGTGTTTTGCCGCCCAACGTGCCCCGCGCGAAAGCCAAAGTTTGAAAATTGTGAATTTTATCAAACAGCTGAAGAGGCATTACTTGCTTCGTTTAGGCCCTGCCTGCGCTGTCGTCCTCTGTCTCATCCCAATCATGTTTCAGATTTGGTACGTATACTTGTTGATGCTGTTGAAGCCAATCCTGAGAAACGCTGGAAGACACGTGATTTTGATGAATTATGTGTAGATGCATCAACAGCTCGTCGCCAATTTAAAAAAAGATTTGATATGACATTTGTAGAATATGCCAGAGCACGACGTATGGGGATTGCAATGAAACAAATTCGAGAAGGAAAAACCGTGACTGATACGCAATTAGATACAGGCTATGAATCAAGTAGTGGCTTTAGGGATGCATTTTCCAAAATCATGGGTGCAGCTCCTACTAATTTTAAGAATCACCACAATGTCTTAAAAGCATCTTGGCTAGATTCCCCCATTGGTCCTATGCTTGCAATTGCTGATGATAAGGCTTTGTATTTATTAGAATTTGTTGAGCGACGCGGCCTAGAGCGTGAAATAGAGCGACTTCGCATAAAAACAAAATCTGCCATCATTCCAGGTATTACTGACCTCATTAAATCAATTGAAATAGAACTAAAACTGTACTTTGAGGGCAAGTTGAAAAATTTCAAAACACCGATTCACCTTATGGGAAGCCCTTTTCAAAAGCTTGTTTGGGAAGAACTTATGCGCATTCCATTTGGCACAACAAGAAGTTACGGCGACCAAGCAGCTGCAATCAGCAAACCAACCGCATACAGAGCAGTAGCCAATGCTAATGGTGCCAATCAACTTGCTATTATTATCCCTTGCCACCGCATCATCAACACCAATGGTGAGCTAGGTGGCTATGGCGGAGGAATTTCTCGCAAAAAATGGCTAATTAATCACGAGAAACAGAAAGCATAGCCCCTACCCCCAGCTGCTTTTCCGGTAACCTTCTTTTTCTGCTTGCACATCAAAACAATACATTGCGTAAGGAGTTGCGGTAAGCCTTTGAATACCTATAGGCTTTCCTGTAGCGACGCAGTACCCGAAACTACCGTCTGCCAATCTTTGCAGCGCAGCCTCTATTTCATGACGAAGATTTTGTTCATGTTCTTGGTACATATGATGATTAAAACGCAAGCCATCCATGGTGCTTTGGTCAACAAAATCTGGTTCGCGGTTTGCATCTTCTGGAAATGACAAAGAAAGCAAATGCTCTTCCTCAAGCACTTTCTGCAACTCATTATATAATCTGTCTTGAAAATAGCGTCTCATCCTAGGAGACATATACACTGAATCTTTTAAGGGATTGTACCCCAAGACCTTGCGATAAATTGTTGCCATGACTTACTCGGCAGTTTGGTTTATGTACGTATAATTAAAATTTTAACGAAAGATTAGCCACGTGAAAAATCAAAGTATTTTTACGGAAAATGATTTAGCTAAGATAATATATACAACTCCGAATCATGAAGCATTTTTGCATCAATAAAAGAAATTCCGAAGTCTTTTGCAGCTATTTCATCATGCCAAGTATCACCAATCATAACGCTACTATTTTTATCAACAGTTAGACCGAATTCTTTTTGAGCAATGTCTTTTATCACAACAAACATTCCAATTCCAGGCTTTTTAAATTGACCAATGAATTCTCTATAACGGGGATCTTCGTGAGCTTTTTTAATATAAATACTATTGTCAAAACGTTTAATTACAACGTAACAAGCAACACCTCCAATACTAGGAGAAAAAGCAGCCGCATTGATTGGAAGTTTACTCATAAGGTCAATAAATATTGTTGTTATTTTTTCTGGATCAAAATTTTGAGACTCGCTTTCAGGAGACTTAAATCCTGAAATGATAAAATTAAAGTCGGCACTACCCATTGTTTTTTCAACATTTGGTAAAATAACTTTTGCATTAACTGAGGCATCATTTGGATTTTTTGAACCAGTTACTGTGCCATCATTATCCCATATTAAGATCTTGTATTTCATATTTAAGTCTTTTCAGATCTATTCAATCATTAGCTTATCAAAAGTTTCTGTTGAATGTTTAAAGCTGGTTGGATTGATATTATCTTCCAGGGCCCACACAGTTGCAAGAACAGTCTGCACAAAACACCACTTGGCAATTCTATCTGGATCAAGATTTAAATTTTCAGAAAACGAATTAATTCTGTTCGTTATAATTTTTAAGCTATCAGGGTGGTTTGGCAAATCGTCCAAAGGGTTTCTGATAAAACACCCTACCTCATAGCTAAGCCCACCAATGACGCCTTTCGGATCAATAACTTTCCAATTGTTGTCATGGGCTAAAATATTATCGTGATGTAAATCGCCATGCAGCAAAATGGGAGCATCGGTAGTATTTAGTAATTCATCACGTAACGTTCTTGCTTTAATCAAACTTTGGCCAAGCTGTTCGCATGGTTTATCTAGGGCGGTAAGCCAATCGTTGATAGTTGAAAACCCTTTTTGATTTATTTTTGGTACACTGTGGAGTTTTTTAATCACTTTAATTGTAATTGCGATGGCTTCATCTTCACGATTTGAAAAAAACTCTTTCAACGAATACCCTGTAATGGCACGTTCAATCAACAGGGCACCACCTGTTTGGTCTATAACATCAACCACACCATGACCTTTAAATGCTTTTAAGGCAGCAGCTTCAATGGTCAAACCTTTGGTATCAAGACTCAACTTTAAAATAATGGGGTTTTCTCTTTGAAAGCCAGAAAGAACATAGTTGTATGAAAGATTTTCAACCGGTTTAAGGTCAGACAGATGCCACTGCGTGGCAAGGTCATTTATTATATGCGGTAAATTATCTAGCCACTTTTGGCCTGCAGCGCCATAGATATCGGTGATATTATTCTCGAACAAAAGCACTTTGCTTATTTAACAAGCTTATAATGAAGATATCATAGACCTTGAAATGCCTAATCCAAAGAATAATATTGACGGCCAGACGCGTTGTCCAACGCATAACTAGACTTTTCAGTGCTTATAGAATGAGCAGGTCCATTCCCATTTAAAGAATAATAAACCTTCTTAACCTTAGCAAAAGATCGAATATCTCTTGGTGTGCTTTTTCTTGTTATTTTCGGCACATCGTCTATATCAGAAATATCATCAAATTGCATAACTGTTTGTTCTAAACGAGGTTCGACTTTTTTATTGCTACCACAAAGTTTCATCCAACCACTTAAAACACGTTGCTTATATGCATTGTGAAATTTAGGAGTAGCAGAATGATAATGACCAACAGCCAAGTTCCAGCTTTTATGCTGAAGAAATAGTTGCTTTAAAAATTTAGCACCATAAGCAATATTTAGCTGAGGATCAAATGCTTCTTCAATATTACGAAATGCATGTGGGTGGTGACGTAGGTTAATTTGCATAATTCCTACATCAATGCTTTTAGCACCCGTTCTTTGAAATTTTTCAACTGCTTTTATAGCTTCCTGTTTCGTTTTGAATATGTAACCTTTGCCCTCAACATTGATAGTCCAAGGCCAAGCATTAACAGAACCACCTATTACTCTCCCAGATTCAACATGAGATACGGCCCTTAATAAATGTGCTGGAATACCATGAGCATTTTCTTGCATTGCAATAAATGAATTATATTGTGGGTTTGCACATAAAGCTAAACAACATAAGATCAACGCAATTAAAAACTTATTCATGACACCTCCTTTTGCTTAAACTATGCAAAATTTGTGCCAACTAAAAAATCATAGTTTTCTGCGCCTTTCAACCCCCTCCAAAAGAGGAATCAGTCCCATTTTGGTAAGATAACCATCTTTGCCAATAGCAGCTGGGCTTAGCCATTCATCAATATAGTCTTGCAAACCCTCTGTTTTATTGTCTCTAACATAAATAAATAGCTTACGCACCATTGGATAAGTACCATTTTGGATATTTGATTGGGTAGGCTCTATTCCATCTATTTGCATTGCTTTAATCTGCGCATGATCATCCAACAAATTAGTACCGACAAAAGCCATTGTAGTTGGGTTATTGTCCAGGAAATCAAAAAGTAAATGATGACTATCAGCAGCTTCATAATCATTAATTTCTCGTAGCTCGGGCCCACTTCGAACCTCTTGTCCATGCATCACCATTGCTTCAAAAGCATCTCGAGAGCCATGAGATTTTGAAGGGATTAGAATACGAATGGGTAAATTAGGTAAGCTGGAATTAATTTCATTCCATTGGTGGTAAGGATTATCAACTATGTCTCCCTTGCTATTAGTAATTTTTTTTGTAACCGCAGTTAAAATGTCTTTTAAACGCAGTGCATTAAAGCCTGTTAGGTTTTTTTTAGCCGCAAATGCAATTCCGTCATGACCAATACAAACTTCTAAAATTGAAGCCATTCCAGACTCCTTACATTTTGCAAGTTCTTTTGGGTTAATTGGTCTTGAAGCGTTCGTTATATCATATCCGAAACCATTATGTACTTGAGCAAAATCAGCAAACCCACTACCAGTACCTGTACTTTCAACAAAAGGGCAAATGTGGCCTATTTTTTTAGAGAATTCCTGCGCTATTTTGATTGCGAATGGGTACACAGTTGATGACCCCGTTTGGCGGATCTGAATTCTGCCTTCTACTGAACAGCACATAAACATCAAAGCAAGAAGTATATTCATAGACCCGCCTCTTGAGTTGCGCTATGTCCATATAATTTTTGCGTACCTGCTGCAAATGACCTATAGATTGAGGGGATGAAAATCTTGCGTTCACGTATGTGATCATCATTAAGAAATACAGATAAGACCTTAGAGGTTATATTTGGAAAGTAAGACGATACTTTTAGCATTGTCAAAGCAGAACGCATTGCTAACACACCTTGGTCATAAGCCGATGATACAATAGCGGCACCAGCCCCTTCTTCAATGGCATAACCCATTGTTGAAATAATAGGAATAGTAGTATTTTCAGTCACCCACTTCATTGTTTCATCAGAAGCAATTTCATCGTCAGTATCAAAGCTATCTTTTAGCCGCTTATAACTTGAAATCAAAAGCACATCGTAATGTTTATTAAAAAATGCAGCAGCTCTTTTAAAACTTACTGAATCATCAACCATGATTGAGTCCTGAAACTTAACATTTTTCCACGCGTGTTGAATTAAAGTTTTTTCTGTCAAATTAACAATTGTCGACGTATCTCCCAAGTGAGCTAATTTAATGTTTTTTTTTCCTGGAAACATACTATTTATTAATAAATTAAGCTCCTGGACTTGAGGCACTTCAATAATTCCTCCTACATTTTGGCCAGGTATATAGCCAAGTTTTTTAAAATCACCTTTCACGCCAGCAAAAATTATTCTTATGTTTTTTTTCCCTAAATAAAATTTTGCAGAAAATTCCTGCGCTTCATCACCGACCGCAACTAAAATTTCAGGCTTAAAACGATCAATTGAAGCTCTTGCTTCTATGCCTGCATTAATTTTTTGTTTGATTGTATTTTTATTAAGCATATTCATGTAATAGGTTTGAATAAGCAGGTCAAATTCATTTTCTAAAACTTTTTTTGTTCCATTATCAAAATCTTTAACTATGTCCATAGTTGGTTCATAGCTGTGAATAACCATAATTCTTGGCTTGCTTAGATTATGCAAAACTAAAAGTCCTAAAAGACTTGCAAAAACAACTCCCTTTAATATGCTGATAATTGACGACTTAAGTTTTGCAGTGTGCAGATTGTCTACCATGGTAAAATCCCAATCCACTTCCAGTAGAAAATTCCAACATACAGCGAAATAATGTAAAATATATTCAGCCTTAAACGAGAGCTCTTAAGCTTTTTAGCAAAATCAACTGAATAATTTTTTCCATGTTTTGCAAAGATACGATATTCAGGCTCTTGATATTCAAAGAACCAAATTCTTCCAATAGTATTAACTATGTAAACTGCTATCCAAGGATTCATCCCATTTTTTTGAAATAATGGGATAAGCATAATGCTTAATATGTTTATATTTACATCTCGTGGCAAAATGAATTGCACCATCAGCGAAAAAATAATAAGAAAAGTCGTCAGTTCAAAAAAATGATGATTTAAATACTCTGTCATCCACCGAGTATTGTCTTCCAACCAGCTTATAAGCCCAACGTCGTTAGCTGCAAATGCAATACCCGAAAGTCCACACATAAAAATTAAAAAGTCCCATTTTATACGCGTTTGAAAACCTTTATCGTTCATGAATTGAAACACAAATAAAAACAGTAAAATAAGTAAGCAAATAACATCTGGTGCAATGCCATGCACACTGACTGTTGCAAGACTGAGGATTGCACCAAACATACAAATAAATGATGCTTTTTCAGTAGGTGATGCAGGACCTAAAATAGTGAGGATTTTTTTCAAATGTGCGTTTCGTGATCTGTCATTTTCTATTTGGGGGTAAGATGTTTTACCAAAATAAAAGCTTACCAAAATAAGATACCCAAATAGCAATACAGCAAGCGGACCTAACGATGCAAATAACCACCCCCACCAATCAAATTGAGTGGCGTATTGCCCCCAAAACAACCCTAATAAAACAAAATGCATCATAGAAGCACTTAGTATGCTTTGAGAAAAAATTCCTGCCCCACAATATGCACTAAAACCTAACGCTTGAGCTTGAGTAGATTCGTCTGATAATTTTCGAATACGAAGGGTGTCATGATAAAAAATTTTCATCATATTCGCACGCAACATAAACGAAGGAACACCAAGGGTTAATAGCCCCCCAATACTAAGCATAATAAGATTATCACCATAATAACTTGGACGACAAAATTTCAGAATTTTGATCATTATTCTGTAAATTACGCCAGATGAAACCAAAACACTCGCAAGCCCCAAAAGACTTAAAGCCACAATAAAATTACCAGAGCTAAAACCCGCTAAGATCACTTTCGTTTTAACCACACCACCACTAATAAGCAAAAAGATTGTCGCCATTGTTGCAACGTAATCTGACATCAACCGAAAAGAAGCAATAATAGACCAGGCTGATAGGATAGATAAAAAAACCTGACTTTGGTGATTCAAAGTAGTCTTGTTAAGGAAAAAATACACAATAAATGGAACTATTGCTGCAAGGATCCAACCTAGTCCATCAACCCAAAAACGGTTAGCTTGAGTAAATAATCGCTCAACAAGATCTTTCTTGAAAATCAGAAATTTTTTTGGATAAAATGCACCAATAAAATTTTGTAAAAATCTTTTTTGAAATTTTTGTAAATCCATCTGATCGATTGTGTCGTATAGCGTATCTTTCTTAATTTTCAAAACTTTGCACTTACTTAAAGCTGTAGCTGTAAAAAGATATTGCTCAATACCACAAGGCACCTCTGTGCCAAAAAAATCATTTTGTTTAATAATTTCATTTCGAATTTTGTTTCGAATTTCAACTTTCCCTGATACCAACACATAAAAAAAATCTGAATCAGCACCCTCTTTAAAAATAATATCACCAAACATAATAGTTTCTTCAGCCGCAACAGTAGCAAGGCGAGCCCGCTGTAACGGCTTTAAGAAGTCTAATTTGTCAAAAGCGCTTGTTGATTTCACAGAAATTATAGTGTTGTTTTATTTTATTGTGGCTAACTTTGCTAAATTTTTTATTAACAAATGTGGAAAAGGTATTTTTTTTCATTAGGGCTTGCGAGTAAGAATATGACTAATTTTAGTTTGGTGCTGAGGCAAATAGTCAGGTCGCCTTACTTGTGCAATAAGTTTATGAGTATTTTGAGGCAAAGGCTTCAGGTCGTTGTTACTTTCTGGATTATAGCGAGATGGTTCCTTGCTTAGACTCATTTTTTCCTCTGTTGAAGATGTTGTCATTTGCACTAGTTTAGGTTTACTACTGCCTCCTTCTTTCTTAATTCCACTACCCAAACCAAATTTTCTCTTTCGTTTTAGTCTTTTTTCTTCTTCTTCAGCATCAGCATAAGACATTTTTGAAGAAGAAATAGCACGTTTTGAAAACTTTTCAGCCTGCATATCTACGCCTGCATAAGTAGTGTTGACCAGCAAAACTAATAAAAAGAATATACAGTTCATGATACACAAGATATTTTTTTAGCATCTTTATAGTCTCATATTGCGTATTAAGAATTGGTTAACTCAGATCCGAGTTTTAATACTCAAAAACCTTCATCAACATCAACCTCACTCAACGAGCATTGACAGAATATCCTATTTCAACGCAGTGTTTTACTGCTGGATTGTAATTATTCGCAGCAAAAGCTTAATAAATAATCTGAGGAAATGTCATGAATTTCATATACAAACCATCAAAATTGCTTTTTTTAGCTATAGGAATTTTTTCTGCATGCCTATTTGGAGGTAGTTCAAGCTTTCGTTTTAACGATACAGATGAATTAGTAAGGCAAAAACAGCCATTTTGGCTTGCAAAAACTATTAAACCAATGTCAGCAAAAGACCAACTAGATTCTCTAAACACTTTTGAAAAAATAGTTTCTACTCATAGAACACAAACAGGACGCGTTATTCCCTTAGGACCAGAATCTAAGGCACAACTTCAGAAAATGTCTTCTTGGCTTTATAGCAATTTAGTCGCCGAATCTTTTAATCAAAGTGATTTGCCCAGCATTATTAAATGTGCAATTGCTCTTTCCGAATCTTTTTTTTCCAATCACTACCTTTTTAATGCGCTTGAATATCAGTTGTGGACATACAATCATCAACTATTAAATGATTTAGAGTACACAAGGCTATTCTATGCCATGTCGCAATCTCAGTATTTTCCAAATGATAAAACCTTCCAAGAAGGTAAATCCTCTCACTCAGGTTTTGATTTTCATGCACATTTAGGAGAAATTGTAGTGAATCAGATATGGCTTGGAGAAAACCACGAAGACGTCGCCCATGTTCTAACAAATATTATCATTGGCTATAACATGATGAGTGGCAGTGAATTAGATAGCATTGAAGCAGAATTTAAGCGTTTAAATTTAATGTTTCCACTAGACAAAGCAATTGATGCGCTAGCGAA
>Ga0247837_1008670_pt1 | contig 12657 bp, 16 predicted proteins | sample LaCtaG_2_FD_187115 | JGI IMG/M metagenome (GOLD analysis project Ga0247837, IMG submission 187115) | Freshwater microbial communities from meromictic Lake La Cruz, Castile-La Mancha, Spain - LaCruzMarch2015_14.5m | ecosystem: Environmental > Aquatic > Freshwater > Lake | place: Spain: Castile-La...
TGATATATTCAGGGTTACTGTTTCTGTTATCACATAAACATTCCATAGTCTGCATAAGATAGTTTGGATCCATAACTAGAGTGATAACGTGGAACCCTAGATTGAACGGGTTTTCAAACTCGTCTTCCTCGATACATTTATCTATGATCGCGAACACTGTTCGTGGTCATAACTGGATAGGTTCAACACCAAGCTTAGAACACATACAGTTAGTTCTAGCTACTAGTGTATCGATATCTTTATATCGTGGTGTACATGGTCATCTTCAATCACATCGATTGCAGAACGCTACTAATGTCTGGTCTTCGTCTCAAGCTCTGAATGAATATGTATCAACAGCAGAAACTTCACTTCAGTCTTCCGTCCATGATACAAAACAACATGGATCATCTCATCCTATAGCATATTGGATATTCACTTCTACTGTGGTGCTTGGTGATATTGTTATCGGTGATATGTATACATCAGTTATACCGTCAATGGTATAAGATATTATGCCCTCGCAAGGACCACTTTGTAATAATGTTAATAACATATTAAGAAGTTTTATAATTTAAAATCTGTATATCCTCAGGTAAACATTTTCTGATGTTACCATCGCTGGAGTATACATAAAATACAGTAAACTGTTTAGCGATATGCTTAGTTTCTGTATGGTTAATCGTATGTGCTGCGGCGGTCGAGGTAGTACCTCAACTATATGAGGTTGTTACCGCTGGTACCGTTTCAACCTCGGTATCTGTCTGTATACTGATCTCGAATTCTAGTCATTGTCAGAACAACCTACCGGTCTCTACCGGTCATGATGGTCATCCTGGCACGTATTCTTTGAACGAGATATACAGATCAGGGATATTGTACAGCGATTTCGATCGCTCTTTTTGGTTTTGTTCTTCTGCCATTAGGTAATGTAATGGTTAGGATTAAAGCATATCATTCTCGATAACCTCGGTAGCCGGATCAGGGATATTAGTCTCGTGTGCAACCTCGACATTGATATCCTGGTTCGCCTCATCTACACTTGGTGTAGGTGTAGATGTAGGTGTAGATGGGATAGTGTCGTTAGGTCACATATTATCCAGCTCAGATATCTTCATCTCGTCGATGTTCATCTGTACCTTACCGAACTCTTTAGCGTTGTTGTTTGTAGCTGGCGTATTCATAACTGGCGCTACATGCTTGGTTTCACCTGTGGTCGCTGATTTGCGCTTGATGTTCACGACCTCTTTTGTTAGTGATTGTGATTGATACATGCTGGCTGCAGTCGTAACGGTTTTGTTGTTATCCGCTATCCTCGATTGCGCGTAGTAGTGGATCATCCCCAACCGTGAGCCCGTTCATGACAGATCTAACGTGATAGATTTGATCTCGTATTGTCACATGTTCGTGTCCAACCGTTTATTTATATCGTCCTCTAGGTCAGATACCGTTCTCCCATGGATGAACTTCACCTGATGTTTTGCGATTAGTTTTCATAAGTTTGTTGGAGTCTTCGTTTCCATTTAGTTGTGTGTTATATGATAAAAGTTTATAACCCATTCCATGTTATTAAGTACATATATTTCATTTTATGTGGACCGTGGTCTTTCGGTTTGCTACGTCTGCGTATCGAAGCTGGTACCCGATAGAGTAACGTGTTACAACATCAATCACATCGGTAATCGGCGCCGTGCATCATGAACGTCTCGTCGTTCAGCTGTCAGCATACCGGGCATTTCCGATAGCACATAAAACATTCGGGCATTCACCCTACATCGTTTGGTGTGATTATCGGCAGGTTTTGTTTCATGCTTGTATTTTAATGATATGACATAAAAAATCAAGGAATAGTATATCCCTTGATTTTACTGGTGCTAGTAAAACTGTGTCATCTCTTCTGGTTGTGGTTGTGTGGTGTTTGTGTCTGTGTCTGGTGTGGTGTCTAGCGTGTTCACCACGTGTGCGATGATCTCGTCAGGTCACATCTGTTTAGTGATTAGGTTCTCGATGTATTGTGAAACCGAGATCTGTAATCCTGCCGCCCTCTGTTTAGCGATCGCGTGGATGTCCGGTGTCAGACTTAATGCGTAAGTTTTCTTTGTTGTCATGCGTTTAAGTTAAGTTGGGGTAAAAGTTATATTGTTTATTTATTTGGATGGTAGTTCATTCAAAAACTTCTCGAGACTGGTTCTTTCGTTTTCTGTTTCGCGCTCTCTGAGTTTTTCGAACCCTAGATCCATAGCTGCTTGTATAGATTGTAGGATATTGGTCCATCATTGTTGGTATGAGGTACCGCGTCCAGCGAACAGTCGCTGCTTGTTATTGCCATCACGCTCGATAAGCGATAGCGTCATCGTCTTGTAGTTGATTGCTATGTATACCGGAACGTTGGTAGATACCTGGAGTTCCTCGTACAATACTTTCGTTGGAATTGGGGCGGGTGTGAGTACTGATTTCATAGTTTATGTGGTAATTATTAAAAAATCTATTTGCTAGCTTTACGCTTTGCTGCCATCTTCTTGAACGTCCTGGCCAACGCTTTACGTTTCGGTGTACAGGTCGCTTTAGACATCGGTGTACAATATCATTTGTGCTCAGGATTCACCGCGTCTTTTATCCGGTGCTTCTTAGGTGCTGCTGGTGCTTTCTTTTTGAACATGCTATAGTTGGTTATAGTGAATAAAACCTGTTTACATACTCCTTAAATGTTAGATCGTCAAAATACCCGCACCTCTTGGCGCTGGTCATCAACATCCTCCCGTCCGGTTCCTCGTCTGTACGGTCTATAGAATCGCGTGCGTATACACTGAAACAGATTGATAGATCTTTCGGTGCACGTTCCATCATCAGTTTTACAGCTTTTGAAAACTGCTCTATAAACTGCTCAGCTCTGTTCGCTTCCGCCATCGGTGGGGGGTAACAAGATAAAGATATGATTAGTATATATATTTATATGACGATTGCAAGGGAATCTTATATGGTGTTTTTCAAAAAATCCCGGAGGGTGAGTTTTTGTGTTTATTGATTATTTAATTGGGGGTCTTACTTACTTACTATCTTTCTTATATAATAACTAACTAACTAACTAACTAACTAACTTAATTAATTAAACTAAGGCTACAGCCTAGGATAGCGACAGCTATCCGACCAAGGCTGTAGCCGCTACATAAACAGCAGTCAATCATATTGGCTGCACACTACAAAGTCTAAGCAACGCTTAACACCTACTACCCACCTTGATTATTGGTTGAAGCCCCATCGGCGTCTAAGATATATTGGTACACGAATACATATACAAGACAGGCCCTACCATAGAGCAATACCCGACATCTACACTGAACACATAATGACCTACGCACACATAGAACCTTATCGAGAAGCTAACATTTTGCACCACTCAATGATGGTCAAGTCAACAGCCCAGCGGCCTCATAGCGTTAACCAGTCAGGCGCACCCCGCCGAGCTTAAACAGAACCCCGGTACCACCGGAACACATATTCAATACACGCTCACTCACTCACTCACCTACACATATTCCCACCCACCCACCCTCATCCTCCTCTACTCCATTATCCCTCACTCCTTAATTACAGTTATCCCTCCTAAATCTACCCTCCACTACCACCCAAGCTTCACGCGCAACTAACTATCACGGATTTTTTTCATACTGACACTCCCCCCCCGGACCTACCACAACTATACCACAAACAAATACAAGTGTCAACAAAAACCCACCGGAAGAAAAAAAAACCTAAAATAAAAAGTATAGACATTACACATTACCCCCCAACATACAATGGACATACCCCCTCAAATTAACATAACAGATATGGACATAAAACAAATTCAACGACGACTAGCATCTAACCATATGTAATAATTTGCTTATATTATATACTCTTACACACATAATATACACGACTTTACATTTCTCTCTTTAAGTATACACTATACACACTATATATCTATCTAACAATATATAATATAATAATATTATTACATATAGATATACTATACTAATAGTAAATAAATAAAAGAGTAAATATCTTTTATAATCTTTCAACATATACTGTAAAGAAACCACACTCACTTTCTCCATAAAGTCTAGGCAAAATATTTTTTAAATTTTTTTCTTCCACCAAAAAAAAGAAAAGAAAAAATTGTTTAGTGGCGTGTCTGATTTTAATCACTACCCCACCATATCACATCACACACTCACCCCTATATATTTATACATCACCCCTTATATATTTATATATCACCCCCCAACATTACTATATACTTTATATAATTTTGTCAAATCATTTTAATTCAAACAACGAGTTTCCCCAGTTCTTACCTACAAACTTTCTCTTACAATTCATCATCACTTTCTCTTACAATTCACATATATTTATATATCATTACATCAGACACAAGGAAAGAAAGGTATCAGTCAATCACTATTGACACACCCTACTCCACATTGTCTAACTACTATCACACAAGACCAACCTTTTTATATTTTTTCCCCCTTAAACAATGGCAAAGAAAGAAAAGAAATTCAACAAGTACATCACAAGCGAAGTAATCATTGACAACACAGACACACCCGTTCTATCTGTTTCATATGAACACTATAAAGAGTGCGAATTGAAACAAGTAGATTTCATCACTAACAGCGAAGCGATGACAGCAGACGAGAAACAAAACTATTTACTAGCAGTTAAAAAAACACTTGATAGTAATACTCAATATGCTATGTATAAACTTTCTAAAAGACAGAAAGCAGGAGAAATCAAATCAACCTACGAAGTAGAAACAGAAGCAGACGACGAAGCCGACAGCTTATTCGTAGCATAACCACACCACAGGACAGCAACCCCCCCAGTTGTTGTCCTGTCTTTATTTTCTTTCCCTCTTTCATAATGAAATATGAAACATTTATGTATATTATGTATATATCTTCTTTGTTAATCGTAGCGATAAACATACGAGGACTAATACACATCATCAAGAAGCTACACAAATACAAGAGAGCTAGATAACAGCTACTCAATAGAGTATACCGTATCAGAAGCCAACACCCCGAACGGAAACACTACTAATACTATCACAAACCGTCGCCTTCGGCGACACCGCCGCCCCCAGACTTCGTCTGCCCCCGGCACCCCACCACCGCCATAACTCTACTCTTGCTCTCTACTCTTTACTACAAAGTCTAAGCAAAGATCTCTTCGTTCTTACAGAATAAGAAAACAAAATACTTTTTAAGAACCAACAAATAGTATGGCTTGACATTTCATATCTACTATGTATAGTAATGATAACCAAAGGTTAACGGATAATACAAACATTCGTTTGTAATTTACTATTCATTTATATATAAGTATCTAGCCACCCCAAAAGGTCACACTCTTTTACATTCTTACCAACCCACCTAATGAAAAAGATCAGCAAAAAGTTCAACAAGTATTTAGAAAGTCTTGTTAAACTATGAACAGGCGACACGCCAACGCTCTCTATTGCTTACGAGCATTACAAAGACTGCGAAATTAAAGGCGTTGATTTCCTAGTTAATAGTGAAACAATGAGCACCGACCAGAAAATGGAATACCTACAAGCAGTAAAAAAAACACTAGACGCTAACACACAGTACGCAATGTACAAGCTCAGCACCAGACAGAAAGCAGGCGAGATTGTTAGCACCTACGAAATGGAGAAGGAAGCAGACGATAACGCAGACTCTTTATTTATTGCGTAGTCTACTACTACTACTACCAACTACAATACAAAAATTTTGAGGGATTAAACACCCCTCAAAATTTTCGAGGGGGAAACAAGTTTCCCCCTTCACCCCCTTCCTTGAAGAAGTCTAAGCAACCTATCACCACTACATACAATACACACACAACCCCAACGGCAGAGACCTATGTGTGACAACACCCCCCTACTCTACAACATCCCCCCCCTTCTATTGACCAAACATTCTATATGTTAAAATAAAAGCGTCTTGATTGTACCCGCTTTCTCAAAAAAATAAAGGGGAAATCCAATTCCTTGGCCCCGATTTCCCCTTGATTTTTTCTCAAAAGCAGGTGGTTTGTTTTCCGTTTTTTATTATTTAACATATAGAAAAAATGTATGAACAAATCACAGCAGGAGAGTTGGACTGTCTTATCAATTACACACCAGACAGAGAGCCAACAGCACAAGAGCTACAAGCTATCGAGCAACACGAGCTACCATCAAGACGCGAGTTCATCCATTTCAAATTGTTTGCTAGCTTATCAGTAGAACACAAGCGAACACCAAACAAGAAGATCATCTTACGAGAAGAGACTAACGCAAGAGACGGATACAAACGTATCATCTTTAACGATTGAGAAACTATCCAAGAGTTAACACCTACATTCGAGAAACCGTTACGAGCGAAGAAGAGAGAGCTTACTATCAAGATTAAGTCACAACTATCAGAGCTATATCAGAACATTAGATTCATGAGGAAACAACTTCAACAACTTGAAGAACAGCAATGAAGACAACCAGCATTGATGAGAATGAAGATAAGAAATGTATTAAGAGAAACACTTCAAGAGATCAAGCAGCATGACAAATGGCTCAACACTTTAAGGATGGCATAAGCCATCTTTGTCACTTCGTTGTCCAGTGTTTTATCCTTTCATATATATAGATATGTATATAGAAAAACTAAAGAAGTTTAGATTTAGAAATCGACCAAAGAATAAATTTCAGATGATGGTATGGAATAAATACCAAACATTAATAAAATCATTTGCTTTATAATCTTATATATTTATATGTATATTATCTTAACTCTCATCATCTTAAACGGTATCATCATATACATATGGTGATACCAACACAATAGACAACGTTGTCTAGCAAACGCAGCGTCACATTACACACACCTATGATATCTATCGGATGACAATCTGATAGATATGTTCATAGGATACTACTATGATGTATATATAGCAGAATGTTATTCCTGTAAAGATGTGACATACCTGATACTACTACAATGAGAGATCGACGATCGCGAACTCAACGAACAAGTAGATATCAGACTAACACAGCTAGGCGTTTCTGTCGCTTCGCCATCCAGTGCTTTACTTCCTTAATAAAGAACACATGAAAGTATGAGACATATTAAGAATAACAGAAGACACACCAGGTAATAAAGCTGGTACCTGTCATAAAATATTATGAATAACAGATACAGTATATATTATCAGCGGTTCATGGAATCCACGTCTAGATAAATGTGAACCATCACGAAAGACAAAGTTCGAAGAAGACATGGTCGTCAAACTAAACGAACGATGAATGGAAGCATGATCAACTAAAGCATGATATCAACTACCTAAAGATTCATATGCTAGAGTAGTAAAGATATGAGAGTGGAACATACAAGTACAACGAGTAAATCTTAATGGTTCTCTTACTAAGAATCGGTACAAGAGACACCATCTAGATATCTGTCCTCATATGTCATACTGGTATGAACGTGATACTATAAAAAATACAGAGACACTATTATTCTTTGAATGACCAGCTAAGAAACCAACAGTAGTATCAGCATTCAAAGTCTGAGACAAGATACGCGTACGCAAACCAACAGAAAACAAAGAACCCAACCGAGTTGATAATATGAATATGCTTGACAATAATATATTAACAATAAAAAAGATAACATATAATAATTATATATTAGTTAAAGAAAACTCACGAGAGTTTCATCCTGATCGATGCACACCCATCGATACTAAGACCAGTGGACTAGGACTACATGTGATATGTAAACCGTTCAACCTTCTTGCATTCAGAGAGTTAGATAAATATAAAGATATCGATGTGCATAAAAACAATCCCACTATTTTATTTGCTATATAAATTGTAATGAAAAAACTACTATTCATTCTACCATTATTACTCATCTTCGCATGATGTACAACAATATCAGTATCAGAATGTGCTGAATTATCGTGAGCACAACAACAAGCTTGCGAGTGTGCAAGGATTGTTTGTAAAGATATTTATAATGATAAGGATACATTAGTATGTATGGGTATATGTATGGGGAGAGATATTACATGATATTAATTTAGGGAACTAAACATTTTATAATTGATTTTATAATTATGAAACTAACAACCACTGATGCGAACTACTGTGCAACGGTAGTGAAGATTGATAAGCTATTTCCATTAGAAAACTGTGATAACCTTATGGGTTTCTCAGTGTTCGGATACACAGCGATTGTATCTAAGGATACTAAACCTTGAACGATAGGCGTGGTCTTTACAGCAGAGACACAACTCAGTGATGAATATTGTAAAGCAAACAATATGTATCGTGAACCTACATTAAATAAAGATGTAACTCAGAAATGATACATTGAAAACAATCGTAGGGTTAGAGCAATGAAGCTCAGATGAAATGTTTCATCTGCATTGTTTATGCCAATACAATCTCTTATTAATGTGTGAGCTATATCTAGTGAAGATGTATTGTTTGTCGGTGATACCTTTAATGAAATTGATGGTAAGTATATTTGCTTTAAATATATTGTACCAACAAAGCAATTTTCACAAGGTAATCATACTAAAGGTAAAACAAAACAGTTTGTCAAGATAGATAACAAAACATTTCCTGAACATCGGGACACAGAAAATTACTTCAGGAACTGTAGTAAGTACATCCCTTGAGATACAATTACTGTATCACAAAAACTCCACTGATCAAATGGACGTTTCGGTTATGTTAAATGTAAAAAGAAACTTAATCGAATCCACAGAATTGCCAAGGCAATTGGTATCAGTGTCGATCCTACTGAATGTGTCTTGCGTGACGCGTGAAGGGTAAATCCTGTCGGTGCTAAAACTATTTGGACTATGTATAATAAGTACCTAAGACCTAACGCTGAACCATTATTCAAATCATTAGCATTTAATAAGAAACTTAAGAGCTGTATCATCTGTGATATTGATGGCACATTAGCATTACATGATAGGTGACCATATGAATTCGAAAAACTGGATACAGATATTTTAAATATCCCAGTAGAATTTATAATAGCTACGGCATACGAAAACGTAAGCGTTATCTTAATGTCAGGTAGATCAGAAGAGTATAGAAAACCTACTGAGAAACGATTAAGAAAACATAAGATATCTTATTCTGCTTTGTACATGCGTCCCGCAAATGATACACGTGAAGATACAAAAATAAAACGTGAGCTTTACGAAACACATATCCAAGGTAAATACAATGTACTCTTCGCTATCGATGATCGCACCCGCATCGTAGATCAACGACGTGAGATGTGAATCTATACTCTAGATGTTAATCAGACTAGAGAAGTGTTTTAATGGTTAACCAACACACATGGTAACACGACTACCAGTGCCAGACGAACAACTACCATATGAAGTCAACGAGTATGGCGAAGTTAAATCATTAGCAAGAACTATCATGCGTAAATGTAGACATACATGAGCAGCAACACCATATATAATACCAGGGAAAATACTCAAGCATGATATCAAAGTAACAGGTGGAACACCATTAGCTAGAGTACAACTCTATAACTCTGAACTAAAATATAGGATATGTTATTACATATCAAGATTAGTATACGCAGTACATAACCATAAAGACTATAATTTAATCCGTAATATACATTACAGAGATGGTAACTCACTTAACTCTAATCTAGATAACTTATATGAAACTTCGTCACTTCGTCGCTAAGTGTTTTATATTCTTAACATACCCACTATATGACTAATCGATGCTCAAACACTATAGATATAGACTGACCTATAGATGATGTAAAAAAAATACATTCATATATAAAGAAGACATGATTCTTCAACTCATTCCATCCAAGACCTAAGAAGAAAGATCGATACGATCGGAATTGTATTCATCGAGGTACCAAACGAGATGTATTCAAACAGGATTTCTATTGATTAGATCTAGATGTAAACGAAACTAGTTTCAAAGCTGAACTACATCTAGCATTAGATACAGCACGAAGTCCACCAATAGAAGCTATGCAATACTTAGCAAAGAAACATGACAAGGTAAATATAAACATGCGTTACTCAGAATGAGGCATGTCATTCTCATGAGACATCAGTCGAACCAACGGTGAGCTAAGCTACCATGAAGAACGAGACGATCCTTATCGATGAGACGGTAAAGAATGCGAGATATGTCATTGTATATACGATGGCGATCGTGATGAAGACCGAGGCAATAACGAAATGACTATCTGTCAAAACTGTCGAGATGACAGACTACCAGCAAAATAAATGTCACTTCGTTCTCAGTGTTTTATTCTCTTACATATAAACAACATGAACTATAAAGCACAAGTGTTAAACTTGTTACTAAATTTTCCTACACTTAAACCACGACAGATTATTAAACTTAATAGATACTTCGTGGAATATGCTAGAGAACTAGCAGAAGCTGTAGGTATAGATACTATCAAAGAATACAAACGAACAAGTAAACTCATAGAGAAATACAGAGCTAAATGATACGACTGTATCTGAACTGTATGGACCATCTTAGATGTGTATGACCAGATAGCTAAAACTCAAACGCAATATGAAGACAGCGATACTATGATAGAACATATGGTAACACCAGAAGAACGAGAGGAACTCAAGTGTCTTGCAGATCTACTACAACAACCTAACTAGGTATCAGTTTCCCTGATATATTTTTTATCCTTTTTTTCATACACCATGCCAACAACAATTAAAGTTTCAATCGCGAAACTAGGAACTTCTATTCAAGAAGTTGAAGTAGAAGTAGGATCAACAGCTATGCAAGCATTACGTAAAGCTGGATTCAATCTTGACTCAGTAGTAAGCATCAAGAGAAACGGTGCTGTTGTCGCTTTAGACACAGTATTGGATAACCAAGATGTATTACTTGTAAGCCAAGAAAAAATTAAAGGTGGAGCTGACGAAGTAACAGCAGAACCTAACATCTTAAAACTATCTTTTACTATCGAAAAAGAAAATCAAACACAACCTAACAACCAAATGATTTTCACAGACGACATGTCTACATTCGATATCGTGAAAGCAGTAATGCAATCAAGAGGTGTATCGCTTAACAACTTCAAAGAGATCAGAGACAGCGAAGGTGAAGTAATAACATTCGCAGACAAACTTGAAGACGGTGAAGCATACAAACTTATCATCTGCGCAGAACAGAATTGCGGAGCGTGTGACAAAGACGAAGATGATAATTATTAGAACTAAGGTGGTGAGCAATCGCCGCCTTTTTTATTTTTATAAAAACCACAGATGCATATACATCAATCATTCAAAGATATGTTTAAGGAATTGAGAGATGAGATTAAAGTTAAGTACTGACTAACAGACATAGATAATGTACCTAACGAAACAATCATACAATCAATCAAAAACATATTCGAATCAGACGAAGCGAGAGATAACAACCAACCAAGTAATGATTGGTTATTTACTCACGAGCTAATAAGCGATACTGGTGCTGGATACAGAACAGTAGATGTGATAAGAGACGCAACAGCTATCGACGACCAATACATATGGACATCTAACTGACTATTTAGATGGACAGGATTAGCTGATATCATCAACCATAAAATAATAACTGAACTAGAACAAGAAGAATTATTCCCAATAAATAAAATAGTAAGAGTATGTGCATCAGAAAAACTAAGGAACATGTGATACATAACTAGCCGGAACGGACATTGATTAAGAGAATATATTGGTAAACATTTCAAAATTATAGGATATAACAAAGATTGATTTACTATCCCCGACGAAAAAATAGATTCGATAATAACCGTATGCACATGAGATCAACCACACAAAAAAGTATATGTTGAAGATGCATACTGAAGCATATACATATTTCCACAAGCTATATTCACACGTACATCTATTAAAGATCTTGTTATACATGAACGCGAACAAGCGTTAAATAGAATAATAGAAGATCTACAGAACTCAGCTAAGTTTGATATAGATCAGATAACAAACGATTATCAAGAATCACTTAGAAAGTTTATGGACATCAGTAAAATACTAGAACAGAAAATGTCTAACAACTTTAGAGAGGAAGCTGAAAAGATATTAGAGATGCAGCTAAACACCAAAGAGATACTAGAGAGAAACGTACAGATAGAATCTGTAGAATATATAGTATGACAGAGATTACATGTTAATACTAAACCGTTGCTTAATAGTAACCAACCTATAGGTAGATATCGTATAACATTAGATTTAACTAAACGGAATCTAAGAATCATCAACTTAGATATTTGAAACATAAATGTATTCCAACATCCACATATCAACAGGAACGGTGAGTGCTGCTTATGAAGCTGGATGAATCCATTACGTGAATCATATAGTAAAACAGACTACATCACACTAGTAGCTGGTATCATATCATATCTAGAAAGCTTATATGAATGAAGCGTATACATATGGCTATGAGAGTTCTGCGATCTACACGCTAAGAAGTTCGCATACCAAACAAAGAAAACTAAACCTAAAGCAGAGAAACTTATTAACGGTATAACTCCAGACGTAATTATTATGGATGAAGCAGTAACCCCAACACCTGAACAACAGGAGGCAGCACTAGCACATCAG
>Ga0247837_1008676_pt1 | contig 12643 bp, 9 predicted proteins | sample LaCtaG_2_FD_187115 | JGI IMG/M metagenome (GOLD analysis project Ga0247837, IMG submission 187115) | Freshwater microbial communities from meromictic Lake La Cruz, Castile-La Mancha, Spain - LaCruzMarch2015_14.5m | ecosystem: Environmental > Aquatic > Freshwater > Lake | place: Spain: Castile-La...
GTAAATTGGTTACTTTGGAATATAGGAAACATGTCAGGTGAATATTGAGCATGGCAGACTTTGCACACTTCTGCAGCTACTGGTTCGTCTCGGGCCATTGCTCTCGCTTGTGCAACTTGCTGGTAGCTGAAAGAAACAGCGAAGCGGAGTTGGAGATGGCCACAGGGCAGGATCACGAAACTCTCCTTGGTTAATGTTTTATAGAGAATAAAATAGGTCTGACGCACTATTCCGATACTCACAGACGATTTTTGCATTCCAGTCCCTTGACTTCCAATTGTTTGCACTACTTCATCCATCATCAATTTCACTCCTATTCCCAGAAGATCCGCAAGTGCCCTAATATTGGAGAGGAGATAGTCAGTCTGGTTGCTGATACCTCTCTGTTGGAAGAACTCATTACATTTCCACATAAATGCATTGGCGAAGCCCTCCGTATGCACCTTGTTTCTAGCTTCTCCAGGAGAGCTCAGGAACTCTGTGAACAGTTCGTCACAAAGGTAGGTCTGGACTGCAGTGGACAGGCTGCGGGGGGGACTTTGGGACAGGAGTTCCAGCGCAGCCAAGACCACTGCATACGGCAGGTAGTCAGAAGTGCCAATTCTGCGCATTTCCCTGTACCCCTGCTCAAAGGCTGCGTTGAAGAAGTGGTCTAGCTGGTCTGGAGCGGGTCCAGCGCTTTGCTGCGAATGCCTCTGAATCAGAAACCTCTTCCCGAAGTTCATTTCTATATTATTTGCACATTCCTATAATTCCTCTGCCCACAGCTTTGCATTCCTTCTAAGCAACTCCCTTAACACCTCATTGCCTAAGCGATACTTAATTCGATCAAGTTTCCTACCTCACATCGGCTACCTATACACAGCTCGCATACCTACAAGCCTTACAATCAATTCCGCCTAGTCTGACGACTTAGCACCGCTATCTATACACTCCTCCCTCCCTACCCTTTCCAGCGCCTTCTTAAAGCACCGCACTGTCAACTTATCGCCCGACACAAAGGCGATTTCCTGTATCGAGGAGTCTCCAGCCTGCAGATACAGCTTCACAGTCTCCACTATGGTGGCTGCGCACTCTGCTTTGGGGTAGGCGTAGGGCTGAGTGCCTATTGCGGGTAAACTCACTGACTTGCACTTCAGCCCCTCTGCGGTTTCCAGCACTTTCAGGATAGCTTTCCGCAGGCCTTCTTTTTCTCCTCTCCGTCCGTTCACATAGATAGGCGCTACGACATGTATCAGGTAAGTGCATGGGAGTTCGCCTGCCGCAGTCACCACAGTGTCTCCCAGCGAAAGTGGTCCGTGCAGGTTGATATGCCGCACACAGTCCGTCCGCAGACGCATTCCCCCTCTCCGCAGCACCCCTTTACTCTCACTGCTTTCCAGGGACAGCGTCTCATTCGTGCTATTTACCACAGCAGTGGACGGAAAGGTAGATAAATCCCCCTCAATTACCCTGAAAAGACAGCCTTGGACTGAGATTTGCGCCCTGCAGTGGCTTTTCCCCTCTATCAGTTCACTGTGGCAGCAGCCCATTATTACAGAGTTCCTAGAAAAGGCGCTCTTAGCACTGTTTAGCTTTTATATGGCTGCTTTAGTTGGGGTGGATTGGACGAATTGTCACTTTTCTTCGATTTATTGAGGGGAAAAGGACAATTTAGAGATTTTCCTTCGTTTCTGTGTATGGAATCGGCGGTTACTTGTGGGATCTGCGAATCTAGTCGCTTTCAGTAGTAATTCAGCTGAATTCCGTAATTATTTTCTCCTTCTCTCCAGCCACAGTCCCAAAAAGCCCATATTCAGTCAATACCGCATATTAGAGGCACTCCCCTCCCTAGTACTTCCATTCAATATGTCCAGCCTATCCCCAGTCTTCGACCTCCTGAGCCAGTCCGCCCCTACCCCTCCCCAGCTCCAACAGGCCCTTTCCCTGCTTTCCCCCTACCCTCCCTTCAATTCGTTATCTCCAGCCCTGCAACTCTCCTTAGTGCCCTTTGTGCGGCCGCAGGAATACACTGAGGGACAGACCATTGCTTGTGACTGGGAGCACTGGATGGTCGCTCTAGTAGCGAAGGGACATGTAGCGGTGCTGCCTGGGAATTTACATGTCCTAGATAAGCAGAAAAGTATGCGAAGAAGGTCTAAATCGCATACATCCATAAGCGGGAATAAGCCAGGAAACGAGGCCATAGTAGGCCCTGGAGAGGACCTGTTACCATTATTATCGCCTATAAAAACTGCTTATTGTATGGACTCAGTGGGCATTTTAGTCCTATTAAAGCGAGACTTTACCTCTATATTGACCCACCGAGAAAACAAATCTAGCCTCGAAAAGACGAATTTCCTTCTATCCGTTCCCGCCTTTTCCATGTGGACTCAAGCGAGTTTGTTCCGCTACTTAGACCTGTTCCAGCCTCGCACATATGTAAAAGGGGATGTTGTGTATAGGGAAGGCAGCCAGGCAGTGGAGGTGTATATAGTGAGGGAAGGGGAGTTTAAGTTTGTGAAGAGACTGGAGCAGGGAGTTAGGAGGAAAAGAGCCATTTCGCTGCAGAATTCGCCGATAAGACTGAGGAAGCCGGAGGTGCAGTTGCTGCTTAAGTCCTCTAGGGAGGTTTTGGGCGACATGGAAGTACTGGACGACCTGCCCAGAGCCCACACCTGTGTCTGCGTCTCCCCCACTGCCCAGGTCTACGTTATTTCCAAGTCCGTACATGCTATATAGGACTTCCTCAAGCCGCTGCACAACCTGAAGACTGTGGCTTTCCTCAAAGTCCGCACAGGACAGGAGAAAATCTGGGTGCAAAACCGATTAAATGGACTTTTAGAGGTCGAAAAGCTGAAAAGTGACTTTGCGGCGCCTATTGGGAAGCAGGAAAACCAAGGGGATAAGATTCCTGCTAGGGAATGGGGCAGTTTAAAGAAGGATTTAGAGGCTTTTTCCAATACAGGACATCGAAGATGGGCGTCGGATATGCTGGGAAGGAGGAAGTCGGTGTTGAAGCTGACTGGATCGGTACTTACTAACATGAGTGCACTGTCACTGAAGCTTAGGGACTAGCTGTAAGGTGTTAGCACTACCATGGACTAGGAGTTAGCAGTGGGGAGGCCGTAGGGCTGGCGGTAGTGCTGTTCGTAGACTCCGAGACACCCGCAACACAGCAAAACGCCGCTTTCAGGCTTGGGCACTAGCTGACTTCTATGGAATTTCCGCTTGCAGTCCGCACACATCACATCATTCCCTTTGTACTCCATAAAATTCCCTGTATTTTCCTCTCCTTTCCGCTCCACTCTATTGCAAATATCCACATTTTCCGTCAAAACTGCCTTCGGGGCACATAGTTTGCAGGTGTACAGAAAGCTGCCGGGACTGGGGAAGGCTGTCGTGAAGCACTCACTGCAGAGATAGCCATGACAGGGTAAATAAGCAGCCCAGTTGGTGCCTGTAACTACATGTTCACAGTACATTTGAGGTACTACAGCCTGCGGATTTACCCCTGAAAGGGAGTCTTGTAGCTGGGCAAAGTCCATTCTGTCGCTTTCTTCCGTTTTTAACATGCATCTAAGCAGGTTCTTCACTCGGTCTGAAAAGGGCAATACAGCGATTTCCCTTTCGGTATTGCCTTCCAGTCCTTTGAGGGTCGAGAGACATATAGGCGGTTCCAATTTGGCCATAGTGAGACAAGTAAGTCCGAGAGAGTATACATCTGACTTGTAGGCATTGTGCTCCACTCGACTGTGTCGCTCCAATAGCCCGGTTTTCAGCTTGGGACTGAGAAAAAAAGGCGTCCCTGCGACCGTCTGCTGGTCCTCTATATTGACTTTCTGCTTAGACGACCCGAAATCCGTAACCTTCAAAGTCGTCCCGCTCACGAGTATATTCTGCGGCTTGATGTCTCTATGGCAAATATCCTTGCTTTGCATATAAGCAAAGGCGGATATCAGCTGCGAGTACAGTTCCATCAGCTCTGGCTCGGACCAGGGGTAGGAATGGGCCTTGCGGTCGCGGACTTCCTGCATTAGGTCTTTTGGCATTTTTTCGAAGAGAAGCGCGAGTTCCCAGGTGGTTTGGGAGGAGGAGAAGTTGAAGAGGTCGAGGCATTGGATGATGTGGGGGTGGGAGAGGGACTGTGCAACCCACACTTCATTGTAGGCTTTTTCATAGGGAGTGTTGAGCGGGAAAGTCATATCCTTGAGCACAAAGCTCCTCTGAGCAGCGTCCCTCACCTCATACACCTTCACCTGGTCGCCCTGGTACAGCATATGACTCAGCGTGAGTCCGCGGCTCCACAGTGCTTGCTCCATATTATGTACTCCGCTTCCGTTAGATCTGGTTACCTCCCTACCAGTCCATTGGCCTAGGGCTATATACATCTCTCATGCATTACAGGCAATTGATGGACACGGAGTGGAAATTTGTGGGAAAGTGAGATTATCATAGTGAAAGAATGCATGGAAGTTCCGGAACAGAGGAGAAATCGGGACTTAGTTGGGTAGGAAAAGTGCATTTTGCTGTGAGAGGAAAGGCGGAGCTGGGTAAAAAAGGAGAGGTAATAGGGGAAATGGAGTTCACGGAAAGGTCGGAACTGCTGAGAGTTTTGAAGGATGTGAGGAAGCCGACGAAGAACCCCTACCTCAGAGACACAACTGCAAGTCTGGAAGCAGTGGAGAAGATGCTGGAGTATGCAGATAGTCTCGATGACTGTCTGAACTACTCGCCTCCCCACCACCTCATCACCCAGCTTCCAGAGTCCTTCCGCGCACCTACAATTGACCAGTTGATTCTCTCAGAGTTACAAGAAAAGCAAGAAACTCCGCGCGAGCGGCAACTCTCGCTGGAAGAACAGGAAGCGGGCCTTCAGGTTCGAAAAGACGAAAACTACATCGAAACCTACGCGGAGTCCCTCAACCAAGTCTCCACCCTCACCCAAAGCCTTCTCCGGGACCAAAGCGTCCTGCCAGTTTCGGAATCGGACAGCAATTTCCTCACTCTCACTGTATATCTCTTTGGCTCGGCGGACAGCTTGCCGGTGGCAGTGCAGAGAAATGCGACGATTGAGCAGTGCATACAGAAGACCATTTCTGCGTATGTGAGAAGTCAGCACCAAAAGACCAACCCACTAAGGTACTCCAGCCACGTGGCAGCATATACACTCTGGCTAGTCGAAGACGACAGCCAAATGCCAGATAAGGACTTCGCAGTGGAGCGCACCATGCGGATCGGAGACCTGGGAGCCGAGGCTTTGGCCTTCTGTGAGGTGGAGGGCTTTACAGCGAAGGAAGAGGTGAAAGCGCCTATGGACGGGGCTTTGCAGGTAGTGTCGGATATCACTCAGGCGGTGGGACTCAAAATCTGCTTTGAGGAGAATTGGACTGTGGTCGCTGTGTCGCCGGAACTGAAGCTTAGGGATGTTCTGACTCTACTTGAGCGGAAATTCCCAGGCGCCGGCTACTTCAGCCCTAGCGAATTCGAATTCCGCATCGGAGTGCAAGTCGACACTCAGCTGAGGCATGCAGAGGAATGCGGGCTGGACATGGACCTGCAAGTCTGTTCTTTGGGAGTCAAGGAACTCAAGTTGCATAGGAAAACCTATGCAGATTCGCCGTCTTTGATATTGGGAGACAGGATCAGGAGAGATACACCCACTGCGCCGCAGCCAGAAGAGGAAGTCAAATTCGACCCTCAACGTCTCTACATGACCAAAGCCCAGGCCTGCGCCTACCAAGAGTTCGAAGTCATCAAAACCAACCGCCGCGGTCGCAAGCAAAAGCGCATCCTAGGCATCGACCAGCACCGGGTCTACAACATGACCGAGTCCCAAGCCCGAGAAATGCAGAAATTAGCCACCACCGGCCACGCCAAAGCCAGCCAAATCATAAGAAACAAAATCGAAGGACTGTTCAAGTCCGTAACACATCACCCCGAAATACTGATTACCAATATATTGGGAGTGGAGCAGGATGGACGCAATTTGAAGGAGTTCACTTTGGAGTATAAGGAGGGGGATGAAAGCAAGAAGAAGCGGTATGAGTTGGAGAACTCGTCGAAGGTGACGGAAGTGGTGGCGAAGATCACTAAGCTAATGACGCTGGCTAGCGTTGAGGGTTGATTGGGACAAATAGGTAGGGTTAGACTGTTAGAAGGGGGAAAAACTGGCTTTGCTGTCACATCCTACATACATTCTTGTCGACTTTGGACCTACATTAAGCTAATATCACTTAAGCTGCTCTCTGAACTGCTCCTGTCCCTCCCAGGACACAGCTTCTGCCCTATCGCTTGTCTAACGCTTTGCGTGAAGCCATACACAAGTGCATCCACTAAGCCGATGGACCCCAGCATCATAGCTACTAGCACTGCCCAGACGAAGTCATCCGCATCTGATGCGACTGCGTCGTATAGACGCTTTGAGCCTGTGCACGTATAACACACTATCAGGATTATCGGGTAGAAGCGTAGCTTTTGAATGAGCGCAGGTATGTCTCCTGATGTATTCTGAAAGTTCTTTCGTAGTGCTCTGATCACAGAGATGTAGGAAAACAGGTTGTTGAGGACTACGAGGAGCAGTGGCAGGAAGAAGCAGACGACCCGCCAGACTGTCCCAGAGGTGTAGTTGGAACTGGTGGTGTTGATCCAGCACCACCCTTCCGCGTCGCCGTAGTCCATGGTGGTCCATGGCAGCGCTGTCAACACTGCTACAACTCCATAGACACCATACGTATATCTAGCCTCCATTTCCTCCATATCTCTGAGTTCCAGCACCACCGAAAGGTACAAAGTCCTAGCAATCACTCCGTTCCACAGAATAGAAGCCAGGCTGCCTGCCTGAATCAGCATAGCCTGGACTGGGCAAAGGTAGTGAGACTGCAGCAAAAAGCCCAGAGAGCGTAGAAAGTCGCCAATGGTCATGTGCACCACTAACTTGAACGCAAATACTCGTAATTCCTTGAATAGGAGGTAAACCAGAATGATGAATAGACACCCCAACAAGGACAGGCCGGCCGTAATGCTTGTTACAAAGAACAAGATTTCTCGCTCGCTTGAAGAGTACATGCCTCGACAGTATGGCAGCCCACTAGTATGCAGAAGCGTCTCTCTCAGTCCTCAAAGCAATGCATTTCTATAGAGTCCACGGAACTAACTAGTTATAGATGCACAGTTAGTCATTGACATCTCTGAAGTCGCACATGACAGACCTATGATTAGCCGGAAGGAGACAGCCTAAACTACGTGAAGCCAGAGAAGCAGCGACAGACTGAAGAGTGCAGCAGTCTCGTGCAAGGAGCTTTGCTGCAGCTCTCCCGCACACGAGTCCTTTTCGAACCTCACCAGAAAGCCCCGGCCTGCCATTTCGTTCTGCGTCCAGTGTCCGGAATACACAGTCCCGTTTTCCCATAAATAGGCCCCGCAGCCTATCCTTTGCCCGTCTTCGATTTCCCCGTAGAACTTGTCCCCGTTCTCATAAGTGACCAGCGCTTTTCCTCTTTTCAGCGACTGCCCCGCAAATTCCCCTACAAAGAAGTCCAAATTCGGTAAAGCCGCAAAGCCGAATCCGTCTCTTTTCCCATCCGTCCAGTTTCCGCTGAATATAGACCCGTCTGTCTCCACTGTCACCCCCTGTCCATGCGGCCGGTCATTCACCACACTGCCCATATATATCCTTCCGTCCTGATATCGTCGCAAGGTAGTCCCCAACGCGAAGTTGTTAGCGTCGAAAGTGCCTTTTTTGAAGCTCATGTTAGGCTGTATGTAGAGCCCGCTGCCGGACATAAGTCCGTCCTGCCAGCTGCCCATGTAAAGAGCGCCATTGTTCCAATGGTAAATACCTTCGCCTTTGCTGCCGTTTCGGTACCCACCGTAGTAAATGTCGCTATGAGTCAATAGGATTTGTCCTTGTGTGAAGGTGTTGAAGGTGAAATTCCCGAGTTTGAAGCCGGCTGGGTCGATTAGGAGTCCTGAGCCGTGGCGCTTGCCCTGCTTCCATTGGCCGATATAGGCGGAACGGTTTCCCCACAAATACTGGCCGATTCCTTCGAAATCGCTGCTTTCCAGCCCGCCAAAGTACACATCTCCATTAGTTAAAGCCACAAATCCACTCCCTTGCGTCAACGACCCATTCACAAATGCACCCGAATAGATGGTTTTCCCCACTTTTGCCAACACCCCTTTTCCATGCATTTTCCCATTATACCACTCCCCAGCATACACAGTTTCATTCCCCCACATGTGAGTGCCTTGACCGTGGTAGCCGTACAGAGACGTCCAGCCGAAGTAGCGCTCTGTGTCAGAGACAGTCCGCAGGGTGAGGCCGAGGGCTAGGTTTCCGCTTTGGAACCGACCTTGTTGGAAGTCGCCGGTGTTAAAGGCTTTAAGTCCCTTTCCGTGTGGCAAATGGTCTCTCCACTCTCCTGCATAGGTCCAGTTCTTCCCCACTAAAGTACCATTTCCTCTGCGAAGTCCGTCCCGCAACTCGCCGTAGTAGACATCTCCGTCCAGGGATAAGACCAACCCTCGACCCAAATGGAACTTTGAATCAGTGAAAACCCCTTCTTCAAACCCGCCGTCTCGCTGAAAGCGCAGGCCTTCTCCATTTAGCGCATCTGCCTGCCAGGCACCTATTAGCACAGAGTCATCCACTCCTACTAAGGCACCGTGGCCGTGTCGTCCTCCCTGCTGAAACCCGCCGTAGTATTGGTTGTTTGCAATTTCTTTGGTTCCGAATCCAGTGTCGAAAGTGCCGTTATCGAAAGAACCCACTAGGCAGGTTTCGGATGAGTAGAAAATGCCCTGGCCAGACTGCCGGTCACTGTCCCAGGATCCAGAGTGGAAGTCCCCATTCGGCCACAAAAATATCCCCTTGCCTTGTCGCTTCCCAGCATATGCCTCGCCTATGTATATATCCCCATTGTCGTATGACATCAGGGTAAAGCCACTACCTGAGAAGTTCCCAAGGTACAGGAAACCTGCAGTGGGCGAAGCGCCGATCCCAGTGATCAGGTCCTTCGCCCAACTCCCCGCAAACACAGTCCCATTCGCAGAGAAGTAAAAGCCCTGGCCGAACCGTTCCCCCTGCTTGTTTTCCCCCACATAGAAGTCCCCGTTCTCCAGGAACAGGCCGGAACGGCCTTGGTTGAAGCTGTCCTGCTGGAAGTTTCCAATGTACCAGTTCTTGGTAGAGTCCACTAGGAGTCCGTGGCCGTGGCGCTGGTCCGAGTCCCAATTCCCCACATAGACTGCTCCGGAAGGCCACAAAAAAGTCCCTTCTCCGTGTCTAAATGGCCCGCGGAACTCCCCGTGGTAGTAACCCTCTGCGAACTGCTGGTACTCGAGACCGTGAATCACACACCCGCCGTCGAAGGCGGTGTATAGGGAACTGCTGAGGGCTGCTAGGAACAGCAGCACGCAAATGATGACTGAAAAGGGGGCGCCTTTGTAGCTATACTTCCAGAAGGACCACATAGTTGTGGGCTTGTTATGCTCGAAGCGTCCGCAGTAGCGGAGTCCGTTGGACCAGGTGATGGAGCCGATTCCGTGCATTTCCTCATTAACCCAGGCGCCTTCGTACCTGTCTCCGTTTCTAAAGGTCTGTTTTCCCGCTCCGTTCCTATGCTCATACCGCCAGTCCCCTTCATATACATCTCCATTGTGATATAGGCATTTCCCTTGTCCATGCTTCTGTCCGCCTCCATTATACTCCCCTGTATATTCATCCTGCGCAGGTAAGTGAACTGCTCCAGATTGATAGGATCTGAGTTGCAACGGACTATGCAACCGTTCATACAAGTCCTTGTTCAGGTCTTTGTAGTAGGCAGGGCGAGTCTTGCGCAGGGGTTCTTCACACCTAGGCAGAAGTGCTTCAAGTTCCTCATTGAGGGGAACTCGGAAGAAGTCGGTAGCGGCTTTGCGGGCGCTTTCGGGACTTTGTTGGATGAGAGCTGTGGCGAGGCTGGTGAGGCGGTAGACTGGCTTGTCGTAGACTGTCTCGATTTCTTGCTTGAGGTCGCTGTAGAGGGAGTCGAAGGTTTGGGAACGGAGAGAGGAGGCTTTGGTGTAAAGGGTGTACAGACGCTCTATGAGCGCATGCGACTTATCGTGCACTTCCGAGTGGCGCAAGTACAGAGTAGCAAGAAACTCCGAAGCCATTTGCACCTGCTCCTTCCTCTTCCTCAGTTCCCCCGCATTACTCCTCAGCGCCTTAAACAGCTGCAACTTATCCACCGCATGGCAATCCCTATTCAAAGCCGGGTTCTTCGGTTGACAGGCCGGACAGTAGAAGGATGCAGACCCGTCCTCGTGGGCGAGGAAGCAAGTGGCAGGGGCGCTGTGCAGGGCGCAGAGGTAGTCAGTAGGCACAGGCTGGTAGAAAGGCGTAGAGTCCATTTCTATCTCTATGAGATATAGAGCCGTGTAGTGAGGCAGACTAGAGCCATGCAATTGACCTTGATTCGGACTACTGACGCTTTCCTATCATTGTAATTTGCATTTTTAGGGCTAAACCAGCCCATCCTCAGTTCCTTATGGTGCAGCTCAGCCATCGATATAATGGTGAAGTCCGAACTCAAGCAAGAAACCATCAAGGACATGTGTGTGGCCAACCCCGAGTCCCGCAGGTCTCAGCGCAAGCCTGGGAAGAAGCGCAATGTGGGCGAAGTGCCGGGCACAGACCATAAAGTGGAACTGATCGCTACACTGTTCAATAATGCTAAAGACAATATAACGAGGCAGGAGGAAGATAAGGCTGCGAGCAAGCCGAGGACGGGAGTGGTGAAGGGGCCGAGGGTCTATATGAAGGATGGGAAGGCGGTGCTGGATACGGAGGCGATGGTGAGAGCTGCAGAGGATGAGCAGAAGCCCAACGACCCCAAGCGAACCGTGCACGAAAGCGGCAACAAGGCAAATCGCGCCAAACGCACCCATAGCGACAGGTGGAGTCTGCCCGAAACCGAGCAATTCTACGCAGTAAGCCCCACTCAGGCGCTCCAAATCTTCGGCACTGATTTCGGCATGGTTGCCAACTTCCTGAAAAACCGCACTCGCCAGCAGGTGAAAAGCAAGTATAAGAAGGAAAGCAGACTCAGCCCTGGGAAGGTCGAGTACTCCACGAGTACGAAGATGGAGCTGAGCAAGGAGGCCTATCAGCGCTTCATTGGGGAGCTGCAGACCTTGATGGCCCACTTTGCCTAGCTATTAACCTTGAGCTTGAAGCCGAATTGGGCGTCTTGGAGCCGCTGAGGGGTCGCCTGCATACCAGTCAGCACCGTCACTTCCGGCGACAACTTCCATCTATACGAAAGTGCAAGCGTCCCACAGCACTGCGCCTTGACCGCCACCGATCTCCTCGACGAGATATTCATCTTCACCGCAGCCTGTGCCGTCAACGGCTTGTCCTTATTCGCATGGTCATAGGTCGCTTTCGCTGCTATAGCAATCCTCTTCTTAAGTTGCTGGTGCATGGAGAAAACCACATTCCCGAGTTGCACAGCACCCTCCGCCTTGCTTTCGTGCTTGAGCGCTAAATCGACTTCTCCAAAGCGGAGAAACCCCACTGCATTATAGGTCTTTAGCTGCAAAGCCTTGTCCACTGCCACATTAAACCCAACTCCCTTCTCCGGCTTCCCTGCCACCACTGCCAAAGTTGTCAGCAGCGACTCCGCCACTGTGAGTTTATACCTCGCCTGCGCCAACACCTGCTGCACACTCAGAGAACAGTGCGCCCCGCTCACTCCCCAGGTCAGTTCTCCAGACAAAGTCACGTCCGTCTGCTTCGGAGGGATGTACTCTGCTGTCAGTTTGTACTGCGTTGCCTCCGTTATGGACTCTTTCAGGACTAGGTCTTTGAGCTTGTAGGCGAATTGGAGTTTGGTGGTGGGTGCGGCGGCTGCGTGTGCGAGGGCGGTTTTGGCGGTGAAGTCGACTCGGTTGGACTTGTGGTAGAAGGCGAGGGCGAAGGCGTTGCCGAAGGGGAAGCCCTTGGCTAGCAGGTCGTCCTGCTTCTTGGTCACGCCGATGAAAGAGGGCAGAGACATGGCTATTATCGAACAATGGGAGATATAGGCACAGAAGGCTGAAATCTGTATACTTTATAAGGGAAAACTGGCGGATATGAAGGAAATGTTGGGATTTCTTAGACTTGGAAGGAAGTACAGTATATTTCTTGTGGTTATGGGGACTTGATGCAAAAGTGGCCTGTAAGGCAAGGAAATACTTGAGTTTTATCTACTTTATGGGTAAACTTTGCCTTAGTTCTACCAAAATAGTGTTTAATGGCTGTAAAATTGGTTAACACAGAAGTTTTGGGGAGGGAAATCAGCTATAACACTAAAGAAGTGGAAAAACAGTGGTTTCATACAGTTTAAATAAATTTCAGCAGAAAAGGCCGCAATATGAGGCCTGAAATGCTGAAATAGACAGATTTCCTTGAAACTCAGTCGACTTCTACGATAAAATATACACAAATGAGTAAATAATGAGACTTTTACGCCTTTTGTTCATAGAAAAGGCATTCTGATTAGTCCTTTTGCATTATAACATTACCAAAAAGTCGCAACTGTGTCAATTGCCATGCAATAATATCAAAATTTTCAACTTGTTTACATTTTTGCTTTTCTGGTGAAAACTCCATACAAAAATCACTCTTTTTAAAAGAATT
>Ga0247837_1008677_pt1 | contig 12643 bp, 14 predicted proteins | sample LaCtaG_2_FD_187115 | JGI IMG/M metagenome (GOLD analysis project Ga0247837, IMG submission 187115) | Freshwater microbial communities from meromictic Lake La Cruz, Castile-La Mancha, Spain - LaCruzMarch2015_14.5m | ecosystem: Environmental > Aquatic > Freshwater > Lake | place: Spain: Castile-La...
GTAGACGTCCTTTGAATGGTAAATAGCTATCTGCAGAGTCTGGAAGTCTGCAAATCTGACCTGATTTGAGACAGAGTTAAACATTAGTTATATAGAAACTTGGCTTTTCTCAGAAGTTGTCCTCTATGTTTGAGTTAAGGAGCACAGATGCACCACTCTCATTCCTACTAAGCCCTAACATCCCCATTACTCCAGAGAACTGCGCCACAGACGTCCTGTTTCCAATATATGGACATTGTGAGAGGAGTGATGCTGGCAGCGCTGTCTTTGAGCTGCGTGGGCTGCTGCTTTGTGTGCTTCGTTTACTTCTACTTCCGAGACATCCGGTCCTTCGCCTACCGCTTGGTCGTCTACTTGAGTTTGATGAACATTGGACATGCAATAGGCTTTTTCATCCCGGGAATAACGGATTCACTGTGCAAGACGCAAGCTATGATTACGTCGTATTTCTCACTGGCGGCAGTGCTGTGGACTTCGGCACTTGCGTTTACACTGTATTATGCAGTGGTGAGGAGAAAGGATGTAGCGAGTTTGGAGCTCAAATTGGTGCTTTTTGCCAACGGAGTGCCACTGCTGGCCCTCATTCCGCCACTTGTGCAAGACACCTATGGTCCCTCAGGCGGTTGGTGCTGGATCCAGGCCGAAGGCAGGGACTACGCAAAAGGCACTTTCTGGCGCATTGCAACCTTTTACATGCCTCTCTGGCTCGTTATCGCCTTCAACCTATTCGTCTACGTGAGTGTCATCCGGTACTTGCGACAACAAGTGCAACTCATGCTTCTCCCAGACTTCAGTTCAGACAAACTGGTGAGGAGACTGCGGCTCTACCCTGGAATCCTCATAGTCTGCTACACTCTGCCCACTGTCAACCGTATATACGAAATGTTCACTCATGGCTATCCCTTGATCCCTCTGGCCGTTCTCTCAGGAGGCACTATGTGCATGTGTGGGTTTCTCAATTCGATTGTGTATGGACTCACTGATACGGTGAGAGAGCGGTTGATGGGGTTGTGGCAGCGCAGCAGGAGACCTAGTGAGGCCTAGTCACCTGCTATATCTTTAATCCATGTAGTCGGCAGTCTATGGTACTAGTCCCACTCTACAGTAACGACCTGTCAGTTACTCCTAGCATCGTAGATGCCTATTGGCACCTTTGTAGAGCGTTTTAGCACACCGCAGTCGCCCCTCGCCAGCACTTCCAGCAGAAAAAAGTACTCACACTTGATAAACCGACTCTGCAGAGTCGGACTTCCGCACATCCTGCCAGTTGCACACAAAGGGAAGGAAAGATGCACAACCACAGGCTCACAGGGCTGCAACACCTGACTCACGCACTGAGAAAGGCCGACTTTGTCCAGCCTATTGAAGGCAATTGCGCCACTTGACACTGCTAAATCACGGTATAGTCGCACTTTCAGCCGAAATTCACGTACCGCTTTGGGCTCTATTAGGACTGCGAATGCAGCGGTTTCCCCTGTTGCGTATGCACTTTTCCCCAACACAATTTGCAGCTTGATTTCACTCTCCTGCCCACAGACCTGACAAGGCACTATATCTTTCACCTCATACGGTATCTCCAGTGCTGGCTTCGCCTGGTAAATCTCCAAACTTCGCTTGGCCTTCAGTCCTGACTGCTTGAACTGAGCCACCAAAAAGTAGCGTAAATAGGCACATCTGCACTTCTTTACCGACTCCGCATATAGGAAAGACCCTGGGAAGTTGGGCACTATTTGGAAGTGGAAGGGAAATCGGTGCACGCCCTCCCTTCTGACTCCTGCTTTGAAGGAAGGGAGTTGGATGCTGTAGGAAACTCGGTAGAAGGCCTGGGACTCTGTTATGCCGCATAGAGGGAAGGCCTCCATCCTCATCTTCTCTCGGACCTTTAGCTGCAATTTCAGCTTTTCCAGGGTGGTTTCCGACTTGAGTGTGAGAACAATCTCGCCAGAGACAATCGTGCCTGCCTGGTACTTCTCAGCGTCCGTGGTGATGGCAAGCAGAGCCTGGGAACTGCTGCGAGTGCCCATTTTGGGAGTTTAGCTATGGGAATACTCGTGTCCAGCGGCTGCATCCAACGCCACGGCCGGCATCAGCACAGGGCTCCAGTCCTTCGGCAGGTTTTTCGGCCTCACTGCTTTGTCTATTGTCGGCCGATACACCACTAACCGCTTCTCTACGGAGGGGGAAACGCCCCCGCATAGGAGTCCCTCCATCACCACTTCCGCCTGCACCCAATAGTCACATTCAATCAGAGAACTGTGCACTGAAACCGGACCTTGAGGGATGGGAACAGTGAGGATGCAGCGGGACGAGGAGAGCAGGTCCAGTCCTGTGCTGATCTTCTGAGCACAGTCCACAGACACTAGGGAGTCCACGACTAGGTGGGAGCTGCCGGAGGTATCGCGAAGGCGGAGTTTCCGGATTAGGGACAGGCGGACGCCGCTGGCCTTGGCGCTGCTCATTTCGTTGTTGATGTCGATGAGGACTGTAGCGTTTTCGTTGGGTGTGAAGGCTCCTTTGCCGAGGTCTGCCTTCACACGCACGTAGCCTTGGCCGCAGCAACACCAGGCCTTTAGACTGGTACTGCTTTCCGCCACTGCTGCATCTCCTTGCTCAGTCAGCGGCCGACTTACTTCCACTTCCACCTTTACCTTCCCTATCTCCACCCCGACTCCCTCCATCTTGCCCACTAGGTAGTAACGTATAGTGCCGGTAGTCCTTCCCGGCTGTTTCAAGGCGTTAAACTCAGGCTCGTAGGTAAAAGTCCCTGGCAAGTCCAGGGGAGTTCGCAGAGTGAAGGGAAAGCAGTACTGCCCAGCAGGGAGTATTTGCGCTTCGGAAGCGAAGACTTGGTAGCGGTGCTTCACTATGAAGTGTTTGCCCGAGTACCCCTGCGAAAAGGCTGAATTCGAGGCTTTGCCCTGCTCCGCAGGATTTCTCGCCCATTGAGTGGCTTCAACTCCTTTGAAATAGAGAAACAAGCCTGACCCTGGCAAGGGCGTACCGAGCTGCAAGTGAATTTCCCCAGTGACAGTCTCCCCCGCAATAATAGCCGCAGATTGCACGGCAATTGCAAGCCTGCTCTTAGCTTCCACCATTACTTACTCCTAGGCAAAACGTCATAATGCTCTCCGCAGTCGAAAGTCGCCAGTGGCGCCACTCTCGAAGTCCAGTCATTCGGCTTCACCTTGCAGCCCGGGGAAGTAGCGGCTGCCTTGCAAATTAGGAGTCGATGGAAGAGCTTGGCTCGCTGGCCGCCGAGACTGAAGCAGCCCTGCATGAGAGCTTCGATTTGCAGGGTGTAGGAGCAGTCGATCAGCCGGCCGCGCACACTTTGGGCTGTGAAGGTTTTGCCTTCGCGCTCCACTGTGGGCACTGAGACTGTGATCTGCTGCACGGAGAGGAGAGAGTCCTTTCCGCCGGGCACTGAGCAGGCAGTGAAGGAGTCGTTCAGTACGTCTTCTTCACTATGCGTAAGTCCTTGCTGGGTCGATACACTGAGATTCCTATGAATAGTAGCCCTCAGTCCGACCACCGTCAACGAGCAATTCTTGTTGTTTACTTTAATTTCCGCCTTTATTTCCTCCCCGGATATATACACGTCTTTGTCCAAACTCCCACTGAGACTCACTTCTCCTCGACTGATGCAGCACCAGGACCGGATTGCGGCTCTGCGCTCGGGCATGTCTCGTGCACTGGCGGTTATACTTGGTTCATTCACTATACTGAAGGTGGTTTTGGCCTTAATTGCGCCTCCGAATCCCTTTACTGTGAGAGTGTACTGCACCTCGGCCTTTACCCCGTCTCGTTTCAAACTCACACTAGCGGACATATTGGCCGGAGTGCGAATGCTAAACGGATAACTTTCGTGTCCCACCGGCACCAAAGTGCCTTCAAACTTTACCAATGGGAATTCCTGCTTCAGGAAATAGTGCTTTCCTTGGAAATTCGCTGCAGATTGGGTCAAACTGCGGGGTAATTGAGTGATTTCCTTGCCTGAAAGCTTGAGAAACAGGCCTGAGAGAGGGAGGGAGTGGGGGACATGCAGGTGCACTACTCCTTGTAAGGACTCCCCAGCGGATACAGAGACTGCAAATAGTTCAATTTGGACTTCTGGCTTAGTCATTTTTATCCCTTTCTGTAGTGCTCCTGCAGATTTCTCAGGGTGTTAGCCCCGGACTGAGCTGCTACGGACTAGGCTGGCTGGAGAACAATATGGACAACCAGCCAAAGAAGGAAGAGTCGAAAAGACCCCAACTCAGTCCTCAGCAAAGACAAAACATCGAAGAACTGGTGCGTCTTTCCCCACAAGTCATGGAGTCCCGGGTGCGGCGTGACGCCCTGTGCACCTCTGCAGTGCTCGGACAGTACACGGGCACCAACCCTCCAGCAGTCTCGAAGAAGTGATAGTAGGAGGACTGTAAGGCAGGGAATTAGGTAATGGGAGGAGTGTGGGGGAGGAAAGACAGTCCCATGCCAGTGAGTGGAAGCCCGGGAAAGGCTGCAGTGGTCAAGGTAGTCACATACAACGTGTTGGCTTCTTGCTTTGCGCACTTCCTCAAGTACGTCCCCCCCAAACATTTGCAGTTCGCCTACCGTCGCAAGCGAATTGTAAGTTCTCTATCTAGGCCGAATTCCTCGTAGCCAATTCCGACGCCGACTTCCTCTGTCTGCAGGAAGTCGACCACTTTGACGACTACTACGAAAAGTTGCTATTGAGACTGGACTACAAGGTTTGCTACGCAAAAAGAACTGAGCGGCTTTCAGACGGCTGCGTGTTGGCCTGGAAATCCCATCGCTGGACTCCCTGCTATATGGAAAAACTCGACTTCGACCTGCTACCAGAGGCACTTGCAGACATGGACTACATCCGACATAATGTGGGGATAATTGGCTTATTTGCCTTAGCTACTGGGGAGAAACTGCTAGTGGCCACTGCTCATCTCTTTTGGAACCCTGAGTATGAGCATGTGAAGTTAGCGCAGGCGAGGTACTACTTGGAGAAAGTGGAAAGAGCTGCGGAGCTTAGTACGATGGGAGTGGTGGTTACTGGTGATCTCAATGCGATGCCTGAGTCCAAAGTGTTCAAAGTTGTGATGGAGACGAGGATAGGACAGAAGCCTTTGCAGAGTGCGTATGGAGACTATAAGGACGGCTCACATCCGGCTTTCACGAATTTCACCAAAGACTTTCAGGGCACTTTGGACTATATTCTGCATACATTAGAGACGGTGGAAGTGCGCCCGCTCCCTTCTCAAGCTGAGTGCTGCTCAGAAACAGCTCTCCCCAACTCTCAACACGGCTCCGACCACCTCCCCCTAGTCGCCACTCTCCGCCTTGTCCCTAACTCCTCCTAGTCACTTAGCCGCATATAGACCACTTCCAGTCCATTACTATGTCCGAAGCAAAGAACTGCGCTCCCAGTCTCGTGCAAGTCTTCGGCCAGCGCTTCGTCCGCTCTCAAAACCGCAGTTACTTCGACTCCTCTATACTGCCCGGCCCTGACCTCCCTGAGCAAAACCAGGCCTCCGAGTCTCCCCGCAAGTCCTGCATCATTAGCCGGGACAGCTGGCCTTACGGCTACTGGTACAGCTGGATGTCGCTGATGATTTCCTACTCAACGATCATGACTGCGTTCTTTCTGGCCTATGACTCGCCAGGGAACTTCATGGTGTACATTGACAGGATAGTGTGGTTGATGTTTGTGGTGGACTTAGGCTTGGAGTTCTTTGTGGACTTCAAGGACGAAGACGATACAGTAGTGGAAAGTCTCAGTGAAATTGCGTTTACGTACCTTCGGGGGTGGTTTGTACTGGATTTAATTGCGGTTATTCCGCTTTCGGAGTTCGGCTATGCAGAGGCTGAGTATTACTTGCGGATGCTGAGAATTCTGAAGGTCAAGCGCGGCCTTAGTCTCTTCGACGGGTCCTTCATCGGCCCCATCATCCTGGCCGTAGCAAAGCCCAAAGTACCGGCAGACCGGCACCGTCTGAGCATCTACATTCGCTACTTGATCAGTTTCATTCAGATCTTCGCAGCGCTCATTTTCACTACTTATGTCCTCGGCGCCTTCTTCTTTTGGTGGGCGGAAGCAACTGAAAACGTGAGCAACCCTTGGAACAAGCACTTCAGTGACTTCTTCACCATGTCGAACCCCACTCCGCTGCAGGAAATGCTGAGAAGTTGGTACTTCCTGGTCACTACGCTGTCTACTGTGGGGTATGGGGACTTCTACGCTACGAATATGCTAGAAAAAGTCATGCTGATCTTCATTTTGCTGATTGGGATAAGTCAGTTCTCACTCATTGTTGGGCAGTTTAACGGTCTGGTGGCGGAGTTCGATAAGATGAATGATAAAGACACCAACATGGACGACCTAATCGCCTGGATGGCCAGCATCGACGCAGTGCAGAACCACATCCCCGCAGCCCTGCGCGCCAAAATAACCCACCACTTCGAGTACTACTGGGAGCACGACCGACTGCGAGACCTCGCCCTGCCCTGGTCCACTGCGGAAACTGCAGAAGAACTGGGAAACCACCAGGACGAGTACCTCACTATGCTGCCGAAAGGCCATAAAGAGGCCATTTTGAACCATTTATTCGCTGATTTCGGAGTAAAATTTTCGATTTTCTTCAAAAAGAATAACGAGTTCCGCATGGACTTGACTCCGTACTTCCAGCCGAGACTGTTCCAGCCCAACAACTACATCATTCGCAAGGGGAAACTCATTGAGGAGATAATTTTCCTAATAAAGGGCGAAGTGGCCTGCGGGGTAAAGTCCGCAAAGTCCTTTAAACCGGTAATTTTCTATAAAAACAGCGCAATTATAGGGGATGTAGAGGCTTTAGACTGTGGTGTCGCAATGGCCAGTTACAAAGCCATAGGCGCCGCCCCTGTGCACTGCTTCGCCCTGCCTGTGAAGCCAGTGCGCATCCTTCTCGCAGAGAAGTACAAGCAGTTAGGCACGCAGTTGCAAGTGCAGCACAAAATGAAGCAGATCTACATCCTCACCTCCCTAGCCAAGTATATGAAACCTGCAGAGAAAGAGGAGCGCTCGGCCTTCTTTTCCGAATTCACAGTGAAAGTACTGGATAAAAAGAAGGATAGTGCAGATCACCCAGTGCGCTCAGAGGTGGAGGTGCAGGGGAAAGAAAGGGAGCTGGAGACCCTGCGGAAAGAACTGCTGGAACTGCGGCTTCACAGTGAAAAGCAGCGAAGCACGCTTCTATGGACCCTCCTTGAAACTGCAGCTTAGGACTACTTAATAGCAAACCCTACTCACAGACCTGCTCTTCCACCAGACTTCTCAGACTTAAATCTGACCGGTCCCCGTCTTCCTCGTATATGGCTGCCTTCACCAGCTTCGACCTGGCCAGCTTCTCTTTGCAGCGCTCTAGGTTGCTGGCCAGAACTCGAGAGAACTCGGGCTGGCAGTACAGCAAGGTCGACAGCCAGTTGTCGCTAGGGATCCGGTCCAGCTTGCCCCCCATATCCCCGAACCTCTTCTTGAAGGCGTAGTTACGCACAGGGGAAGGAGGGTCAGTCTTGGGCAGTCGTAAGGACTCTAGCATGTGACTGTGGTCAGGGTGGAGAGGGGGAAGCTTGAAGAGGGAACTCGGCTTAGCGGTAGGGAGGAGGGAAGGACGGGAACTAAGGGGTGGGGAGGAGTCAGGACAGAGGAGCTTTTTGTGGGGGTAGAGAGAGTGAGTGCGGATTAGGACTCGTTCCTTGTGCGGAGGGGACTTTTTGGAGGCGGGGGGAGAACTGCCCAGGGGAGATGTGCGACTGGTGTTGCTGCGCATTTGCATTATGGTAATGAAACACGAAACTGTATTAGTTCTCAGTTTCTGCACATGTCTGCGGTGTATGTATATCTAGAAGCCTAGAAGCGGCTAAAGTAACGGAGAGTAGACTGGCTTGATGTGAGGAGTTTGTAGTTTCGGGAGGAAAGCTAACTCCTAAGAAATTAGTACTACTATGTCTAGTTCGCAATTTCAACCTTGTAAAGCAGTCCTCCGGGACCAGCAGAATTGTAAACCGAAATCTCAAGTGTATTAACCTGCACTCCTGACAGAGCAGTCGACCCTATAAAGGACAACTTTAAGTCATATTCCGTTACAATTGTATAGCCGCCGCTTCCTCCAGGTGCTATAATCTTCCCATTTAGCGTGACAGCAAAATTAGCGTCCGCACAGATATACAACGTCAAAGTGGAAGTGGAGTACCGCACCCATTCAGGTAAAACAAAGGTATCGACGAATGTATACAGGCCTGTTGCCGAAGAAGCGGACTCCCAGACCCAACTAGCACCTGGAAAGACGTCCATCCTTGGGCCTTACTGATAGGCACGCTGGGAGTGTAGGTGTTGGGGCCTCGATATACTTGGGATTGGTCGCTGGAAGCGAGGATGTGAGTAGATGAACAGAGACCGGCTGCCAAGGGAAGGAGCACCAGAGTGAGTCTCATATCACTATTGTAGAATTAAGCCTTAAGAACTCACTTCCAGCAGATACAGTAGACCTGCCCGGCCTCCGAAGTTCAACGCCCATATTTAAGTCTGATTTCCTGCCTCCCAATGCTTCACTGGACCCTAACACCCAGGGCTTGAGCTCATATATGCTGGCAGGGTTGTCAGCGGCTATAGACAGCCATTGAGGTGCGCGCTCACTCCGCCAGTGTAAAGGCAGACTGGTACTTGAAAGGGCCTAGGGACTGAGCGTTTACTCCCAGAGCCAGCTAGCCGCTGCCACAGTGTTATATTGAGGCTCTCTTTGTGTACAATAGCAAGACTCTGAGCGTTTAGACTCCTGCAGCTCCATAGGGAAGCCGCGCTAGAGGAGGAAACGGTAGAGGGAGGACAGAGAGGAGTTCTTAATACGCAATTTCAACTTTAAAAAGCAGTCCTCCTGCTCCATTTTCACATGTATCTCAAGCAGATTCTCCTGCATTCCAGACATATCCCCTAAATTTTTGCATAACAAGCTATTTTCTCAGTTAAATAACCCTCTACTATATGTGTACAATCAAACTCCACTAGTTTTTCCTCCCTCCCGCCAGGGAAAAAGTACTCACAAACTTGCAAATTCTCCTGAAGTAGACCCAGTTAGCTGGACGGGGAGAGTGTTAAGCAAATAACACATGCTTTATGGGTGAATATTGGACTAAAAATAGGCTTAGTAGAGAGTTCTATGGCTACAAGGCACTTTTAGAACTACAAAGTACTACCATTTACCCGATTCCTAGGGCTAATACACCACTTCCAGCTTATAAATCAAGCCCGCTGGCCCTCCACTGTTCAAAGCCAGTATCACCAGGCTGTTTTCTTGCACTCCCAGTGCTTCACTCGACCCCACCGCCCACTGCTTGAGTTCATATATTTTCACGGGGTTATATGACCCAGTCCACTGAGGCGCTACCACCACTCCATTGAAGGTAACAGCATACCGATTGTCAGCGGCTATGTGCAGCTTCAAGCCAGATATTGAGGTGCGCGCCCACTCCGCCAGTGTAAAGGTAGACTGGTACTTGAAAGGGCCTAGAGACTGAGCGCTGGACTCCCAGATCCAGCTAGCCCCTGCTAAAGTGGCCCAAGCAGGGTGGGGAGTGACCAGGACACTGGGCGTGTAGACTCCTGTGCTCCGCTCCACAAGAGACCCTGTGCTGGAGGAGGTGATGGTGGTGGAGGGACAGAGACTCCGGACTAGGGGCAGCAGCAGCACTAGTAGGGCCATTTGGACTTATTATAGCCTGGAGGGAATCACTATGTCCAGACCAGTAAGTCGGCCTATATACATCAGTCCCACTTCATATCAACAGCAATTTAAACAATAACAAGAGCTTCCACTACATCACATACAGGAAGGGAACCAGCATAAATCGCTCTTGCTTACTATGCATTAATCCTCTATTCGGCCCTTGTATCTCCAGTTGGAACCATTTGAAGTAGCTGAAAACGCTGATATTAGAGTGGAGCGCTGGGAGTGAGGACTAATAGGCTGGAAATAGTGAACAATTATATGGAGATAATTAAAAGGCAAGACGAAAAGTCCAAAGAAATGAAGGGGAATGCTCTGGTGGGATCAAGGGCAGTCAATGGGCAGGAAAGGACTTCAGTGCCCATGAGGCAGCTAATAGTGCTAATTTCCTCTCTTTAGCTCGTATTGACAGATTAACTGGCTCCATTCAGCCTTGTCTCACAGTAGTCCATATACAGAGTAGCACTGTAGGCACCCACTCCGCCAAGTAAAACGTAGTCACGAAGGTGAACTCACCCAAAGTCCACACATCAGACTCCCAAATCCAGTCAGCACCCGAATAGCAGAAGCACTCAGCGTAGAAGTAAGCTGGGAGTCAACACACTTGCACTGCGCTCCACTAGAGTATTGGAACTGGAGGGAAGGGACATTGAGCCGAGGCTTTTCAATTGATAGGTGGGCTTTCCCTGCAAGTTAGATGGGAGTAAGGTATCGGACATACATTTCGCACTGTGAGGACTGCATTTGTCCGAATAGGAGAAATAGGAGACTATCGACTGCGTTATGCCAAGTCTGGGAAATGGATGGGAAGCAGGAAGATTTGCTGATTTATTCACTGTACCTAGTAGCAACACGAGAAACAGGGATTAGAGTATCTGTGGAGCATGAGCAAAGACAGCAGAAACTCCAAACATAGCAGAAGACAGGAGAAATATTCACAGAATCACACTATTTTCAGTGCCATTCTCACCATTTCCGCGCACTTCGATCAGTTCTTAGAGCCAAGCTGCTTACAGTTCCATATATTCCTCGACTTTAGCAGCTCACATCCAGTATATTGCATAAAATCACTTCTATCCTGCTGAGTAGTTTTCCCTTCCTACAATCGGAAGTTCAGTGAACAAACAGAATCTGCATACATTGGTAATACGCCTAACTATTGCCATTCTTCATACTGCAACTTCAACGTCTATGCCTCCGAAACTATGTTCTTGTTACTACCACACTCTAATTGCGTACAGCAATCCTCCCTCCAGTGTTCAACACCTCCCTTTGGCTCGCCTCAAAGCTTACGACCCAAGGCTTTAACTCATACTGTGCTGCCCTAGATAGTCGCCTGTCCATTGAGACGCAAGCGGCACTCCATTGAAGCCTGCTTTGAATTGGTCATCTGCGAGATAAACAGCTCCGATACTCTGAAAGTCGAGGAGCCCTCGGCTCAGATACCAATCCACTCCGCACCTGGTAGGACTCCAATGGTAATTCTACGAGAGTGCTGGAGCTCGAGGTGGATAGGAGGTAAGGAAGAGCACAGCAGACCGGACTGGAGTTTGTCTAATGGGAAATTGGAGTGGGGAGAAAGGGTGGACATTGCTGCACTACGATATCTAGGTAAAGTACTGTCGACAGGCATATAGACCTAAGTATAGCCTATTACAGCATACGCCAAAGTCCCAGGCCCTTCAGTGTTCAGCGCCTCAATTTCCAACACATTCTCCCCTCCCTCTTCATACCCCACCACCCAGGGCCTCAGTTCCAACTCAACTCCCCTCAACCCATTCACCCACTCCCGCACCAACTTCCTTCCATTGACAGTCACTCTGAACTCATCATCCACAACTACCCTCAACTTCACACTTCTCATCTCCGCCATAGCCTGGGAGGTCAATAGGAAGGTCGCGTGGAAGGTGAAAGGACCTGCTGCGTAGGAATCGTCCACCCAGATCCGCTTTGCACAGCCCCACTCGACTTGATTATCTGGGGACTCAATGCTGGACTGGTACACGGCAGGCTGCAGCTCGAGGAGAGTGCTGGAACTGGAGGCGGAGAGGAGGTATTGGGCGGAGGTAGAGAGGAAAAGAAGGGGGAGGAAAGACAACATAATTACTGGAACTCGGTGTCCCTAACACTCTGAGAATACATGGAGAGGGTTCCCTGCATGGCAGTTACTGGGGTTAAAGCAAATTACTGTGTTTTGCAGACAGCTTCTATGAACTAGGAGGCAATAACTCCGACTAGCCAGCTGAACACGGTATAGAGTGTATCCATATCCATGCACTTTAGGGTATCTATATAGCGATTCCAACTCAGGACCCTCGTTCCCACTATTTAAAGCCTGCCTTATCTATCTTAGTACACCACTGTTAATTGGTACAGCAGACCTCCTGGTCCATCTGTATTCTTCACCTCAATCTGCAGTGTATTGAGTTGAGTCCCTATCGCTGCACTGGACCCCAGCAGCCAGGGCTTCAACTCATACTGGTCCACATACGAGTACCAGCCCTTCCATTGCGCCGCAACCACCACTCCATTGAAAGTCACCGAGTAGAAGTTGTCTGAGGCTATGGTCAGCTGCAAACTGCTCACTAAAGTCTTCGCCCAGTCCGCCAAAATGAATGTATTGACAAAGGTGTACTCTCCAGCTGTGTCAGCGTTGGTTTCCCATATCCAACTGGCTCCCGGGATAGAGGTCCAGGGAGAAGGCGCGGGGGAGACCAGGGCACTGGGGGAGTAGACGCCGGGACTGCGCTCTACGAGGGTCGCTGCGCTAGAGGAGCTGAGAATGCTGGAGGGAGGACACTGTCCAGAAGCCAGGCACAAGAGAAAAAGTCTGTACATGTTGATTCCTATGCCTACTCAGTATGTGCATGACTAGTCTAGGCATATAT